>Ga0316217_10003623_pt1 | contig 17369 bp, 6 predicted proteins | sample 1anoAmetaG_FD_203633 | JGI IMG/M metagenome (GOLD analysis project Ga0316217, IMG submission 203633) | Freshwater microbial communities from Trout Bog Lake, Wisconsin, USA - 1anoA | ecosystem: Environmental > Aquatic > Freshwater > Lake > Hypolimnion/Profundal zone | place: USA: Wisconsin...
GAACGGCGGCTGAAGACCAAGACCGCTGCGGCACACCACACTGAACCGTCCGGCCCGGCAGCTCCTCCCCAAACCTCGTCCCACGCCAGGCCGTCGGCGCGCGCGTAGCTCACCACGGAGTTTTCGTCGTAGGCGGACACACCGCCCCCGAACGTCCCATACCAAAGGGTGCCATCGGCGCCACTCGCGATGGCACCCACTCGGTTGAAGACCAGCCCATCCGGGGTGTTGTAATTAATCCAGGCCTTCCCATCGTAGCGCCACACGCCATCCCCTTCCGTGCCCAACCAGATGTTCCCAGCCTCGTCGCCGTGGGGGGGCTTCATTAGCCCGGTGCGCTGGGTGCGCTGGGTGATCTCCGGGAACTTCATGCTCCGCCATTTCTGCCAGTCCCAGCGCGCCGCCCACGAACTCGCTCCGCAGCGGATCACACCCTCCTTGTCGGACATGATCCAGGACACGTTGGAGTCCTGGAGGCCATCCGACTGGCCCCAATGGGCGAAATTCGTTCCGTCAAAGCGCGCGACTCCTTGGTCGGTACCGAGCCACAAGTAACCGTCCTTCGAGCGATGGATGGCATTGACTCGGTCACCGCTCAAGCCGTCGGCTGAAGTGTAGTTCTTAATCGAATGCGCGTTCAAGTTGAGACGCATGCCCCTCACCCCGTCCCTCTCCCCATCGGATGGGGAGAGGGTGTCCGCAGGACGGCTGAGGGGAAGGTACCGGGACAATCCTTTGTTGGCTCCCAGCCACACGGTCCCATCCGCCTCGGAAAAGATCACATTCACGACATCGCCGGCCAGCCCATTGGTTTCAGTCAGGCGGTCGAACCGGCCTGATAACTCCGGCCCTGGATCGGGGAAGAATCGCCCCACGCCGCCGTCCGCGGAAAACCAGACCGTGCCGTTGGGGGCTTGGTGGATGATGCCCTGGGCACGTTGGAGGATCTCCCCGTAAAATCGAGTCGAAAACGATTCCGGCGGGTGCAACGATTGCACCTTGGCGCCGCGATAACGCGAGATTCCGCGTTGCCAATCCAATATCCAGACCGTGCCGTCGGGCGCCGGGTGAATGGACGCCACCCAATCGTTAGCCAGACCTTCCTTCTCGCCCAGTTTCAACCAGCGCCCTTTCTTGAACGGGGCCAGCCGGATCTCCGGCAAGTCGGCGGCGGGCAGCTTCACGCGCAGGCCCGGATACACAAAGCCCCCGCGGACCTGGCAGCGCAGCTCATACTCGCCAGGCACGCTGTTGATGAATTTGAACTGCCCCAGCGCATCGCTTTTGACCAGGTCCACCGCGCTCACCCCTCGATCATCGCTCACCGGGAGCGAACCGGGCCGGTTCGTGGAAACCGCCGACACCTGCGCGCTGGTGACCGGTATTAGCTCCACCACGACGCCTGGCAGCGGCGAGGAATCCAAGGCCACGGTCCGGCCCGCCAGGCTGACCGATTCATGGAGCACCAGTTTTACGGTTCGCCGCTGGCCAGGTTGGAGCGGATCCTGCCGTTCGCGCAGGCCTAAATCCGAATCGGTGGCGACGAACTCGAAGGATTGATCCAGGCCGGCGCTGCCCCATCGGAAATGCCCCGAGACATCGGTGGTTGCGGACGCGAATGGCTGGCCTGCCCGCTCCAGGCGCACCGTCACTTCGTTCGCCGGAGAGCCGTCCGCGTAGGCCAGTTGGCCGTCGATGAACCCGGGCAACGGCAGCGCCTCCGGGCGCGGCAGGTCGCCCGCAACGAAGCGAGCTCGGCCCAGAAGGGTCCCGTGATGCGCCGCAGGCGAGGCATCCCGGCCCGCGTTGGCCGGGTCGTCAAAGTTCCAGAGTCCGACCAGGCCCGCCTCACTTCCAGTGAGCCGCCGCCCCAGGCTCTCGCGGATTTGCTCCGCGGTGCGCGCCGTGTTCCAAAGCCGGACATCGCCCATCTGGCCGCGGAATCCAAAACTCAATGTGCTACCCACGAGTCCGGCAGCCACGGAATGGCCCAGGAAGGCCGGTTGGATCGGGCTCGTGGTGAAGAGGCGTTCCCGGTAAGCGTTGGTCCCCGCCAAAACGCCATTGAGGTAAAAGAGCATGCCGTTGGCGCCGGCCACCGCCGCCACATGATACCACTGGTGAAGCTCGATACTATTCGCCAGCTCAGTAAGCGAGCCACCAATCGCGCCACCCCAACCGACCAAAGCGCAACGGATATTGTTACGCCCGGAAACACCAACAACGAAGGATCGTGAGATCTCCCCATAACTGAAGGCCGTCGTATAGCCGTCGGATGATTGATCCCACTTCAGCCAGGCTTCGAAGGTCATCGCGCGCGCGCCCGCCAGCAGATTTGGCGGCAGTTCCACGTAACTGGCCGAGCTGTCGAGTTCGAGGACGTGGTTGGTGAAGGCCGGGGTAGCGGGCTGGGCGTGGACCGCCGTGAGTTGGGCGAGCAGCCCAACCCCAGCGAGCAGACCAAGAAATGACGTTAACCGCATTTTCATGAGCAAGGCTTTCCACACCGGCTCCACGGAGCTAAGACTAGGAAAGTGCGGGTAATACTAACCCTCATCGTGCCTGATAGCAAAAAGTAAACGGCAAACGGATCCGGGGACAAGGCCGCCCGAGTCGCGGAGCGCGCCGCCAAGGGTTGAGCGACGCGCCGCGGCTGCGCTCACGCGCGACATTCTGGTTCCAAGCAATGATCCATCGGAACTGGCTGTTTCGCATTTGTGGTTATGGGCGGCTCTTCGCCACGGCGGCGCCAAAGGCTCTTTTTCACGAGTCCGACTTCGGGGCAGTCCAAGTGGACGAAGACATAAGCCCCGCGGCGATTGCGCCAATGAGGAAAAGGTCAGCAGTGGGGCGCTGCCGTTCAGACGATAAGGGAATGCGTTTCCAGATTCCTGTCGCCAGACACATGTAAACCGCTTATGCCTTGTTCTCGGTCCTCGCCACGACGGGAGGGAGCGGTGGTGGCGTACCTGTTCTCCCGCTTGAATAGTCGGCGGTTTCGTAGCTGGCGTATGCAACTCCGTTTTTCACAACGGTCGCCGCGCGGATATTCGCGCTGACGCCCCGCCGATTCACCATGATCTTCTCGACCCCACGCAAAGAAACGGCTTGTTTTACGGTTCGACTATCAGCGCGCCTTTTGTTTCTGAGAACGATCAGGCGAATTGGAGTTTTTGCCGTTGCCGCAGGCAGCAGGCTGGCTTAGGCTGCGGCTGTGCAAGAGCCATTCGTCAATTTGGGGGAGAAGATCGACCGCCAGGTGGGCAGGCGGACGCGCCGGCCGGACGGACTGAAGACAGGCATGGCCCTGCAAGCGCTCGGGACGGAACTGCACCAGAGTTTCAAACATCACTGGTGCCCCAAAGGAGTTTACCGGTTCATTACCCACGAAGAGGCGGACGCATGGAAGATGAAAATGCTGGCCCGCAGCGGGATGTAAGCCGCGAGGAGTGCCGTCCGCCGAAGCAGGAAGACCTGTCGGCGTTATGCCGGGAGTTGAACCGGCGCGGCGGAAAATACCTGGTGGTGGGCGGTTTTGCGATCATCGCGGCCGGGTTTCCGCGTCTGACCACTGGCCTGGATTTGATGGTGGCGGCGGACGCAGAGAACGAGGCGAAAGTGTTTGCGGCGCTCGCCACGTTGCCGGACAACGCGGCGCGCGAACTGCAGCCGGGGGAATTGCAGCTCTACAGTGTGATCCGCGTGGCGGACGAGATCCTGGTGGATTTAATGCGCTCGGCGGGCGGCATCGAGTACGCCGAAGCCGCCCAAGACGTGGTGATCCGGGAGGTGGACGGCGTGCCCATCCCGTTTGCGTCCCCCCGGTTGCTCTGGCGGATGAAGGCGACGACCCACCGGGAAAAGGACGCGCTGGACCTGCTGTTTCTGCGGCAGTGGTTCGCGGAACGGGGGCAGGAACCGCCCGTATTGGTGTGACCCCGCTCCTCGCTCCTGCGGCTAAGGCCGACTTGTGTGGCTATGAGGGGCGCAAATCAGGGCATGAACCTGCCAACCGTCTGGCTCACGGCCAGCGCAGCCGATAGAAACGGGTTGATATTGGCCACACTCCGGGTCGCTGACATAGGCCGTTGGGCGCCCGCTGTTCCACCGAGGCCAGGCGGTTCAGAGATTGCCCGAGAGTCCTAGCGCGCCCCTTCCGGTGCATCCGGACTGGCTTGCTCCCCTCGATCGGCCACGTCCAGGCATTCCCGAACGGTGCGGGCGAGACTCTCCGGGCGGTAGGGTTTGGCCAGGAATCTCATACTTTTGGGCAAGCCACCGGTTTGATCGAGCAAGTCGGGGGCGTAACCGCTGGAAATCACGACCTTCAAGCCCGGCTGCAATCGCCGCAACCGTTGCGCGATGTCGATGCCGCTGATACCGCCGGGCATGACCATGTCCGTGAGGAGCAGGTTGACCCGGCTTCCGTGTTGCTCCCATACTTTGAGGGCTTCCACGCCGTTGCGGGCCGTGAGGACTTTATAGCCGAATTTGCCAAGGGCGACTCTCACCATGCGCCGCATCTGATCGTCATCCTCCACCAGCAGGATGGTTTCGTCACCATGCCCGTTCCGGACCGGGTCGGGCTCAGGCGTCGCCACGGACGGGGCTTGGACGGCGGGAAGGATCACGCGGAAGGTCGTGCCTCGGTTTAACACGGAGTCGACCTCGATCCAGCCGTGGTGCTGCTTCACGATCCCGTGGATGGTGGCCAGGCCCAGGCCCGTGCCTTTGCCCGGCCCCTTGGTGGTGAAAAAAGGCTCGAAGATCCGCTTCAAAGTTCCTTCGTCCATCCCGCAGCCCGTATCGGCGGCTTCGAGACAGGCAAACTGGCCAGGCGGTACGTCAGTCCGGCTGCGGACCGTTTCGGCGTCGGGGGTCGCCAAGCGCACGTGGAGTTGGAGGTCTCCTCCCCGGGGCATCGCGTCGCGGGCGTTGACGCAGAGGTTCATGACCACCTGCTCGATCATCCCCACGTCGGCATTGAGCGTCACGGGCTGCGGGTGCGGGGTGAAGAGGATGTTAATATCTTCGCCCAGCAACCGCGCCAGCATCTTGAGCAGGCCTTGGATCACCTCGTTGAGATCGACGGGCCGGGTTTGCATGACCTGGCGGCGGCTGAACAGCAGCAGTTGGCGCGTCAAGCCGGCCGCTCGCTGCGTTCCCTCCTGCAATTCCCGCAAGGAGGCCGCCATTTCAGAGCTCGGGTCCTGGTTCTCCTGGAGCAGTTGCAAGTGGAGCGTGGTGGCGGCCAGGATATTGTTGAAATCATGGGCCACGCCCCCGGCCAGTTGGCCCACAGCCTCCATTTTCTGGGCCTGCAGGAACTGGGCCTGAAGCTGTTTGCGCTCCGTGATATCCTCCATGCAGACCAACACTTTGGATTGATTGTGGAGCCTTACCAGGGCGGTGGAAGCGGAGATTTCTATCTGCCGGCGAATGCCATTCCGGACCACGAAAAGTCCGGCTTCCACCTGGCGGCAGGATTGGCCCTGCTCCAGGGTTCGCAACACCCCCAGGCGCAAGGGGCAAGTCCCGCATTGGGCTCCGAATCCGCACCCCCGTGGGTCGTCCAGGGCGTTGACGCACCCGATAAGGTCGCCCGGGCATAGCGGCGCGGCGGCTGGCGCTTGGTCCCCCACAAACGCCGCCATGGTCCGATTCATCCGTTCCACCTGGCGTTGGTGGTTGACGAGGCAAATCATGAGGGGCGCGCTATCGTAGATGGCTTCCAGTTCCGCCTCGCTTCGCTCGATATTCGCTTCCACTCGCCGCCGATCCGTCGCATCAATGAGGAAGCCTTCGAGTCCGACGATCCGGCCATCCTGGAGCACGGGCGTCGCGGAAAAGGAGTGCCAACCGACGGCGCCATCCTTGAGCCGCCGACTGAGTTCGGCCGTCCGAATGCGTTCACCGCCGAGAACGCGGGCGACAATTGTCTCCGCCTCCTCCATATCCGCCTCCACTTGGGTAAGCAAAAAGTGGGAGCCAATAACCTCCTCGCGGTCGGAGAACCCGTGCATCCGAAGCCACGCGGGGTTGACGTCGAGGAACCGCCCGTCGGCCCCGATCCGAAAATAGCCGGCGGGAGTCGCCTCAATCATCTCCTGGAGCTGGCGGCGGCTCTCCACCAGGCCCGCCTCGGCGGCCTTGCGCTCTGTAATATCCACAAAGACACAAGCGAAATGCCGGGCGGCAGGGCTGAAAGCCGTCACTTTAAAATGCCGCCCGATTTCCGGCTCGTAATGCTCCAGCGAGGCCGGTTCGCCGCTCAAGGCCACTCGCCCATAGGTTTCGATCCAGAACGAATCGATGCTCGGCAGGATCTCCCGGACGGTGCGACCCACTACCACTTGCGACCTCAAGCCCGTCAGTTTCTCGAACGCCGGGTTCACGGTCAGGAACCGGTAATCCACGGGTTTGCCCTCCGGGTCGCAAAGGATCTCATGGAGGGCGAACCCGTCGAGCATCTTGTTGAAGAGCATTTGGTAATCCGCCAGCACTTTTTCCCGCTCCGTCTCCAGTCGGCGCCGCTCGCTGATGTCCCAAAACACCATCTGCACTCCCACCACGCGACCCTTGGCATCGCGCACGGGGGACTTGAAGACCTGGACGAACCGGCGGACGCCCTGGGTGATATTCTCCTCGACGAGGTCCAGGCTCTCCCCGGCGGCCATGACGCGCTGGTCGTCCTCCAGATACCGTTGCGCCAGGTCCGGCGGGTGGAAGTCGGCATCGGTCTTCCCCAGCAACTCCGCGGGAGACAAGCCAACCCACCGGCAATAATTTTGATTGCAGTAGACGAACTTGCCGGCGCGGTCTTTGCGCGCGATACACTGGGGAATGCTTTCCACCAGGGACTGGTAAAGCGCCTCGGAATCCCTAAGCGCCTGGTCGCTCCGTTTCCGGGCGTCCATTTCCGCGTTGAGATCCCCCAGGACCTTCAGCGTGGAGGCATGGCTCTGCTCCAGGTTATGATGGGCGAGCCGCAGCGCTTGGTCCTGGCGGCGGCCTTCAGCCAGTTCCCGTTCCAATGCCCCGGCGCGCTCCGCCACCAAACTGACCAAGCGGTCCTTCTCGCACCGTTCCTTCCGGTTCGCCGCCTTGATCCGAGCCATGGCTCGAATTTGCGCGGTCAATTCCAGCTCGTCGATTGGTTTGGACAAGAACGCATCGCCGCCGGCCTCCAGCGCCTTGACGCGGTTCTCCCTGTCTCCTCTCTGCGCCGTGAGAAACACGACTGGGATACTCCGCAGTTCCTCATCTTGCTTCAGCCTCCGGCACACCTCAAAGCCATCCATGTCCGGCATGACGATGTCCAGCAAAATGACGTCCGGATCCTCGGTCCGCGCCAACTCCAGACCGCTGAGGCCGCCCGAAGCGGTCACTACCGCGGTTCCGGGAAACGCGTCGACGACGACCGCCTTTAGGACCCGGAGGATGTCCTGGTTGTCATCCACCACCAGGACCTTGAGGGTCCTGCTTCCAATCGCCTCGCAGGGCGCGTCGGATAGTTGATTTGAGGCGTTGCTCATCGATGGGCTTGGAAATGTAGTCGTCGAATCCGCGGTCAATCCACCAGGTTCCGCGCCTCGCTTGCGTCCTGGGACAGAAAACCGGAGTAAGCGGCCAAGCTCGGGCAGGCCGCGGCCTCCATCCTTTTGGCGACCATTTTCGCGAGCAAGAACTCGTCGTACCGGCCCGCGTCCTGGCCGTGGGCCTGGCGCATGACATCGATAATCTCGAGCAATTCGTCACTCATTGAGGGATCTCGTTTTCCGTCCCGGGTGGTTGCGATTCTGGTTCCCATTTCAGCGGGTCGCTCGTTAAGGGGACCGCTGGAGACCGAAAGTTCAGGCATGAACTGACCTGTTGGAGCAGGCGCTGGATAACCGACCGGAACAACCGCCAATCGCCGCACAACAGAATTCGTATGTTCATGTCTTGCCTGCCTGCCCCGGCAAAAATGCAGGGCAAACCGAGTCAACTGGCATCATCGGCAGCCGGACGACCTTCCGGTATAGGGAAAACTCCTTAAATGGGGGTGCGAAGATCCTTACACCCGCGGGCGAGAATACGCCCGGCGCCGAAAGCGTGGTATGTCGATGCGCGAACTAAGGTTCCGTGAACCCCGCGCGAATGGCGTACTTGGTGAGCTCGGCGACGCTGCGGAGACGCAGCTTTTTCATGACCCGCTGGCGGTGGGCGTCCGCAGTCTTGGCGCTGACGTTCAACGCGTGCGCGATCTCTTTGGTGCTAAGCCCTTCGGCGATGAGTTGCAATACTTCGCGTTCCCGGGGCGTTAGAGCTGCCGAAATCGTGGACCGGCCGAACGCGCACGCGCCCAGGTAATCCTTCATTACCGTCCCCGTGATCTCGGGGCTCAGGTAGGTTCGCCCGGCGGCAACGATGCGGACGGCTTCGCCGAGTTCTTCGAACGCGGACTCCTTGGGCAGGTAACCCGAGGCGCCGGCCTTGAGCATCTCCGCCACATAACGACCATCCGACTGCATAGAGAGAGCGATCACCTTGATCCGAGGGCATTCTGAAATGATTTGGCGCGTGGCTTCCATGCCGTTGAGGCCTGGCATCCCGATGTCCATCACCACGATGTCCGGCTGCAGTTCCTTCACCATCGCCACGGTTGTGCGTCCGTCACCCGCTTCTCCGATCACCTCCACGCCGGGGAGCCGGGCGACCAGGGCCCGGAGTCCATCGCGAAGCATGCGGTGATCATCGGCCAAAAACAGACGAATGCTCATGGGGGGGTAATCTCAAAGGAAAGAGGTCTGGCTGTCAACTCTGTAGGGGCGAAGGAGAGAGGCCGACGGCGCGTCCGGTACGGACGCCAGTCGCCGGTACCACACGCGCTAAATTGTTTACGCCATGTACAATAGAGCCTGTCCCCGCGAAATCGGGACATCATGAGCTAGTGGTGAGGAGGTTACTCGATCCGAGCGGCTCGGCCCGCTGAATGATTCAGGGTCGAGGCCCTTGCTGCAAGCCAGCGGCTTGCCAAACGGTAGCCGAGAGTCGCAGCGCAGCAAGACCCCCGGTATCGTGCGCCAGAGCGCAGGCGCCCCGAAGGGCGCGCCAGATTCGAGATTCTGGCACACCCTTCGGGGTGCGGAAGGACGTAATTACGACGCCCCCCGGGGGTATCGCTGCGCAAGCTCCGCTCAACCCCCGGCTACCATCTACCAACCCTGCCGGGTTGGCCAAGACCTCTGTGTCGCTGGTTGAGGTAAGGCTTAGGGGAGTCATCCTTTCAGGACAGGGTGGGAGGGCCTGGGGCCACGGTTTATGGAGTGGTTTCTGGTTTCAAAGGCGCCCGCAAGGTTACCGAGGCGCCGCCGCCGGGCTTGGTATGCAGGTCACAGGAGCCACCCAAGTAGGCGAGCCGTTCCCGGATGTTGAAAAGTCCGAAGCCACCGTTCTTCCCCGCCGAGCAAGCGGCGATGGCGGCGTCAAACCCGACCCCATCGTCGGTAACCTGCAGACAAATCGCGGCGCCCTCAAGCGAGGAACGCACCTCCACCCGGGTGGCCCGCGAGTGTTTCACCACGTTCACCAGCAGTTCCCGCACGGCCCGGAACAGCACCTCCGCCAGGTCTTCCGCCAGTGGTTTAGGCTGGGCGTCGGATTGAAACTGGCACGGGAGCCCGTGCTGCCTGGCGAACTGTTCCGTGAGCCAATCCAGGCCTGGGTCCAAACCGAGTTCGTGGAGGATCGGCGGGCTGAGCTGGAAGGTGAGGGAACGCGTGCTCTGGATGGCCTGCTCGATAAGGGCTCGAGCGCCTTCGACGAAGCCCTTCTGTTCGGCGCCCTGGAAAGACTCGAGGAGCGCGCCCAGTTTGATTCGGCACAAGGCCAGCATTTGGATCACGTCGTCGTGCAGCACACTGGCGAGCTGCCTCCGCTCCTGTTGTTCGACGCGCGACAACTCACTCGCCAGCGACCGGAGCTGGCGCTGGTATTCGACCATTTTCTGTTCGTGTGCCTTCAATTGCGTGATGTCCAGGTTGGTTCCGATCATGCGGACGGGTTTGCCGGTTGGATCCCGAAAAACCTCCCCTCGCGCCAGGATCCACCGCACCTCGCCATGGCGAAGGTAACGGTATTCCCATTGCTGAACGTCCTGGTCCGACTTTAACCAGGCGGCGAACATGGTCTCCAATCGAGGCAGGTCCTCCGGGTGGACCCGCTTGGTCCATGCTTCATAACGATTCTCGAACGTGCCGTGGGCCAATCCGAAGGTCTCTTCTAATTCCGGCGTCCAAACCGCGTCATTCGTGGTCAGATCCCAGTCGAAGACCCCCACATGACCTGCCTTTTGGGCCAGCGAGAGGCGTTCCTCGGATCGGCTCAACTTCGCCTCCGCCCGCTTGCGCTCGGTGATGTCGCGGATCACGCCCACGTGCACCTCTTGTTTGCCGGAATTAAAATAATCGCCCGAGATTTCCACAGGAACGGTCGTGCCGTCCTTCTTGCGGTGCCAGCGGACCGGGACGAACAGCTGACCTGTGGCGATCGCCTGGCTGGTTTTCTCGGGTTCAGTGGAAATGTCCCGCGCCTTCAGGGAGAGGAACTCCTCGCGGTCGTAACCGTACAATCGGAGTGCCGCTGGGTTGGCATCTATAAACTGTCCAGTCGTCCGATCCACAAGTAAGATGGCGTCGGACTCCACCTCGAAGAGACTGCGGTAGCGCGCTTCGCTTTCTCTTAGGTCATCCTGCGCGCGCTTCAACTCGGTGATGTCGGCGCCAAAGAGTTGCGCCATGTCCGGTTGAGCTTCCCCTTGAATGGTGAACCGAAGGACTCGGCCGCTCACCGTTAGCTCACGTACCAGCCTCTGTTTAGATGCAATGCAACGCGACCAGTCAATCGTTGAAAGGTCCGGCAACAAATCTCCGATCCACCCTCCCGTGTGGATCCCGAACCGTTCCGCCGCGGAGTTGGTCAGGGTGACGACGCCGTTCGTGTCGACTCGGATCACAGGTTCCGGATTGCGGGTGGGAAACAAGGCGAGGTCTCGGATCAGGGCTTCCGCTCGCTTCCGCTCTGTGATGTCTTCTATCACGCCCAGGAGCAGCGCTTCTTCCTGCCTGTACTCCGCCACGGAGTGGATGTCTACGATGTGTCCGTCCGTGCCGCGACGAACCTGGAACTTAACCTGGTAAGGTTTGCCGGAGTTGATCAGCTCGTGTAATGCCTGGTCCAGCATGGGCCGGCACTCCGGGAGCGGGAATGATTGGACGCGCGTAATGCTTAATGCCTCCTCCCCGATGCCATAGATGCGACGGGCTTCCGGCGAGACCCACACCTCCCCGGTCTCAAGGTTGATCGCCCAACCACCCACTTTGCTGATGCTTTGGGTGCGCAGAAGCCATCGGCTCAGGCGCTGGACCTCCTCATCGGCTTTCTTCTGATCAGTGATGTCCCGCACCACGGCGATCACCCCAATGACGGCACCGGCAGTGTTCCGGAGCGGCCCTGCCGTTTTCGAAGCCCACCCCTGGCGACCCGTTGCGAGGATGTGGAACGGGTATTCAATCGCTCCAGCCACTTCTCCGCCTACAGCCCGCTCGACGGGACTGAGGCCTCCAACTTCCGAGAGGAAGGGGAAGACCTCCAGGGGATGCCGACCTAAAACCTGCCCCGCCGGAAGGCCGGTCAGCCGCTCCATGAATGGATTCCATAATCGGTAGCGCAAATCCAGGCCGTAAACCACGACGCCTTCCTGGACATGGCTAATGATCTGCTCCTTGAATTGGACGGCTTCCCGCAGCGCCTTTTCTGCTTGCGAGTGCGCAACGGCTGCCGCCAACTGATCCCCAATCCGCTCCAGGAGTAAGATCTTCTCGGGGGTAAAACGATTGGGGCGTTTGTCGTTGCATTGTATCAAGCCGAAGGTGGCGCCGGCGGTGCGCAACGGGATCAGCGCCGCCGATTCGTAGCCCTCGCCGTGGCAGCGGTTGCGCGTGCGGGTCTGCCGGTCGGCCTCGGTGGTGCTGGCCAGCAGCCGGGTGGTGCTGTTGGTCCAGAAACTGCCCTGGGGCGTGAACATGGGCTGGGAGGGATCGAAGCGTCCGCAGAGGATATTGCCGCACATGCACTCCAGCATCGGGCGCCCCAGTCTGTCCCGGAGCAGCGCGCCCTCGCCGTCCGCGGCGCACAGTTTGCTCTCGGCCCTCACGAAAGCCGCGGGGAAACCCACCGTTTCGAAGTAAGGATAATCCTCGCCGTCGCGTAACCGAATGCCGACCGCCTCGCAGCCGATCCCCTCGCGAAGCAATAAGGTCACTTCCCGGAGCAGCGCCGGGAGGTCCGTGCTGGAGTTGATCCGATCCAACACCGACAGGCTGAGTTCCCGTTCCCGCTCCAGTCGACTGTGCGCGGTGATGTCCGTCATCACCAACCGGCATTCATGGCCTTCCGGTGTGACGCAGGCGCGAAGATGGACGATAACGGGCGGTTTCCCCTCGGGCGAGAGGCTCAGTTCGCCGACCTCCAGCTCCTTGGTCGCAAAGGCGCGAGTCAGAAGTGCTCGAAACTGCAGGTGGGATTCGTCGGGGAGGAACCGCACAAAGGGTTTTTTCAATAACTTCGAGCGTTCGAGCCCCAGCAGGCTGGCTCCGGCCAGGTTGACCTGATGGATGACGCCTTTCTGGTTGAGGGTCACGTAGCCGAGCGGGGCGAAATCATAGAGGTCGGTATAGCGGCCGATGGTTTCCTCGAGCTCCTGGTGGGTCCGCCGCAGCTCCTCGTTCTGTATCTCGAGTTCGATCTGGTGGACCTCCAGTTCGTGGAGCAGCCGCCGCGTCTCGGTGGCTGACAGTTTTGCCCGCCTCTCGGGGCTAACGGCCTTAATCCTCGCTTCCGCCCGCTTTCGCAGGCTGGTTGCGCCTTGACCTCTGCCGTTGTTTTTTGACTTCATGCGCTTGCTCGAGACTTTGCTGGCGTCGCTCCCGCTAGAACGCTACATCCAGCCTGGCCAACGCGTGAAAAACGTAGCGGACGGCCTCCCTCTGCCTGCCGATTCGCCCCTGGCTGAATTCCCGGCCCTAATTCGTTGACCGCAACAGCCCGAACCTAAAGCTGGATAACACCGCTCATTAGACAGCAGCAGCCATCAAACAGCAACTCCCGAGCAGGGGCGAATAAATGCGCCGGCGCGGCTGAATCATCTGAATTAGGGCGAGAGGTTTTCTTGTCGTGACCGGCTGCTGGCCCAAAATCACGCGTAAGTCGTCGAAGATCCAAAACGCGATCTTCGTCTCTTGGGGAACCGCCACGGGGTGGCATGAGGTCTGGCAGGAAATTGACCCGACAAACTATCTCCCCGTCTTGAGCCGGAGGATGGTCAGCGAATTGCCAGGAAATGAACGAGTAAGTCCGGCGCCGGTAAAACTCAGCGGCTCGGTTCCAGGCGAGACTTTGGCTGGTTCGGCCAGGGAATTCTCATCTAATCCACTGGCGCCCGTCAGGACGATGGCGGCGCCTTTTCCGGTGAGGGCCGAGGTCCCGACGAGGTCGAGGCGGGTTTCGAGCGGGCTGGGGTTGACGTTCACCACTTTGACGATCAGATCGCCGGAATAGTCGTCCTTCGACGCGGAGGCAAACAGGCTCGGGAAATCGGAGTTGCGTTCGCGGTCCAGGTCGTGGATGAGCTGGCCATCGAGGTAGCATTTGATCTTCATCCCCACGACCTCAACCCGGATGTCGTACCAGCGTCCGGTTTCAATGTGAGCCTCCTTGGGATCCAGGGTTTCGCCGCATTCCACGGCATGCCGGGTGTTCTTCCAGCCCCCGATGTTCCACCAGATGCGGTCTTCCTTATCTTGGATATGGAAGAGGATTAGGAAGCCCTCCTCGCCGGCGAGCTTGCGGGCCTGAAGGGTCAGCGTGTAATTGGTCCAATTCGGCGAGCCGGCAATCGCGCGAACAAATTCCTTTTGGGCCGTTTGCCGCAGGGCGCCCGCCTCCACCTTCCACTGGCCGTCGCCTAGAAACTCCCAGCCCTCCGCGCCTTGGGCCAGATTCGGCGCGAACAGGACCTGACCATCGGGGGCGGTGACTTTGATGTCCTTGAACTCGGCCTGGGTGTTCCAGGCGCCGACGCCGATCATGCCTCGGTCGGGCGCGGGTTCGGCTTTCGGAGCGGCGACGCGAATGGAGAGCGTCGCGTCACCACGGTGCTCGCTGAACATCCGCTGGACGTAATACCCGGGGAGGCCATACCACTTCGAACCGTCGAAATTGATCAAGTCGGGATTCCAGGCGCGATGATTCAAGTTGACGAATAGGGGGGCATAGCAGGCCATGGCCACGACATCGGAGTTGCGTTCGATGCCTGTCATGAAGGCGGCTTCGCCGATGGCCGCGCGGAGATTGCCCCGCCCGCATCGCTGGGTGACGGCGTATTCGCCGACGAAGACCTTCGGACCGCGGCGCTCGTAGGCGTCGTATTGGGTCGCGCGCCGCATAAATGCCTCGGGCGTTTCGTAGTAATGCTCGTCCACCAGGTCGGGCATGGGTGATTTGGGATAACTCCCTTCCCAATGGTTGGCGATGAGCCGCATGGCGGGATACTTTTCTTTGATGGCTTTGACGAACAGCGGCCAGCGTTGGCGGTAGGGCGCGCCGCCGTTTTCATTGCCGATTTCCATGTATTTCAGATTGAAGGGCGCCGGGTGGCCGGACGCCGCGCGGCGCGCGCCCCAAAGCGAGTTGGTGGGGCCATTGGCGAACTCGATGGCATCCAGCGCGTCTTGAACCCATTGATCCATCTTGTCCATCGGCACGACTTCGCGGTGCGACATGCCGACGTTGATGTCAAAGAGCGGCGCGGCGCCAAGGTCTTCGGCGAGCTGGAGATACTCGAAAAAACCGAGGCCGTGGGTGGCGAAGTAACCCCAGATGTTCCAGAGCGGCGCGCGGGTATCGATGTTGCCGATGGTGTTCTTCCAGTGGTTCATGTGGGCGAAGTCGTCGCCTTCGACCCAACAACCGCCCGGGAAGCGCATAAAGGACGGGTGGAGCGCGTCGATCGATTCGGCCAGGTCAACGCGGAGTCCATGGTTCTTCCAGGTCTGCTTGGGCAGGAGGGAGACCATATCCAGAAATAAACGGCCGTGGCCGCCGGCGGAAAGCCGCAGCCTGGCTTGGGGGTCGCTGACCTGGGCCGTGAGTTCGAGGGTGTGGTATTGCCATTGGGCGGACAGATTGGAGAAGGCGCCTTGGGCGAGTTCCCGGCCTTTGGCGCCGGCCAGCGATACCGCGATGGGGCCGGCAAAGCCGTCAGTCGAGCGCGCTGCGGCGCTGAAGATATAGGTTCTACCCGCCACGATATTCATGCCCCAGTAACCGGTGTTCTCGAGCGAGAAGGAACCCTCCACCTGGACGCGCAGGCAACGCCGATTGAAGGGATTCAAAGGCCGGCTCTCGTCGATGGCGGCCGCGCCGGAGCCGCCGGCAAGGTTGGCGAACGTCCAGTTCTCCGGCTGGTTTGCGTCTTCGAACGAGCGGTTGCGCACCATTTCGGGGTAAATGCCGCCATCCGCGGAATTATTGATATCCTCGAAGAAGATCCCCCAGAGCGTCGGGGAGATGCGGTGGCCGGGTTTGGACGCGTCGATGGTGATCCTCGCTCGGCCAGGCGCCGGTAGTTGGGCATCCGCGTCCGCATCCGCGAACCACACCGCCATTTCGCCCTTGCCTCGATTGGCCCAGGCATAATAGGGAATGGCCTTGAAAGGCTGCTCGGTCTTCGACACTCCGCCATCGGCGTTCTTCGCAAAGGCGACCGAACTGCCGGTGATGGTCTCAACGCCATTCAGCAACGACGGTTCAAAAGCCGCGGCGAATGACTGGGCGCGCGGCAGGACCAGTTTGCGGACGCTCCCCTTCGGGTTGTCCGGCCACTCGGCGCAATAGACAATCGGTCCGCGTTGCAACGCGATGCGGCCGCGATCCGCCTCCACGTTTTCGGCGGCAACGACCGGTTGCACCGGCATCGGCAGGTTCAATTCGATGAGGTCGCCATTTTTCCAATTGCGGTCGAGGCGGACATAGCCCTTGTCCAGCATGATCGCAACCTGCTTGCCGTTGACGGCGAGGGCGACAGGTTCGTGGGGCGCTCCTTCCAAAAAGCGATAAAGGCCGCCCGGCGTCGCCTCATTTCGCGCCCAGCCGGGAATGCGGACGGCGACGGTAAACTTCGACTCTTTATTCGGGGCCACGGTGATTCTCACCGCGCCGTCCCAAGGATAGCGGGTTTCTTGCGTCAACGCGATGGCCCGCCCATCATCCAACGTGATTTCGGCGCGGCCGCTGGCGTATAAATTGACAAAAATGGCGTCGTTCTTCCGCACGTAAAAATAGCCCGGTAACGAGGAGAGAAAGCGGGTGATGTTGCCGGGGCAGCAGGCGCAGCCAAACCATGGGCTCCGCTCGTAGGCGCCGTCGGATTCGAGCGGATTCGGGTAGAAAAACCGCGCGCCGTCGAGCGAGACCCCGGCCAGCAAACCGTTGTAGAGGGCGCGCTCGAGCACGTCGATATATTTGGCGTCCCCGCGCAGCAGGTAGAGGCGTTCATTCCAATAGTCATTGGCGATCGCCGCGCAGGTTTCGTTGTAGGCGGAGAGGTTGGGCAGTTCATAATTATTGCCAAACGCCTCGCCGTCATGCCGGGCGCCAATGCCGCCGGTGAGGTAGAGCTTCTTGCTGACACAATTCTCCCAGATCGCGTCGATCGCGCGGAGGTAATTCGGGTCGCCGGTCAGCGCCGCGACGTCGGCCATGCCGCTGTAAAGGTAACCGGCGCGCACCGCGTGGCCGATGGCCTCGGTCTGGTCCACGGGCGGCATGTGGGATTGATGATAATCATCGCCGCCGGGATGACTGCCTCGAACGTCGATGAAATACTTGGCCAGGTTGAGATAACGCGCGTTGCCGGTGACGCGATACAACTTGGCCAGCCCCATTTCCACGATTTCATGCCCCGGCCAGAGGTGAAGTTGATTCGCGGCGGGGCCGAAGGCGCCACACAACAGGTCGGCTTCCTTGAGGGCGACGCTCAGCAGATTGGTTTTGCCCGTGGCCTGATAATGCGCGGCGGCGGCCTCGAACAAATGTCCCGCATTGTAAAGTTCGTGGCTCTGCTCCTCGTCGTTAACCCACCGTTGGGTCCCCGACCAGTCATGAGGATGTTGCGGGTCAATCGTTCGCGTCGTGTAAAGATAGCCATCCGGTTCCTGCGCCGAAGCGATCAGCGCGATGAGCTTGTCCAGGTACGCATCCATTTTCGGATCGCTCTGCACGGCGAGCGAAAAGGCGGCCGCCTCCAGCACTTTATAGGGATCCGTATC
>Ga0316217_10003624_pt1 | contig 17358 bp, 14 predicted proteins | sample 1anoAmetaG_FD_203633 | JGI IMG/M metagenome (GOLD analysis project Ga0316217, IMG submission 203633) | Freshwater microbial communities from Trout Bog Lake, Wisconsin, USA - 1anoA | ecosystem: Environmental > Aquatic > Freshwater > Lake > Hypolimnion/Profundal zone | place: USA: Wisconsin...
CGGCCCGGCGCGCAGGTGGATGCCCTCCACCCGCGTGGAATAGACGAACACCTCGCGCCAGGGCAGCGGCTTGGGCAGGCCGGGCACCGCCGCGCTATCCAGCTTGAAGGCCAGCGGAATGGCCCCCGCCACCACGGTGGGCACAAAGGCGTTGGTGCGCAGCATCGCCAGCACCACGGCGCGGAAGGCGCGCAGCAGCCGGTCGTCGTTGATCGCGGCGACACCGGCGAGGCCCTGGGCGATGGCCTCCTCGGCCTGGGCGGCGGCGGCGGCGCGGTCCGCCACCCCCGGCTGATGGTGGGCGCGGAACAGCGCCACCAGCCCGCGCGTCACCTGCGGCGCCGCCACCAGCGCATCGACGGCGGTGGCGATGGAAAAGCCCATGCCCGCCTGCCGCAAATAGCGATACCAGGCGCGCAGCCAGTTGGCCTCTTCGGCCACCAGCGCGGCGGCGGCGATGAGGCGGTTGAAGGGGTCATCCTCCGCCGTGCGGTTGGCCACCGCCGTCATCGCCGCCTCTATCGCGGGGGTATGGGCGGCAAGGGCCTCGGCATCGGCGTCCTGCGGCTGGGCCAGCAGGAAATCATGGATGGTGCCCAGCACCTCGCCCGCCGCATCCGGCCCCGCGCCACCAGCGGGCAGCGCCAGCAGGGTGGGGATGGTGTCGATCACCTTGAAGCCAAAGTTCTCCAGCGCCGGCACCGCGCCCGAAAGCGTCAGCGTGCCGCGCCGCTGATAGACCTTCAGCCGCAGCCGCTGCGCACCATCGCCAGGCAGGCGATAGAGCCGCACCCCGCGCGCATGGATGTCCTCCGCCGGCAGGTTGCGCAACCGCACCAGGTCAACCGCCGCCTCCGCCGCGCCATAAAGGCCGCGATAGGCGGGCGGGAAGGCCTCGGCATAACGGGTGGCCAGCGCGGCGGCGCGGCTGGCATCGCCAGCGGCGGCCAATTCCCCCTCCAGCGCGTCGGCCCAGCCGCGCATCATCTCTTGCAGCCGCGCATCGAGCGCCGCCTCGTTCGGCAGGGCCGCCTGCGCCTTGCGGGCGCGGGCATCAAACACGAAGAACAGTTGCGCCAGGCTGCTGCCCTCGACCTCCAGCGTCCAATCGAGCAATTTGCCGCCGATGGCCTCGCCCAGCATGGTGGCGATCTCCTCGCGCATGGCGGTGGAGAGCGCGTCGCGCGGCAGCCAGACAAAGGCGAAGATATGCCGCTCCAGCGGCGCCGCCACCAGCGCCAGCCGCGGGCGCGGGCGGTCGATCAGGCTCATCATCGTCAGCGAGACGCGCTTGAGGTCGGCATCGGAAAAGCTGATCAGCAGATCATGCGGCAGCTTGGTGAGGGCATGGACCAGCGCCTTGCCGGCATGGCCATTGGGGGCAAAGCCATGCGCCGCCATCAGCTTGGCGAGTTGCGAGCGCATACGCGGCACCAGCGTCGGCGGCGCGGCCAGCGCGGCGCTGGTCCATACCCCGGCATGGACCGAGAGCGCCACCGCGCGGCCCTCCTCAATCACCGGCTGGAGGAACAGATCGAGCGGCACCCGGCGGTGGACATGCGCGACAAGGTTGGACTTCACCGCCAGCGGCCACAGCCCGCTGCCGCCATCGGCGATGCAATGGTCAAACCAGGCGAAGGCGCGGGCATAGCTGGCGGCGGAGAGCAGCTCGGGGCTGCTGGCGCGGCAAATGCCCAGCGCGCCGCTCTGGCTGCCGTCGCGGTGGCGGACCACATGGCCCAGTTGCGTCAACATGCCATCGCGGAACCAGCGCAGCATCGCCGCCCCCTCCGGCCGGTCGAGCGCGGCAAGCACATCGGCATCGCGCGCCATGGCGGCCTGCATGACGGGCCAATCGGCCACGGCGGCGCGCACATCGGCCAGGGTGACGGTCAGCGCCTCGGCCAGCGCGTGGCGGGCGCGGGCGTCGGCGCGGCGGGTTTCGATATAGACCATCGATTCGCGCAGCACGCCGGGGGCGCCGGCCTCGGGCAGGCTGGCAAGCTGGCCCCTGCCGTCGCGCTCCACCGCCACCACCGGATGGATGAGGCGATCTATGACGTGGCCCAATGCCGAGAGGGTATGCGCGATCGAATCGACAAGAAACGGCATGTCCTCGTTGACCACCGCGATGCGCATAAAGCGCCGCCCACCCTGACCCAGCACCGAAATCGTGTCGATCGCCAGCGCCATGGCGCCGGGTTTGCGGCTTTGCGCGGTTTTCAGCACGAAGCTGGCGGCGGCGGCCAGCTCTTCGGCCGTCATCGCGCCGTCGCCGGGCAGCAGCGAGGCGCCGAGCCGCCGGGCCAGGGTGGAGGCCAGCGTGGGGGCGGCGGAATCACCCCCCGGTGCGCCGGGCTGGGTGCCGGGCTTGTCCTGCGGCTTGGCGGTGCTGGCCTTTTCGGTCATGGCTTGGTCTTTCCTCCCGGATGCCGGGCCCGGTATTGGTATCCCGGCTTTGGTTATCGCTGTGCCGGGTTACGGCTTTATGGCGGCTATGCTGTTATATTGCCAAGTTGCGCCGCGTATTCCAGCCTAGTTTCTGCTTAATTTTGGGGGGGCGTTGCGGCGGGCGCGGCATTGGGCGTTGCGGCGGGCGTGGCGGCGGGCGCGGCATTGGGCGTGGCGGCGGGCGCGGCATTGGCCCCGCCAGCCCCCGCAATCTGCACATCCGTCTGCGCCAGATACTCCTTCGCCTGCCGCCCCACCGGCCCTTCGGGGTCCGCCGTTGCCACCGATTGCCAATCCTTGCGCGCCGCCTCCTCGTGCCCGGCCAGCTCGGCGATCACCCCGGCCTCCAGCCCCACTTCGGGGTCGGTCGGGGCGAGTTTGGCGGCGGTTTCGATTGCGCCCTGCGCCTCGGCCAAATGGTGCATCCGCCGCGCCAATGTGGCCGAGAGCAGCCATGTGGTGGCATCGCCGGGCTGCGCGGCGCGGGCGGTGGCCAGCGCGCTGGCGGCCTCCTCCGGCCGTTGCAGCAGCACCAGCGCCCGCGCCCGGTCCACCGCCAGGGCCCCGGTCAGCGCCGCGTCGCCAGTGGTATCGGCATCGCCCTTCGCCGTATCGAGCGCGGCCAGCGCCGCCGCCGGCGCACCCCCGGCCAGCGCGGCATTGCCCGCCATGAGGCCCAGCCGGGCGCGCAGCGCGGCATCTTGCGGGGCGGCGGCATCACGGCCGGCGGTGAAAGCGGCCTGCGCGTCGTCCCACCGCTCCTCGGCCACATAGGCGGTGCCGAGGCAGAGGTAGGCGCCGGCGCGCACGGGGCCCTTGGCCTCGGCCAGCCAGCCTTGCGCGCGGGCGATGGCACCTGTGGCATCGGTGTCCACGGCGGCGAGGCAGGCGGCCAGATGGCTGGTTGGCTGGTTGGCGGGCGGGCTGTCTGGGGGTGGCAGGGCGGCATGGCGCGCGGCGGCGGGGTCTGCCGCGCGGGGGATGGGCAGCGGCGCAAGGCCGGTGCCATCCTGCAGGGCGATAGACAGGGCAAGGGCGAGCAGCATCGCGGGCAGATTACCTTTCAGGGCTGGCAAGCGCGCCCAGCAGCGCGGCCACCTTGCGCAGGATCAGCGCGATGTCTTCCGCGCGGCTGAGGCGGTGGCCCGCATCTTTGACGAGGGTGACCTGAACCGCGCCCGAACGCAAGGCGGCGGCCAGCCGCAGCGCGGTTTTCCACGGCACCTCGTGGTCAGCCTGGCCATGGACAAGGCGCACCGGGCAGGCGAGGGGGATTGCCCCCGCCAGCCCGCCCTCCAGCAGCAGATGCCGCTGCCCATCGGCCCAGAAGGCGGGGTGGGTGGGGGTGGGTTCTGGCCCATGGGGGTTCGGCTGGTGGATGGTGCGCCCGGCGGCCAGCGCGGCCTTTTGCGCCGCGCCATAGCCCCATTGGGTGAAGTCTGGCGCGGCGGCGATGCCCACCAGGCCCGCCACCTGTTCGCCCAGCGCCAGCGCCACCAGCAGCATCAGCCAGCCGCCCATGCTGGAGCCGACCAGCACCACCCGCCCAAGGCCCAGATGCGCGATCAGCGCACAGACCTCGTCACGCCATTTGGTCAGCGTGCCTTGCGCAAAATCCCCCCCGCTGGCCCCGCAGCCCGAATAATCGAGGCACAGGCAGGCGTGGCCCGCCCCCCGCGCCCACTCGAACAGCGCGGTGGCCTTGCCGCCCGCCATGTCGGACATATAGCCCGGCAGAAAGACGATGGTGGGATTAGTGCCGGGGGTGTGGCGATAGGCGATGCGGGTGCCATCGGGGAGGGTGTGGTGGCGAACGGCGCTCATGCCGGCCTTATGCGCGGCCTATGGGGGTCCCGTCACGCGGAAAAATACTTGCAAATGCCGGTTTGCCCCCGCCCATTTGCCCCCGCGCCCGCATGGTTACGGATGCGGATGCGAAAAAGCGGTTCCCACTTTTTCGTGCGGCGCTTAAAGGGCCTTGCCATGCCCCACACATTCCGCATCACGCTTCCCGACGGTTCCACCCGCGCCATGCCCGCTGGCGCCACCCCTGCCGACGTTGCCGCCGCGATCGGCCCCGGCCTTGCCAAGGCGGCGCTGGCGGCACGGATAGACGGCGAACTGGTTGATTTGTCGCGCCCTTTCACGCGGGATGCCACCCTGGCGCTGGTCACCGCGAGGGACGAGGCCGACGCGCTCGACCTGGCCCGGCATGACTACGCGCATGTGCTGGCCGAGGCGGTGCAAAGCCTGTTCCCCGGCACGCAGATCACCTTCGGCCCTTCCACCGACGATGGGTTTTATTACGACTTTGCCCCCGTGCCGGGCCGGGGGCCCTTCACCGAGGATGACCTGCCCGCGATAGAGGCCGAGATGCGCCGCATCATCGCCGCCGACAAGCCCTTGCGCCGCGAGGTGGTGGCGCGCGACGCGCTGATCGCCCAGTGGCGCGCCATGGGCGAAAGCTTCAAGGCCGAATGGGCGGCCGAACTGCCCGCCGGGGAAAATGGGGACGAGCCGCTGACCGTCTATCACTCTGGTGAGGGCTGGTTTGATATGTGCCGGGGCCCGCATCTGCCTTCCACCGGGCGGCTGGATCCGGCCGCCTTCAAGCTGACGCGGGTTTCGGGCGCATACTGGCGCGGCGATCAGGCCAACGCCATGCTGTCGCGCATCTATGGCACCGGCTGGCTGAACAAAAAGCAGCTCGATGCCCACCTTGTCCGGCTGGAAGAGGCCGCCAGGCGCGACCACCGCAAGCTGGGGCAAGAGATGGACCTGTTCCACCTGCAACCCGAGGCGCATGGCAGCATCTTCTGGCACCCCAAGGGCTATATGATCTGGCGCGTGCTGGAGGGGTATATGCGCCGCCGGCTCGATGCCGCCGGTTATGTCGAGGTGAAGACGCCGCAAATGATGGACGTGCGCCAGTGGGAACAATCGGGCCACTGGGGCAAATATGCCGAAAACATGTTTGCCGTGCCCGATATCGTCCCCGATGGCGAAGGAGGGGCCCCGGTCGTCGCCAAGGATGCCGACTGGATGGCGCTGAAGCCGATGAACTGCCCGGCGCATGTGCTGATCTTCCGTCAGGGCATAAAGTCCTACCGCGATCTGCCGCTGCGCATGGCCGAGTTTGGCTGCTGCCACCGCAACGAGGCGCATGGCGCGCTGCATGGCATCATGCGCGTGCGCCAGTTCACCCAGGACGACGCGCATATCTTCGCGCGCGAGGATCAGCTCGTCGAGGAAATCCGCGATTTCTGTGATCTGCTCGACAGTGTCTACCACCATCTGGGCTTTGACAAATACGCGATAAAGCTGGCGCTGCGCCCCGAAAAACGCTTCGGCTCGGATGCCGACTGGGACCGGGCGGAGCAAATCCTGCGCGACGCCGTGGCGGCGGCAGGCCGCGCCACCGAGGAATTCGGCTGGGAGGAGCTACCCGGCGAGGGCGCCTTCTATGCGCCCAAGCTGGAATTCCACCTGACCGACGCCATCGGCCGCACCTGGCAGGTCGGCACGCTTCAGGCCGACACCGTGCTGCCCGAGCGGCTCGATGCCAGCTATATCGGCGAGGATGGCGCCAAGCACCGCCCGGTGATGCTGCACCGTGCGATTTTGGGCACATTCGAGCGATTTATCGGCATTTTGATCGAACATTATGCCGGCAAACTGCCCGTATGGCTGGCCCCGGTGCAGGCCGTGGTGGCCACAATCGTGTCTGACGCCGACGCCTATGCCGCTGATGTGACGGCGCAATTGCAGGCGGCGGGTATCCGGGTGGCAAGCGACACCCGCAACGAGAAGATCAACCTCAAAGTGCGCGAACATGCGCTGCAAAAGGTGCCTTACCTGCTGGTGGTGGGCAAGCGCGAGGCCGAGGAGTGCACCGTCGCCATCCGCCGCATGGGCGAGCAGGCGCAACAGGTGCTGCCGCTGGCCGAGGCGGTGGCGCTGCTGAAGGCCGAGGCGACCCCGCCCGATTTGCGCGGCGCCTGATTTGCGCACCCAGGCTTGCCGCACCCGGGGTTTCCGGGGTTAAACCGGCCGCATCCGCGCCGCTTGCAGGGGCTTTCTAAACCATTGCCATGCCGCCGTTCACATGCAGCGTCTGGCCGGTGACATAGCCCGCCTCGCGGCTCGCCAAATAGGCCACCGCCGCGCCGATGTCTTCGCTGCTGCCCATATGCCCCATCGGGATGCGGGCGTTCAGCGCCTCTTTCTGTGCCTCTGGCAGCCCATCGGTCATCGGCGTGGCGATAAAGCCCGGCGCGACGCAGTTGACGGTGATGCCCCGGCTGGCCAGCTCCTGCGCCAGGGCTTTGCTCATCGCCACCAGCCCGCCCTTGGCGGCGGCATAATTCGCCTGGCCGGGGTTGCCGGTGGTGCCGACGACGCTGGTGATGGTGATGATGCGGCCGAACTTCGCCTTCATCATCGGCCGGCAGGCGGCGCGGCACAGGCGGAAGGCGGCGGTGAGGTTGAGGCCGAGCACCGCGTCCCACTCCTCGTCCTTCATCCGCATTGTCAGGTTGTCGCGCGTGATGCCGGCATTGTTGACGAGGATGTCGAGCCCGCCCAACGCGGCGACCGCGGCGGGGACCAGCCCCTCGACCGCCTGGCTGTCGGCAAGATCGCACGGCAGGCACACATGCTGGCCCCCATGTTCCTTGGCCAATTCCGCCGCGAAGGCCGCAAGCTTTTCCGCATTGCTGCCCGAGAGCGCGAGCCGCGCCCCCCGCCCCGCCAAAGCGCGGGCGATGGCGCCGCCAATGCCACCCGATGCCCCGGTGACGAGGGCGGTCTTGCCGCTAAGGTCAAACATGGTATCATCTATCCCCTATTATCATGCAGAAATGTTCAGCCCAAATTTCCGGGCGTGCCTTCCCCTAAACCGGAGACCGCTCTGGCTTGTCAACCGCCGCCGCCACCCTGCCCGATATGGCGCTAGCCGATGCGGCGGCGGCGCTGCTGGCTGCCCTGTGCGACCGGGGCAGCCTGGCGTTTGAGGGATACAGAGCCTTGAAGCGCGGCAGGGGCCAGCAAGGCCGCGCCAATTGCTGATACCCCAATTGCTGATACCAAGACGCGATGAGTCTTTCTCAACGCGCCTTGGTTAAGCCCGTCCGGCGCTTGAGGAAAGCCAAACCGCGATGCGCCCGCATCAACGCGGTTTGGGATTACGCCAAAGCTTCAGCCGAAAATATGAAAGGCGGCAGCCAGACAACTGACCGCGATAATAATGCCGATGATAAGGGCCTCAAAATAATATTTCACCCCCGCCCGCGCTTCGGAATCAGCATTTCGCGGCTGGGCAGTGGGCTCCGTGTCGTCCAAAATGGTTGCTTCGAGCATCGCGGCATCCTCGCTGCTTGGGGAAATGGGCTGGTCGAAGGGATGAGAGGCACCGCGCCATGGCGAATTGCGCGCTTGCATATGGGCTGGGGGGCCGGCGATGGCCTCACCGGGCTGGCTCCGCGGAGGTTGCTCGCCCGGCTGCCCGGCGGGGTTCCCCTGCTTTTCGTCAGGTTCTTCCCGGGAATCTTCCGTGGAACTGAAGGACATTTTATATCCCCTCGATTTAACCAGTGCCGCCAACCTCGCATTTCTACGTAAGCCGGTCATGGGGAAGTGCCTCGGTTTTGGAGCGATTGCCGACGGCGGTGGCGACGGGATCGGCATAACCGATGGGCGGGGGTGGCCGGGTTGTCGGGAAAAAGGAAAGCCAGCCTGCGCATCAATTGGGCTGCGGCGTGGGCAACCGTTCCCGCGCCGAAGACCAGCGGACGGTCCCTCGTTAATCGAACATCCGCAGCCGCGGGGGCCAATCTTCTAGCGCCCTGACGCTGTCAGCGCCGCGCACCTTCGGGTGTGGGCCAGATGTTGGGGCGGTGTTATGAGCGGGCGGATTATTCCCAGAAGCCGCCGTTCAGTTTTTGTCGGGCATCGCTCTTGGCTAGATCTTCAGTAGACTGGGGCCTGCTGACTGGCCCCACGTAACGCCACCTGCATCAACTTGCCGCCAGACCCATGCCGAGCCGTTCATCACAACATCAATGTTTGCGAAATAGCGGCGGATGAATCCTGACCGGTGAGGGTCAGCCTCGCTCAGAACCATTGCGCGCAAAGCCATGCATGTCTTCTTTTTCGGAAGTTGGCGGACAGGGTGGGATTCGAACCCACGGTGGGCTTCCACCCACGGCGGTTTTCAAGACCGCTGCCTTAAACCACTCGGCCACCTGTCCGCTGGGCCAGCCGCTAGCCTGGCTCGCGCGCTTTGTCACCCGTGTAATGCCCCGGCTCACCAGCTCCCCCCGCCCCGCCCGCCCGCTCAGCACTCTTGTCCTTGCCCGCCCGCCTGTGCGATGGGTGCGGCATGAAGGGCAAGTGGCATTTGCGCGCCGGGCTCGCGGTGCTGTTGGCGGTGCTGGCGTTGGCGCGCGGCGCGGGCGGCGGGCCGGCGCTGGCACAAGGCGCGGGCGAGGAGGCCGGCTTTCAGGCCTATGTGGCACAGTTGGCGGCGCGGGCGCGGGCCGAGGGGGTGTCTGAGGGCACCATCGCGCGGATGACGGCGGGGCTCAGCTATAACCCGCGCGTTATCGCGCTGGACCGCAGCCAGCCTGGCTCTGGCGCGGGGGCCAACCCCGCCGCCGCGCCCGATTTTTCCCCCTATTACCGCGCGCATGTCGACAATGCGCGGATCAGCCAGGGCCGCGCGCTCTATGCCGCCACCGCGCGCTGGATACCGGCGATCGAGCAACGCTATGGCGTGCCGGCGGGCATTCTGCTGGCGATCTGGGGCAACGAGACCAACTATGGCCGCTATACCGGTGATTTTGACCTGGCGCGCAGCCTGGCGACGCTGGCCTATGACGGCCGGCGGCGCGATCTTTTCGCCAGCGAGTTCGTCGCCCTGCTGAAGGTGGCGGACCGGGGCGTGCCACGGGCGCGGCTGGTCGGCAGTTGGGCGGGGGCCTTTGGCAATCCCCAGTTTCTGCCATCCACCTATCTGCGCGTCGCGGCGGATGGCGATGGCGACGGGCGGATCGACATCTGGAACAGCCCGGCCGACACCATGGCCTCCATCGCCAACTATTTCCGCGATGCCGGCTGGCAGCCGGGAGAGCGCTGGGGTGCGCGCGCGCTGGTGCCGGCGGGGCTGAACCGCCAGGCCATCGCCAGCGGGCTGGTGGCGCCCGAATGCCCCCGTGTCCATGCGCGCTATTCGCGCTGGCTGACGGTGCGCGAATGGCGGATGCTGGGCGTGCAGCCGATGCGCGGCCTGGGCGAGGATACGCTGGCCGCGCTGATCGAGCCCGACGGGCCGGGCAAAACCGCATTCCTGTTAACCGGGAATTATCGGGTTATCCTGCAATACAACTGCTCCAACTATTATGCACTGAGTGTGGGGCTGCTGGCCGATGAAATTGCGCAATAACCATTATCTGCCACTAATCGCCCCGTTGCTGCTGGTGGGGGCCGGGGAGCAAACCGCCCTTGCCCAGCCCGCGCAAGCCCCCAATTCCGATTTTCCGATGGTGGTGGGCGCGCCCTACACCATTGGCAGCACCAGCTATACCCCCGCCGACACCATGAATTATGATGCGGTGGGTTATGCCGAGGTGGGTGGTGATGCCAACACCGCGATCACCGCCGCGCATCATACCCTGCCGGTGCCAAGCTATGTCGAGGTGACCGCACTTAATACCGGGCGGACGATCCTGGTGCGGGTGACAAACCGCGGGCCGATGGACAGCAACCGCCTGATCGCGCTGTCAGCCGGGGCGGCGGCGCAACTGGGCGTGGGCGACAACGCCGCGGTGCGGGTGCGCCGTGTCAACCCGCCCGAGAACGAGCGCGAACTGCTGCGCGCCGGCAGCCCGGCGCCCCAGCGGATGAATACCCCGGCCCCGCTTCTGGCCGTATTGACCCGCAAATTGCAGCCCGGCACCCCGGTGGGGCTCAACCCCTCGACGGCGAATGGCGCGGCGGGCAATGGGGGCTACCCCTCGGCCTTGCCACCTCGGGGGGGCGCCCGCCCCGCCTGGGCGGCACGCGGCAAGCCGCCGGTGATCGCGCCAAGCGTGGTAACGGGCCCGGCGGCGGCGATGCCACCGACATATGTGCCCCAGCCCCAGCCCTATTACAGGCCGAAAAACCCGGTGTATTCCGCCCCGCCGGCACCACCCGCCGACGAACAGCCCACGGCCGAGGCACACGCCCCCCATGCCGCCTGGCATACCGCCACCCACACGGGGGAGTCGCTGGTCATTCAGGCGGGGGCCTTTGCCGATAAGGCCCGCGCGGCGGCCCTTGCCGCCAAGATCGGCGGCACAGTCCGCGCTTCTGGCCATATCTATCGGGTGCGCAAGGGGCCCTATGCCACGCGTTACGCCGCCGATGCGGCTCTGGCGAAGGTCAGGGCCGCGGGCTATAGCGGCGCGCGAATCGAACACGCAGACTGATCGCTGCCGGGTCGTCCGCGTGGCGCCCGCGTGACGACAGGACCGGTTTTGCGCTCAAGCTCCTCCAAGAACTGGATCGGCCTCGCCGTCACGGCGGCAATGGGCATGGCAGCCGGCGCCTTGCCCGCCGCGCCGGCCAACATGCCAGGCAGGGTAGGGATGTTGCCACCCGTGCTGGCGCCTTCGTCCAGCATTGGGGTCAATCCCACCCCTGCGGCGCCGGTTTACACCCCACCCCCGCCAGAGCCACTGCCCCCCGACGTGGCGCCCCCCCCACCGGCTGTGGCGGCGGTGCCCGAGGCATTGCTGGTCGACCTCAACTCGGGCCGCACGCTTTACGCGCGAGACCCTGACCGGCGCTTTTTGCCCGCCTCGGTCACCAAGGTGATGACCGCATTCCTGGCGTTTGACCTGATGGCGCATGGGCGGCTGCGGCCCGATCAGCGCTTCCGCATGAGCGATGACGCCTGGCATCATTGGCACGCCACCGGCAGCCGCATGTTCCTCAACCGCGGGCAGGTGGTCTCGGTCGATCAGTTGCTGGCCGGCATCATGACCGTCTCGGCCAATGATGGCTGTATCGTGCTGGCCGAGGGCGCCGCGGGCAGTGTGGACAAATGGGTGGCGATGATGAACGCCGAGGCCCGCGCGCTGGGGATGACGGGCAGCCACTTCGGCACCCCCAATGGCTGGATGGATGGCGGCAACACCTATTACACCCCGCGCGATCTGGTGACGCTGGCCGAGGCGATGATCACCCGCTACCCCGCCTATTACCACCGCTATGTCGGCCAGCGGGCGATGACCTTCAACGGCATCACCCAGCCCAACCACGACCCTATCCTCGATGTTCCGGGGGCCGACGGCATCAAGACCGGCTTTACCGGCGAGGCGCATTACACCTTCCTCGGCTCGGCGATGCGTGGTGGGCGGCGGCTGGTGATGGTGCTGGCCGGGGTACTCACCGCGCCGCAGCGCGCGCGTGCCGCCCACGCGCTTGTCGAATGGGGCTTTGCCGCGTGGGACACGCACCCGCTGCTGGCCGCCGATGTGCCGGTGGGCAGCGTCGCGGTGGAAGGCGGCATGGCCACCCAGGTGCCCGTCGTCACCCCGCGCGCCTATGGCGTCACCGTGCCCAGAGGCGGGCGGCCGCAGGTGGCGCTGCATTTCGTGCCGCGCGGGGCGCTGGTGGCGCCGGTGGCGCGCGGGCAGGAGGTCGGCGATCTGGAGGTGCGCGTGGCGGGCGAGGCGCCCTATCATGTGCCGCTGGTGGCCGGCGCCGATGTCGCGCGGGGCAATATCATGCTGCGCCTGCTCGCCTGGCTGAAGGCGGTGCTGTGATGCCGCGTGGCGACATGGTATGACAAGCGCCGTGGCAAAGGGAGCAGCGATGAGCGGGCGCTTTCTCGCGGTGGAGGGCATCGACGGCTGCGGCAAGACCGGGGTGGTGCGCGGGCTTGCCGAACATCTGCGCGCCGGCGGGGCCGAGGTCGTCGCCACGCGCGAGCCCGGCGGCACCCCCCAGGGCGAGGCGATCCGCGCGCTGCTGCTGGCGGGCGCGGACGACGCCTGGCACCCCCATGCCGAGCTGTTGCTGATGACCGCGGCGCGGGTGGAGCATGTGCAACGTGTCATCCTGCCCGGCCTGGCGCGGGGGGCCTGGGTGGTGAGCGACCGCTATGCCGCCTCCACCCTGGCGTATCAGGGCGCCGGGCGCGGCATCAGCGAAGATGTCATCCGCGCCCTCCACCGCGATATGGCGGCGGACCTTTGGCCAGACCTTACCATTGTGCTCGACCTCGACGCCGAGACCGCGCTGGCGCGCAGCCGGCAAAGGCTGGGCGCGGCGGTGCTCGACGAGGGGCGGTTCGAGGGGCTGGGCCTGGATTTTCAGCGCCGGATCGGGCAATCCTTCCGGCAACAGGCATTGGCCGAGCCCGCCCGGTATGTGGTGGTGGACGCCAGCGGCCCGCCCGAGGCGGTGCTGCGGCGGGTGGTGCTGGCGGTCGAGGGATGGCCGTTTTGACCGGCCTTTGCGTGGCGGGGCGATATACCGGAATAGTTTGAGATTGCCCTCAAACCACCGCACGGCTAGCCCCCCCGGCATGACCGTGCACAAACCAGGTGACCCCACCACGCTGGGCCGCCTTTATGGCCGCGCCAAGGGCAAGCCTTTGCGTGCCGGGCAGCAGGGGCTGATCGATACGCTGCTGCCGGCGATAGCCGTGCCCAGCGAAGGCCCCGTCACCGCGCAGGGCCTGTTCGGGGAGGACCGCCCGTTGCACTTCGAGATCGGCTTTGGCGGCGGCGAGCACCTCGCCTTCCGTGCCGATCTGCTGCCCGACCACGGCTTTATCGGCGCCGAGCCTTTCCTCAACGGCGTCGCCCAGGCGCTCACCCATATTCGCGATGGCGGGGCGGGCGGGGGCGGCCTGGCCAACATCCGTATCCATATGGGCGACGCGCTGGAAGTGCTGGCGCGCATACCCGATGGCGCGCTCAGCTTCGTCTATCTCCTCCACCCAGACCCCTGGCCCAAGGCGCGCCACGCCAAGCGCCGGATGATGAACGACGGCCCGGTGGCGCTGATCGCGGCGAAGCTGAAGCCGGGCGGCGAGTTCCGTTTCGGCACCGACCATGCGGTCTATGTCCGCCATGCCTTGATGGTCATGCGGCGGCATACGGCGCAAGCCGGTGCCTTCGAGTGGCTGTGCGCTGGCCCGGCCGATTTTCAGCACCGCCCCGGCGGCTGGCCCGAGACACGCTATGAGGCCAAGGCGCGCAAGGTCTATGGGCACGAGGTCTGGTACTTCCGATTTAGGCGAAAATAGGTCAAAGACTTATTTTTGGAAATGGCCTAAAACCAACATGTTATCTACAAAATTGCACGCTGCACTATCCGGCGATTTCCGTAACGGTGATTGCACGGTGCTTACTTTTGCGGTACACGAGGTATTGCAATGGCGACCGGCAGGATCAGCAAACGAACGCTTGATGCGTTCCAATCGAGCGGGGTGACTGGCTTCCTTTGGGATGAAGATCTCAAGGGGTTCGGGGTCAGGGTCGCAGCTTCCGGAGCGGCGTCCTACGTTATACAGTTCCGGATGGGCGGGCGCGAATCACCGACGCGCCGTTACACCATTGGAGCCAATGGCTCGCCCTGGACCCCAGCCACGGCTCGCGAAGAGGCCGTCCGCCTCCTTATTCTCGTCGCTCGCGGCATTGACCCGATGGAGGAAGACAAGAAGCGGCGCCGGGAGGCGGTCGATCTCGCCTTCTCGAAGTATGCCGATAGCTTCAGCGCTGTGTGCAAGGGCAAGGGTTGGAAGACCCTAGTCAACCGGTCCATCCGATTGCACCTCAAGCCTGTCTTCGGCAACAAGCCGTTGCCGACCATCACGAGGTCGGACGTGGTCGCCGTCTTTGACCGAATGCCAGACGAGCAGACTGCAAATAAGCGGAATGTGTTCGCTGTCCTTCGCCGCCTGTTCAAATGGGCGGTCAGCCGCGGTGACATCCTGCATAGCCCGATGGAGGGGATGGAAACCCCGCCACCCGTCAAGCCGCGGGACCGCTGGCTCCTCGATGCCGAACTAAAGCAAATCTGGGAACAAGCTCCAAAGACGCACCGATGCTTTGGCCCGATCGTCAGGCTGCTGATCGTGACTGGCCAGCGCCGGGAAGAGGTGACCGGGCTGTACTGGGACGAATTGGACCGCGAGACTCGCGAGTGGCGCCTGCCGAGCCACCGGACCAAGAATGGCGAGCCGAGCACGGTGCCACTGAACGATTTGGCGATCGCAGAACTAGACTTGGTCGCAAAAGGCGAGAAGTGGCCCAAGCATGGGCGCGTCTTTCCGACTTCCACCGGCGCCGGTTTCACTGGCTATGCCAAGGGCAAGGATAAACTCGACCGGTTGATTGGCGAGTCATATGGGCGGCCCCTCCCACCCTGGCGGCTGCATGATCTTCGACGCACTTTGGCCACCGGCTTTCAGCGGCTCGGCGTTCGATTCGAAGTTACCGAAGCAGTCTTAAACCATGTTGGGGGCTCAAGAGCAGGGGTCGCTGGTATCTATCAACGGCACGAATCAACGGCACGATTGGAGAGAAGAAAAGCGCGAGGCCCTTCACGCTTGGGGCGTCCATATTGCTGGAGTGCTCAGCAGCGCGGCGCATTGATCGGCACGATTTACAAATCCTTCAAGAACTCCGATCCGGGCGCAATCCCCGTGATGAGCAGCCGATCTCTCGCACGAGTACATGCCACGTAGAGCAACTGACGTTCCGTCTCGTAGATGTCATCCAACTCGCCCTCGTCCGCGGCATCCTCGATCCGCGATTGCAGCGGCAGCGAATCTTCATCACATCCCACCACTGCAACGGCTCTGAATTCCAGCCCTTTGGCCAAATGCATCAGAGCGACGGTAGCCGCAGAATCTACCCCTGCGAGTTGCGCAGCTTTGCGAGCCCGACCGATTGAAGCCGGATCGCGAACGAATAGCCCGATTTCAGCTGGGGCAACGCCATCCGAGATTGCATCCTCGAGGAATTTCGCCACAGCAGCAATTTCGGCATCATAGGAATCGAGAATTCTGACGACCGGAGCTGGCCCATCAAACAAGGAGACCGTCCCGTCGCGGTCCTCCTGATTGCCATCGGGGTCGCGCAACGCCCCAGGCAGAAGACCATCTGCCATTCCTCTTATCTGACGAGAGGTTCGATAGCAGACCTTAAGTGTGGAAGAGCGCCCTCGAACGTCGATGCCCAAGGCCTTCCACGAAAATGGATGCTGGAAAATGCGCTGACCAAGGTCGCCTGCAAAAAACAATGCATCAGCATGGCCAGGTGTAATCGCGGAGAGGAAAACAAGCTCTGCAGGACCAAGATCCTGTGCCTCATCGACGATGATGGCGCCAAATGGCTTATCGGTTCGCACCAGGTAGTCGGCCGCAACCTGGCGATAAACGCTCGCGCGTGTGAACAGGCCACGCGTCGACAATGCTGATCGAGCGCGATCAAAGACGGACCACAACCGCTCACGTTGCTTCGGTCCCAAAGGGCTGCGGCGGCCGAGACGAGGAACCCGCGCATAGGCCTCGAGCCCGTCGATCCCCCAAGCATCAACAACATTGGTCCATTCGGACAGCAGGAAGCGATCAGAAAAACCGCGCACGTCGGCTTCCGCGGCGGCGTTGGCGATAATTTCAGCCAATGCATCTGCGCCGACAATGCGCGGCCGACGTCCGGTCGACAGCTGGAACAGCTCATCGGCTACATTCGCCCAATCACTTACTGTGATTCGCGGAACGATACCGCCGGCTTCAGGAGCAAGCACCTTGACCTTACTGGCCAGTTCGCGAGCCAAGGGCTCGGAAAACGTGGCAAGCAAAATACGGCGGGCTGGATCAGTGCGGGCCAGTCGCACGGCTCGGTGCAGGGCGACGACAGTCTTGCCGGTACCGGCGGAGCCGGAAACCCGCGCTGGTCCATCGAAGCTGCGCTCGACCATGGCGCGCTGCGAAGGATGCAGGAATACGCCCCACCGCTCCCAGGGGAAGTCGAGCGCAAGCCGCAGCTCGTCCTCGTCCGCCACGATACGAATACGGCGCTGGGCATCGGGGTGTGCATATGGGTCGGTGGTGGCAACGGGAGCAGGCTTGGCCAGATGCCCGCTATCGATATATTGCAGCAGGGCTTCTGCGGCTTCGCCTGGCAAGTGAGCAGCGATGTCGAGGAAGCTGTCTTCGGTGGCAGGTCGAGCGGGTTCTTGGTCCGCAGGATGTCCTTGCCGATGTGCTTCCACAGGTCGCGATAGATCGGATCGTCGGCGGCCAGGCTGTTGTCCGCTACCGGCACGCGCGGCAGTTTCACAATGCCACACTCGATCGCATCCATCAGGCTGAAATCGGAAACGACCCACGGAAACAGCGTGCCTTCCTGATAGCCGGAGCCGCGCAGGAAAAACGGCGTGGCTGACAGGTCATAGACGTGGCGCACGCCGATCTTGCGCTTGAGCGCCTCGATGCCGCTGATCCACAGCCGCGCGGCTTCGTTGTTTTCCTTGGCTTCGGCAGCCGCTTCGCGGTCGAGCTTTTCTTCCTCGGACAATGCCCGCTCACGGTAGCAGTGATGCGCCTCGCATTCGCGACATTGCGGGCAGATGTATTTGCGAGGCATTTTTAAGAGAATCCCCATTTGTCCTAGTCCTGCCACGCAGGCGGTTGTCAAAATATTCAACAGAATTGAAGAATTTTCATTTTTGGTTCTTCACTGACAAACTTCTAAATTTCTTGAAAATAATCGGGGTTAGCGTTCAGTCTGTGCTTTCTCAAGCAAATCAATACGTCGCTTAACTTCTGATCGAGGGAGCCTGCAACGTGGATGATTTCCAACTGCGAGAAGGCCGACAAGAATCTCGCGGGATCCGGTCACCTCG
>Ga0316217_10003626_pt1 | contig 17354 bp, 12 predicted proteins | sample 1anoAmetaG_FD_203633 | JGI IMG/M metagenome (GOLD analysis project Ga0316217, IMG submission 203633) | Freshwater microbial communities from Trout Bog Lake, Wisconsin, USA - 1anoA | ecosystem: Environmental > Aquatic > Freshwater > Lake > Hypolimnion/Profundal zone | place: USA: Wisconsin...
GGGGTGAGGATCTGGTGTTCCTGCCCAACACCACCCATGGGGTCAACACGGTGGCCCGCTCGCTTAACCTGCAGCCGGGCGACCAGGTGCTCACCACCGACCACGAGTACGGGGCCTGTGACGCCGCTTGGGCGTTCGCCTGTAAGCTCCACGGCGCCGAGTACCTGGCCGCCGAGATCCCGCTGCCGTTCCAGGCGGAGGCATTCACCGACCGGGTCTGGCGGGCGGTGACCCCGCGCACCCGGGTCCTGTTCCTCAGCCACATCACCTCCGGCACCGTCCTGATCCTGCCCGTGGCCGAGCTGTGCCGCCGGGCCCGGGAACGCGGCATCCTGACGGTCGTCGACGGCGCCCACGCCCCGGGGCAGATCCCGCTGGACCTGGACGCCCTGGGCGCCGATTTCTACCTGGGCAACTGCCACAAGTGGCTGTGCGCGCCCAAGGGCGCCGCCTTCCTGCACGCCCGGGCCGAGCGGCACCCGATGCTGGACGCGCCGGTGGTGAGCTGGGGCTACCTGGGCGAAGCGCTCGGTCTGGCGGAGCTGGACGCCTTCACCGGCACCAGCCTGCTGGAGCGCCGGCTGCAGTGGCAGGGCACCCGGGACCTGTCGGCCTTCCTGTCGGTGCCGGCGGCCATCGCGTTCCAGGCGCGCCACGGCTGGGACCAGGTCCGCCGGGACTGCCACGCCCTGGCGGCGGAGACGGTCCGGCGGATCTGCGCCCTGACCGGCCTGGAGCCCATCGCCGCCGAAGCGGACTTCGGCCAGATGGCCACCATCCCGGTCCCGGCGATGGATCATGCGCGATTGAAAAGTGAACTGTTCGAGAAATACCGGATCGAGATTCCGGTCACGGGACACAAGGGGAAGATGTTCCTGCGGGTCTCGTTCCAGGGCTACAACACCCGGGCTGACGCGGACGCGCTGGTGGAGGGGTTGCGGGGGATCTACGGGCTCGGGGCCTGAGCGGCAGGGCATGCGTATGTACCAATCATTAAATCGGATAAAAAACAGATTCCTTCTCTAATTAGATGATGTAATTCTTATCCCCGTCCATCCCCGTTCATCGCTGTTCATCCCCGTCGATTCAATCGATGAAAGTTGCCTGGGCCTTGGCACGGGACGTCATGCGCCGCGAGCCCCAGCGACAGGTTCGACGGGGATGAACAGCGATGAACGGGGATGAACAGGGATGTTCAAAACCTGTCTACCTTCGCTCCCGCAGCGCCGCCTGGATCAGCCCATCCAGCTCCCTCGCCGCCGCCCCGGGATCGGCACTGCCGCAGATGGCCGAGACTACGGCGATCCCGTCGGCCCCGGCCCGGACGGCGTCGGCCACGTTGCCTTTGTTCAGCCCGCCGATGGCCACCAGGGGCTGCGGGACCCGGGCCCGGATCCGGCGGATGCCGTCCAGGCCCCAGGCTGCCTTGGTGTCGGTCTTGGTGGGGGTGTCGAACACCGGGCTGACGCCCAGGTAGTCCACGTCCAGCTCCCGGGCCCGCTCCACGTCCTCCCAGGTCTCCACCGACAGGCCGATGATGGCCCGGGGCCCCAGGAACTGGCGGACGACGGCGCAGGGCATGTCCTCCTGGCCCACGTGCACCCCGTCGGACTGGGCGGCCAGGGCCACGTCCAGCCGGTCGTTGATGATCAGGGGCACGCCGGCGGGCGCCAGCAGGGCCTTCAGGGCCCGGGCCAGCTCCACGAAGGGCCGGGTGGCCAGGTGCTTTTCCCGCAGCTGGACGCAGGCGACGCCGCCCTGGACCGCCTGGGCCACCACGTCGGCCAGGGGCCGGCCGGCGCAGCAGTCCCGGTCGGTCACCAGGTACAGTCCGCGCACCTCAGGCCCCGGTCCGCAGGTGCTGCAGGATGTCCTGCTGGGAGAGCCGGTAGAGGTTGTCCAGGAAGCGCACCTGGAGGCTGCCGGGGCCGTCCGCGCCGGCGGCGGCCAGTTCGCCGGCGATGCCCATCACCGCCATGGCCTGGGCGGTGGCCAGGGCCCGGTCCGGGGTCACGGCGGCGAAGGCGCCGCACAGGGCGGTGGCGGTGCAGCCCAGCCCGGTGACCCGGGTCATCATGGGATGGCCATTGTGGATCTGGACCACCTCCGGGCCGCCGACGATGTAGTCGGTGGCGCCGCTGACGCAGACCACCGAGCCCCAGGAGGCGTGCAGTTCCTGCGCGGCGGCCAGGGCGTCCCGGGCGGCCGCGCCGCTGTCCACGCCCCGGGTCTTGGCCGGGTCGCCGGCCACGGCCATGATCTCCGAACCGTTGCCGCGGATGATGGCGGGCCGGATGCCGCTGACCAGGCTGCGCACGGTGGCGGTGCGGTACGGGGTGGCGCCGGCGCCCACCGGGTCCAGGATGATGGGGATGCCGCGTTCGGAAGCCCGCTCGGCGGCCTTGAACATCGCCTTGACCCAGGCGCTGCTGAGGGTGCCGATGTTGATCACCAGGGCGGAGGCGATATCGACCATGTCGGCCACTTCCTCTTCGGCGTGGGCCATCACCGGCGAGGCGCCGATGGCCAGCAGGGCGTTGGCGGTATTGTTCATGACCACGTAGTTGGTGATGTTGTGGACGATGGGAGAGACCCGGCGGATCTCTTCCACGGCGCTCCAGGTGTTCAGGGGGTCCCGCGTCGTCATGCTGCGCTCCAGTTCGTGTGCCGGTCCCGGCACAACCCTGTAATGCTACTGCAGGGCGCCCCGGAGCCAAAGGCTGACCAGCAGGGCGGCCCTTTGACAAACCGTCAAACCGGTCGGCCGAGGCTCGACAAGCCCGAAGATCCGTCCACACTGAAGGCTTCGAACCCCTTTGCCAACCCGTCCCCGCCTGGCCCCCGACTCGCCGCAGGACGTCCGGGGCCTTCACCCATCGCGCCGATTGAAGGATTCCGAAGATGAACGACCAGCTGGCCCTGAATCCCAACAAGATCGTCAAGGCGCTGCAGAAGCCCGCCGCCGACTTCACCAAGCAGGACATCGTCCGCTTCATCGAGCAGAACGACATCCGGATGCTCAATTTCCGCTACGTGGCCGGGGACGGCCGGCTGAAGAAGCTGAATTTCGTCATCAACAGCCGGGCCCACCTGGAGCGGGTGCTGTCCATGGGCGAGCGGGTGGACGGCTCCAGCCTGTTCCCGTTCGTGGCCGCGGAATCCAGCGACCTCTACGTGGTGCCGAGGTTCCGCACCGCCTTCGTCAACCCGTTCACCGAAGTCCCCACCATCGACCTGATCTGCGGCTTCTACGACAACCACGGCGACCCCCTGGCCAGCGCGCCGGAATACATCCTGCACAAGGCCCAGCGCAGCCTGCGTGAGCGCACCGGGCTGGTCATGGAGGCACTGGGCGAACTGGAGTACTACCTGTTCTCGGCCATCGACTCGATCTACCCCATCGTCGAGCAGAAGGGCTACCACGAGTCCCACCCGTTCTCCAAGTGGGGCCTGGTGCGCCGCGAGGCCATGCAGGTGATCAGCGAGATGGGCGGCACCATCAAGTACGGCCACGCCGAGGTGGGCAACATCCTCTCCGGCGACCTGGAGATGGTCCAGCACGAGATCGAGTTCCTGCCCGCGCCCATCGAGGAGGCCGCGGACCAGCTGGTGACGGCCAAGTGGGCGGTGCGCGAGGTGGCCTACCGGCACGGCCTGGAGGTGAGCTTCGCCCCCAAGATCATCGCCGGCCAGGCCGGCAGCGGGCTGCACGTGCACACCCGGTTCATGCGCGACGGCGCCAACGCCATGGCCGACGCCGACGGCCTTACCGACACTGCCCGCAAGGTCATCGCCGGCTACCTGACCTGCGCCGAGTCGCTCACCGCCTTCGGCAACACGGTGCCGACCTCGTTCCTGCGCCTGGTGCCGCACCAGGAGGCGCCCACCAGCATCTGCTGGGGCGACCGGAACCGTTCGGTGCTGGTGCGGGTGCCGCTGGGCTGGCAGGGGGTCGGGGACCGGATGCTGCTGGACGCCAACCCCCGGGAGCCGGCTGACGGCGTCCGCTCGTTCGAGAACAACCAGACCGTCGAACTGCGCAGCCCGGACGGCAGCGCCAATGTGCACCTGCTGCTGGCCGGCATGGCCGTGGCCGGACGCTGCGGACTGGAAGACCCCGGGGCGCTGGCGCTGGCCGAGCGGCTCTACGTCAAGGCCGACGCCAGCCGGGTGGAGGGCCTGAAGCAGCTGCCCGCCTCCTGCTTCGAATCCGCCGACTGCCTGGCCCGGGACCGGGCCCGCTACGAGGAGGGCGGGGTGTTCCCGCCCGGGCTGGTGGACGCCCTGATCCGGAACCTGAAGTCGTACGACGACCTCAACATGAGCGAAAAGATCTTCGGCAACGCCGATTCCCTGAAGAACCTGGTGAACCGGCACCTGCACTGCGGATGAGGAGGATTCCCGTGAACCGATTCCTGGAACGTCTGGCCCAGGGTGGGCCCCTGCTGTGGGACGGCGGCATGGGCACCCTGCTCATGGCCGCCGGGCTCAAGCCCGGGGAGTGCCCCGAGGCCTGGAACCTGGACCGCCCGGAGGTGGTCCGGGAGATCCACCGGGCCTACTACGCCGCCGGCGCCTGCGCCGTGCTCAGCAACACCTTCGGCGCCAACGCGGCCCGGCTGGGGGACAGCCACAGCCGGCACCGGGTGCGCGAGCTGAACCGGGCCGGGGTGCTGCTGGCCCGGGAAGTGTGCCCCGAAGGCGGCCTGGTGGCGGGTGACATCGGCCCCTCCGGCCTGTTCCTGGAGCCGGCCGGGGAGGCCACGGAGGACGAGCTGGAGGACCTGTTCTTCGACCAGGCCCAGGCCCTGGTGGAAGCCGGAGCGGACCTGATCTGCCTGGAGACCTTCTCCGCCCTGGGGGAGATCCAGGCGGCGCTGCGCGCGGTGCGCCGCACCGGCCCCATCCCGGTGGTGGCCTCCATGACCTTCCGCAGCGGTCCGCGGGGCTTCTTCACCATGATGGGCGACCCGCTCCAGGACTGCCTGACGGCGCTGCGTGAGCAGGGCGCGGCGGCGGTGGGCGCCAATTGTACCCTGTCCGGCGATGACTTCCTGGCCCTGGCCCGGGTGATCCGCGCCGGCACCTCCGGGCCGGTGTTCCTGGAACCCAACGCCGGGCAGCCGTCCATCACCGATGCCGGGCTGCACTACCCCATGGGGCCCGAGGCATTCGCCGATGCCATCGGTGAGGCCCTGGAATGGCCGGAGGTGATCCTGGGCGGCTGCTGCGGCACCACCCCGGCGCACATCGCGGCCCTGGCGGGGAGGCTCTGAGTCTGCTGGAGATATCGGGTTGGTGAAGGTCCATCGATCGAGGGTGGCCTTGACTTTCTGTTTTTTGTGCCGACAATTAGCATTTGGACGTCGAGTACGATCCTGGAAAAAATGAACGTAACATCAAAGAAAGAAAGCTGTCCTTCGATCATGCACGTGACTTGGATTGGGATTCCACCCACATCAGCCCCGATGACCGTCACGATTATGGTGAGCAGCGATGGGTAGCGCTTGGGTTCCTGCTCGGACGCCTGCATGTCCTGGTATTCACGGAAACCGCCTCAGGTATTCGAGTTATCAGCTTTCGAAAGGCGAACTCCAGAGAAAGGAGGGCATATGAACAAGCAAAAGCCGATGATCGATGAAGAAGGCGAGGTCAGGGAACTCACCCTGGAGGACATGAAACAGTTCAAGCCCATCCTTGAAGGCGGCTTGCCTGGTTCCCTGCTGAAAAAACTGGGTGTGCGCGGCCCCCAGAAGGCTCCGACCAAGGTGCGTGTCAGCCTGAGGCTATCCCGCGAAGTTGTGGACTATTTCCGGGCCACGGGCGACGGCTGGCAGACCCGGATGGACAGCGAGCTGATGGAAATGGTGGCCAAGCACAAAGCAGGTTAGTGGCATCATACCGGTCTGAATCCCTTGCCCCAGGATGACCGTGACCAGCCAAACCGCTCCCGCCCCCGAAGCCGAAGACCCCCACCTCTGGCTGGAGGACGTGGACGGCGAGGCCGCCCTGGCCTGGGTGCGGGCGCGCAACGCCGAAACCGCCGCGGAACTGGAAGGGACCGGTCTCTACCGGGACCTGGAGCGCGACATCCTCGAGGTCATGGACTCCGAAGCCCGGATCCCCTACGTGGCCAAGGCCGGCGGCTTGTTCTACAATTTCTGGCGCGACGCCGCCCATCCCCGCGGGCTCTGGCGCCGCACCACCCTCGAGGAATACCGCAAGGCCGAGCCCGCCTGGGAGGTGGTGCTGGACCTGGACGCCCTGAGCGAGGCCGAAGGGGCGAGCTGGGTGTTCCAGGGCGCCCAGTTCCTGCGCCCCGGCTGCGCCCGCTGCCTGGTCCTGCTGTCCCCCGGAGGGTCCGACGCCCAGGTGGTGCGCGAGTTCGACCCGGTGGCCCGCTGCTTCGTCCCGGACGGGTTCGTCCTGCCCCAGGCCAAGAGCTCGGTGGCCTGGATCGACCGGGACACTCTGTTCGTGGCCACCGACTTCGGTCCCGGGTCCCTCACGGACGCCGGCTACCCGCGGATCGTCAAGCTCTGGAAGCGGGGCACCGGGCTCAGCGAGGCCCGGACTGTGTTCGAGGGCGCGCCCGGGGACGTGGGGGTGGAGGCGTTCCACGATCCCACCCCGGGTTTCCGGCGGGACTTCGTGCTGCGCCGGCCCTCGTTCTTCACCCAGGAACTGCATCTGCTGGGCCCGGACGGGACCCTGGCCCGGATCGAGCTCCCGGCCGACGCCGAGGCGGACCTGCACCGGCAGTGGCTGCTGGTCAAGCTGCGCTCGCCCTGGACCGCCGGCGGCCGCAGCTACCCCGCCGGCTCGCTGCTGGCGGCCGAGCTCGCCGGCTTCATGGCCGGCCGGCGGCGCCTCACCGAGTTGTTCCGGCCCACCGCCACCCGTTCCCTGGAAGGCTGGAGCTGGACCCGCCACCACCTGATCCTCAATGTGCTGGACGACGTCAAGAGCCGCCTGCTCCTGCTGACCCCGGCCCGGGGCGGCTGGCGCCGGCGGCCGTTCCCCGGCGCGCCGGCCCTGGGCACGGTGTCCGCCCACGGCGTGGATCCCCGGGTGTCGGACGACTGCTTCATGAACGTCACCAGCTACCTGACCCCCGACAGCCTGTACCTGGTCCGCGCCGGCCGGGCCCCGGAACGGCTCAAGGCGGCCCCGGCCTTCTTCGAGGCCGGCCCGCTGGAGATCAGCCAGCATTTCGCCCTTTCCGAAGACGGCACCCGGATCCCCTATTTCCAGGTGTCCCGCCGGGGCCTGGAGCCGGACGGGTCGCACCCCACCCTGCTCACCGGCTACGGCGGGTTCGAAGTCTCCCTGCTGCCCGGCTACAGCGGCGTGCTGGGCCGGGCCTGGCTGGCCCGGGGCGGGGTCTACGCGGTGGCCAACCTGCGCGGCGGCGGCGAGTACGGCCCGCGCTGGCACCAGGCGGCCCTGAGGCAGCATCGCCACCGGGCCTACGAGGACTTCGCCGCGGTGGCCCGGGACCTGGCGGCGCGCGGGGTGACCTCGGCCCGGCGCCTGGGGATCCAGGGCGGCAGCAACGGCGGCCTGCTGGTGGGCAACATGCTCACCCGCTACCCGGAGCTGCTGGGGGCGGTGGTGTGCCAGGTGCCCCTGCTGGACATGAAGCGGTACTCCAGGCTGCTGGCGGGCGCCTCCTGGATGGCGGAGTACGGCGATCCGGACCAGCCCGGGGACTGGGCCTACCTCCAAGCCATCTCCCCGTACCACAACCTCCGGCCCGGGGCCGCCTACCCCCCGGTGCTGTTCATGACCACCACCCGGGACGACCGGGTGCATCCCGGCCACGCCCGCAAGATGATGGCCCGGATGCAGGGCATGGGCTTCGATGTGCGCTACTTCGAGAACATCGAAGGGGGCCACGGGGCCGGGGCCGACAACCGGCAGGCCGCCCACTTCAGGGCCCTGGAATACGCCTTCCTGTGGCGTGCGCTCCGGTCCTGAGCGCCCGGGCTCACGGCACCCCGTGCGGCCGCGGGGCCTCGTCCAGGCCCTGGCCGTCCCCGGCCGTCATGGGCATGCGGATGGTGAACCGGGTCAGTTCGTTGGGCACGCAGTGGATCTCCAGCCCGCTGCCCGGGCCGAGCACGCTCTGGATCCGCCGCTCGACGATCTGCAGGCCCAGCCCGCCGCCGGAGCGCCCCCGCTCCTCGTAGTGGCCCGCGTTGTCCTCCACGTCGATGCGCACCGCGCCGTCCTCCTCCCGGACCCGGATCCGGGCCACGCCCGGGGTCAGCATCTCGGCGATGCCGTGCTTGATGGCGTTCTCCAGCAGCGGCTGCAGGGTGAACGTGGGCACCTGGACGTGCAGCAGCCTGGGGTCCACGTCGATCTCCACCACCAGGCCCTCGAAGCGCGCCTTCTCGATCTCCAGGTAGGCCCGGATGTGCTCCAGCTCCTCTTCCAGGGTCGAGAAGGCCTTGGCGCGCTTGAGGTTCTGCCGGAAGTAGCTGGAGAGGTGGCGCACCAGCTCCCGGCCCCGCTGCGGGTCCCTGCGGATCACCGCCATGATGGTGTTCAGCGAATTGAACAGGAAGTGCGGGTTGACCTGGGCCTGGAGCAGCCTGAGCTCGCCCAGCACCAGGAGGTTCTTCTGCTCCTGGTAGCGGGCGATCAGCAGCTGGCTGGACAGCAGGTCGCCGATGCCCTCGCCCAGCATCCGGTTCAGGTGCAGGAACCGGCGGTTCCGGGGCTCGAACAGCTGCACCGTGCCGATCACCGCCCCGTCCAGCTGCAGCGGCACCACCAGCACCGAATGGATCGGGCAGCCGGCGTCCAGGTGGCAGCGGAAGCGCTGGTGGACGCCGTCGGCGAAGGCCACGGCGCAGCCCTGGATGGCCTGGCGGGTGAGCGGCGAGGCGATGGGGCCCCCCGGCCGGTGGTGGTCGGCGCCGATGCCCACCACCGCCAGGACCCGCTCGCAGTCGGTGATGGCCACCCCTCCGACCCGGGTCTCCTCCTTGACGATGATCGCCAGTTCCTCGGCCGTGTCCGGGCCGAAGCCCCGGGCCATGAGGCGGAGCGCCCGCCGGGCCACCCGCAGCGCGGCGGCCGAGGACTGGGCCGCCACCCGGTCCACGTCCCGCTGCCGGTGCATCAGCACCGCCATGAGCAGCGCCGCGCCCAGCGGGTTGAGCAGTACCATGGGCAGGGCGATGACCTTGACGATGTCCACCGCCGAGCTGAACGGCCGGGCCAGCGCCAGCACGATGCCCATGTGCAGGATCTCGCCCACGAACACCGTGAGGATGGCCACCCGCTTGGTGAGCAGCAGCTGCGGCTTGTCCTTCAGGGCGATGTGGACGAGGCCGGCCAGGAACCCCTCCAGGGTGGTGGCCACGGCCCCGGCGAAGGCCGCGGTGCCGCCCAGGCTCATGCGGTGCAGGCCCGCGGTGGCCCCCACCAGGGCGCCCAGGATCGGCCCGCCCAGCAGCCCGGCCAGGCTCGAGCCCACCGCCCGCGCGTTCAGCAGCGCCCCGCCCCGCACCACCGGGGTGCCCAAATAGTTGCCGAGGATGGTGATGCCGGTGAAGAACAGGTAGAGCAGGGTCTTGCCCCGGGGCCGGGACCAGTCGGTGGAGAGCGGGCGGAACGCCGGGGACTCGCAGTACAGATAGAACAGGACCAGGAAGGCCGACAGGGTCTGGAAGAGCTGGACCAGGTGGGTCACGGGGCGTTCCTTGCTGCGGGTTCCAGGGTAGGGTTTTCATTACCGGTTGGCCTGATTCGCGTTCGCGACCCCGGTGGTTCAGCTGATTTTATTTTTGATTTTGTTGGGGATTGACTGCTTCCTGGTGCCGACCGGCTTCCGGCCGGGTGGCAAGGCGTTTTCCCCGGTCACCACCGCCCTGCCGGTGCGGCTTTCAAGATCCTGCCGGGCCTTGCGGGCGACTCCACCACCGGTCTTGGCAGCTTCGGCGTTCTCCGGCATGCCGGTGGCGTTCACGCTTTCCGCGATCTGGCGGGTGGAGAGTTCGGCCAGGGCTGTGAAGATCAGTTCGGCCTCGGTCATGTGGTCGCGCAGGTTCTGGGTGAGGAGGCCCTTCAACTCCTTGTGCCCCTTCACGCTCAGGCCGGTCCATTCCTGGTGGATGAGGTTGGTGAGAATGGCGTATTCCTGGCCCTCGCGGATTTCGTGGTCAGACCAGTAGTCGGTCAGCTTATTCCGGGTCTCCTGCCCCGTCATCCTCTGCTGGATCCACTTCTCGCTTCGTCCGTGCTTCTTCCATAGATCACGGGCGCGGTCCAGGGCCAGCGCCGGATCCGCCAGTTCCTGCATCCTCTCTTGTCCCACCTTGGCCAGCCAGAGCTTTATTGCTTCCGCCTTTGGGCTCGGGATTGACTGGACGAGCCGGAGAAGCGTTTCAGCAGTGGCCACATCGGTCAGGTATTGCTTGCCATCAGCTGCCGAGAGTTTCAGTCGGTTACAATTTGTAACCGACTGGCTGCCCTCCTTGGAAAGGCGATTTTTCAAGACTTTCCAGTAGTTTCTTGCGGCTTGGTAGTCCGCTTGCTGGATCAGCACCTGGAGGATGTCCACCACCGAGAACCACCACGTTCCGGTGATTTCGTCGTAGACCCGGCGGATGTGGTGTTGCTCGAAAAGGGCTGGCGGCGGGTGCAACGGCAGACTCCTGGGATGGGACCACCAACTCTTGAGCATTTTCAATGCGAGTCGCTGTTTTTCCTGGTCCGGTCTTGAAGATAGCCTTTCCACGGAAGGCCCGCAACGGAGCGTTTCATGACCTTGCCTGTCCCTATTCCAGCCGGTCCGCCAGCCGCTGGGCGGTGTGCTCCACCTTCACCGCCGCGCCGTCCTTGTCGAACCCGCCGCGGATCTGCATGACGCAGCCCGGGCAGTCCATGACCGCCAGCGGCGCCCGGGTGGCCTTGATGTTGCCCAGCTTGCGCTCCAGGATCGGGGCCGAGATCTCCGGCAGCTTGAGCGAATAGGACCCGCCCATGCCGCAGCACATGTCGCACTCGGTCATTTCCGCCAGCTGGTAGCCAGCCTTGGCCATCAGCTCCCGGGGCGCCTCGGTGGCTTCCAGGGTGCGCTTGAGGTGGCAGGAATCGTGGTAGGTGAACCGGCCCAGGTCCTGGCCTTGCTTGAAGGTGAGCCGGCCCTGGTCCACCAGTTGCTTGACCAGGGTGGAAAAGTCCACGGCCTTGGCCGCGAGCTTGCGGGCCTCGGGGATCCGGCCGGTCATGCCCAGGCTCTCGAAGGTGGCGATGAAGTCCTGCTTGAGTGCCACGGTGCAGGTGGGGCAGGCCGAGACCACGTACTGGGCGTCGGTCTCCAGCAGCGCCTCGATGTTGTCCTGGGCGTTGCTGGCCGCCACCTCGTAGGCCCCGCTGTAGCGGGCCGGAGCGCCGCAGCAGGTCTGGCGCTCGGGGTAGACCACCTCGATGCCGGCCTTGTTCAGCACGGTGACCACCGCTTCGCCCATCTCCGGGTAGGAGAAGTCGATCAGGCAGCCGGAATAGAACACCGCCTTCTCCCTGCAGGCCGGCTGGCGGATCGACTTGATCCGGTCGCGGAACGGCACCGCGGCGATGGCCGGCAGGCTGCGGAACTCGGTGAGGTCCGACAGGAACAGCGGCAGGTGGCGGATGAAGCCGCCCCGGGCGAACGGCTTCTGGGCCACCGAGGCCGCGCGCAGCATGGCGTGGAACACCCGCCGGTTGTTGACCACCGCGAAGGCCGCCTTCTGGACCAGCGGCTGGCCCTGCTCCACCGCCAGCCGGCGGCGCAGCTCCAGGATCAGCTCGGGGATGTCGATCTTGCCGGGGCAGACGGTCTTGCAGCCGCCGCACTGGATGCACAGGCTCTGGATGTCCTCGGACTTCTTCAGCTCGTCGAACCAGGCGGTGAGGATGGTGCCGATGCCGCCGGTGTAGGTCTTGCCGAACACGTGGCCGCCCACCAGCCGGTAGACCGGGCAGACGTTCAGGCAGGAGGCGCAGCGGATGCACTGCAGCGCCTGCTTGAACTTGGGGTCCTGGGCCATGGCCGTGCGCTGGTTGTCCATGAGGATGATGTGAAGTTCCTTGGGCGATCCGTCGGTGTTGGGGGTCTGGCCGGTGAGGATCGACACGTAGCTGGTGAGCAACTGGCCGGTGGCGCTGCGGGGCAGGGCGGTGAGGATCGGCTGGATGTCCTCGAACCCGGCCACCAGCTTCTCGATCCCGACGATGGCCACGTGGATCTTCGGCAGGGTGGTCACCAGCCGGGCGTTGCCCTCGTTGGTGACGATCACCAGGCTGCCGGTCTCGGCCACGGCGATGTTGGCCCCGGTGATGCCCAGGTCGGCCTGGAGGAACTTGCCGCGCAGCTTGCCCCGGGCGAACTTCACCAGCCGGGGGATGTCCGGGGTCTGGCCGGCCTCCACCTCGCTGCTGAAGACCTCGGCCACCTCCTCCTTGGTCATGTGGATGGCCGGCATGACCATGTGCGAGGGGGTCTGGTGGGCCAGCTGGATGATCCACTCGCCCAGGTCGGTCTCGGCCACTTCGATGCCGCCCGCCTCCAGGTGCTTGTTGAGGTGGATCTCTTCCGAGGCCATGGACTTGGATTTCACGATGCGCTTGACGCCCCGGGCCTTGGCCAGTTCCAGGATGTAGTCCTTCACCTGGGCCGGGCCGCTGGCCCGGAACACCACCGCGCCGCGGGCCTCGGCCCTGGCCTTGAAGGCTTCGGCCAGCTCGTCCAGGTGCGAGGCCGCATGCGACTTGACCGCCACGATGCGCTCGCGCACCGCCTCGAAGTCGATGCCTTCGTAGGCCTTGGCCCGGCCCACCCGGTAGGCCTCGGAGAACCGGCCCAGGGCGCCGGTGAGGTTGGCGTTGTTCAGCGCCACATTGACGGATTCCCTGAATGCCGACTTCATGCCGCGCTCCCCTGAAGTTCATCCACGGCGACGATGATCAGGCGCTCCGGGCCGTGCACGCCGATGGTCAGCACCCGCTCGATGTCGGCGGTGCGGCTGGGGCCGGTGATCAGCGAGATGCAGCCGGTCTGGTCCGGGTGCAGCCGCTGCAGCGCGCCGGGCAGGTCGGCCAGGATCCGCGCGGTGCCCAGCAGGGCGATGTGGATGGCCGGCAGGGTCGACACCAGGCGCAGCTCCACCTTCGCGGCGTCCTGCACCAGGGTCCCGGTGGCGGCCACTGCCCAGTCCATCTGGCTGATGCCGACCCGGACCGCGGCCGCGGCCTCGCGGGTGACCTGGAAGCTGAGTCCGGGGGCCTGGGCGACCAGTTCATTCCGGTCCAGGCCCTCCAGGAAGCCGCAGTCGGCCCAGAGCGCGCCCCCGGGCTCCCGGAGCAGGCCCAGGATGAAGGCCAGGGCTTCCGGCCGGCCGGGAAAGCGGTGCACTTCGGCGCTCACCGCCTCGGCGCGGGTCTTGAAGGTCTCGAACAGGGCATCCATGCAGCCACCCGGAAAAAAGGCCAGGGACCTGGGTCCCTGGCCGTTCTGAAAGCTACCTGACAACCAGATTGACGAACGGGAACACGTAGGCCATCAGGAACACCACGCAACCGCCCAGCGCCGCCAGGGCGATGGAGTGGAAGAACACGTAGCGCAGAATGTCTCCTTCATGACCATACCACTGGGTGGCGGTGCTGGCCACCACGATGCTCTGGGCGTCGATCATCTTGCCCATGACCCCGCCGACGCTGTTGGCGGATGCCATCAGGGCCGGATTGACGCCGATCTGCTGGGCGGTGATCTTCTGCAGGCTGCCGAACAGCACGTTGGAGGAAGTGTCCGAGCCGGTCAGCGCCACCCCGAGCCAGCCGAGCATGGTCCCGAAGAACGGATACATGACTCCGGTGCGGGCGAAGGCCAGGCCCATGGTGGCGTCCAGGCCGGAGAAGCGGGTGAGGAAGCCGATGGCCATCATGGCCGAGATGGTGAGCAGGGAGAACCGCACCTTGACCAGGGTCCGCCCGTAGAGCCTGATCATCCTGCCCAGGCTGAGCCCGGCGACGATGCCGGACAGGATGGCGGCGATGAAGATCCCGGTGCCGGTCATGGACAGCCAGTTGAGCACGAACACCGCGGGCTCGGGGGTGGGCTTGAGCACCACCGGCGGCATCCGCTGGACCATCAGGTGCAGTCCGTGCACGGGGAACTTCATGATGGAGATCTTGTCCAGCGCGGCCTTGATGGCGGGGGTGCCCCACAGGCCGACCAGGACGCTGAGGATCACCCAGGGGGTCCAGGCCTTGACGGTGGTGCCGGCCGGCACCTTGGCGGCGGCCTTGGTGTGGCGGTCGGCGGCGTCGCCTTCAATGGACCAGATGCGCTTGGGGTGCCACTTGAGCAGGAAGGTGATCAGGCAGCCCATGGACACCACCGAGGCGGCGATATCCACCAGCCAGGGCCCGTGCAGATTGGAAACCAGCAGCTGGGTGACGGCGAAGGAGCCGCCCGCCACCAGGATGGCCGGCCAGATCTCCAGCATGCCCTTGAAGCCGGCGAAGGCCCAGATCAGCCAGAACGGTACCAGGATGCAGAACGGGGTGAGGATCCGGCCGACGTTGGAGCTGAGCACCATCAGGTCGATGCCGGTGACTCCGTTCAGGGCGATCAGCGGAATGCCCAGGGCGCCGAACGCCACCGGCGCCGTATTGGCGATGAGCGACAGGCCCGAGGCGGCCAGGGGCTTGAAGCCCAGGCCGATCAGGATGGCCGCGGTGACCGCCACCGGGGTGCCGAAGCCGGCCGCGCCCTCGAAGAACGAGCCGAAGCAGAAGGCGATCAGCAGCAGCTGCAGCCGGCGGTCCTGGGTGATGCTGGTCAGGCTCTCCTGCAGCACCTTGAACAGGCCGGTCTCCACGGTGAGCACATACATGAAGATCACGTTGATGATGATCCAGCCGATGGGCATGAGCCCGTAGCCGGCCCCGAACACCGCGGTGGCGCCGGCGGTGCGGGCGGGCATGTGGAAGCCGACGATGGCGGTGAGCAGGGCGGTGGCCAGGCCCATCATGGCCGCCAGGTGGGCCTTGACGTGGAAGATCGCCAGGGAGCCCAGCAGCACCACCACCGGCAGGGCGGCCACCAGGGTGGACAGCCACCAGTGGCCGGTGGGGTCGTAGACCTGGGACCAGGGCGTGGCCAGGGCCGGAAGCCGCAGGATCATGATGGCGGCGATGGCGACCACGGCCAGCACGGCCGCGCCGGCGAACAGGTTCGGGGCCGGCTGGGCGGAATCCTTTGGAGGTGCCGCGGGGCGGCCGTGGGCAGAGGACATGGGGCTCTCCGGGAATGGGGGTTGCGAGGATTTCAGGACAACGGGCCGTGCGCGGCCGGGGAGTGCTCGCCCGCCGGCCAAACCACTTCGTTTTCAGGTGAGCCCACGGACCGCGTCCGCGCCAGGACGGGCGCGGAGGTCATGACCGGGAGGCCGGATCGCATTTCAATAAAGGCAGAGAGAAAGGATGCTCCGGCATCGCCGCAAGCAGAAAACAAACTCGGTCAGCGGCAGCACCGGGACGGTGAGCGGTCGATTTCCCGCCCTGACCGGGAAACGTCCGTGCTGCTATAGTTACCGGCCAAGCCGGGGCCCCGGGCCAGGCGGTCCTGGACCGGTTCAGCGACAGTGCGGATGGGGGGGCGGGGACGATGATGCGAGCGGTGCTGGTGGACGATGAACCACTCGCGAGAGAGGAACTGGAGGCACTGCTGGCCGAGACCGGCGAGTTCACTGTCGTCGGCGCCTGCGGCAACGCGGTGCAGGCCCTGCGCACCATCAAGAACACTCGTCCGGATGTGCTGTTCCTGGATATCCAGATGCCCAAGGTGGACGGCCTGAAGCTGCTCGGCATGATCGACGAGGAGATCATGCCCTGTGTGGTCTTCGTCACCGCCTACGATGAATATGCGATACAAGCGTTCGAGAAGAACGCCATCGACTACCTGCTCAAGCCGGTGCAGCCCCAGCGCCTGGCCCAGGCGGTGGCGCGGCTCAAGCGGTTCCTGGGCGAAGGGCGGCGGCCCAAGTACGACAGCCCGGCGATCGAGCGGATCCCCTGCATGGGCGCCCAGAGCATCAAGCTGATCGACACCTCCGAGGTGGAGTTCGTGCGCTCCTCTGGGATCGGGGTGCACGTGGTGACCTCCAGGGGCGAGTTCCTCACCGAGCTCACCCTCACCGTGCTGGAGGCCAAGGCGCCGCACCTGGTGCGCTGCCACAAGCAGTTCCTGGTGAACATCCGCCAGATCGACGAGATCATCCGCCAGGACCCCGCCACCGCCCTGCTCAAGACCCGCTCCGGCAAGCAGGTCCCGGTGAGCCGGCGGTTCCTGGTGCACCTGAAGGAGCTGCTCGGCATTTGAGGCGTGGCCTCATTCTTGTGTATCCGGCGAAGGAACATTGTTGGATTTCGGCCATCAGAGAAGGCAAGGATCTTCTCCATGGCCGAACCACTGACTTCCTATGCGGCGCTGCTGACCGACGTCAAACTGCGCATCAATGCAGCCCAGGGCAGGGCGGCGCTGGCTGTGAACTCTGAATTGATCCGGCTCTATTGGGATATCAGGAAGACCCTCCTCCAGCGATGGGAAGCGGCGGGATGGGGCGGCAAGGTCGTGGACCGGTTGTCCGCTGACCTCAGGGAGGCCTTCCCTGGCATGAAAGGATTCTCGAGTTCCAACCTCAAGTACATGCGTTACTTTGCTGAATGCTGTCCAAACTTCCGAATTGGTCAGCAGGCTGCTGACCAATTGCCATGGTTCCACCTGGTCGTTCTCCTGACCAAGGTGACTCGCGAGAATGAACGTGCATGGCTGGCCGCCCGTGCGATCAGCGAAGGTTGGTCCAGGGCCACCCTTGAGGCCAATATCGAAAACCAGTTTTTTGAAAGGACCGGCCAGTCGGTCAGCAATTTCCAGGCTCGCCTGCCTCCGGCTCAGGCGGCCCTGGCGGTTGAGTCCTTGAAAGACCCATATCTATTTGATTTCCTCGGGCTGGGCGAGGATGCCGAGGAAAGGGACATCGAATCTGCGTTGACCCGCCATATCACCCGTTTCCTGCTCGAACTTGGGGCTGGCTTCGCGTTCGTGGGCAGGCAATTCCGCCTGGACGTGGGCGGGGAGGAATTCTACATCGATCTGCTCTTCTACCACACGCGGCTGAAATGCTATGTGGTAGTCGAACTGAAGGCCACGGCCTTCAAACCCGAACATGCCGGGAAGCTCAACTTCTACCTTTCCGTCGTGGATGGCCAGGTGAAGGCTCCGGATGATCGGTCAACCATGGGGCTGCTGTTATGCCGGAAGAAGAACCGGATCGTTGCCGAGTACGCCCTTT
>Ga0316217_10003627_pt1 | contig 17351 bp, 17 predicted proteins | sample 1anoAmetaG_FD_203633 | JGI IMG/M metagenome (GOLD analysis project Ga0316217, IMG submission 203633) | Freshwater microbial communities from Trout Bog Lake, Wisconsin, USA - 1anoA | ecosystem: Environmental > Aquatic > Freshwater > Lake > Hypolimnion/Profundal zone | place: USA: Wisconsin...
CTACAGTTTCTGGGCTTTATGCAATAAATCCCGGGGGCCTGGGGGCAGAGCCCCCGGGTGATTGTTGATCCGACACGTTCTGGATGTGCCGGGCCAATACATGATGTCTAGTGGCTGTAGGGTCGCTTGCGACCCGTACAGCCACTTGTGCCAGGAACGGGCGCTCCGTACAGCACAACCCTGCCGGTGCTAGTGGCTGTAGGGTCGCTTGCGACCCGTACAGCCACTTGTGCCAGGAACGGGCGCTCCGTACAGCACAACTTTGCCGGTGCTGGCAGCTGTGGCTATTCCGAGACCACCGCGCAGCCCTTGCCGCCGGCCTTGGCCCGGAACAGGGCCCGGTCGGCCTTCTCCAGCAGGTGCTCGGCGCCGTCGGCGTCCAGGGGGTAGGAGGCGATGCCGATGCTGAGGGAGATGGGAATCTTCCGCCCGCCCTCGGTGAGGCCGGCGTGGCGCAGGGCGTGGATCAGCCGCTCACCCAGCTTGCGCGCGCCGAAGGCGTTGCCCCCGGGGATCACGACGCAGAACTCGTCCCCGCCGTAGCGGTAGAGCCGGTCCTGGTTCCGGATCATCTGCTTGGCCTCCAGGGCCACCCGGGAGATCACCTTGCTCCCGGTCGGATGGCCGTAGCGGCTGTTGAGCGCCTTCAGGTCGTCCACGTCCAGGAACAGCAGGGCCACCGAAGATCCGCGCACCGAGGCCTCGCGGACGATCTGCGGCAGCTCCACCTCCAGGCACCGGCGGTTGTTGGCCACGGTCAGGTCGTCGGCGAAGGAGAGCGCCTGGCTGTGCTCCAGCTGCCAGGCGTTGCTGATCAGGTCCTCCACCTCCCGGAGCAGCCCCTGGAAATGCTCGGGCCCGGTGCGGGGCTCCAGCAGCCGCAGCATGCCGACCTGGTCGCCCGGGCAGAGCAGCCAGGCCTTGCCCTCCTGCACCAGGCCCGCCGCCTCGGCCAGCGTCAGGGGAGCCTCCGGGAAGCCGTCGCCGCAGCGCTGGAAGAAGGTGTCGTCCTTGCGGATCCAGATCGCGCCGGCGCGGGAGCCGGAAAGCTGGACCGCCCGGACCAGGATCGGCCGCAGCAGTTCGTCCAGGGTGGCCAGGTGGATCATCTGGCGCAGCCAGCCCTCGCTGCCCAGGTCGCGGTTGCGCAGCCGGACCAGGGCGCTGCGGACCGTCTCGAGAGGGTCCGCCTGCCGCACCACCCAGCCGGGGCGCAGGGACAGGACCTCGCTGACCGCTTCCGGCTGCCCGTCCACCACCCACCAAAGGATCTCGTTGCCCTCCGGCGGGATCAGCCGGGGGTCGGGGTGGTCGGCCACCAGCAGCAGGGTGCCGTCCCCGGGCCCGTCCTCGCACTGGAATCCCCATTCGGCGAGGGCCCGGCGCAGGACCGGGCCGTTGGCCGAGGGATGGACGTCTATCCAGCGTACGATGGACATGCAAGTACCTTAATTCAACGCGGCGTCCAGGCGTGAGGAAAGATGCTCCAGATGGGAAAGGAGCGCCTCCAGCGGGCCGCGGGAATCCCGGCCGCCCCGTTCGGCCCGGACCCACCGCTTGAGCAGGTTGCGGGACTGGGGATCCCGGACCGCCAGGGTCCGGGTGGCCTGGATGAGCCGGTGGGCGTGGGGGGTCCGGTCCGCGGCCCCGGCGGCCAGGAGGGCTGCGCCCACCCGCAGGGCTTCCCGGGAGGTGTCCAGGTCCAGGCGGATGAGCGGGGTCCGGGCATTGATGCGGAGCAGGAACAGGTCCAGGAAGCGAAGCAGTTCCCCGGCCAGATCGGCCCCCTCCCGCAGGGCCGGCTCCATTTCGGCGGGGTCGTCCAGGGCCTGGGCGAACTGCTGGGTGAGCCGGTCGAACTCCTTGCGGTCCAGGCTGCGGATCAGCAGGAATTCCGGGCTCCGCCGCAGGCCCGCCACCTGGCCCTGGGCCTGGGCCAGGGCCAGCGCCAGCCTCGGCCAGTCCTGCAGTTCGAGGTTCACCTGGACCTTGGCCAGGACCGGGTCCAGGTACAGCCAGAGCCGGTACAACCGCTGGCGGAGACGGTCGCCCTCCTCGACCAGCGACCTGGAGTCGGGGAAAAGCTTCTGACGCAGTTCCGCGGAGAACAGGCCGACCAGGTCGCCCATGAGCTGGCGCTGGTGGTTAACCAGGAGGGCCTTGAGGTTGTCCAGGGTGGCGGCCAGCTGGTCCGTGTCCTCGCTGACGAGGATCTGCTGCAGGAAGCTGCGGACGGTGGCCTGGTCCTGGAGCAGGGAGAGCACTGCCTGCCGGAGGAACGCGCCCAGCAGGAGCGACTCTTCGCTCGCCCTGGGCAGCTGGTCCGCACAGCGCGGATGGAACACCCGGTCGGCCAGGCGCCCCAGCTCGGCCTCGATCACCCAGAACGTGGGCACGGCGGCATAGCGCTGGGCGACCGGGGCGCTGGCCGCCGGCTCCATGTCCCCCAGCAGGTCCAGCAGCGCCAGATGGCTGGCCAGGGCCCGGGCGACGATGCGGAAGGCGGGCGGATGGGCTTCCCGCAAATGTTTCAGGAGGTCCCGGACATCCGAGGGCAGGCGACGCTCAATTAATAATTCATCGGCTTGGGGCAGCTGCCAGCCCAGGTGGTCCCAGAGCCACTGGAGGCTGCCCCTCACCTGGGCCACCGCGGGCCAGCGCAGCCCCCGGTCCATTGGCCGGACCAGGGTGGTGCGCAGACTGTCCAGGACATGAAGGATCAGCAGAAGGGGCTCGGTCCGGATCCGGGTGGCTTCGGGCAGGGCGCCTTCCAGGAGAAGCTCGAGGCCGCGCATGGCGGCCAGCGGGTTGCCCGTTCCGGATTGCAGGGTCCGGTTGAGCAGCTTCATCTGGCCGTTGAGCCGCTCCACCAGGGCGGCGCCCTGGGGCTCGCCGCCCAGCTGGGCGAAGACGCGCCGGAACGCCTCCTTCTCCTGCTGGAAGAAGAGGGTCCAGAGATCCTTGAGCTGCGGTTCGCCCGGGGACTCCGGCCCCGGAGCGGTGGCCATGGTGCGCAGGGCGGCGGTGAATTCCAGGATCTGGACGATCCAGTCCGGCTCACGGTGCCGGGCCAGCAGCTCCCGGTGGGCCGCGGCCGCCGCCTCCCCCAGGCCGGCGAGGCTGTGCTGCAGCACCAGCCCCATGGCCGGGCCTTGCTCCCCGGGCCGGTGCCCCTTGACGCGGTCGAGGAAGGCGAGGAACAGGCCGAGTGTCGCGCGCAGCCGCTCCAGCTGCGGCTCGGCGGGAGCCGGGACGGCCAGGGCCAGCGGATCCGGGCCGGGGCCGGCCTCCCGCAACAGGTCCTCCAGCAGCCGGAGGTCCTGGCGCGTGAGCCCCTTTTCCCTGACGAGTGCCCGGGCCTGGTCGAGGCGCGGATCGGGGGTCTGGACGACGGGCGTGCCGGGCATGCCCCAAGCATAGCTGCTTGTTGATGCGGCATGGGTGTACACTGGAAAAACCCCAACGGAGGTCCCATTGGCAAGCAAGCTTGGCGAAATGCTTGTGAAGGCCCAGTTGATCACCGAATCGCAACTGGATGAAGCCATCAACCTCCAGCGGCGGGAGGGTGGCAAACTGGGCAGCATCGTGGTCCGGATGGGGTTCTGCGCCGACCAGGACATCGTCAGTTTCCTGGGCATGCAGTACGGCGTGCCCGCGGCCGACCTGGACCAGTGGCCCCTCATCGAACCCGCGGTGATCGCCCTGGTGCCGGCCGAATTGGCCAACAAGCACAAGGTGCTTCCGCTGCAGCGTTCCGGCAATGTCCTGACCATGGCCATGTCCGATCCCACGGACATCTTCGCCATGGACGACGTGCGCTTCCACACCGGCTACAACATCGATCCCGTGGTGTCCTCGGAGATGGGCCTGATCCGGGCCATCGAGCGCTACTACGGCGGCAGCTCCGCCCTGCGGCTGCGTGAGAAGGACGGCGCCACCCGCAACCTGGACAAGGAGCGCTTCACCGCCTTCGACGGTTCCGAGGAGCAGTCGGCCATCGGCACCGTGCTGCAGCCCTTCGAGGACGGCGCCGACGAGGCCCTGGACCTCAAGGGGCTGGAAGAGGAACTGGGCGGGGCCGAGACCGAGTACGAGAACGTGGACGACGAGGAGAACATCAGCGCCCTGGCGCTGATGAAGGGCGGCGAGGAAGCCCCGGTGGTGCGGCTGGTCAACATGGTGCTGATCGACGCCATCCGCAAGGGCGCCTCCGACATCCACATCGAGCCCTACGAGAAGAACTACCGGATCCGGTTCCGCATCGATGGGCTGCTGCAGGAGGTCATGCGGCCCAACATCAAGCTCAAGGACCCGGTAACCTCCCGGATCAAGATCCTGGCCAAGCTCAACATCGCCGAAAAGCGCCTGCCCCAGGACGGCCGCATCAAGCTGCGGGTGAACCTGGGCGGCCGGCAGAAGGTCATCGACTACCGGGTCAGCATCCTGCCTACCCTGTTCGGCGAGAAGATCGTGCTGCGGCTGCTGGATTCGGACAAGCTCATGCTGGACCTCACCCGGCTCGGGTTCGAGCCGGAGAGCCTGAAGCAGTGGGACCGCCAGATATCCAAGCCCTACGGGATGGTGCTGGTGACCGGGCCCACCGGCTCGGGCAAGACCAACACCCTGTATTCCTCCATCGCCAAGCTGAACCAGGTGGACGTGAACATCCTGACCGCCGAGGATCCCGTCGAGTTCAATTTCGCCGGCATCAACCAGGTGCAGATGAAGGAGCAGATCGGGCTCAATTTCGCCATGGCCCTGCGCTCGTTCCTGCGCCAGGACCCCAACATCATCCTGGTGGGCGAGATCCGCGACTTCGAGACGGCGGAGATCGCCATCAAGGCCTCCCTCACCGGCCACCTGGTGCTGTCCACCCTGCACACCAACGACGCCCCCTCCACCATCAGCCGGCTCATGAACATGGGCGTGGAGCCGTTCCTGGTGGCCACCAGCGTCAACATCATCTGCGCCCAGCGCCTGGTGCGGCGGATCTGCCTCAAATGCAAGCAGGCCGATCCCCACCAGCCGCCGTCCGAGGCCCTGCTGAAAGTCGGCTTCACCGAGGAGGAGGTCCGGCGCGGCATCGTCGTGCACAAGGGCACCGGCTGCGAGGCCTGCGGCAACCGGGGCTACAAGGGAAGGGTGGGGCTGTACGAGGTGCTGGAGATGTCCGAGACGCTCAAGGACATGATCCTGACCGGGGCCAGCGCCATCGAGCTGCGGGAACAGGCCCAGAAGGAGGGCATGATCACGCTCCGGCGATCCGGCTGCCGGAAAGTGATCGACGGCGTCACCACCATCGAAGAGATCGTCCGCGAAACGGTGCTGTAAACCCCAGGAGGGCCTCATGGCCGAGAGTACAAGCCAATATGTAGTGCCTCTGCAGCAGTTGCTTAAAACGATGGTCGAGTACGGTGGCACCGACCTGCACATCACCGTCGATTCGCCCCCGCAGGTGCGCATCGACGGGCGCATGGTGCCCCTGAAGCTGCCGCCGGTGGACGCGTCCCAGACCCGCTGGCTCTGCTACGGGATCATGACCGACCAGCAGAAGCACCGCCTCGAGGAGGACATGGAGGTGGACTTCTCGTTCGGCCTGCAGGGGGTCTCCCGGTTCCGCGCCAATGTCTACAACCAGCGCGGGGCCACCGCCGGGGCGTTCCGGACCATCCCCGAGGTGATCCGCAGCTTCGACCAGCTGGGCCTGCCCCCCATCGTCCAGAACCTCTGCGAGAAGCCCCGGGGCCTGATCCTGGTCACCGGCGTCACCGGCTCCGGCAAGTCCACCTCCCTGGCCGCCATGATCGACCGGATCAACGAGACCGAACCGCTGCACATCCTCACCGTCGAGGATCCGGTCGAGTACGTGCACCGGCACAAGCGGTGCATCGTCAACCAGCGCGAGATCCACGCCGACACCCAGAGCTTCAAGAAGGCCCTGCGCTCAGCCCTGCGCCAGGATCCAGACGTGGTGCTGATCGGCGAAATGCGCGACCTGGAGACCATCGAGGCCGCGCTGACCATCGCCGAGACTGGCCACCTGACGTTCGCCACCCTGCACACCAGTTCCTGCGTGCAGACCATCAACCGGATCATCGACGTGTTCCCCGCCCACCAGCAGCCCCAGATCCGGGCCCAGCTCTCGCTGGTGCTGGAAGGGGTGCTCTGCCAGTCGCTCATTCCCAGGGCTTCGGGCAAGGGACGGTCGCTGGCCCTGGAGGTGATGGTGCCCAGTCCGGCCATCCGCAACCTCATCCGGGAAGACAAGATCCACCAGATCTACAGCTCGATGCAGACCGGGCAGCTGAAGTTCGGGATGCAGACCTTCAACCAGAGCCTGTCGGAACTGGCCCTGAAGGGCGATATCACCCAGGACATGGCGTACTCCTATTCCTCCAATCCCGATGAACTGCGGGAACTGATCAACCGGGGAATCGGGACCCAGAACATGGCTTCCAACGCCGCCAGCCAGCAGAGGCCGGCGGGCTCGACCGTGCTGGGGGGCAGGAACCCCAATATCAAATACACTTAGGCAAACATTTTACGGGACGCGGATGCTTCCCTTCGCGATGAACCCAGCCTATCCTGGAGCCACTGGCCCCCACACCTGGTAACGAGGTTCTTATGCCCGCATACGCTTGGAAAGGCAAGAATCGGCTTGGAGATATCCAGGAAGGTGTGATCGTTTCCGAGACCCGGGACGGCGCCGCTGCGGCCCTGAAGCGCAATGGCATCATCGTGGTCTCGGTCAAGAACCAGGTGACCGGGAGCAGGGGGACGGGGAAAGTCAAGTCCAAGGACCTGGCCATCTTCACCCGGCAGTTCAGCGTGATGATCGACGCCGGCCTGCCGCTGGTGCAGTGCCTGGAGATCCTCGGGGCCCAGCAGCCCAACAAGAACTTCCAGAAGATCATCGGCGCGGTGCGGTCCGACGTGGAGCAGGGCGCCACCCTGCAGACCGCCCTCTCCAAGCATCCCAAGGCGTTCAACGACCTCTACGTGAACATGGTGGGCGCCGGCGAGGCCGGCGGCATCCTGGACCTCATCCTCCAGCGGCTTTCGGGCTACATCGAGAAGGCGGTGAAGCTGACCAGCAAGGTGAAGGGCGCCATGACCTACCCCATCACCGTGATCTGCATCGCGGCCATCGTGGTGGGCGTCATCATGGTCAAGGTGATTCCGGTGTTCTCCCAGATGTATGAGGGCATGGGCAGCAGCCTGCCGGCGCCGACCATCGTCTGCATCGCCATTTCGAACGCCATCATCCACTACTGGTACATCCTCGCCATCATCGGGTTCCTGGTGGTGGTGGGCCTCAAGCAGTACTACAAGTCGATCAACGGCAGGCTGGTGCTGGACACCCTGGTCCTGAAGATCCCCATCCTCGGCGACATGCTGCGCAAGGTCGCGGTGGCGCGGTTCTGCCGGACCCTGGGCACCCTCACCAGTTCCGGCGTGCCGATCCTGGAAGGCATGGACATCACCGCCCGGACCGCGGGCAACCAGGTGATCCACAACGCCATCATGAAGTCGCGGGACGCAGTCGAGCAGGGCCGCAACATCGCCGGCCCGCTGGCGGAGACCAAGGTGTTCCCGCCCATGGTGATCCAGATGGTGGGCGTCGGCGAGGCCACCGGCGCCCTGGACGCCATGCTGTCCAAGGTGGCGGACTTCTACGAGGAGGAGGTGGACAACGCCGTGGCCGCCATGACCTCCATGATGGAGCCGCTGATCATCGCCCTGCTGGGCGGCGTGATCGGGTTCATCGTCATCGCCATGTATATGCCCATCTTCAACCTCGCCAACGTCATGGGCAAGGATTGAGCCGCCGGGGGGGCCGGGTTCCGGACTCCCCGCCGTTTTCGCCGCAGTGTCGGCGCGCCTGACGGCGCACCTCGCCTGCGGCGTTTCGGCGGGTGACGGGGGAGGCGTGTTCCACTGGCGGGAGCCTTCCCTTGACGGTCAATGGACTTCAGAAACGGTGGCGGCAATCGGGGCAGTAGGACTCTGCGCGGTAGGCGGCCTGGCGGAGGCGGTCGGTGCGGCGGGCGCGGAGCCAGAAGAAGATGGCCGCCACGCCGGGGAGGGCGAACGCCAGCCCCACGGTGAGGCCGCGCTCGGGGCCGACGAAGCCAGGGCTGAGCAGGGCCATGAAGAAGCAGAAGAGGGCGGCGACGCCGGGCCAGAGGGCGCGGGTCAAGGGCGGGGCGAAGGGGGCGGCCTCGGCGGGGTCGGCTTCGGGGCGGCGGACCTCGGTGGCGTAGTGGTCCGCCACGGGGATGACCCGGGTGCCGGCGCAGGTGGGGCAGGTTGGCGCCATGGGGGGCTCCTCTGGTTCTAGTCGGTGGTGAGGGCGAAGGCCTGGAATCCCTCGCCGGTCCAGGACAGGGGGTCGGGACGGAAGAAGTCGGCGGGGCCCGGGCCGGTGCCCATGGCCGCGGGCCAGACGGCCGCGGGGCGGAACTTCGGCTGGGCGGCCAGCAGCCGCTCGCGGTGATCCCGGGCCTCTTCGGGCAGCCAGGAGCAGACGGCGTAGATGAGCAGGCCTCCGGGGGCCAGCCGGGCCAGGGCCGCGTCCAGCAGTTCCGCCTGGGCCTGGGCCAGCCTCGGCAGGTCCAGGGCGTCGCCCAGCCAGTTCAGCTCCGGGTGCTTCTGCAGGGTTCCGGAGCCGCTGCAGGGGGCGTCGAGCATGACCAGGTCGAAGCCGGGGCCGCCCTGCCGGAGCCAGGGGCCCGCGTCCTCCACCACGATCCGGGCCTCCACGCCGCGGGTCTCCAGGTTCTCCCGCAACCGCCGGGCCCTGACGGCGTTGCGCTCCAGGGCGGTGAGCGAGGCTTCGGGGAAGCGCCGGCCCAGAACGGTGGCCTTGCCCCCGGGGGCCGAGCAGGCGTCGAGGATGGACAGCACCGGCCGGTCCCAGGCGAACCCGAGCAGGGCCTGGGAACTCAGGTCCTGGACCATCCCGTCGCCCCGGGCCAGCCAGTCCATGGGGAAGGGGGCGTCCGGGGCCAGGGCCAGCGCGCCGGCCAGCGCTTCCGCGGGCTCAAGCCCAGGCGGCAGCGGGCCTTCCCTCAGGGCCAGGAAATGGGGGCGGGGGGGCGACTGGAGCCGGCGCCAGAGTTCGTCCACCCCGTTTCCGCCCCGGGGGGCCAGGGCGGCCTGGAGCACCCGGCCGGAGAAGGGGGAGCGGTCCAGCGCCGGGTCCAGCGCCTCCAGGCCGGCCCGGAGCGCCGCCCGGTCCTGGGCGGCCCGGCGCAGGATGGCGTTCACCAGGCCCTTGTGGGGCGGGAACCCGACCTCGCGGCTGGTGGCCAGATCCACCGCCTCGTTCACCGCCGCATGGTCCGACACCCCGGGCAGCCACGCCAGCTGGGCCAGGCCGATGGCCAGGGCGACCTGGGTCCCCAGGGGCAGGCCGCGGGCGGGATCCTTGAGCTGGGGCCGGATGAACGCCTGCAGGACCCCCCACCGGCGCAGGCACTGGCCGAGCATGGCGTTGGCCAGGCCGGCGTCGCCCGGGGCCAGGGCCGCGTCCCAGGCCTCGGGCACGCGGGCCCCCTCCCCGAACACCAGATGCAGGGACCGGGCTACTGCGACTCGGCTGGGGGTGGCCATGGCGACTCCTCGCCTTGAAGGTTCGCACACAAGGGCTTGCCGGCAAACTACACTCACCCGGGCGGGCCCCGGGATTCGCTACACTGGGGATATGTCCGACCAACCCGCCCCCGCCAGGATCCTCAGGGCCCTCACCGGCGACCGCCAGGTCCGGTTCGCGGCCCTGGACGCCAGCCCCTTGTGGGACGGGGTGCGCCGGGGGCACCCGCAACTGGAGGCGCCCGGGTGCGCCGCCCTGACCGAGCTCCTGGTGGCGGCCCTGCTGCTGCAGTCGCGCACCTTCTTTTCTGAGCGGCTGCAGCTGCTGCTGAAGACTTCGGGCCGGGCCCGCTCCGTGGTGGCGGACGCCTGGCCGGACGGCGGCATCCGGGGGATGCTGGACGCCGGCCCGGAGGATGCCGCCCAGGCCGCGCCTTGGCTCCAGCCGCCGGGGCTGCTCCAGGTGATGCGCTCCAATCCGGCCGGGCAGCCCTACATCGGCAAGCTGGACATGGTGGAGGGTACCCTGCAGGCCCAGGTGGAGGCCTATCTCCTCCAGTCCGAGCAGGTTAACGCCAGCGTGAACATCTGGACCGATCCCGCCACCGGGGAGAGCGGAGGCCTGCTGGTGGAACCCCTGCCCGGCTGCCCGGATGAGCGCGTGGCCTCCCTGGTGCAGGCCATCGAAGGCCTGGAAGTGGTGCCTTTCTGGGAGCGGAGTCCGGATTTCCTCGCCGTCTGGGTCAACCGGGGGGAGGGCGCTGAGATCCTGTCCAGCACGGACATGACCTACCGCTGCCGGTGCAGCCGCGACGGCCTGGTGGCGACCCTGGCCGGGTTCGGCCAGGCCCGGATCCAGGAACTGTTCCAGGCCGGCAGCCCAGTGGAGGTCCGCTGCGACTACTGCGGCAAGGTCTACGCCATCGGCAGCGGGGACCTGCTGGCCAAAGGGGGGCCCGCGTGACCGCCCCGGGGATCCAGATCGTCGACCGCGGCCGGCCGCTTGGTGGTCCGGTCAAGGTCTGGCTGGACTACCGGCTGGTGCCCTTCCTGGCCGCGACCTTGATGAAAGTCCTCAGCCACACCCTGCGGGTGCGCTACGAGGGCGACGCGCCGGTCCGGGAGCTCGCGGCCGGCCGGGAGCGCTTCATCCTGGCCTTCTACCACCGGCGCCTGGTGATGATGCCCCGGGCCTACCCGTTTCGCCGCAGCGCCCCCGACGGCAGCCCGCGGGGCGTGGCGATCCTGTCCAGCGACAGCAAGGACGGCGAGCGCAGCGCCGCCACCTGGCGCTGGTTCGGCATCCACGCGGTGCGGGGCACCGCCGGCCACAGCGGCGCCCAGGCCCTGGTGAAGATGATCCGGGCGGTGAAGGAGGGCTGGGACCTGGGGATCACCGTGGACGGGCCCCGCGGCCCCCGGCAGCACGTGAAGCCCGGGGTGCTGGCCGTGGCCCGCAAGACCGGCGCCTGGGTGGTGCCGGTGTGCGTGGCCTACGAGCGGGCCTGGAAGCTGCGCACCTGGGACGAGATGCTGGTGCCCATGCCGTTCTCCGGGGTGGCGGTGCGCTACGGCGAACCGTTCCGGGTGCCGCCGGAGGCCGACGAGGAGCCGTTGCGGGCGAGCCTTGAGACGGGGCTGGACGGGCTGGAGGAATGGGCCGGGCGGGCGTTCGCCTAGCGGGAAATGCCCAACCAGGAACGGAGGCATTTCAATCTTGACGGTACAGGGGGAGCGGCATTGATTCAAAATCACTTATCCCCAACATCCCCGTCCATTCCCTTCATCCCCGTCGAAAAAAAGCCAAGGATGATGCCGAGTCGCTGGAACAGGTCGCGCCGAAGACCCCAGCGTTTTTTTTCGACGGGGATGAAGGGGATGGACGGGGATGAAGAAGATAAAAGCAATTAAATCAATATCATGACACATATGAGTAATACAATTTAATCATATATTTCATCCCGCAATCGCAGCTCCTGCGGCGGCGGGGCCCACAGCTCCAGCAGTTGGCCGGTCACCGGATGCGGGAAGGCCAGACGCTCGGCATGGAGGAGGTAGCCGCCGTCGCCGGGCAGGGCGGGCAGTCCGGACCGGGGCAGGCCGCCTTCGCCGTAGAGCGGGTCGCCCACCAGCGGATGGCCGGCCCAGGCCAGATGGATGCGGATCTGGTGCGGGCGCCCGGTCTCGATGTCCACCTGGAACAGGGTGTCCCGCTCGCGCCGCTCCACCACCCGCACCCGGCTCAGCGCGGGCCTGCCCCGCTCCGAGGCGGCGTGCAGGGTGCCCAGCCAGGGGTGGGGCACCGGGCCGATGGGGACGCTGACCTCGAAGCTGTCACGGGCGCAGAGCCCGCTGCCCAGGGCGCGGTAGCGCTTCTCCACCCGGCGCCCGCGCCAGGCGGCCTGGATCAGCGCGCCCGATTCGGGGGTGCGGGAGAACAGGACGATGCCGGTGGTCTCCCGGCCGAGCCGGTGCATGGGGCTGGCTTCGGGGTACCGGACGCGCACCTGGGCGAGGAGGGTGTGCTCCAGGAACCCGCCCCCGGGCAGGGTGGGCAGGCCCCGGGGTTTGTGCACCGCCACCAGGGCAGCGTCCTCGAACAGGACCCGGAAGCCTGTGTCCACCTCGGGCTCGTCCCAGGGCGGGCGGCGCCACACCAGTTCCTGGCCCGCGGCCAGGAGCGTGTCCGGCGCCGCGGGCGCACCGTCAAGGTCCACCTCGCCTCGCTCCAGCCGTTCGCGCCACTGGGCTTCGCTGGAATGGGCATGGTGGCGGACCAGGTGCTCCAGGACCCGGGCGCCCCCGTCCCGCACCCGTTCCCGGTAGGCGAAGCCCCGGTTCCGGGTCACGGCCGGCTCATCCGGTGCATGAGGATCGCCCCCGCCGCGGCCACATTGAGGCTGTCCACCCCCTCGGCCATGGCGATGCGCACCGTCCGGCCGCACCGGGCCAGATCCGCCGGTGCCAGGCCCGGCCCTTCCGGGCCCAGCACCAGGGCGGTGCGCGGCGCGGGGTCCCAGTCCTGGACCGGCACACTGCCGGCGGTCAGGGCCGCCGCCACCACCTCGCCCCGTCCGCCGTCCCCGTCCCGCCAGGCCTCCAGCGCAGCCCAGACATCCTCGGGGCGCCACAGGGGCAGCTTCCAGACCGCGCCCATGGACACCCGCACCGCCCGGCGGCTGAACGGGTCCGGCCCCGGCCCCAGGACCGCCCCGTCCAGGCCCAGGGCCGCGGCCGTGCGCAGGAGCTGGCCCAGGTTCTCGGCGTCCGCCAGGGCCGGCAGCGCGAGCAGCCGGCGGCAGGCCAGGAGCCGCTCCGGCCCCGGCTGGGCGGGCACCCTGGCCGCGGCCATCAGGCCCCGGTGGAAGGGGAATCCGGCCAGGGCCTCCAGTTCCGCCCGGCCGGCGGTGAGCAGGGCCGTCTCCGGCGGCAGCAGCGGCCGCACCGCCTCGGCCTGGCCGGTCTCGGCCAGCACCGCCACCACGTCCGCCCTGCCGGCCCGGCCCCAGGCCAGCAGATCCTCCACCAGGATCCGCCCCTCGGCCAGGAAGCAGAAGCCGTGCCGGGGATGGGCCCGGGCGCCGGCGAAGCGCAGGTCCTGGAACAGGGGCCACAGGTCGGCGTTGGTCATGGCTTGATGATGCCATTGATTAAATGGGCTTCCAGGCTAGGCTTTAAGATTCCGGACGATTCCGGAACGAGGATCCGCCATGCCTTCAAAACCGCTTGCCGTCGTTTCCCTGTCCGGAGGCATGGATTCCTGCGTGGCCGCCGCGGCGGCCCGGGCCGACGGGTTCGACCTGGCCCTGCTCCACGCAGACTACGGGCAGCTCACCGAGAGCCGGGAGCGCCAGGCCTTTGACGCGATCGCTGATTTCTACGCCGTGCCGCAGAGGCTCCGGCTGGTGGCGCCGCTGGCGAGCCTGCGGGCCATCGGCGGCTCGGCCCTCACCGACACCTCGATTCCGCTGCCCGACGGCGACCTGGAGCGCGAGGGCGTCCCGGTGAGCTACGTGCCGTTCCGCAACGCCCATCTCCTGTCCACGGCCGTGAGCTGGGCCGAAGTACTGGGGGCCTCCGCTGTCTACGTCGGGTTCGTGGAGGAGGATTCCAGCGGCTATCCGGACTGCCGGGAAGTCTTCCTCAAGGCCTTCGAACTGGCGGCGAGCCTGGGCACCCGGCCCGGCACCCGGATCAGCTTCCGGGCGCCCCTGATCCACCTGAAGAAGTCCGAGATCGTGCGCATGGGCACGGAGCTGGGGGCCCCCCTTCAGCTCACCTGGAGCTGCTACCAGGGCGAGCTCGTGGCCTGCGGCCATTGCGATTCCTGCCTGCTGCGGCTGCGCGGCTTCCGCGAGGCGGGCCTGGCCGATCCCATTCCCTACGCGTCCACCCGCTAGTCCACCGCCCGGAGTCCGCCTTGTCCAACCTGGAACCCACCCTCAAGACCCTGCCCCTGCGCCACGTCACCGAGCCGTCCGCGACCCTGGACAGCTTCGCCAGCCCCCGTCCCGGGCGGGCCTTCGAGATCCGGTTCGAGACCGACGAGTTCACCTGCCTGTGCCCCATGACCGGCCAGCCGGACTTCGCCCGCCTGAAGATCACCTACATTCCCGACCAGCTCTGCGTGGAATCCAAATCGCTGAAGCTCTACCTTTGGAGCTACCGGAACCGGGGCGCGTTCCACGAGGCGGTCACCAACCAGATCCTGGACGACCTGGTGGCGGCACTGGAGCCCCAGTGGCTGCGGGTGGAGGGCGATTTCCTGATCCGCGGCGGCATCCGCACCGTGGTGGCGGCCGAGCACGGCAAGAAAGCCTAGATGCGTGCGCTGGTGGCCCTGGGCAGCAACCTGGGGGATCGCCGGCTGAGCCTGGAGGCCGGTGTCCGGGCGCTGGGGGAACTGGGCGCGGTGACCGTCTCGCCCCTGTGGCCCTCCACTCCCGACGAGACCGGCATGGGCCCCGACTACCTGAACACCGTGGCCCTGCTGGAAGTTCCCGGCAGCGATCCCCGGGCCCTGCTGGAGGCCCTGCTGCGGGCCGAGCTGGCCCTGGGCCGGGACCGCGCCCTGGGCCGGAACGCGCCGCGCACCCTGGACCTGGACCTCATCGCCGTGGAAGGGATCCAGGGGACCTGGCGCTGGCCGGCGCCGGCGGATCTGGAAGTGCTGGGGCCTGAACTGACCCTGGAGTTGCCGCATCCCCGGGCCAGGCGGCGGCCGTTCGTGATGGAGCCGGTACGGGCGCTGGGCGTGGATTTTTTCTGCTGATGGATCTGGGAAATAGTATGTCTTTTCATTCCGTTTTTCCAATTGCGGAATTCCAGGAAAATAATCAGTATCTCTTTTCCACCACCCCCCAGTCGATCAGCGGCCGGATCGCGTCCACATACTTGGCCCGGGCCGTCGCGCCGTAGTCCTTGACGTAGGCGTGCTCCCAGACATCCACCACCAGCAGCGGCACGGTGCCCACCGGGATGGCGTTCTCGTGGTCCTGGAACCAGGCGTTCATCAGACGTCCGTTGATCGGGTCCTTCACCAGGGCGGCCCAGCCGATGCCGGTCATGGTGGCGGTGGTCTTGAAGGCTGCCCACCAGGCGTCGAAGGAGCCCCAGCCCGCGGCGATGGCCGCCTGGAGCGGGTGGGTCCTGCCGGGCGCCGCGCCCTTCTCCTGCAGGGCCGAGAAATAGAGCTCGTGCAGGCGCATCCCGCTGAACTCGAAGCCCAGCCGGCGCCGGGATTCCTGGACCGCGGTGCTTGCCAGGGCCGCCTTCTCCGCGGCCTGGAGCTCCTTGAGCAGCGCGTTGCAGCGGGCAACGTAGCCCTTGTACAGGGCCAGGTGCTCGCCCAGCATCTCCTTGGACAGGCCCGGCAGGCCAGCCTCCAGGGGAAACGGCCTGGCCTTGTACTCGGCCAGGGGGTCGCCGGCGGAAGCGTCCGGAGCGTTCTGGGCCTGGGCCCAGCCGCCGGCCAGGCCGAGACCGAGGGTTCCGGCCGCGAGGGTTCCAAGCGCTTCTCTCCGTTCCATGGTGCCTCCAGGTTCGAAGCGACTCTAAACCTGACCGGTCCAGGTGTAAATTAAAAATCCAAGCAATGATCAATATTCAAAAGGGTTTTTCAGGCTCGAGCCATCTGCCAGGCCAGCCGGAGCACCAGCGCCAGCACCACTCCGATGAACATCGCCCGCACCCAGCCGCTGCCTTTGCGCAGGGCGGTGCGCGCGCCCAGGGAGCCGCCCACGCCGTTGGCCATGGCCATGGTGAGGGCCACCATCGGCAGCCAGCTGCCCCGGGCCACGAACAGGCACAGCGAGGCGACGTTGGAGGCCCAGTTCACGCTCTTGGACAGGGCCGAGGCCCTCAGGAAATCGAAGCCAAGCACCGCCACGAACAGGAAGATCAGGATCGACCCGGTGCCCGGGCCGAAGAACCCGTCGTAGAACCCCAGCAGGGCGGAGATCCCGGCCGCCAGGAGCCGCTGGTGGGCGAGGCCGTAGCGGGGCGCGTGCAGCTTGCCGTAGTCGGGCTTGAGCAGGGTGAAGGCGAGCATGGCCACCATCAGCGCCAGCATCGCCGGCCGGAACATAGGCTGGTAGCGGTTCTGCATGAAGTAGGCCAGCGCCACCCCCAGGGCCGCGCCGCCCATGGCGCAGCCCACGGGCAGCAGCATTTCCTGCCAGCGGATGACCTTGGCGTGGAGGAACTGGCCGGCGGCGAAGGTGGTCCCGGTGCAGGCCACCACCTTGTTGGTGCCAAGGATGGTGGTGATGGGGGTGCCGGCGGGCAGGCCCAGCATCAGCGCGGGAATGGTGATCAGGCCCCCGCCGCCCACCACGGCGTCCACGAAGCCGGCCAGGAGCGAGGCCAGCAGGAGCATGGCCAGGAGATGGACATGGGGCATGGATCCTCCGGACGCCGGGTCAGACGTGCATGATCTCGGCTTCCTTGTGCTTCACGGTCTCCTCGATCTCCTTGATGGTCTCGTCGGTGATCTTCTGGATCTGCTCCAGGGCCTTCTTGGCGGCGTCCTCGCTCAGCGGGGCGGTCTTGTCCTTCTCCAGCCGCTTCACATCCTCGTTGGCGTCCCGGCGCACATTGCGCACCGCGGTCCGGATCTCCTCGCCCATGCGGCTCACCACCCGGGTCAGGTCCCGGCGCCGCTCCTCGTTGAGCGGCGGGATCGGCAGGCGGATCACGTTGCCGTCGTTGGCCGGGTTGAGGCCCAGCTCGGACTTGAGGATGGCGGTCTCGATGGCCTTGATGGCCTTCTTGTCGAAGGGGGTGATGAGAAGCATGGACGCCTCGGGCACGCTCACCCCGGCGATCTGGTTCAAGGGCATGGCGGCGCCGTAGTATTCGATGTGCAGCGAGTCCAGGATTCCGGCGTTGGCCCGGCCGGTGCGCACCGTGGCCATCTCCTTCCTCAGGGTCTCGAGGGAGGACTTCATGCGCTTTCTGGTTTCGGCCAGGATCGATTCGACAGTGGTGGTCATGGTGGCGCCTCCGAGGGTTCTAGCAGTTTGTCAAATTGCCAACAAAACATTCTAACAGGCACCTACTGGGTGTTTTGGTCCAGGGTGGCCCTGGACCGGTTGGTCGATTCAGCATGGGATGTTAATAGTTCCTTGAATTGACAATAAAAGATTACATTTGACTCAATTCCATTCCAGCCTAACTTGGCAGGCATGGAACGACTGATCCCTCTTGAGAAAGCCTGCCTGCTGCTTGGCGCCCATCCTAACTCGGTTCGCGCCTGG
>Ga0316217_10003629_pt1 | contig 17350 bp, 16 predicted proteins | sample 1anoAmetaG_FD_203633 | JGI IMG/M metagenome (GOLD analysis project Ga0316217, IMG submission 203633) | Freshwater microbial communities from Trout Bog Lake, Wisconsin, USA - 1anoA | ecosystem: Environmental > Aquatic > Freshwater > Lake > Hypolimnion/Profundal zone | place: USA: Wisconsin...
ATAGAACTACTAATTTCACTTAAATAGATAATTCAGTCCTGAACTTTAATACAATAATAGGTTATTTCATCTGCGACCTGGTATAGACTTAGTGTGCTTTCGGTTAAGCTCACAACTTGCCAATCCAGCACTTCATCACTATAAAGACTAATTCCGCCATCATCTACTTCCCAGCGCTTCAACAGTCTGAGTGACATAGAAAGCTCAACAATCGGATAGGTCTCTTCGTATGTGCCGTCAATATTAAATTTAAAGTTTTTGCCCATACGGATAGGGGTTTTATAACCTTTGACTTCAAACTCATTTACCGCCCAGGTTCCTATTAGATATTTGCTTTCCATTTTCTTGTTTTTCAATACACTAAAGCGTTTGTAATATAATTTACGTGTTTGAAGAAGAAAGGTTTATAAAACGCTTTACAAAAAACCTGGGCTGAATCTTGTGGAAACTTAGCCATGCGAACTCATGATACTCAGGAATTAACTTTACCATTCGTTAAAGTCAAAAAAGTCTTTTATGTTAAAAATTGGAACAAAATTTATTCGTTTGAGTATACATAGGGTTAGGGTGCTTTGAAACTTTTTTCGCATTCTTACGTTATAGTATATGTAAACAAAGGGGGAGTTCTCAACTTCTTCGGTTGGTTTAAAGAAAATTGTAAAAATTAAACCGTCCCGCAGGCAGCAGGAGGCTAATTTGAATCCAATTTTCCTACGCCAAATCAATGTTTCTGTCAACCGAGTCTGTGGATAATGGTCATGGTTGACCAAGGTGAATTTAAAAAACATTAGAAAATCAGGGTTGGCGCAGCTATGCTTCTGCGTCAAAAATAAGCCGCCATAGGTTCAATGCAAATAATGGCTTGTAATGGAGCTATTGCTCCTAATTTAAAAAACAAAAAGAACTATGGGAAAATGGAGAGATTATACCTTGACAAGGTTAAGGACAAAATAAAAGCGGAATCAATTGACCAAATAAAGGATTGGTGTAAAAATAGAAACCTTAAAATTTACGATGAGGGCTTTGCTGCCTTTGTCTTAGATTTCGAATTTGAACTTGCCTATGATTTTGAATACATTGTAATGCTTATTGAGGAATATGATGGAAACTGGTTCGACTATTATACAAACAGAGAAAGCAAAACGCATATTCCGCCATCGAAAATTTCAGAAATAACATCTACCTATCCAGCTATTAAGAATGGACAATTGAATAATAACATTTCGAGTAGCCTTTTGATTCAATCTGACAAGTCAGTTTATTCAATTAAGGAAGCCGCTGATGCCATAGGCGTTTGCACTAAAACGGTTAGAAATGAGATTAAGTCTGGAAGGATATTAGCTGACAAATCAAATTCAGGAGCCAAAAGGCACTACCGCATAAGTAAAAAATCCCTGGATGAATACCTTGCAAATAACAATAAGTCCCCTACTCCAAAGCAGCTAAGTCCTAACAGTAAAGGACTGAAAGTGGTTCGGGCAGTATAACAATTTTTAATATTTAATCCTGCTTAGAAACTCCTCCTGGTTTTGCATGTTGTTAATATACACATCAAGTATGTCCGATTTGCTATGACCTGTAGTGGATAGAATGGTTTTTACAGGAACCCCAGCCTCAAGCGCGAGATTAATAAATGTTCTTCTGGCGGTATGGGTGGTAATCCACTGATATTTAAACTTGGTTACGGGGATTTTATTGGTTCCAACTATTAAAGTTTTGGTAATCTGTTCCTTCAGCGAGGGGCATTCCTCCGCGACTAACTCAAGCATGTCCTTTACATAATGGTTGTATTTACTGTTCGTGATAGAACGAATTTTCCCTGAAGGGCTGTTCACGACATGTTTTATGAAGTATTCATAAGCCTCTTGATGCAATGGAAACTCAACCTCCTTTTCCGTTTTTTGCTGAAGGAAACACAAATAATACTTGTCACCCTTTACATAATACATCGTAGAGTTTAAACGAATGAAGTCAACGTAACGTTGTCCAATCATACTTTGCAGCACGAAATAGTCTCTTATTCTATCAAGACGCTTATCCTTGAATTTATAAGCCCTTACTGCCCTAAGCTCATTGAGGGTTAGAGTAACGATGAATTTGCCTTTAGGCGGTTTTGAAGTTCTAAATTTATATGTAGTGAATATAGTATTGGTATGCTTTTTTTCTACAAAGTAGTAGCTCAAGAATTCGCGTAGTTTTTCCATTCTGCTTTTCACCGTAGACTGCGCCATACCGTTTGGATTTTTGTCACTGCAATGTTTCTCCAGAAAGAACCTAAACTTATGGAATAGTGTTGTTGTAAAATCATCGAAGGTGTCTATCCTATTCCTCTTAGCGAATTCAAACAGCAAAGCGTAAGTGCGTGAATGCGTGAGGTAGGTATTGTGATTCCCATGCTTTTTTAACTCCAGAAAATCTTTGTAATAATCAAAAACGTTCTTGCCTTTATCTATCGCAAAGTTACCATCATATTCCCTTTGAATTCCACCCATTGAGATTGGTTCCTGTTTAATAACCCATTCCGCAATGATTGTGTCAATTTTACTTTCAACATGGGCTACTTTCGCATACTCTTCACTATTCAGAACTTTGCGAAGGTCATTAGCTTTGACGTGCGTTTTGGTGGGATAATTGGAAGGTTTAATTTTTACTCCCGTTGGGAATCTCTTTTGTTGTCCTGATATAGATATTTCTACATAAATGGCGGCTTTCCCTTGGTTGTCTGCATTCTTAATGACAATGTGACTACTTTTTAAATGGTTCTTCATTAGGTCTCTTTTTGTTTACAAATGAGACGTAAAGTTAGTCTGTGTTTAGTCTAAAAATCAAGTTGAACGGTTTGGAAAGGTTTGGAACGCAAAACGTAAAAGCTTGAATTTGCTTGGGTTCGGTGGAATGGTTTGGAAAAAGAAAAGGCATAGCTTTGTATTTCCCTCAAATGAGACCGGAAAATCTGGGGGAATAAGGTTTATTCGTTTTTTTAATGAGGCTGTTGGCCATACTGGTTTTTCATCTGCTCAATAAACTGCTCTCTTTCTTCGGGAGTCATATTCTGAACCTTCTGGATCATTTCCTGCTGGCTCATACCACTCATTGAAGGAGATGAAGATTTGGTGTAGCCATCCAGGCTAAAAGTGCTGGCAGGATGGTTTTTCTTTTCAGCCTTTACCAGATCAATCTGCATATCCATGCCACGTTCGGTCGTTTTTATCCTTACCGGAAAACCATCGGCGCCTTTGGCAGCTAATGCTTTGTTCAGGTTCAGGCGGCCTGTAAATTTTGTTTTGGCACTTACAAAAGCCGAGTAGTCAACCACATCTTTGCTCGTCCACATCTCCTCTGCTACTGTTGAGCCTTTGTGCGTCACTTTTACGTGGGTAGCATTATAGCCATTCACCTTTTCTTTGCCCAATACGGTAACCTCGTAATCCTCCTGCGGAAAATCTTTATACTGGTTGTTCTGGCTAATATCCATTTCAGAATAGGTTTTGCCTTTACCATTCAATATATACAGGGTGTTCGGATTGCTTTTTAAAATCAGCGTCAGCATGTCCATAGGGCCGCCGGGGGTATTCAGGCTTATCTCGCTGCGGCTGTTTCCGTCCTGCGCATATACTTTCATTAAGCCAAGGTCACCCATGCTTTCCGAACTCATTTTCATTTCCATGTAAAAGCCTTGTGCAAATGCGGCCTGGCCTATCAGTAATGCAAGTATTAGTTTAGTCAGTTTTCTCATAACATTTACTGTTTTGTAAAAGTGAATATACCACTTCCTTTAATTTAAGGGGTTTGCGGGACAGCGCATATTTATTTTACCGCCCTGCTTATCTTCAAAATTATTGCTCTCTTTGCGGCAAATAACACAAGTGGCAGAAAGAGAAAGAAAAATTACAGAAGATGTTGCAATAGAAGGCATGAGCAGCGAGGGCAAAGGCTTTGCCAAAATAAACGGCAAAGTAATATTTACTGAATTTGCCGTGCCCGGCGATGTGGTGGACATGGAAATAAGAAAAAGCAAGAAGAGCTTTGCTGAGGCCGTAATTACCCGATTAAAATCTCCGTCAGCGCTGCGCACCCAACCTGTGTGCTCGCATTTTATGGTGTGCGGTGGTTGTAAATGGCAACATATTCAGTATGCCGATCAGCTGAAGTTTAAAAGGCAGATAGTGGAAGATGCATTTACCCGCATTGGCAAAGTTGCCTTTCCGGCAATACCTGATGTGGTGGGTTGCAAAGACAACTATTACTACCGCAACAAAATGGAATTCACTTTTACCGACCGGCGCTGGATAACCGATGCTGAGGTAGCCGCCGGTGTTGAGTTTGAGCACCGCAACGGGGTGGGATTTCATGTGCCCGGAAATTTCTGGGGCGTACTGGATGTAGAGCATTGCTACCTGCAGGCCGACCCCAGCAATAAGATACGTTTGGCGGTAAAGGAGTTTGCTTTAAATAACGGATATACATTTTTCAATCTACAAAAACAGTTTGGTATGTTGCGCACTTTAATGGTACGGAACACTTCCATAGGCGAGTTGCTGGTGCTGGTTAGTTTTTTTGAGAACGACGAAGAGAAGATTGAAAAGATGATGCAGTTTTTAAGCACTTCGTTTCCGGAAATAACCTCGTTGCAATACGTTTACAACCCCAAGAAGAACGACACCATTTATGACCTGGAGCCGGTAGTTTATAAAGGCAACGACCACATTGTTGAGCAACTGGGCAAATACCGTTTTAAGGTGGGGCCGAAATCTTTTTTTCAAACCAACTCGGTGCAGGCTAAGGTTTTGTATGATATAACAAAAGAGTTTGCAGACCTGAAACCCGAAGACACGGTTTATGATTTGTACACCGGCGTAGGAAGTATAGGTATTTATGTATCTGACTCGTGCAGGCGCGTTGCGGGTATAGAGCAGGTAGAAGCAGCTATTGAAGATGCCAAAGTAAATGCCGGGTTGAACAACGTAACCAACTGCTCGTTTTATGCCGGCGATGTGCGCATGGTTTTAAAAGATGATTTTATTGCCGCCAATGGCAAACCCGATGTTGTAATAACCGACCCGCCAAGGGCAGGTATGCACGAGGATGTTGTAAAGACCCTGCTGCAGTTGGAAGCCCCTAAAATTGTATACGTTAGCTGTAACCCTGCTACCCAGGCAAGAGACCTGCAATTACTGGATGAGAAGTATACAGTAGTGCGTGTTCAACCGGTTGATATGTTTCCGCATACTACGCATATAGAGAATGTAGTAAGGCTGGAGCTGAAGAAATAAAGACCGCCGGTTATTTGATCTTTTAACCCCGTAAGGTTGTTTTCCACTGCGCTGGTTTGGGTTATGAACCCAGGCGCAATAATTTTTCAACGGATTTAAATTTTTCAAAAATTTATTTCATGTTTGAACCCAGATGACACTTGACGAGGAAATATATAAGTCGCTGCATGATGACCTGGATGTTTGCCGTGATTATATCAGGCAGATATCAAAAGGCATGATCAAAGGCAGCGTATCAAAATACCCCATTTTTATTGCTACCAGGGGCGAAGCCGATTTTGACCTGGGGTTGCCATTGATAACCCGCAACGACTTTGATATTACCTGGAATTTCAGTGTATCGCACCTGGAGGAGTTTGTGAACAAAAAAATTGTAGCGAAGGATAAAGTAGATGACTTTATAAGGGCCTATAAAAACCCCGAGCAGTTTATGTGCGTATTTGTTGCGGAAGAGGGAACTATGAGCTTTGTATTTATGCCTTACGACAGGCACCGCGAATTGCTTAATTAAGTATAAACGGAGCAACTAACCTGAACACCGGTATCTTAACTTCAAATTCTTTACCGCTTACTTTATTATCGAAAATGTAAAGGCCTTCCATTTTGCCTATAGCCGTGGCAAGGTTGCAGCCTGATACATAACTGTACGATTCGCCGGGGTATAAAATGGGCTGGCGGCCTACAACACCTTCTCCTTCCACCGTTTTAATGTCTGAATTGGCATCGGTAATTAACCATATCCTGCGCAGCAACTGAACGGCAAAACTGTTATGGTTATAAAGTGTAATGCGGTACGAATGCATAAACTCGTTGAGGATAGGTTTGGAGTAACCTTCCTGGTAAAAGGTTTCAACTTTTACCTCAACGCCTGATGTAATGAGTGTTTGCATTTATAAACTGAAATTACTACCCTTTATTCAGAAAACCAAATTCAATGTACGTGTTCTGTTTGCGGCGCTAAAAATGCTGTAACGTGGTTTTTTACACGCATATATGCTGTATCAAAATCGCGGTTCAGCACTATTTTATCAAACTTCGAAGCGTAAGTCAATTCTTCTTCCGAACGTTTGATGCGGGCCTTTAAACTCTTGTCATCTTCCGAGGCACGGTTCTTTAAACGATTGATAAGCGACTCGGCAGATGGTGGCTGAATGAAGATGGTAAGGGCATCCTGGCCGAATTGTTTCTTCAGCGCTTCAGCGCCTTTAACATCAATATCAAACACTGCCACTTTACGGTGGGCCCAGATTTTTTCTACTTCGGTTTTTAAAGTGCCGTAAAATTTGCCGGGGTAAACCTCTTCATACTCCACAAATTCGTTGTTGGCTATTTTGCGCTTAAAATCTTCCGGGCTTATAAAGTAATACTCACGGCCATTTTCTTCACCCACACGTTTTTCGCGGGTGGTGCAGGAAATAGAAAAGGCAAGGTTGTGGCGTTGCGCCAGCAGCTTGCGCACTAATGATGATTTGCCCGCGCCCGATGGTGCGGTAATTACTACTATCTTTTTGGGTGGAATAAGCACCCTTGTTACGTTGTGCGACATATTAAAGTATATTGTTCGTTTGTTCTTTTATTTTTTCCAGTTCGTCTTTCATATTTACTACTATCTTCTGCATTACGGCATCGTTGGCTTTAGAGCCCACGGTGTTTATTTCGCGGCCCAGCTCCTGGGCAATGAAATTAAGTTTGCGGCCTTTCAGTTCTTCCTTATCATCAATAATGCTGGTAAAATAGGTGCAGTGCGATTTTAAACGGGTAAGCTCTTCGGTAATATCCAGCTTCTCGATGTAATAGATAACCTCCTGTTCAAACCGGTTCATGTCAATTTTATCCTTCGGTATAAAAGCCTCCAGGTTATTTTTCAAGCGTTCGCGTATCTCAGTTACGCGGCGGCTATCTTCAACTTTCAGCTGGGCCGAAAGGGTTTCGATATTCTTAACCCGCAGGTGCATTTCGGTTTGCAGCGACTTGCCTTCGTTTATTCTGAAAGACTCTACTTCCTGTATGGCCCTGCCCAAAATCTCTTCAATGCCTTTCAGTTCATCCTCGCCCGGTACTTCGTGCGATTCGCCTATTACATCGGGCATTTTAAGAATGGTGGGCAACAGGTTTTCGGTAGAGGCGCCTACTTCAATAGCTATCTGCTTAAACTCTTCAAAATATGATTTGATAAGCTCTTTGTTCAGGAACAGCTCGCTACTGGCGGTATTATCTTCAAGGGTAATGAAAATGTCAATTTTACCGCGCTGCAAAACATTAGCCGTTTTGTTGCGCAGGGCATATTCATACTCGCGGTATTTGCTCGGAAATTTAATACTGAGGTCCAGCCCCTTTTGGCTGTTAAGAGATTTGATCTCAACGTTCAGGGTCCGTTCGTCAATCTTTCCGCTGGCTTTACCGAAACCGGTCATTGATTTTAACATAGTGCGAAGTTAACAGGCTCTGCCTGATAGACAAGGGGAAAGTTTCTGACTTTACTCTAGCACCATATCATCACTATCTGGCTCGGTTTCGGGTTTAGCGAACATTCTGGGCTTTCCGGCAAACGAAACGAAGTATACCCCGCTGAAAATAAGTGCTGCAGAAAGCACCTTTTCAGACGTAATGTGGTCTTTACCCAGTGAAATGGAGATAATGGTGGCAATTACGGGCTGCAGGTATATATAAGCGCCTACTACCGAAGAATGCACCTCGCGCAGCGCCAGGATATTGAGCAGGTAGGCAAAAAAAGTTGTGCATATTACTATAAACGCCACGCATAACCAGATGGTGGGCGTAAAAGTGCCCCATTCAATCTGGCTGAATTGATGAATACCGAATAAGAACACGGGCAGCAAGCCAAAAAAGAAGACCCATTTAATAACCGTTAGCGGATGATATTTTTTCATGAGCGGCCTTACAATTACCAGGTAAACGGCAAAAGAAGTGGCGTTGAGCAGCACGCAGAAATCGCCCCAAAGGGTGTGGCCGTTAAAATTAAAACCCTTGCCACCCAGTATGATCAGTGCACCTGCACTGCCAAGCAGCAAACCCGCTATTTTTTGCCAGGTAACACTTTCGTGCGACAGGAAGAAGGAGATAACAAAAACCAGGATGGGTGTCATGATCATAATAAGCGAGGCGTTAATGGGGGTGGTAATGCTGAGGCCCAGGAAGAACAACTCCTGGTTAATGACCACACCAAACAAGCCGCAAGCCGCCAGCAATAAAAGATCTTTCTTTTCTACTTTCTCTTTTATCCAGAACTGGTGCAGCACAAAAAATAAAAGTGTTGTTAAACTTACCCTGATAAGAATAAAACCAAAGGGCTTTATAAATTGCGGCATTACCATTTTAGATACTGTAAACCCTGCGCCATAAAACAGGTTAACTATAAACAGGTATATGTGAGCGCGTAGATTTTTCATGGCAAGTTAAACGAAACCGGAAAAGTATAATAAGAATCAACCGGCTGGCCGCGACGGGTGGCGGGTAAAAAGCGGGGCAGGGCTTTGGCAACGCGCATAGCCTCACCATCCATAGCTGGGTTTACCCCCTGCACAATAGTGGCGTTGCCTACAAAGCCGCTTACGCCTACAAATACCCTTACTACCACGCTTCTCAATACATCGCTGTTCATACCGGCGGGTACCTGCAGGTTAAGTTTTACAAACCGGTTCAGCTCAATAGCCCCACCCGGAAAGGCCGGCTGTGTTTCCAACGAATCGTACTTATAAGCTGTGCCGGTTTCGTCAAAACTTTTGCCATGCTCAACTTTGCCGTCCTTATAAAACTCTTCGGTATACAATTTGCCGTTGCTGTAATACCCATGCCAAAGGCTGTCGAATATGCCTTGGTGTACCGGGCCGGTAAACACTATTCTTTGCGGCGATTGCTTGGTGGTTACTATATCTGAGTAATAGTAAGTGCCATTGCCTTTGGCGGTAAGTTGTGCGCCGGTAGTATCCCAAAAGCTCATCAAAAAGCTTTCGGCGTAAGTGAAGTCGTCGGCAATTTTATATATCCATTCTTCTTTGGGCTTACCGTTGGGGTACCAGGTTTCCCACTTCTTGTTTTTAAAGCCGAATACATGTTGGTCGAGGTTGCTGTAATACTGGCCTTCGCCGCTTTTGTTGCCGTTTTTGTAGTAGTAGGTAAACTTGCCTATTTTATACAGAAAGTTTACGTCTAACGAGTGGCCTGTCATTTTAATGTGGCCGTCCATCCAGTACTCGGTGCCTAAGTATATTTTGCCGGTGTCGGGCTTTGATATTTTACGGTAGTAGGCGGCTTTATCTATGTGCGTGTTTCTGTCAGCGGCGTCGAAATATTGTATGGAATCGGATTGCGCGTACGATGCAAGCCAGGTGAATGAAAAAAGAAGAAGGCAAAGTTTCATAGTGTGTTAATGAAATGTATTTCACAGATATTTATAAGCGCTCGCCTTCATAATCCGCGTATTTGATTTGTTGAAAGGCTCACAATCACAAACGCCTTACCCCTTCAACCCCTTTCTCCAATCCACTTTTTCGGCCACTACCTCTTTCAGTTTTTCAATACTGATGCGCTCCTGTTTCATAGTATCGCGGTCGCGGATGGTAACCATGTTGTCAGCTAAAGTATCATGATCAACAGTTATGCAGAACGGGGTACCCAGGGCATCCTGCCTTCTGTAACGTTTACCGATAGAGTCCTTCTCGTCGTAAAAACACTGGTGGTCAAATTTCAGTTCATCAAAGATCTCGCGTGCTTTTTCAGGCAGGCCGTCTTTTTTTACTAACGGAAACACGCCAATTTTTACCGGTGCTAAAAATGCAGGTAATGCAAGCACAACGCGCTCGCTGCCGTCTTCCAGCTTTTCATTTTTATAGCCGCTGCACATCAGGGCCAGAAAAGTTCTGTTCAAACCTACCGATGTTTCAACCACATAAGGGATATAGCTTTCGTTCAATTCCGGATCGAAATATTGCAGCTTTTTGCCCGACATGTTTTGATGCTGCGTTAAATCGTAATTAGTACGGCTGTGTATACCTTCCATCTCCTTAAATCCGAAAGGAAATTCAAACTCAATATCAACTGCAGCATCGGCGTAGTGTGCGGTTTTTAAATGGTCTTTGTATTTCAGCTCAGTTTCTTTAAACCCAAGTGTGCGGTGCCATTTTAAACGGGCTTCTTTCCAGTATTCGTACCATTTCTTTTGCTCGCCCGGGCGCACAAAAAACTGCATTTCCATTTGCTCAAACTCGCGCGTGCGGAAAATAAACTGGCGGGCCACAATTTCATTTCTGAAAGCTTTACCTACCTGGGCAATACCAAACGGTATGCGTTGGCGCGAGGTGTTCATTACGTTCAAAAAGTTAACGAAGATACCCTGTGCAGTTTCCGGCCTTAAATAAATGGTGTTGCTTTCCTCGGCCAACGAACCAACTTCGGTAGCAAACATCAGGTTAAACTGCCGAACATCGGTCCAGTTGCGGGTGCCCGATATGGGGCAAACAATCTCCAGGTCAATAATTATCTGTTTAATTTCAGCCAGATCGTTTGCTTCCAGCGCCTTTTTAAAACGGGCTTCGGTTGCATCCACTTTTTCTCGTACCCTTAAAACATTGGGATTGGTTTGCAGAAACATGGCTTTATCAAAAGTATCGCCAAAGCGTTTTTGCGCTTTTTCTACCTCTTTTTCAATCTTGGCTTCCTGCTTTTGCATGGCTTCCTCAATCAATACATCAGCGCGGTAACGCTTTTTCGAATCTTTGTTATCAATTAAGGGGTCGTTAAACGCATCTACGTGGCCTGAGGCTTTCCATGTTTTGGGATGCATAAAAATAGCGGCATCAATGCCTACTATGTTTTCGTGCAGCTGCACCATGCTCTTCCACCAGTATTGCTGTATGTTATTCTTTAACTCAATGCCATAGGGGCCGTAATCGTATACTGCGCTCAACCCGTCGTATATCTCCGACGATGGGAAAATGAATCCGTATTCCTTGCAATGCGAAATGATTTCCTGAAAAAGGTTCTGGGTGTTTTCTTTGCTCATAGGGGGCGAAAATATGTTTTACCGCCGACACATAGCACACTAGCCACCGGATTTTTTAGTTTTGCAGCCAGCCCCTTGCGTGCCCGAAGGGGATACCAAGGCAAAACAGCCCCGAATACCAGCATTGACGACAAAGCTTGTATTCGGCTCTAGTTTCCCCTTTGGTTACGCAATGGGCTGCACTTAAACACAAAAAATGTCAGTAAAAGTTACAGACCTTACTAAAATTTACGGTGCCCAGCGCGCAGTTGACGGTATATCGTTTGAAGTGAACAAGGGTGAGGTATTGGGCTTTTTAGGCCCCAATGGCGCCGGCAAGTCTACTACCATGAAGATTTTGACCTGCTTTGTTCCGCAGTCATCGGGCAGTGCTTTGGTTTGCGGTTATGATACTACCACTGAGCCGCTGGAAGTGACCAGAAAAATAGGATACCTGCCCGAAAGCAACCCCCTTTATTACGACATGTATGTTAAAGAGTACCTGGAGTTTATGGCAGGTTTGCACAAACTTGGCAAAATTACCAAGCAGCGCATTAACGAAATGATAGAGGTTACCGGCCTTACCCAGGAGCGCAGGAAAAAAGTTGGACAATTGTCAAAAGGCTATAAACAGCGCGTGGGCCTGGCGCAGGCCATGTTGCACAATCCCGAGGTGCTTATACTGGATGAGCCAACCTCAGGCCTTGACCCTAACCAACTGGTAGAGATACGCTCGCTTATAAAACAACTGGGCAAAGACAAAACGGTTATTTTTTCCAGCCATATTATGCAGGAGGTTCAGGCTGTAGCCGACCGGGTCATTATTATCAACAAAGGAAAAATTGTGGCTGATGATTCAACCGAAAAGCTGCAGAGCCGGGTGGGTAATGAAATTGTTGTTACGGCCGAGTTTAAGCAGGTGGTAGACCTGGCCACTTTAAAAAGCATTAAAGGGGTAAAATCTTTTGATAAGCTGAAAGACGGTAAATGGAGTTTTACCGGCGAAGGCAATAAGGATATACGCGAAGATATATTCAACTTTGCAAAAGAGAAGAATTTAACGCTTTTGCATTTGAATAAAGAGGAGTATTCGTTAGAAGAAGTATTTAAGCAGCTTACGAGATAGATTCCGGAATCAAGAAGTGAGAACCAAGATCTGATACCAACGAACTTAGTCTTGCTTCTAAACTCTATTCGGTTATTTTTGTCGCCCACAATATGTACGCAATATTTAAGAAAGAGATTCAGCAGTTTTTCAGCTCACTGGTAGGCTATGTGGCCATCATTGTGTTTCTGTCTCTTTTGGGCCTGTTTATCTGGATATTTCCTGACAGCAACATCCTCGATTCGCGGTACGCCAGCCTGGATTACTTTTTTGATGTGGCGCCTTATATTCTTTGCGTGCTGATTCCTGCTGTTACCATGCGTTCGTTTGCCGAGGAGATCAATACCGGCACTATAGAGCTGCTTTCAACCCGCCCGGTAACTGAAATTCAGATCATACTGGGTAAATATTTTGCCGCTTTGCTGCTGGTTTTAATTGCCATTATACCCACCTTTATTTATTTCTATACCATTTACCAGTTAGCTGCACCGGTGGGAAATGTTGATGTAGGAGGTGTGCTGGGCTCATACTTCGGGCTTATATTTCTGGGAGCCGTGTTTGTGTCTATCGGTATATTCTGCTCAGCTATTACATCTAACCAGATAGTTGCCTTTATTATAGGGGTGTTTCTGTGTTTTTTCCTGTATATGTCGTTTGGCTACATTGCGCAGTTTAGTGTATTTGTTGGCAAAAACGATTATCTGGTAGAGTCGTTAGGCCTTAGCAGCCACTACGATGCCATGGGCAAGGGTGTGGTTGACAGCCGCGATGTAATTTATTTTCTGAGTGTGATTTCACTTTTCGTTTTATTTACCCGTACAGCCTTATCGAGCAGAAGATGGTAAAGAAGAAGCAGAAACTTATATTATCCAACCGCCGGGAGGCTATCATTAGCTTAGTGCTGATGCTTACTATCCTTTTGCTGTTGAATGTGGTTTCGCGCTTTTACTATTTCAGGTTAGACTTAACTTCCGAGCAGCGGTATTCCATTTCGAAGCCCACCAAACAAATGGTGCGCGACCTGAAAGACATTGTAACCGTTAAAGTTTATTTAGATGGCGACCTGAATGCCGGTTTTACAAGATTGAAAGAGTCTACCCGCAATTTGCTGAAGGAGTTCAGGGCTTATGGCGGTAAGAATATTGAATATGAGTTTATAAACCCGATGGCCATTCAAAACCTGGATGAGCGCAAGGCCATGATAACCGACCTGATGCAACGCGGGCTTGCACCTACCAACCTTACTACTAAAAGCAAAACCGAAAGCAAACAGCAGTTAATATTTCCGGGCGCTATTGTAACTTATGCCGGCCGCCAGATGCCCGTGCAACTGTTGGATAACCAGATCGGGTATGGACCTGAAGAAATATTGAACCACTCTGAAATTCAGCTGGAATATAAGTTTGCCAATGCCATTCAAAAGCTTACGCAGCCGCATCCGCCGGTGGTGGTATTTATACAAGGCCATGGTGAATTAGCCCCGGTTGAAACCGCAGACCTGCGCCAAACCTTAGAGAGCCTGCAGTTTGAAGTAAAGGACATGGACCTGCGTACCACTTATTATATACCGCCTTACACGGATGTAATTATTGTTGCCAAACCGCGCGCAGCCTTTGATGAAAAAGACAAGTATAAAATAGACCAGTATGTTATGCACGGCGGTAAGGTTATGTGGTTGCTTGACGGAACCAATGCCAATATGGACAGCCTGCGCCTTGACCGCGGCATTCAGTTTGTGGTAGGTAACGACAATGAGTTTAACCTTGATGACATGCTGTTTAAATACGGCGTGCGTATTAACGCCGATGTAGTGCAGGATGTAAACATGTGTAACCCGATACCGATAGTAACCGGGCAAATGGGCAATGCACCGCAAACACAGATGTTTCCGTGGTATTACTACCCCATGCTTATTTCTGATAATAACCATTCTATTATCAAAAACCTGGACCCTGTTGCCAGTTTCTTTCCAAGTAGTATTGATACTATCCGCAACCCCGGGGTAAACAAAACAATTTTGCTGCACACTACCGATAATGCCAAAGCGCAAATGGCACCTACGCGGGTATCAATAGCTATTACGCAAACCAAGCCTAATCCCAACTATTATAATCAGCCTAAAATACCGGTAGCAGTTTTACTGGAAGGACAGTTTGAGTCGGTGTTCAAAAACCGGATGTCGCCGGAGTTCCTGGCTGCCAGCGACACTATACCGGCTTTGAAATTTGTTGACCGCAGCAAGGCCAGCAAAATGATAGTGATATCGAACGGGGATATCATCCGCAACGAAATGAGGAGTGATAGCACTTTTTATCCTTTAGGATTTTACAAATTCACCAAGCAGCAGTTTGCCAATAAAGATTTTATACTGAACTGTATTCAGTATCTGGTAGACGATAAGGGTATTTTAGAGACCCGCAATAAAGAAGTAAAACTGCGCATGCTGAACGGAGTTAAGGTAGATGATGAAAAACTGAAATGGCAGCTGATCAATATTCTGTTGCCTATTGTTTTGGTTGTGTTGTTTGGCCTTGCATTCAACGCCTACCGGAAAAGAAAGTACGCTTCGTAAAAGAGAGGCCGGTACCGGGCTGAATTAATTTTGTGTTTCTTTGTGCCAACCGCAAAAAATGTATTCCGCAATGAAAAGATTTCTGCCTTTTGTTATAATTATTGTGCTGTTAGGTGCTGCAGCGGCCTGGTTTATTTTACAAAAACAACACGGCACGTTTGAGAAGGAAGAAAATGCCTTTGCTGTTGCCGATAAAAAAGACATTACCAAAGTAATACTGGTTGATGCCGATAATAAACGCATTGAACTTACCCAGGCAAAAGGGGTATGGATGGTTAATAACAAATATGCTGCCCGCGAAGACCTGGTGGTTTCGTTATTTGATGTGCTTGCCCGCGTTACTACACTTTGCCCTGTGCCCCGTGCCGGCCACGATTACGTAGTGCGCTCGCTGTTAGAGAAGCATGTTAAAGTAGAAGTATACAGTAATAACAGCAAAGACCCCGAGCAGGTATATTATGTTGGCGGCCCAACTGCCGATGGCAATGGTACATATATGCTGCGGGTTATAGACGGCACCCCGGATACCCGCCCCTATATTACTTACATACCCGGAGTGAAGGGATACCTGACACCCCGGTACCTGACTGATGAGGAAATGTGGAGGAACCGGGTGGTGTTTAAATATACTCCCGAGAACATTAAATCGCTTACCCTGGAATATACCGGTGATGAGCAGAAGTCTTTTACCCTGAACCGGATATCGAAAGATTCGTTCAGCTTATTGCCGCTCGATCAAAAATTCACCATTAACCAGGCTTACCAGCAGCGCTATGTAAGAGATTATCTGGGCTTTTATTCCAGCATATCGATTGAAACATTCGATAATACAAACCCTGCCAAAGACTCCACTATTCATACCACGCCTTATTGCATCTTTACTATTACCGGAACTGATGGGGTAGTAAACAGGTTGAACATGTTTTACATGCCTATTAACCGCCGTAGTAAAATGCCTTTTGATACCAAGGGTAACGCCATGACCTATGATGTAGACCGCTATTATGCTGCTATAAATAACGACAAAGATTTTGCCGTTGTGCAATACTATGTTTTCGGAAAGCTGCTGCGCAGCTATGAAGACTTCTTCTTTAAACCCGGCAGCACCGGTAAAAAATAGTTTCTGCTACAGGCTTAACTACCGCACTACTTGCTTCAATACATAAAAAATCCCGGTCAGATTGCTCTGGTCGGGATTTTTAGTTCTTCTTATTTCTGGCTTACTACTTGCTGTAACGTTTTCTTTCGTTTTCGTTCAGGTATATTTTACGTAAACGGATAGATTTAGGTGTTACTTCAACGTATTCATCTTCCTGGATATACTCCATGCTTTCTTCAAGGCTCATACGTACCGGTGGAGGCAGGGTTGATTTATCATCAGTACCCGCAGCACGGAAGTTGGTTAACTGTTTAGCCTGAACCACGTTTACTACCAGGTCGCCATTTTTGGTGTATTCTCCAATGATCTGGCCTTCGTAAATTTCAACACCGGGTTCAATAAAGAATTTACCGCGGTCTGATAGTTTATCCATACTGTAGGCAGTTGCACGGCCTGCTTCTTTACCAATGATAGTTCCGTTGATACGGCCTGCGATATCGCCTTTCCAGGGCTGATACTCTTTAAAGCGGTGAGCCATGATGGCTTCGCCGGCAGTAGTGTTCAATACCAGGGTTCTTAAACCGATCAACCCTCTTGAAGGTACTTCAAACTCAACGTGCATCATATCGCCTTTCGGTTCCATAATCAGTAAGTCGCCTTTACGTTGGGTAACCAATTCGATACATTTTCCGGCAACACCCTCAGGTGCATCAATGGTTAAAATTTCAATCGGCTCATGCTTCTGGCCGTCAATTTCTTTTATCAAAACGCGTGGGTTACCAATACTCAACTCGTAACCTTCTCTTCTCATGGTTTCAATTAAAACCGATAAGTGGAGGATACCGCGGCCGAATACCAGGAATTTTTCAGGCGAGTCGGTATCTTCAACACGCAGGGCCAGGTTCTTTTCCAGCTCTTTGTATAAACGCTCGCGTATTTTCTGCGATGTAACGTGCTTTCCTTCTTTACCAAAGAAAGGCGAAGTGTTGGTTGTGAAAACCATACTCATGGTAGGCTCATCAATATGGATAGGCTCCATAGCTTCGGGGTTGATAAAATCGGCAATGGTATCGCCGATCTCAAAACCTTCAACACCCATTACTGCGCAGATATCCCCGCACTCAACTTTCTGCACTTTTATTTTTCCTAAACCGCTGAAAATGTAAAGTTCTTTCACCTTTGATTTAACGATGGTTCCATCGCGTTTCATCAGGTTCACACTTTCGCCTGAGCTGATGCTGCCACGGGTTACACGGCCTATGGCAATACGGCCAAGGTATGATGAGTAATCAAGTGAAGT
>Ga0316217_10003630_pt1 | contig 17346 bp, 17 predicted proteins | sample 1anoAmetaG_FD_203633 | JGI IMG/M metagenome (GOLD analysis project Ga0316217, IMG submission 203633) | Freshwater microbial communities from Trout Bog Lake, Wisconsin, USA - 1anoA | ecosystem: Environmental > Aquatic > Freshwater > Lake > Hypolimnion/Profundal zone | place: USA: Wisconsin...
GTCCGCGCGGCTGACACAAGAGGAGTCCGGTGCGTTCTTTCTTGCGGGAGTATTGCCTGCCTCTGCTGCTCCTCGCCGCCACTGTGGTGACCACCACCGCCGACGGCGCACGGTTCATGCAGAACTTTCTCGAAGGCATGCCCCCGGTGGTGCGAGAGAGCGATCTGTGGCCTTGGGGTTGGCTGGCGGGCCATCCCGCCATGTTCGCGGCCGGCTGGAGCTTTTCCGCCGCCTTGCTGGGCATTCTGCTGATTCACGAGTTCGGCCACTACTTTGCCTGCCGCTGGCACAAGATTCGCGCCACGCTGCCGTGGGTGCTTCCGGCGCCCACATTGAGCGGCACCGCCGGAGCCATCATCCTCATCCGCTCGCGCATCCCCAGCCGCAACGCGCTGATGGATGTGGGTATTTACGGACCGCTGGCCGGATATGCGGCGTCCACCCTGGCCGTGGGCGTGGGCTTTGTCCTCAGTGTCCACTCTTGCGCCGGCGCGCCCCAAGCCCTGGTGAGATTTGGCGGCGAACCGCTGACCATCCGGCTGCTGCACGCGCTGCTGGCGCAGTGGAATCCCGCGATTCCCGACTTCGAGCAGATTGCGCCCCACCCGATTCTGGTCGCCGGCTGGATCGGCCTGTTCATCACCTCGCTGAACCTGATCCCCGGCGGGCAACTGGACGGCGGGCACATTCTCTACGCCGTCTTCCCCAGGGCGCATAAGGTCTTCACCAAAGTCCTGCCTTTTGTGCTCTTGCTGGCGGGAACGTTCTTCTGGGTGGGCTGGCTGCTGTGGGGGCTCTTCCTGCTGCTTCCCGCCATGCGCCACCCCAACGTGCCGCTCGAGCCGGGCCTGAAGCGGGGCCGCGTGGTTCTGGGCGCGGTCGGGCTGGCGATTTTGCTGCTCACCTTCACCCCAACGCCCTTCTACGACAGCTCGCTGCTGCACTTTTTCCAACCCGAGCCCCTCGCCGGCGCGCCGCGCTGAGCGTTGCGAGACGGTATGCGCCGCCTCCATCGGCCCCAGGGCGATTGCATGAAGGTTCCGGGCACGGGATTTGAAGCCTTGAAAGGGCACGGCTTCAGCCGTGCCGCGCACGCGCCAAGAGAGTTCGGGGCTTTAGCCACGGAGAGATGGTTTCAATCGCCCAAGAACATCCCTCAGCGGCTAAAGCCGATGCATTTTAAGCCTCGAGATTGGCACGGCTAAAGCCGTGCCCTTTCAAAACAGTTGTGCGTCGGGATTTTCGATCTTCATGCGACCGCCCTTCATCGGCCCTTCCTTCCTGCGCCGTTCCGGCATCAGCAATTACACTTGTCCTTTGCCTTCGAAGATGCGGGAAAAGATCGAGTTCTGGCTGGTACTGGCCGTGGCGCGCCCCCTGGGGCGGATGCCGCGCCGGATGGCCCGTCTTTTTGGCGAAGCCCTGGCCTGGACCGCGTACCGTTTGCTCGGCCGGCTGCGGCGGGTGGGGATGCGCAATCTGGAACTGGCTCTGCCCGCTCTCTCCACCGCCGAGCATGACCGCATTCTGCGCGGCGTCTTCCGCCATCTGGGCTGGCAACTGGTCGAGTTCTGCCGCATGACCCGCTACACCCCGGAAAACACCCGCGGCTGGCTGCGCACCGAGGGGCTGGAGCACTACCTGGCGGCGCAGGCCCGCGGCAAGGGCGTGCTGGTGCTGACCGGGCACCTGGGCGCATGGGAGCTGTCCAGCTTCTACCACTCGCTGATGGGCCACCCCATGGGCATGGTGATCCGGCGGCTGGACAACCGGCGGCTGGACGAATTTGTGAACGGCATCCGCTGCCTGCACGGCAATCGCGTTCTGCATAAGGACGACTTTGCCCGCGACCTGCTGCGCGCCATGCGCGCCGGGGACACGGTGGGCATCCTGATGGACACCAACATGACGCCGCCGCAGGGGGTATTCGTGAACTTCTTCGGCGTGGAGGCATGCACCGCCTCCGGGCTGGCGCGGGTGGCGCTGAAGACGGGCGCGGCGGTGCTGCCGGGGTTTGCGCTGTGGGAGCCCGGCGAGGGTCAGTACGTGCTTCATTTCGGCCCGGAACTCGACTTTGCGCGCACCGGCGACGCCGAGGCCGACATTGTGGCCGCCACCCAGCAATGCAACGACGCGCTGGAATCGTGGATTCGGCGCTACCCCGACCAGTGGCTGTGGATTCACCGCCGCTGGAAGACGCGGCCCAAGGGCGAAGCGGGGCTGTACTCCTGATTCGTTCCGGGCGGATGGATGCCAAAACAGAGCTGTCATCCTGAGCGCAGCGAAGCCGAAGGACCCGCGGTTGTTTTTTGTTTGAAGTTGTTTCCAATGGCGTTGGGAAGAAACAAACGGCCAGGTTCGCAGCGCCCCTCCGGGGCGCAATGGATTTCAGGGTTGGCCTGACCCAGGGCTTCCGCCCTGGGCTATTTTCGACCGGCCCCTGCGGGGCCTTGCGATGCGAGCGGGGCCGACTTGGAACATGCAAATTCATGACCCGTGGTTCGGTGGAGTCGGTGGGGAACTGATAAGAGGGTGCAAATGACACTGAGAGAACTGGTAGAAATCCTGGGCGGCAATCTGGTGCAGGGAGATCCGGAGACAATCGTTGCAGGCGTCGCCTCTCCCGAATTGGCCGATGGCCTGCACCTGGTCTTTGCCGATAGCCCTGCGGCTGTTTCCGAAGCGTTGGCGAGCGAGGCCGGGGCAGTCGTGCTGCGTGCGAAGGCCGCGGCATCGTATCTGGATGGCAAGAGCATCATTGAAGCCGAACAGCCCCGCCTGTGGTTTGCCAAGGCCGCCAAGCTGCTGAATCGAGGGCTGCCGTCCGCGCGGATTCATCCCGCGGCGGTGGTGCCGCCGACAGCGGTGATCGGGGAGAACGTCGAAATCGATGCGACCGCGGTGATTGGGGAAGATGTCTGGATTGGCGCGGGCAGCAGGATCGGCGCCGGCGCGGTTCTGGGCACGGCTTGCATGATCGGGAAGGACTGCCATATTTACCCGCGCGCTGTCCTATACGGCGGAACGACGCTGGGCAATCGCGTTGTGGTCCATGCCGGGGCGGTGCTGGGCGCGGACGGCTTCGGCTATGTGCGCGATTCGGCCACCGGCGCCTACACCCAGTTTCCGCAGCAGGGAACGCTGTTCATCGAAGACGACGTGGAGATCGGCGCCAACTCGACCATCGACCGCGGCGCGCTGAAGCGGACCCGCATCGGACGGGGAACCAAGATCGACAATCTGGTGCATGTGGGGCATAACTGCGATATTGGGGAAGACGTGATTCTGGTAGCCTTGACCGGCATCTCCGGCTCCAGCACGGTGGGCAACGGCGCGGTGATTGCCGGCCAGGTGGGCATTGGCGACCATGCGCACATCGGCCCCGGCGTGATTCTGGGCGGCCAGGCAGGCGTGCTGAGCGGCAAGACGATCACCAACCAAGGGCTGGGCGTCAAGCCGGGAACCGTCCTGTGGGGCACGCCGGCCCGCCCGCTGACCCAGGTGCTGCGCGAGATCGCGGTGGTGGGGCGGATGGTGAAGAAGAAGGGGACGAGGGAATAGGGAACAGGGACTAGGGAATAGGGACTAAGGGAATCGAACCGATGGCGATGATTGTTGTGGGAGGGAGCGGGCGAGGTGTGGGCAAGACGGCGCTGGTGTGCGCGCTGATCGCCAGTTTGCCGGAGTTTCAGTGGACGGCGGTCAAGATGACGGCCGAGGAACACGGCGTCCCCGAGCCGGTTTGGGAAGAGACCGAGCCAGGGCAGGAGACCGATACGGCGCGCTATCTGGCCGCCGGAGCGCGGCGCGCCCTGCTGGCTTTGGCGCCACACGGCAAAATTCCCCTGGGCCAGCTGTGGGAGTCGATCGGCCCCAGCGCCAATGTGGTCTTCGAGTCCAACCGCATGGTTGCTTATGAGCGGCCGGACCTCTGCTTTGCCGTTCTGGGGCCTGCGGAGACTGCGCTCAGGCCCTCGTTTCAGGAGTTCATGCACCAGTCCGACGCGCTGGTGACGCCGGCCGGCGAGCGCCCGTATTTTCCAAACTTACCGCCTGCAAAACCGCTCTTCCAAATCCCGCTCTCGGTCCCGGAGCCTCTTTCGCCCGCGCTGCTGACTTTTGTGCGATTGGGTCTGCGTTCCTGAGCAGAATGGCCATGCCCCGCGCGCCGTCCATGCCGCTTTCGACCAGCAACTGGTAGGCCAGGTTGAGAAACTCGGGATGATGCTCGAAGTGCTTGGCGGCGGCCTGCGCGGTGTGCACCACGTGCGCCGCGGAAAAGCTCTCGCGATGGAAGCCGGCCACGCCGATCAACAGCCCCTTCATCAAGGCGAACTGAGCCGCAAGTTGAACAAACTCCCTGGTCATGGAGTGCGTCGCGCCCTCTTTCATCCCCTCCGGCCCAAAAGGAAACTGGCAGCGCAGGATGGTATTGACCAGGTAGTTCTCCAGGATGTGGGGTTGGCGCGCAAAGAACGGGGCGTAGTAGCGGTTGTGCACAGTGGTGTACTCGGCGGTGAGCTTCTCAAAGGTTGCGCCGGGGCCGTTGCCGATGCCGGTGGTGAAGGCGTGGATGCACTCGCCGAAGCCCGAGGTCACAATCGAACGGCTCAACATGAGCCCGGCCAGGCGCAGGACCACGTCCAGTTGGGCGGCGCGGTCGATGGGCTGCGTCTCCATCATCTTTTGCATGTGGCCGCGGGCCAGGGCCGCGTCAAAGTCGCGCAGGAACTGGGGCACGCCGCGGCTCAAACGGCCGGCGGCGATGGCGTCCAGGCGCTGGCAGAAGATGCCCAGCAGAAATACCCGCTGCCACAGGGGATAGGCGCGATTTCTCACCAGGTTCACGGCGGATTCCCGGATGGGCCAGTAGGAGGGCGGCAGCCAAGGCCTGTCGGCGCCGACTTCGCTCTCTTCCGCGAGGGCGGCGTGGAATTGGGTGGGGACGGAGAGGCTTCGATCGAGCAGTACCTGGCGCGCCGCCTCCGGACAGGAAAAAGTCAGCGCCATCTCGCGATACCCGCCGATGGAGTGGACCACGCGCGGATAAGTGGCGCAGATGTGGGGCAGAAACTCTTCGCCGCACTCGCCGTGAACCCGGCAAAGGCCGTCGGCGGCCAGCATCGGGCACTGGTTGGAGGCATTCATCACCAGCTTGGCGAAGCCGTTCTTCCCGAAGCCGTCCTCCGGTTTGGCGTCTTTGGGGGCGAGCAGAATGCTGGCGTGGATCAGGGTGCGCAGGGGGCTCTCGGGCAGCCCCTGGTACTTCTCATAGGCCGCTTTGTCGACGGGCACGCTCCAGCCTTTGCAGCAAGTCTCTGTGCAGTCCGAGCCGAGGCAGTGGAAGGTCTCGGCGTAGGTGGGGCGGAGCAGTTTGGCGATCGGCAAGGGAGGCTCCTTGGGAGCGGGGTAGAATCCGCGTTCTGTCCTGCGAGGATGAGAAACATCCAACAGTGCAGCACGTGGCGGGCCAATCCGCGGCGCCGAGAATTAGAAGAGTCCTCATAATGCGGCGCAATTTGCCTCCGGCGCGGTCGCTGCGCCGGAGGATGCCGCGGGCAAGAGCCGGAGCAGGCTGGCCCGCGCGGCAGGGAGTCCTTCAGTCGCCTGTTGAGCCGGCCTGCCGTTCCGCCGGCTGATACGGCGCAGCGAACCGCTGCTTCCACGCGCCGTTCTTCTTGAGTTGGCCGTTCCAATAGAACTGGGCGATCGGCAACTGGAAGATCAGCTTGGCCAAGGCTGCCTGGAAGGGAGAAAAACGCTCCGTCCCGGCGATGGCTTTCAACTCCGCCGCGCCGAAGCGGCCGTCGCGGGCCAGTTGCTCGCCCAGAGTGCGCAGCCGCGTCCACAGCCCGCGGCAGGCTTCCTCGGGCATGGCTTGCAGGGATTCGCCTCCGCCGCGCACGATGGTTCCCGCGTAGGGCGCGGCGAGCCGGCGGGAGAGCTTCTCCAGATAGCGCTCCAGAGAGCGCGCGTGCAGCGCCTCGGGGAAGCCGGATTGGATCAGGAACGCCAAGCCGGGATTTTTGCCGCCCGCCTGGGCGACGGCCACGCGAGGCGCCAGCGCTTCGATGTAGGCCATCACCAGGGCCGGCATGGAGTCGGTGTAGAGCGGCATGCCCAGCAGCACGGCATCGGCCAGCGGAAACCGCTCGACGGCCTGTGCGAAGTCCACGCCGCGGGCCAGATGCAGCACCTGGGGCGCCTGGCCGCCGCCCGCTACCCAGCCCTCCGCGACCCGCGCCAGCATCTTCATGGAGTTCGACCGCGGCCCCCGCGGCGATCCGTTAAGCAACACGAGAGAGTTCATTGGCCACCTCCTCGACATTCTCCCCGGCAACCGACGCAACGGCCAGCCGGGACTTCAGGTTGCGCGCCATTCTGGCCCACATGGCCGTGGCGATCTCGATGTCTTCGGCGTCGCTGTCGCTGCCCGCGCCCAGGAGCAGGCTCAAAACCGGGTAGTGGGCATAGCGCGCGCGGTGGTGCGCCTCCCCGCCTTCAATCTCCACATACGGATGGATGAGCGGAATCAACTGGTCGGCCGCGCGTTTGAGCAGGGCGGTGGTGAAGCCCATGCTCATCGGCGAAGCCAGCACCAGGAGGTCGGCGGCGATGGCCGTGCGGCAGACCAGCGCGCTGTCGTCGCGCTTCTGGCACTCGCCGGGAGTCTTCACCCAGCAGGCCCAGCAGCCGGAACAGCCCTTCAGGTCCAGTTCGCGCAGGTCGAGGGTGCTGACCGCGTGGCCCTGGGCGGCGAGGCGTGCGGCAATTTGGTGGAGGTGGAGATCGAATGCGGAGGCCGCGTCGGGCTCTCCGTTCAGGATGGCGATGCGCATCGAAAGCTCCTTCTTGTCGGGGTTGGTTCTACAGTGTAGAAACCGGCCCCCAGAAAGAAGTCTACGCTGTAGAATGAAATTGTCAAGAGGGGGTGCGGGCATCTTCTCTGAACAAGGTCCGGGGGCGACTTCGGCGGAGGGCCCGGGCCTGCGGATTGCGGAAGGCGCTCGTTTGGGGAGGGGTTCTTTTGAACCGGGCCGGTTGAGGGCATCGGTTTCCCACCCTTTCCGCAGAAAACGCGGAAAGGATGGGGCACGGAGTCTTTGTGGCTGGCCGGGACTGCCCATTCCCGCCGGAACCCGTGGAGCAGGCGGGCCGGGTTGACGGACTTGGCCTGGGAGGAAAGAAGGCCCCGGGCGTGGGGGCGTCACTCTACGCCGTATAATTGCCTTGTTTTGGGGCGCGCATGGGAGCGTGGGCAGATGCCAAAAGGCAAGAAGAGCGAGAGTGCGCCGGGGCGCGGCCGCCGGGCCGGCCCGGTTGCGCCGCTGCGGCGCGAAGTAATCGTCTCGACAGCGCTGGCGCTGGTGGACCGCGAAGGGTTGAATGCTCTCTCCATGCGCCGCCTGGGCACGGAACTGGGAGTCGATCCCATGGCGGTGTACTACCACCTGCCCAACAAGCAGGCTCTGCTGGACGCGATTGTGGAGGCGGTGATGGCGGGGATCGATCTCTCGGTCGACAACCCGGCCGCGACGCCCGAAGAACGTATTCTGGGCGCGGCCAGCGCCTATCGCGACGCCATGCTGGCCCACGCCAACGCGCTGCCGGTGGTACTGGCGCACGGTCCTGCGACGGAAGCTGCGTTGCGCCCGGTGGAACTGCTGATCGGCATTCTGCGCGATGCCGGATTGCCGGCGGCCGAGGCGTTTTCCGGCATGAACGCGATCGCCGCCACGGTGCGCGGATTTACCGGCATGATCGCCTCGGAAGGCGCCAAGGCGCCTACTCCCGAGCAGATTCAGGCCATGGCGCAGGCCATTCCGGCGGGCGAATTCCCTCACCTGCGCGCGGCCATGCCCTGCGCGCTGGAGCCTGGGGACCGCGGTTTCCAGTTCGGCATCCGCGCCCTGGCCCGCGGGCTGCTGATGGGGGCGCAGAGCGGACTTCCGGTCGAATCTCCTACTGTCCTGTCTGCGAAGTTCCTGACATAAATCCCGAAGCGCAGCCGCAGATCCTTCGACTCACCACCCCCAGCCTGAAAAGCGTCTGGGGCCCCGCTCGCTCGGGACGACAGTTCATTCCTAGTTCCGCAGCAGCATGGTGAGCCCCTGCGCGTTGTCGAGGTGGGTGGCGGCCAACAGCTGATTGGCCTGCTGCAAGAACTGCCGGTTGTGCTCGAAATGCTTGAAGGCGCTTTGCACCGTCTGCACCACATGCTCGGAGGAGAACGCCTCCCGGTAATGGCCGGCGACCCCGATGAGCAAACCCTTCACGAGCGCAAACTCCATGGCCAGTTCCGCGAACTCCCTGGACGGCTCTGGAGTGGCTTGCGGTTCGAAGAGCTTTCTGCCGAAGGGGAAATGCCGGTAGAAGAGCAGGTTGAGCAGGTAGTTCTCGAGAATATGCGGGTGCTTGCGGAAGAAAGGCGCGAAGTAGCGCCGATGAGCTTCTGCATAGAGCGCGATCTGGCCTTCCAGCGTTGTCTCGCGGCCGCAGCCGACCCCCTGGAGGAAGGCATGGAGCGTCTCGACCAGCCGCGGGCTGCGATGGATCCCTTCCCGGTGCTGCATCACCAGGCGCAACAGGAAATCGAATTGCAGCTCGGGGCGGGCGGGGATGGCTTCCATGGCGGAGCGCAATCCTCCCGCTTCGATGGCGGCCTGGAAGTCGCGCAGCAGTGCGTCAACTCCGCGGTTGGCTTCGCCCTTGGCGATGGCGTCCAGCCGCCGCGCGAAGCTGCCCAGCAGAAACACGCGCTGCCAGAGCGGATAGGCGCGATTGCGGACCAGGCGGATCGAAAAGCCGCGCAGGGACCAGAAGTGGTTGCGTAAGGGAGCCCTGCCCTGCGCCGGATCGCGCTCCCGAACACGCTGCGCCTGCTTCCCGTCGGAGATCGCCGGATGGGGGTTCAAGAGGACCAGCCGAGCTGCTTCCGGGCAAGAGAGCGAGAGCGGCTGCTCGCGGAGCTGGTCGATGACGGCGATGCGGCGCGGAAAGGTGGCGCAGACCTTGGCCAGGTACGCCTCGCCGAGCTCTGCCTGGATCCGGCAGAGGCGGTCGCGGGAGAGCAGGGGGCATGGGCAGGAGGGAGAGGCGGGGATTTGCGCGAATCGATCCGGGTCCGCATCCCGGATGGACTCGGGACAAAGAAGGACCGAGGCATCGATGAGGCTGCGCAGCGGCCCGGCGGGAAGCGCCTGGAACTTCTGGTAAGCCGCGCGATCGATGTCTACGGTCCAATCCTGGCCGCAGCAGGTGTCCTCGCAGGCGGCTCCGATGCAGCGAAAGCTGTCGGCGTAGAGGGGGCGAAGCAAATCGGTCGGCCGCAGGGAACTTTCTTGCCGCGAGGGACGCAAGCGGGCTGCCGTTCTGGGAGCAATCATCCCTGCAATTCCAGCAAACGCAGGGCCGACGCGCAGACGACAGAATGAGAGGGCCTTAAGGGAGCAAGCCGGTTGGCCTGCTACCTGAAGTAGAGAGTGTTTCGTATCGGTGTAGAGTGCGGCGCGGAACAAGAGGTCCACGCTACAGCCGGCCAGGAGGCCGGCGCGACTCGTTCTTGCAGCGACCGGCAACCTTGAGCCAAGCAGGAGATCAAAACGACACCAACTGGCAAAAATCTCTCGGAGGACTGAAGCTATCTTTCGGCGGGAAACGGCTCCGGCTTCAGCGAGCCGTCGCGCTGCTTGACCAGCATCTGCACCTTGCCCTCGGCGGCATCCAGTTCCTGTTTGCAGGCGGCGGAGAGGCCGACGCCTTGCTCGAAGAGCTTGAGGGACTCTTCCAGGGGCATTTCGCCCTTTTCCAGGGCATCGACGATGGTTTCCAGCTTCTTGAGCGAGTCTTCGAACGAGGGCATGGCGGTTACTCCGTGGCCGGTGCGGGCGGCAGGACGCTGGCGATGACCTCGGCGGCGGCGGTATACCGACCGAAGGGCGCGCTGACTTGGACGCCCTGCACGAAGGGCTTCACGGCTTCCAGCATCTCCTGGGCGATGAGGATGCCTTCCTTGCGGGCGGCTTCGGGGGTGTCGGCCTGGGCCATGCGCAGCAGAATCTCCTCGGGCATGGAGACGCGCAGGTCGTTTTTGAGGAATTCGGCATTGCGCAGGCTGATCAGCGGCCAGATGCCGGCGATGACCGGGATGCGGAAGTCCTTGATGCGATCGAGGAAGCTCTCCAGCAGGCGCAGGTCGAAGACCGGCTGGGTGATGGCGTACTCGGCGCCGGCCTCGACTTTGTATTGGAAGCGGCGCAGCTCCTGCTCGATGTCGGGCACGCCGGGATTGGCGGCCACGCCGATGGTGAAGTTGGTGCTGGCGCCGATGGAGTTCGAGCCGATGTCCAGGCCATGGTTGAGGCGGCGCACGATGTTGACCAGGCCGATGGAGTCCACGTCGAAGACGGCGGTGGCGTCGGGATAGTTGCCCAGCTTGGGCGGGTCGCCGGTGAGGCAGAGGATGTTGTGCAGGCCGATGGAGGAGGCGCCGAGCAGATCGGATTGGATGCTGAGCAGATTGCGATCGCGGCAGGTGTAGTGGAGAATCGTCTCGATGCCGGTGTGCTGCTGAATCTGGATGCACAGGCTTTGCGCGCTCATGCGCGCCGAGGCGCGCGGCGAGTCGGGCACATTGATGGCGTGGACGCCGAGTTGGGCGAGAATCTGCGCGCCCTCGATCTCCTTGACGCAGTTGATGCCGCGCGGGGGAACGATCTCCACCAGGGTCACGAACTTGCCTTGCTCGACCAGCGAGCCGATGAGGGAGCGCGCGCCCAGGGGAGCGGGCGGGGTCTCGGTGCTGAGAACGGGCGCGGTGCCGGGGACCGTGGCGCGGGCCTGGGCGTCGATGGCGCGCATGGCCGAGCGCATGGCGCGGATGTGGTTGGGGGTGGTGCCGCAGCAGCCGCCGACAATCTGCACGCCGGAGGCAATGGCTTTGCGGGCGAAGCTGGCCATGTATTCCGGCGAGCAGAGGTAGATGTTGCGGCCCTCGACGGCGCGCGGCATGCCGGCATTGGGCATGGCGGCCAGGGGCAGAGCGGTGGCCGTGCGCATGGCCTCGATGGCGGTGAGGACGGTGGCCGGGCCGGTGGAGCAGTTGATGCCGATGGCGCTTGCGCCCCACTCGGTCAACAGGGCGGCAGCTTGCACGGGCGAAGCGCCGTCGAGGCAATTGTTGTCGTCGTCGACGGTCACCATGACCAGCACGGGCAGCTCGGGCGCGGTCTCGTGGGCGGCCTGGAGGGCCTCGTGCGCCTCGTTGAGCGCGGGCATGGTCTCGATGATCAGCAGGTCGACCCCGGCGTCTTTCAGGGCGCGAATCTGCTCGGCAAAGGCGGCGCGGGCTTCGTCCAGGCCGGTTTTGCCCAGCGGTTCGAGGCGCACGCCCAGGGGGCCCAAAGCTCCGGCGACCCAAGCCTCGCCGGCCTGCTTCTCTTTGAGGTGATCGACGGCCTGCCGGGCCAGGCGCACGCCGGCGGCGTTGATTTCCGCCACCTTGCCCGCCAGCCCGTGCCGCGCCAGGCGGATGCGGTTGGCGCCGAAGGTATTGGTTTCAAGGATTTCCGCGCCCGCCTGGAGGTATTCCTCGTGGACCGCGAGGATGAGGCCGGGGTCGGTGAGGTTCAGCTCGTCGTAGCAGCGATTGATGGTGATGCCGCGGGCGTAGAGAACGGTACCCATGGCGCCATCGGCGAGGACGGGGCGGTTGGCGAAGATGTCGGTGAAGAGCGGCATTATCTAGCCATGCTAAGGCACTTGGGGCCGCCGCGCCAACGGACCGGGCTGCTTTGTTATACTTCGGGAGTCATACGCTGGGTGGGAATCGGTTCCGGAGCGGGGGATTTTGCCTTGTCCGACGATCCGGCGACTGCCGTCAAATTGTGTACGCTGCGGCCGTGACCGCGGGCCAAAACGCATTTCTTGGGTCGATGTATTCCGAAAACAGGGCAGGGAATTGGACGCGGCCCCAGGGGCGCGGCCACTCTGGTCCGAGCTCCCAGTGGGGATTGTGAACCTGGAAACGCCATAATCCGCGGTATCGTCCGCGCTTTCCGTCGAGGTAAGGGATTTTGAAGAACAGAAGTCTTTGGATGAGCGCCGCCGCCGCCTTGGTGCTTGCAGCCGCGCTTGCAGGCTGTGGCTCTACTACCTATTTTGCGGGCAGAACCCTGCCCCCCAGCGGGGTGGCCAATCGCGTCCTGATCGCCATACAGAACCCCAGTGCATACACCAAGGGTGCGCTGCAGTTCGTGGATGCCTATTACGACATCCGGTTCGCGTATAACGCCGTGAATTCCAACAGCGCATTTTCCATCTCCGGCTATGCCGGTTCGCTGCCGCTGACCATCCAGAACCTGCCGGAGGAGCAGTTGGGCGCGGTTTACGGGGCGGGCGATGGCAGCCTGGCCTTTGTGAACTACTCCAAGGAGTCTTCCAACGGCGCTGCCAGCGGCCTGAACGGCTTGTCTTCCAGCGTCTTCATCACCCGCAATCAGCTCTACACGTTTGCCGCCAGCCAGTCTTCGCACGCGATGACGGTGGTGGATAAGGTCGCCGGCGGCTCTTATCCGCTGGCCCTCCCCGGCATTTACCGGGTCAGCGTGAATACCGGCGGCTCCGTGGCTCTGGCTTTTGTCGAGAACTCGAATTACGTCTACTATCCGGTCAAGCTGACGGCTGCTCAGACCATTGCCTACTCCGGCGGGTCCGGCACCTGGCCCAAGGCGGCGGTGGACTGCGAGCCGCAGAACGTGCCGAACTGGTGCCTCTTCCAGGCGCAGAGCCCGGACGCGCCCGACCCGTCCAACGCCAAGAACCCCAACCTGCCGCCCCTTTATACCGGCGCCCCGTTGAGCTTCGATCGTCCGGTCAAGGCGGTCTTCTCCGCCGACGGCGGCACGGCCTACGTGTTGAACTGCGGACCGGAGTGCGGCGGCAACGCGTCCTCGGTCTCGCTGCTGCCGACGGGCCCCATGATCTACCTGCAAGGCCAGCAGTCGGGGCAACTGCCCAAGGCGAACGCCATAACGAACATCCTGGTTCCCGGCGGGGCCAGCAATGCGCTGGTGGCCAGTTCCACGCTCTACGTCGTGGGCCAAGAGCCGCAACTGGTGCAGGGAAAGACGCTGTTCGCCGGAAACCTGACGGTGGTCAACCTGGCCAACAACACGCCTTCGGCGGCCGTCCCGATCAGCGATGGCGCACCGGGCGCAGCCAGCCGCATGATCCTGGCCGACGACAATACGCTGTGGATCGGCATGACCAAGTGCACCAACGGGGTGCGCGCGGCTACCGGCCTTCCCTATGGCTGCCTGACCATGTACAACACCTCCACCAACTCGGTGACCATGCTGGAGTCCTATCTGGGCGACCTGACGGGAATTGCCGCGGTGACCGGCTTGCACAAGGTGTATGTGGCGCAAGGCGGGCAGGTCTACATCTACTCGACCGCCAACGGCATCTCCCTCGACAACCAATACGTGACGGTGACCGGCACGGCCTCCGATGTGGCGTACATGGATGCCGTTACCGACGACAACAATACCGTGTACTAGTTGTCAGTTGTCAGTTGTCAGTTGTCAGTGAACAGGGCGTTCCCAGGTTTCTGCTCCGTGCCCCATCCATTCGCCGGGTTTTTGGCGAATGGGTGGGAAAGCACAAATCTAGACCGTTCGGCGCCCCAGGGCCTGGATTCCGGCATCTGGAAAAGCACAAACCCAGACATCCGCAGTCTCGGGAGTCGTCCGCAATGTCCTCCCCCCTCCTCGATTCCGTTCCCGATCCCATCTCCGCCGATGTTCTGGCCATTGCCGCGCACCGCGACGATGTGGAGCAGACCTGCGGCGGAACACTGCTGCGCATGGCCTCGCGCGGCCTGCGCACCGCCATTCTGGATCTGACCCAGGGCGAAGCGGGAACCCGCGGCAGCGCGGAAGAGCACGCGGCCGAGGCTGGCGAAGCGGCCCGCCTGCTGGGCGTAGGTTGGCGGCAGGCACTCGACCTGCCCGACGGCGCGGTCGAAAACACCCTCGAAAACCGCCTCAAGATCGTGCGCATTCTGCGCCTGCTGCGGCCACGTGTCGTCATTCTTCCCTACGGACAAGCCCGCCACCCGGATCATGCCATGGTAGCTTCCCTGGGCTACCAAGCCTGCTTCCTTTCCGGCCTGGCAAAGGCACCTGCGGTGCGGCCAACTGCGCCTGCGGCGCCGATTGTGGGAGAGGCAGTAGAGATAGACCTTCCTCCCCATCGGCCCTTCAAGATCGTCTACGCCAGCCTCTACGCGGATGTGCGCCCCAGCTTCATCGTCGACATCACGCCGTTCGTCGAGCAGCGCCACGCCGCGCTGATGGCCTATCGCTCGCAGTATGCCGACCAGCCCACGGGAGGCGGACTCTTCGTGCCCCAGGAGGAGATTCGCGAACGCACCTTTGCCGAGGCCCGCCACTACGGCCTGCTGGCCGGGGTGCGCTACGGCGAGCCTTTTGTGCAGAAGGAAGTGGGCCTGGTGGACGACCTGACGCTGCTGCCGGTGCAATCGATCTGAGTTGCAAGAGTTACGATCCGACGAAAGACGGATGTTTCTTCCCGCATGACCTGCTACGATTCGCAAAATCGGTTTACTGGAGGATTCATGCGTCTCAATCCATTTTTCATCGTGCTGTTCCCCGGTCTCGTGTTATCGGCTCTAACTCTCTCCGCGCAAACGCCCGCTTCATCCGATCAGGCAGCCGCTCCGGTCATCGCCGGCTTGCCCGGTCCCTTGGTCTGGCAGCATCCGCCCGCGCAATGGAAGGTCGAGTCCGGCAAGGATCTGACGATTGTCGCGGGCAAGGAGACGGACTGGTTTGCCTCTCCGCTGGACGACTATCGGGTGGACAAGACGCCGCGGCTGGTTTTCAAGCCGGCGGAGGATTTCGTACTCAGCGCCAAGGTGACGGTGGGTTTCCGTTCGCAATGGGACTCCGGCGTGCTGGTTCTCTATGTGAACGACGCGCTGTGGGCCAAGCTGTGCTTCGAGATGACCGTCGATAAGCATCCGGCGATCGTCTCCGTGGTGACCAGGGGCGATTCCGACGACAACAACTCGATCGCCGTCGCCGGGGATTCCGTGTATCTCAAGGTGGCCAAGGCGGGGAAGGGAATCTTCTTTTATGCGTCGCAAGACGGCGAGCACTGGACCATTATCCGGGCATTCAACCTGGGCGCGGCCCCGGATTTGCGGATCGGGTTCTCCTCGCAGTCGCCCAGCGGCGAAAGCTGCACTTCGGTCTTCAGCCAGATTCGCTATCTGCCCAAGCGGGTGGATCTGTGGACCGGCAAATAGGACCAGGCCGGCGGACGCGCTTCATCACGAGCCGTTATGCGAAGCGAAAGCAGAATCGCTTTGCGCGATGGAGGCGGGTCCGCCAAACTGGAGAGGGAGGCCCACGATGGCGCAGACCTGGAATCCAGAGATCTATCGACGGAACGGCGCATTTGTGCCCGGCTTGGCGGATGGCGTGCTGGAGTGGCTGGGCGCGCAGCACGGCGAGCGCATTCTCGACCTAGGCTGCGGCGACGGGCAGTTGACCGCGCGCATCGCGGCTGCGGGCGCGGTGGTACAGGGCGTGGATTTGTCTCCCGAGATGACTGCCGCGGCGCGGGCGCGGGGCGTGGCGGCCGAGGTGGGCGACGCCGAGTCCCTGGCCTACCCCGATAGCGTCTTCGACGCGGTTTTCTCCAATGCGGCCCTGCACTGGGTGCGCGATCAGGACGCCATGATGGAGCAGGTGCGCCGCGTGCTCCGGCCGGGCGGGCGGTTTGTGGCGGAGATGGGCGGCCACGGCAACGTCGCGGCCATTCGCGTGGGGCTGACGGCGGTTCTGGAACGGCACGGCTTCGGCCAATTGGAAGAGGGCGAGAACTGCTATCCCACGCCGGAAGGCTACAGGCGGCGGCTGGTGCGGCACGGGTTCGAGGTAAAGCGGATGGCGCTGATTCCGCGCCCCACGCCTTTGCCGGAGAGCGGCATGGAGGGATGGCTCACTACCTTCCGCCGCGGGGTATTGGAGAAGCTGCCCCAGCCGCTCCGGCAGACGGTGGTCGAGGAGACGGCGGCCCTGCTGACGCCGGGCTTGCGCGACGAGGACGGCAATTGGACCGCCGACTACGTGCGCTTGCGCTTCGTGGCCGTGGCCTGAAGCGGCCTCAGCGGCTGAAGAACATTCGCCCGCCGATGGCGATCAGCATGACGGCAAAGATGCGCCGCAGCCAGACCTCGGGGATGTACTGCGCGCCCACGCCGCCGAAGTATCCGCCCACCAGGAAGCCGGCGGCCAGCAGCAGGCCGACGCGCAGGTCGGCGTTGCCCTTGCGGTAGTACTCCCAGAAGGCGAACAGGCCCACCGGGGCCAGCAGCGCGGCCAGCGAGGTGCCCTGGGCCTTGTGCTGGTCCATGCCCAGCAGCCAGATCAGCGCGGGGATGAAGAGCACGCCGCCGCCAATGCCCACTATGCCGGAGACGATTCCCACCACCAGCCCGATCAGCAGCACCATCCAGGTCATTGCAGCCTCTTCCGGGGCTGCGGCGGAACTCCGCGCCGCGCCCGCAATTTTCAGCGTAAATCATCCGGCGGGCGCCCTGGGCCGGGAGCCTCCGGCGCGGAAGATAGAAGCGCCGCGGATAACATGCGAAAAATAATTCGAAATATCTTTGCAAAACGGCTTGCTTTCTTCGTTCAAGTTATGGCACAGTACTATCTGCGTAGGAGAACGCCCGATGAAATATAGAACGCAAAACTCGATGCGTAGGCTGGAGCGGCTGAACCCAAGCTGCATCGGCCGCCGGGCGCGGTTCTTCGATTTCCAGTAATACCCTGGTGTCTGCTTCCTACGCAAAAGCATGAACATGGGCAATTCCCGAGCGGTCTCAACAAGGGTAACTCCCGAGTGGCGAAGAAGACAGGTTCATCTCGTACATGACCATCCTGCCTTCGTTTGTTCCCTCGGGGAACTTCGGCCGAGTTAGCGGGCCCGCGCCTGTTGTTTTGACGCCGAGATAAGTCAATCGCGGCGGACGGGAGAGCTTTGTCTCTAACTCTAATTGACAAACAGTTAGCGCCGGTGGCGAAAGAAGAGAGTTACTTCCACCGCATGGACGGGCAGGGCCGGAATCCCTGCCGGAACCGATCGCTCGGCGGGGCGGGGGCGTAGTCCCGAACCGAAAGGCACCGCAGAGAAGTGGTTCCGATCCGACTCTTTTCGCCGATTCCCCGGCGTAGTTTTTGGGGATTCTCTTGCATTGTCCACCTTGGCCGGTGGTGTAGGGGGCGGATACTTCGCCTGTTAAGCCGGTGGTCG
>Ga0316217_10003631_pt1 | contig 17339 bp, 20 predicted proteins | sample 1anoAmetaG_FD_203633 | JGI IMG/M metagenome (GOLD analysis project Ga0316217, IMG submission 203633) | Freshwater microbial communities from Trout Bog Lake, Wisconsin, USA - 1anoA | ecosystem: Environmental > Aquatic > Freshwater > Lake > Hypolimnion/Profundal zone | place: USA: Wisconsin...
TGAACGAGGGTTGGGCATTGCTTCGCTGCATGAAAAGTCTCCTGGTTGCGCGTAACCAGTGTATCATATAATTATTGTGATTGCAATAGGAGGTTTTTCAAAGGTCTCATTTGGTTTTCCCCCTTGCCCCGTTTCCGCTTTTCGCTTTCCACTCTTTTCCACCTCCTCTCTGGCGTAGCGCCGCCCGGCCGCAACGGAATGACTGTCGCCCAACGCTGCCATATTTGTGTGCGTGTACGGTCTATCGCGTTGACCGCGCATCCGTTGACGCCGCGTCCAATTGGCCACCCTTCTGCAGCACCATGCCCAAACTATTATGGGCTTCGGGATAATCAGGCTGCTGAAGCTACCGGTAAAGCTCCGCGGCCTCGCCCAGCCGTCCGGCCTGGTGCTGCTGCAAGGCCAGCGAGAAGGCTTGTTGGATCGTGAGTGTGGGCATCGCACTGGCCTTCAAGCTAACCGCGTTGCACCCAGCCCGCCAGAGCTTGGGCCACCTGCTGGATTACGCTGTCCCAATCGCCAATGGCCGGCTGACGGAACAAGCGCATGGTTGGATACCACGGGCTATCTTCCCGCGCCAGCAGCCAGCGCCAATCCGGGGCAAACGGCAACAGCGTCCACACCGGCTTGCCCATCGCCCCGGCCAAATGCGCCACCGCCGTGTCCACGGCAATGACCAGATCGAGATTGGCGATCAACGCGGCGGTGTCGGCGAAGTCCTGCAGTTCCGCGGTCAGGTCAATGATTTTCATGCCCGGCGGCGGGGCGGTTTCGGTGGCTGCCTTTTGGAGGCTGTAGAAATGCATGCCCGGCACCTGTGCCAGCGGCGCCAGCGCCGCCAACGGCAAGGAACGATTGCGATCATTTTTATGCGCGCGGCTGCCGGCCCATGCCAAACCCACCTTCACACCAGCCGGTTGCTCCGCCAGGCGTGTGCGCCATGTTTGGGTGTCGGTCGCATTGGCTTGGAGATACGGCACATCATGGGGAACGTTCGCCAGTGTCGTCCCCAGCACTTTCGGCAAACTCATTAGCGGACAGTGCAGATCAAAGTCCGGCAGAGCTTGCCCTTTGGCCACGACGGGGATGGCGGCATTCATCGCTTGGATCAATCGTCGCAGTTCCACCGGACATTCGACGATCACTTTGCCGCCATTCTGGATCACCAGCGGCAGATAGCGGATGAATTGCAGGGTATCGCCAAAGCCCTGTTCGGCATGGAGCAAAAGGGTGCGTCCTTGCAGCGGTCGGCCATCCCATGGCGGCGCAGCGAAACCGCGCGGCGACGAACCCAGGCCGCTAACCTGCCAACGCCATTCATATTCCTCCCAGCCCTGGGGCCAATCGCCGTGCAGCAGCAGGGCCAGCGAAAGATTGTGATGTGCTTCGGCGGCGGTGGGCTTGAGGGTGATCGCGTGCTGAAAGGCGGCGATGGCTTGGTCCAAGTGACCCTTGGCTTGCAGGGCGATGCCGCGATTGCCGTACGCTTCGGCGTAGTCTGGCCGGAGCGATAAAGCCTGTTGGTAAGCCGCGATCGCCTCATCCAGATTCCCGGTCGTTTGCCAGGCGCTGCCGAGATTGTTGTAAGCTTCAGGATAGTTGGGCTTGAGAGCGATAGCCTGGCGATAGGCGGCGATGGCTTGGTCGGTAAGCCCCTGGTCTTGCAAGGCATTACCCAGATTGTTGTACGCTTCGGCGTAGCTGGGTTGCAGCGCGATGGCTTGGCGCAGGGCGGCGATGGCCTGGGCCAATTGGCCCTGGTTTTTCAGGGCCACACCCAGGTTGTTGTACGCTCCGGGGAAAGCGGGTTTGAGCGCGATGGCGGTACGACAGGCGGTAATGGCTTGGTCCAAGTCTCCCTTGCTGCGCAAGGCATTGCCCAGATTGCTATAAGCGCCGGGATCGCGGGGGTTCAGGGCGATGGCTTGCCGACAGGCGGCAATCGCCTGATCCGTTTGTCCCGCGGCTTGCAGGGCGGCGCCGAGATTGCTGTAGGCTCCGGGAAAGTTGGGCCGCAGGACCAGAACCTGCCGATAAGCGGCTATGGCCTGCTCCAATTGTCCCTGGTCTTTCAGGGCATTGCCAAGATTGAACTGCGCATCAGGGAAGTCGGGTTTCAGCGCTAAGGCCTGACGAAAAGCGGCGATGGCCTGCTCCAATTGTCCTTGATCCCGCAGGGCATTGCCTAGATTGTTATAAGCTTCCGGGAAGTTGGGCCTGAGAGCAATTGCCTGGCGGATCAAATCCACGGCTGCCGCGTACCGGCCTGTCTGGGCGTTAATGACTCCCAGCAGATGCAGCGCATCGACGTGCCCTGGCTGCTGCGCCAAAACCTGCTGGTAAAGTTGCTCGGCCTCGCGCAATCGCCCGGCTTGGTGGTGCGGCAAGGCCAAACTGATTGTTTCCTGGATCGTCACCGGCTTCATTTTCCCACGGGCTTGCCGAAGCACTCGCTAAACACAATCTGCTCCCGCGGCAACCGGTCGCTGATGGGGGCAAACTGCTCGGGTGACCGCGGATAGCCCAGCGTTAGCACCATAATCACATCGTGGTCGGCGGGAATCTCCAGCAGCGTCTTGATCGCCTTATCTTCAAACCCGCCAATCCAACACGTGCCCAAGCCTTCGTTACGTGCCGCCAAAACCAGATGTTCGATGGCAATGCCCACGTCGATGAGAAAAAGATGATCGCCCATCCAGTTGTAGTTTTGTGGATAGCGTTTGCCGCAGCACACGATCAGCACCGGCGCCGTAGCCACAAAGGGCTGGCCGGGAATCAGCTTGACCAGTTGCGCGCGGCGGGGGGCGTCTTTCACCACGACAAACCGCCACGGCTGAAAATTGCATGCCGACGGCGCCAGCCGCGCCGCCTCGCAAACCTTGTCCAGCAGGTCATCGCCGACCGTTTGGTCGGCATACTCGCGCACACTGCGGCGGGTGGTCATCACCGTCGTAAAATCCATGTTCTTCTCCAATGGTTGAAACCGGACAGATTATGGCGTGCGGCGCGCCGATTTGCCATGCGCGCGAGTTATCTCTTCCGGTCGATTTCCTGTCGGGCGATGGCCACCGCACGCCGGGCGTTGCCTAAGTCGCCGTGAACCGTGTAGACATCGCGGATGATGATTTCCAGCGGGGCGCCGTGGGTGGCATCCAGCGTTTCGCGGATATGCGCCCGCCAGGCGGGTTCGTTAAGAGTCTCATCCACGCCCAGGAAATTGGGATCGGGTTTGCGCGAGAGGATTACGCCGGAGCCTTGCACCGCCTGGCCCATGAAACGCTGGTCGGTCCAGCGGTTCACCGAAACCTTCTTGAGATTCGGCAGCCGGCGAATGTCCTCCCAAAACGTGTGCGTCGGTTCGCAACAGCCATAGTAGAGCAAGCCGACCGGCTGGCACACGGCCTGATAGTAGGGAAAGCAGAACTCGTGAAACATCTGCGGGGAAACGCCCACCGTTTCCTGACTGTTGGCGCAGCCCCACATTTGCTTCAGATGCGCCGGTTGGTCCTGGGCCAGGGTGGGAAGCTGCGTGTTGAAATTATAGCTGCTGCCGAAACTGTCCTGGTTGGCGTTATTGCTGCGCAGCAGGCCTTCGGCTTCGGCCCATTGCATGATGTGCAGGGCGTTGTCGCGCAGGTAAGCCATGAGCTTGTGGACATCGTCGGGGCATTCGTACATGGCCATGAAAAACTGTTCCATGCCCATGAGATCGACGACGCGATGGGTCAACATGCCATGGCCAAAGGTTCCCGAGCGGATGCGCACCGGCAGCAGATCGCCGAATAGCTCGGTGAGAAACGCCACATAAGCGTGGGTTTTGGGCTTGTCCACCGAACACACCGCGGGCTTGAGTTTGTCAAAGTCGGCGGCCAAATCTTTGATCGGGTAATCGTTATGGTAGCCCAGGTTTTGGCCCTGGCTGTCCTGGGCCACTTCGCGGGCGATTTTCACACCGCCAAACTCGTCGATGCTGGTAAACCAGCCGACATCAAACGTGTTGGGGATGACTTTGTCATCATCGATCAATTCATGGTTGCGCGTGTGGCGGAGAAGTTGGCCTTCCAGCCGGCGGCCCAATTCGGTCTGGCATTGGAAGACTGCCGCCGGCATGAAATCGCGGTCGAAAGTCCAGGTTTCGATAATCACTGGCGGGCGGCTATTAAGTTGGCCGTCGTTCAGATCATGCCACATCTTCCGCCGCTGTTGCATGACCGGCAGCGCGGCGTAGGCGGCCTGCTTGCGGGCCAGTTCGCGGAGAATGCCGCGGTCGTGTTCGGGAAGCGTCCAGTCCATGAATTTTTACCTCGCGCGTATGGTAGTCATGCAGGGATTGGGGCACAAATCAGGCATTAGAGTGTTCCCGTGATATCCAGATGCCGGTCGCTGGCTTGCGTCACGCGCAGGCCTGACAAGCCGGCTTGGCGTAATTGCGCTTTCACTTCCTCCAGCGTGTACGCCGCCAGCAGGCTGCGGTGGAATTCGTCTTGCAGCAGTTGCGATTCGTTGCCGGCATAGGTTTTCACAATCTGCTCGGCCTGGGCCAGCGTGGCCGGGCGGAATAAATCGCGGACGAAAACAAAGCCACCGCTGGCGGCCAGGCGGGCGATTTCCCGCCACATTTGCAATGGCTCGGTTACGTGGTGAAGGAGGCTGTTGCTGATGACCACATCGAAACTGTGGTCGGGCAATGGCGTGGCACAGGCATCGCATTCCAGCAGACCAATGGCTTGGGCGGCGGGGGAGTGGGCCATGGCGGCGGCGGCCAATTGCAGCATGGCCAATGAGCCATCCACCGCGGTGATTTGCCAGGCGGGACGCTGGCAATGCAGGCGGATGGGAATGTCAGCCGGGCCGCAACCCAGATCGATCACGCGGGCGTGCGGCGGGCTATGCAATTCCAGCAGGCGATCGACGAACGCCTGGTTGACCGCGGAGAAATCCGCCTGGGCGTAGGCGACGGCCTCCTGGGCAAGATCCATCAGGTCCGGTTCGGGTTGGCGATGCGTAAGAAGTTTGGACATAGAGAGCCAATCTAACCAAGCGGGTTATGCTGTCGGCACGGCCGGGGCCATCCCCATCGCCTGTTTCATCTCCGCGGCGATAAAATCGGCATTATGTTTGCCGCGCACGCCGCTGACGATGCTGACCTCGTTGGCGCTAGTCATGGCAGACAGCGTGTAATAGGTGGTGTTGCCCAAGCTGGTACTGAAGCGGACGACGATATCCTTGATCCCCGCCGCCGGGACATCGCGCTGGCGGCGCAACATTGGCAGGCCGCGTGCGATATGCAGGCCATGGTGCCGCACCGTGATCGTTGCCGACGACAACCAGGCATTGAGCGTGGAGATATCCAGAATAGCGGCAAACAGCGCGACCACGATCTCCGGCACCAAGGGCAGAGCGTTTTGCACCATCAGCACGAACGCGCCCGTCAAGACCGCACCCATCGCCGTCAGCCAGATCGCCAAGCCCCAATTGCGTCCGGCGGCAAACTGCACGACGCACCTGCCATCGGCCAGCCGCGTAAGCGTGATTCCCGGCATATCCGCCGCCGGTGGCTGGGTTTCGTGGTGTTGCAACTTGGCCACCGGCGCGGGCACCGGCAGCACGATGGGATTGGCAACCTTAAACACTGGCAACTTAAATTTACTCAGATAGCTTATTTCCGCCGTGGGCGCTTTCACTTCCAACTTCCAGCTAATTTCCCGTGATGTGGAAGTATGCCCGGTTTCCGGTACGTCGGCGGGAATCGTGAAATAAGCGGGAATATCGCTGCCCATCTTGGCCGGCGGCAAACCGTCTAGTTGCTCTTCATCCTCCCAAACGACGGATTGGGATGTGCTGTTTCCCGAGCGGTGAGTTTCGATGCAAGTGAGATGGAGTTTGACCGGACCAGTTGGCCGCAACACTTGCGGGATATGAATGATCCCGGCCAAGGTGCCGCCGGGAGAGGCCGGCAAAGTGAGGAGGCTGAAAACGCTCTTACCGAAATACGCGGTGCGCGCCGTGACGCGGATGGCCAGAATCAGCATCCAAATGCCGACGGGCACGAAAATCCAGCCGAGCAATAGCTTGGGGTCATGCGTATGGAGATATTGGTGCGTGGTGCCGACGGCCGCTGGGATCGCGATGCCGTTTACCACCACGGCGAAAATCCACGTCCCGACGGTGCCGCCCACGGCATGATCGGGAATCTGCCCGCCGGCCCAGTCGGCGTCCCACATCCACGGTTCATCCGGATGCGCTGCCTTTGCTTTACCTTCGCGTAAATTGATTCGGATGACCCAAATGCCCCCCAAGGCTGCCAACACGCCAATGAGGATAAACGGGGCAGCGAAGCACACGCTTTGCCAGTCGTGGTGCCGCAGTCCTTGCAGCGCCAGCATGATTCCCGCGCCGCCAAACCCCGCGGCGAATACAAGGAAAAAGCACGCGGCAAATAGGGTTGCGATGAGATCCGATATGGGGCTTGGGCCTTTGGCTTTCATCAGCGTGTCCCTTGGGCGATCAGGCAAAGGCAACTCACGCATTCACGCGCGCAAACAAATCGGCACTGGCAATTGTGTGGATATGATGCTTGGCCAGCGCTTGCACGGCCAGATCGGGTTCGTCAAAGCGGAAGATCATCGCCGCGTGATTGTTGTGCAGGCCGTGCGGAAATGCGTACACATAGGTGATGCCCAGCTTTTCCCGGTCCAGCACGTCCAGCACATCCGCCAAACCGCCGGGGCGGTCGGGAACATCGATGGCGATCACCTCGGCCACATTCACCACGCAATCGGCATCGGCCAGCAGTTGCCGGGCACGTTGCCAATCCTTGACGATCAGACGCAGGATGCCATATTCGGCGGTGTCGGCAAGGTTGATCGCCAGCAGGCTGATGCCCGCATCGGCCAGCAGCCGGCAAGGCACCTTGACCGCGCCGGGATGATTTTCCAGGAACAGCGAAAGTTGATGGATTTTCATAGGCTCTCCCTAGACGTTAGTTCGTTGATCCAGCACGCGTTTGGCCTTGCCTTCGCTGCGCTGGATGGTGCGCAATTCGACCAGGCGGATGGTGGCGTGGATGCCGATGGTGTGTTCGATGGAAGACGCCAACTGCCGCTGCAAGGCTTCCAGCGTGCCGACCTTGTCGGAGAAAACTTCCGGCGTGACTTCCACGCGCACTTCCAAATGGTCCAAGCCCTTTTCGCGCGTCAGCACAATCTGGTAGTGCGGCAAGGTGCCGCGCACGGTCAGCAGCGCCGTCTCGATCTGCGAGGGAAAGACATTCACGCCGCGTACAATAAACATGTCATCGCTGCGCCGGCAGATACGCTGGATGCGGCGGATGGTCCGGCCGCAGGCACACGCCCCGGTCATGATCCGTGTGATATCGCGCGTGCGATAGCGGATCATCGGCATGGCCTCCTTGCTGAGCGTGGTCAGCACCAGTTCGCCCTCCTGGCCTTCGGGCAGCAGTTGGCAGGTTTCCGGGTCGATGATCTCGGGGTAGAAATGATCTTCAAAAATGTGCAGGCCGTTTTGGCAGGCGCATTCAATGCCCACGCCTGGGCCGATGATTTCCGACAGGCCGTAAATATCGAAGGCGCGAATGCCGGAATCTTCCTGGATGCGCTGCCGCATGGAATCCGACCATGGCTCGGCCCCGAAGATGCCGGCCCGCAATTTGTTCAGGCTGACGCCCATTTCGTGTGCCCGCTCCAATAGGTGGACGAAATAGCTGGGCGTGCAGCAAACCACGGTAACGCCAAAATCGTTCATCAGCATCACCTGGCGTTCGGTGTTGCCGCCGGAGATGGGGATAACGGTCGCGCCCAGCGCCTCGGCCCCGTAATGCAGGCCCAAGCCGCCGGTAAACAGGCCGTAGCCGTAGGCGTTTTGGATGATATCGCCGCGATGCACACCGCAGGCGGCAAAGCAGCGGACAATGGCTTCGCTCCAGACCTCCACATCCTGGCGGGTATACGCCACGACGATCGGCTTGCCGGTGGTGCCGCTGGAAGCGTGCAGTCGCACGATGTCTTCCATGGGCGAGGCAAACAGGCCAAACGGATAAGTATCACGCAGATCGGTCTTGACGGTGAATGGCAACTGGGCCAAATCTTCCAGCGTGCGTACCGCCTCCGGGGTCAGCCGCCGCTCTTGTAGCCGCTGGCGAAACAGCGGCACGCGCTCATAGGACCGCTTTACGCTGGCCCGCAGGCGATTAAGTTGCAGCTCGCGCAAGCGATCCACCGGCAAATAGTCCGGGGCGCTCGCGGTGTGAAATCCTCCGATACAGTCGTTCCAGCGCGGTTGCATGATGGGTGTATCCTAACGAACCGCGTGGCGGATTCCATCGGCGTGTGGCCGCCCGACGCGATATCCTGCCGCAAAAGCCCGCGCGTTGAGCTGTTGCCACTTGGCATCCAAATTGGCTGTCAGCGCTTCCTGCCAGCAACCCGGCGCAATCGGCAAATAGGCGCTGAGCGCCCCAAGCAGAGCCACATTCAGGCTTTTGCCCGCCGTCGCCGCCGTTTCGCCCAGCAGGGATGATTCGATCAGCACCCCGCCCTTACGCAGCAACGGCAACACGTTGGCCACCTGATCGGGAGCCACCACTACCAGATAATCCGCTTCGCCCTCCGGCACCATCGGGCTGAATACCTGCTGGCCAAAACGCACATCGCTGGACACCGAGCCGCCGCGCTGGCTCATGCCGTGAATCTCCGCCTTCTTCACGTCAAACCCCGCCCGGCAGGCGGCATCGGCCAGAATGTCCGAAGCCTTGATCACGCCCTGCCCCCCCAGGCCGCAAACGATCACGTTGGTTACTTCATTAGGCAGAGTCATTGACATGCTCCTCATTCGGCATTTGGCACTTGGCATTCGGCATTGGCCTTCTCATATTGCCGAATCTTCCCCGCCGCAAGAATGCATGGCTTGCGCGCGATGATTACCGACAACTCATTGCCGGCCAAGCGATCCCTTAACAGCTTCTCAAACCCTTCCGCATCGGCGCTGGCATCAATCACATCGACATGGTGTACGCCAATCGCCTTACACAAATCCTCGATCTTCACGCGGTTAGTCGGCTCGTGCCCCAGTTTGCGGCCGGTGGCAGGATGTTCCTGCTGGCCGGTCATCGCCGTGGTGCCGTTGTCCAGGATCAGCAGCACGTGCCCGGTGGCCGGCGGGTTGTAGACCATCTCCACCAGCCCGGTAATGCCGCTGTGCATGAAGGTCGAATCGCCGATGACGCTGACCACTCGCCGGGCTTCGGCCTCGGGCAACACGTGCCGCAATCCCAACCCCACGCCCAGGCTTGCCCCCATACACAATTGTGAGTCCATCGCCTCCAGCGGCGGCAAAGCGCCCAGCGTATAACAGCCGATATCGCCGGCCACGATGCAATTCAATTTCCGCAGTACGCCAAACGGCTGGCGATAGGGGCACGCGGCGCACAACTCCGGCGGCTTGCCTTTCAGCGGCGCGGCTTCGGGTGAAACATCTCCGGCCAATATCCGCCGCACCCGCGTTACATTCAGTTCGCCAAACCGGTACATTTCCGGCTTGGATTCCACGCGCATTCCAGCGGCACGGATCGCATCCGCCAAATAGGGATCGCCCTCCTCAATTACCAGACAGCGATCCACCTCGGCGGCAAACTGTCGGATCAACGCCATTGGCAGCGGATACGTCACCGCCAGTTTGAACATGGATGCCGTGGGATCAGCCTCGTGGGCATGTAAAAACGCCACGCCCGATGCGATGATGCCCAGCCGGTGCTCACCGGCGATCACTTTGTTAAGCGGACATTTTTCATTCCACTGTTCGATTTCCACCAGCTTTTCCCGCAGCCGGCGATGCGCCGGCCGCGCGTGCGCCGGGATCATCACCCGTCCGCGAATATTCCGCGCAAAATGCGTCGGCAATTCATTCTGCTTCGCCTGGCGATTACGCAGGATGGACTTGCCATGGCACACCCGCGTGGTCATCCGCAGCATCACCGGGATATGCCATTTCTGCGATAAATCCAACGCCGCCAGCGTCAGGTTGTATGCCTCTTGCGAATCCGCCGGCTCCAGCATCGGCACGCCGGCCGCCACCGCATAGCGACGGTTGTCCTGCTCGTTCTGGCTGGAACTCATCCCCGGATCATCCGCCGACACCAGCACCAGCGCCCCGTCGATGCCGCTATAAGCCACGGTGAAGAGCACATCCGCCGCCACGTTGACGCCGACATGTTTCATGGTCACCAGCGTCCGCGCCCCGGCAAGCGCCGCGCCCACCGCCACTTCCATGGCCACTTTTTCGTTCGGTGCCCATTGTGCCCGTCCGCCCAAGGCATCCAGCGTTTCCAAAATTTCCGTGCTCGGCGTGCCGGGATAGCCCGTGCCCAATGCCACGCCGCCATCCAGCGCCGCCATGGCCACCGCTTCGTCGCCGCTTACCAATGTGCCGCTTGTAATACTCACGATCCCATCTCCTGGCGCAGCCATTCCGGCGGCCGCATCGGTTTGCCCGCGGCATCGGTAATCGCATGAACCGTATAGCCTTCCACAATCACCTTCCCATCATTCGCCTGCGTAATCGTAATATCGAACCGCAGCCGCGCCTTGCCGCTGAACTGCACTTCGGTGCGCAAGCAAAGCAAATCATCATACCGTGCCCGCCCCAGATATTGCAGATGGGCCTCCACCAGCGGCAGCAGCACGCCGCGCGCTTCCATTTGCGCGTAGGTCACCCCACCGGACCGCAACGTTTCCGTGCGAGCACACTCAAACCACTCCAACGCCCGGGAGTTATAGAAAGTGCCCATTTGGTCCGTTTCGCTATAGCGGACCCGCAAGTTCATCTCATGCCGCAACATTCATCGACCTCGTCGAATCAGACACCGTGCGTGCCAGCAGAGCTGGGCCGTTCCCGGCCCGTTTCCCGGCCTGGGGACAGGCCAACTTCTCGCGCCTATCCCAGACCACCGCCATGCGGTATAATGCGCGTCATGGCGATTCTCGGCTTTCGCAACCGTGCCACGGAGGATATCAACTACGCCCAGCGTAGCAAAGTGGCCCTGCGGCTGTTGCCGCCGCATTTGCACGAAAAAGCCCGCGTGAAACTGGCCCGCCTGCACGCGGCAGACACCCTGGAAGACTTGGCGGAATTGCCGGGCAATCGCTTGGAAAGGCTGACCGGCGATCGCGTCGGGCAGCACAGTATCCGCCTGAACGACCAGTACCGCATTTGTTTTCGCTGGTCGAATCTCGGCGCCGATTTGGTGGAAATCGTTGACTACCATTGACAAGAGGAAATGACCATGCCGCATACGATTAACGTTCATCCCGGTGCCGTCTTGGCCGACGAATTGGAGGAACGCGGGCTTTCGCAATCCGCCTTGGCCGGGCATATCGGTGTGTTGAGCAAAACCATCAACGAGCTTTGCCGCGGCAAGCGCGGCATCAGCGCCGAAATGGCGGTCAAACTCTCGCTGGCGCTGGGCGCCAGCCCGCAGTTTTGGCTCAATTTGCAGATGAATTGGGAACTCAGCCAGGTTGATCGCGGAGCCATGCGGCAAATCAAACCCATCGCAGCTTGAGGCCTATCCCGGCAAAGGTGTTACGCCACCGCCGGATCGAGCAGGCGGTCAACGCCCATCCGGCTGGTCTTCAATCGCTTGGCAATGTCGGCTTTACTGATATTGCCGTCGCTCATGACCTTGGCTAACTCGTGGGCAATTTTGAACTTGATCGCCGCCGCCCGGCATTCTTCCAGAATGCCCTCTTCGGCGAGGGAATCTTCAAACTTGGAGCCTAGATGTTTTCGCTTCATGTTGTCAGACTACCATTCCATTGGCTCAGTCATCAAATCCCGGGTCCAGCAAGTTGAGGTTGATCCGCAACGCCTTGGCAATTCGGTACATGGTTCGACCCGAGGCGCGATGCTGCCCATTTTCCAACCGGCTTAGATGGCTTTGCTGAATCGCGGCTTTGGCGGCCAACTGCTGTTGCGTCACGTTTAAGGCTTCGCGGCGCTGGCGGATGGCGCTGCCGACTTGCGCTTGATACCGCTGGAGTTTGGCGCGGGTTTGGGGCGAAATCACGGCCGACGGGTCAACTGTTGCCGTCAACCCTTGAGGATACAATAACTCCTGGATGGCGGCGGCGACCCCCGCGTGATCTTGGTCGCCGCTGCCAGTTTGGTGATACAAGTCGAGCAACTCCTGCATATCCGCAAATTCCACTGGCGAGAGTTGCGCGATGCGCGCCATGACGGCGCTAATGGCCTGCTGGCTTGCTTCCGGCACACGCGGTTGTTTCCGATAGATGGTTGCCATGATAAATGCCTCCGTCGTTGATCCCGTCAACCGCGACCGCCTCATTCGTTAAATTTGGCCTTCAATAACCGCAGGCGATTCTTCATCTTGAGCACGATATAGCGCGGGGTTTGTCCTTCCGGTTCCTTTTTGTATGCACCCAAAATGAACACCAGCCGTTTCTTCTTGAGAATTCCGAAATAAACCCGAACATTGATCTTGCCGTAGATGCCGCCCTTGTCCCTTAATTCGAAGAAATCATCAATCAGCACAATGTCCAAGGTTTTCAGCCCCGGGCCATTGGGCCAATCGCTAAGGCGTTTCACGTCGTCTACCAACGTCGCGTACTGGACTTTCGATAAAAAGCCTCGGGCCTCTTCCGCGGCGAGGCGCAAATAGGCGACGGTTATCGGCCGCACGGACGCCGCCGGAGAACCACGCTCTGCTTTGGCCATACACTCGGGCATTTACTCCGGCAGATCGCACGACATTTTATGTGATCTTATGCAATTTGTCAAGCGGGAAGGATCGGCGCAGCGGATGTTATCTACGCCACCGCCGGCACCGGGCCGGCCAGCGTGGCGTATTCGTCCAGCGCACTGCGGTCGCCACTGGTGGCTAATTCCAAATCGCGGCGGAGAATCGGCAAGCGAGTGTTGATGAACCGGCGGGCCACCGCGTGCTTTCGCTTGTTGTCCTTGGCTTGGGCTAGGAAGAAATGGCCGACCAGCACGGTGATCGCCGAATCGACCAAGCGACGGCCGTACAGATCAAAGTAGCCTGTGCCTTTTTCCTTGGCGAAGGCCGCCGCTTTGACGACCAGTTCCCTGGCCTCAATCAGTTTGGCCTTGAGCTGATTGAGCGTCTCGTCCGCGTGCTGCACCTGCTCTAATTCGGCCACGCGATTTTCAAAAGCGCCGCTGGCCACGCCGCGCACCGCCGCCACCACCTGCAATTGGCTGGTGCCTTCATAGATCGTGGTGATGCGGGCGTCACGCAGGTGCCGTTCCACGGGGTAGTCCTGCATGTAACCCGAGCCGCCCAAAACCTGGATCGCTTCGTGGGCCACCTTCACACACATTTCCGAAGCGTAGTATTTGCTCATCGGCGTTAACATGCCGTTCAGACGCTTGTAAACCCGGGCGTCGTTCTTGCGCTTTTTCAGGGCCTCGGCATCGGTGGGCGGATTGGTTTCCAGCACGCGCAGATTGTTATTCTCCAAATCACAAATGCGAGCGGTTTCGTAGACCAAGGCCCGGGCGGCTTCGATGGATATTTTCATATCCGTGACCATCTCGGCCACAGCCGGCAGTTGCTCGATGGAGACGCCAAACTGCTTGCGGGTGTAGGCGTAACGCCGGGCGACGCGGAAGGCAGCTTCGGCAATGCCCAGCGATTGCGCGGCGATGCCCACGCGTGCCCCGTTCATCAGGCTCATTACATACGGCACCAGGCCGCGCTGGCGCTCGCCGATCAGCAAGGCCGGGGCATCGTCGTAAACCAGTTCGCAGGTAGGCGAGCCATGGATGCCCAGCTTTTCTTCCAGATGGCGCACGCGAATGCGGTCGGAACGTTCGGCCAAAAATAGGCTTAATCCGCGGCCATCGCTGCTGCCCGCTTCCGAGCGGGCCAGCGTCAACAGAATCTCGCCGCAGCCATTGGTGATAAAACGCTTCACGCCCGTCAAACGCCAATGGCCTTCTTCATCCTGCCAGGCCCGCAGCGCCACCGCCTGCAAATCCGAGCCGGCATCCGGTTCGGTCAGCACCATCGCCCCGGTCAATTCGCCCTGGGCGAAGCGCGGCAGATACTGATCCTTGGTCGGCTGATCGGCAAAAGCGTTGATCGTCTCGGCGATGCCCTGCAAGCCAAACAGATTCATCAGCGAGGCATCGCCCCGGCTGACCATCTCGTTAGCCATGGTGTAAATGAGATTGGGGCAATTCAGCCCGCCGTATTGCCGCGGCAGCGTGAAACCCATCAAATCCGCCTGGCCCAGCACCTTGAGATTTTCCTTCACCAGCGGATTCAGCGTCACCGTGCCATCTTCATTGAGAACATGGCCCTGGTGGTCGATCTCCTCGGCGCGCGGGGCGATATGGTTGGCGGCGATGTCGCCGACGATGCTCAATATCCGCCGGTAATTGTCGATGGCGTCGGCGGCATCGCGCGGGGCATAGTCGGCCGCGGGCGCGCCGGCAAAATCGTCCTCCTGGGCCGCGGCCACCTGGGCCACGTCAAGATGGCCAAAGAGGAATTGAATATCGTCGTTGTCGGTAAAATAGTTGGGCATGACTTATCGTTCCATTGGGTTCTACTACGCCGCCGCCGCTTCGGAGCCGCGCTCGCGGATCGACTTGATCATCATCGGGATAATCTTGTTCAGATCCCCGACGATCCCGTAATGCGCCACGCCAAAAATCGGGGCGTCTTTGTCCCAGTTGATGGCGATGATTTTGGCGGATTCTTCCATTCCCGCGCGGTGCTGCACCGCCCCGCTCACCCCGCAGGCGATATACAACGCCGGCCGCACCGTGGTGCCGGTTTGGCCCACCTGATGTTCCTTGCCGATAAAGCCGCTATCCACCGCCGCCCGGCTGGCGCCCACCGCCCCGCCCAGCACACCGGCCAAATCGTGGATCAAGCGGAAATTATCCTTGCTGCCCACGCCGCCGCCGCCGGTGACGATGATGCGCGCGCCTTTCAAATTCACCTTGCGTTTTTCGCGGTGCCGCTCGATCAGCTTCATCGCCTGCTCAAAGTCGTTCAGCTCGATCTTCTCTTCAATGATCTGGCCGTGCCGGCTTGGATCGCCATCGCCCATGCGCATCACGCCTTCGCGGATGGTGGCCATCTGCGGCCAGCGGTCGTGGTTGACGATGGTGGCGATGATATTACCGCCAAACGCCGGGCGAATTTGCAGCAGCAGGTTGTCGTAGGTGGTTTTAGTACGCGAATCGGTATAGGAGCCGATCTGCAAATCGGTGCAGTCGGCGGTCAGCCCGGCCCGCATCTCGGAAGCGATCCGCGGCGCTAAATCCCGCCCCAACGGCGTCGCGCCGTACAACACAATCTGCGGCTTATACTTGGTAATCAACTGGCACAACGCCCGCGCATAAGGCAGCGTGCGGAAATGTTCCAGCCGGGTGTCGTTGACGTAATAAACGCGTTCCACGCCATGGGCGATCAGCCGATAGGAAAGCTCGCGCACGTTCCAACCCACCAGCACCGCGCCAACGCCCACGCCCAGCTTGTCGGCCAGTTCGCGGGCCTTGGAACACATCTCCACCGCGGTGTCGGACAGGTGTTCGTCTTCCTGCTCGGCGTAAATCCACACTTCGCCTTTACGATTCGGTTCAATCATGATTAAGCCTGTAGGCCCTTACGGCACAAACGCCAAAACTCGCTCTGGATTATCCTAAGGTATGGTCGGTGATCAGTTCATGGATCATCTGCCGCACGGCGGCTTCGGTCGGCTCCACGCGCGTGAACCCTTCCTTGGTCAGCACGATGGATTGCACGCGATGCACCTTGGTGGGCGAGCCGCTCATGCCGCACCATTGCAAATCCGCATTGATATCGTCCAGATTCCACTGCTCAAACAGCAGTTTGCCCGCCGCCAGCTCTTTGCTGCGCCGCTCGGCCTCGGCCAGCTTTTCCGCATCCGCCGCCCCCGGCATCGCCGCCGCCACTTGCGTGCTGATCTCGCCCGGGGCCCGGCAACGCTTGAATTTCATCACCCGCTTGGCCGCCGGCGGCCGCGCCTCGTTGGCGGTATCCAACACCGTCAGCAGCAGCGGCAACCGCGCTTCCAGCACTTCCCAGCCATTGCCCACATTCCGCCGCACCCGGATGGTGTGATCCTTCAGATCCACCAGCCGCTCGTAATAGGTCACCTGGGCAATGCCCAGCTTTTCCGCCAGTTGCGGCCCCACTTGTGCCGTATCGCCATCAATCGCCTGCCGCCCGCAGAACACCAGATCGTACCGCCCCATCTTCCGCACCGCCTGGCTAAGAATATAACTTGTGGCCAAGGTATCGCTGGCCGCCGCCCGCCGGTCGTTGATTAAGATGCCCCGATCCGCCCCGCGGTACAAACTTTCGCGCAGCACTTCGGCCGCACTGGCCGGCCCCATGGCCATCACCGTCACACTGCCGCCAAAGCGGTCGCGGATTTGCAGCGCCGCTTCCAGCGCATGCAAATCGTCCGGATTAAACACCGCCGGCAACGCCGCCCGGTTCACCGTGCCATCCGCCTTCATGGCCTCACCGGTAATATTGGCCGTGTCCGGCACCTGCTTGACGCAAACGATGCTGTCGTATCCCAAGAGCGTATCTCCAATTAGCCCGAGTTATCGGGGGGAGCGATGTTTAACCGCCAAGCCGGGGGAAAGTCAAGCGAATGGGATGGCCGATGGTTTGGCGGGGCGTGGCCAAACGTCCGGGGAGTCGTTTGATTCTGTCGCCGTCTCCCGTACATCTTTGTCACCTTGTCACCCCCTCACCTTGTCACCGTGTCATCTTTTTCTCCTTCCCGCGCAACTACCTCCACGTCCGCGTGTCATGCAACGTCATGCAACGTTATGCAACGTTTCCCCCATTGGTTTGCTGCTATATTGCCGTCTTGGCCGGAAGGAGCGTGGTGCAAGAACCACTCTCACTTTACAAAACTTTACACTTTTCGATGAAAGTGTAAAGTCTTAATGTGTCTTGCTATCACGGTGGGTGGGAGAAGCTGACACGATTTGAACCCCTTCCGACACGCGCCCAGCCAACTTTGACCGCCTTTGCGCGCGTTTGAGCCTGATTGGGACCATCAAATGGCGATTTCTGAATACAGGCAACAATCTTGCTTCCCCGGCATAAAATACCGGCGATGTAGGCTATTCCCCCGATTTTCTACCGCTGCGGCGTGATCGGCTGGCCACGGGTTCTCTCGGCCATATCCGGTACTTTGTCATATTTATCGCGTTGACCGCAAATCCAGACCCCAAAACCGCGGGCAGGGAATGGCGGCTGCGAAAGACAAGCGGCCAGGCATGTT
>Ga0316217_10003632_pt1 | contig 17337 bp, 13 predicted proteins | sample 1anoAmetaG_FD_203633 | JGI IMG/M metagenome (GOLD analysis project Ga0316217, IMG submission 203633) | Freshwater microbial communities from Trout Bog Lake, Wisconsin, USA - 1anoA | ecosystem: Environmental > Aquatic > Freshwater > Lake > Hypolimnion/Profundal zone | place: USA: Wisconsin...
ACCTCGCTTGCCAGCGACGAAGATATCGCCCGCGGCAATGCGGCAGGCGTCGACGATTACCAGACAAAACTCGATCGGGATCGGCTGTTGGACCGGCTCAAGGAGCTTTTAGGAACGGGTGCTCCCGCTCCGTCGCGCCTGCAGGCAGCCCTGTAAGAAATTGAATGCTGGCCGACCCATTCGCACTGCGGGGCGGCCAGCGAACACCGGAATCCAAGGAGAGAAACACAATGAATCAGAAGATGAGCACACAAAAGGTATATGCCTTGGTTGTTCTTCTCGTCGTGGTAATTGGCGCGTCGGCCTTTGTCATCATGAAGGCGGCGGATGTTGGCCGTCAGCTTGAAATCATGAAGGATATGCGCGTCCCTGCGGACACAATGACCACCGCGGTGGAATTGAACCTGGCGAAAGCGCGCGGCGACGTCCGTCAGGCGTTCTTGTTCATCGCTACAGGCCAAGCCGACCAGGCACGGGGCTACGACAAGAAACTCGACGAGGATTGGGCCACGATCAACGCGCAGTTTGCCGAGTTGCCTCGCCTCAGCAAGACCTTCACAAGGCAGGAGAATAGGGACAAGGTGGCTTCGCTGGCCATCGAGTTGCCCCGGCTGGAGAAGGAAGAGAAGGATATCGTGGACGCGGCCATGGCCGCTGGGACCAAGCGGATCATGCCCGTCGACGACGAGTTGGTGAAGATCGTCGAACCGCACGGGGTCGTCGTCCGGGATATCGCAGCGGCGCTCGCGAAGGGTACTTCGGAAGTCATGACGGAAAATGTCGAGAGCCAGCACGAAAGCCAAATCCAATCCGAGTGGATCATCGCGATTGCCGCGCTTCTGGCGATTTTAGTCAGCCTGTTTGCCGGGTACGTCTTCAGCAATCGGGTCCTCAACCCATTAGCCGTTGTCGTGGAGCGTTTGCGGATCATCTCCGAGGGCAACCTGAGCAGCGCGCCGCTGCCCGATGCGCTGCTGGCCAGGGGAGACGAACTGGGCGAACTGGCGAACACGACCAAGCTGCTGAACGACAACCTGCGCAAACTGGTGGGGGGCATCGCCGAAGGCGTTCGCACCTTGGCCACCGCCGCCACGGAACTCTCCGCCGTCTCCCAGCAGACAGCGACGGGGTCGGCGGCGATGTCGCAAAAGGCCCAGGCGGTGGCGGCAGCGGCCGAAGAGGCCAGCGCCAGCACCGTCTCCATTGCCGCCGGCATGGAGCAGTCCAACAGCAGCCTCTCTTCCGTGGCCAGCGCCACCGAAGAGATGAGCGCCACGGTGGGCGACATTGCCTCCAATACCGGCCGGGCGCGCGCCATCAGCGAGCAGGCAACCAGCCAGGCGCAGACCATCTCAGAACAGATGCAGAAGCTGGGGCAGGCGGCGCAGGAGATCGGCCATGTCACCGAGACCATCACCAATATCTCGGCGCAGACCAACCTGCTGGCGCTGAACGCGACCATCGAAGCGGCGCGGGCGGGCGCGGCGGGCAAGGGATTCGCCGTGGTGGCCAACGAGATCAAGGAACTGGCGCGGCAAACGGCCGAGGCCACCGAAGACATCAAGACGCGCATCGCCAGCATTCAAAGCTCGACCGGCACGGCGATCGGCGACATTGGCCAGATCACCGCGGTGATCAAGGATGTGGGCGGCATCGTCTCCAGCATCGCCGCGGCCATTGAAGAGCAGGCCACGGTCACCAGGGATGTGGCGGGCAATATCGCGCAAGCTTCCATCGGCGTGCGCGAGGCCGATCAGCGCATCGCCCAGACAGCGGCTGTTTCCAAGAGCATTGCGCACGACATCGCCGGCGTCAACGCGGCGGTCAACGAAATGCGCCAGGGCGGCGAGCATGTCCAAGCCAGCGCCCTCGGTCTGTCCGACCTGGCGGAAAAACTCCACGCCCAAGTAGCTCAGTTCAGAATGTGAGAGCGCAAAAATGGCAACCAGTATCTCCAATCCGGAAACCGAAGAGGGCTTGTTGGTAGCCACCTTCCGGCTGGGCGGCGACGACGGCGTCTTCGGCATCAATGCGACTGCGATCCAGGAAGTGGTCATGGTGGGCGAACTCACGCCGGTGCGCAACGCCACGGACTATGTGGCGGGCATCCGCAATTTGCGCGGACGCATCATTACCGTCATCGACCTGGCGGTGCGGCTGAACCTGGGATTCGTTGAAATCGGCCCGCACAGCCGCATTCTGATCGCCGAATACAAGAACGAGCCGATCGGCCTTCTGGTGGACAGGGTATCGGACGCCGTCGAGGTGGATATGGCCGACTTGGAGCCCGCCCCGCAGAACCTGCACGGCGTACAGATGCAGAAGATGCTGGGCGTCTTTCGCACCGGGGAGCGCCTGGCGGCGCTGCTGGATCTGACCGCCGTGCTGGGCCCCGACGATCGCGCCGCAAGGCCCAAAGCGAACGAAGAAAGGGGCGTATAGACGTGCGGGTCCTGGTAGCCGACGACGCGGTCCTCTTCCGGCGGCTGCTCTCGGAGGTGCTCGCCTCCATTCCGGGCGTCGAGGTGGTGGGCACCGCGACCAACGGCAAGATCACTGTGCAGAAGGTCAGGGAGCTGAAACCCGACCTGCTCACCCTCGATATCGAGATGCCGGAGATGGACGGCCTGGCCGTCCTGGATGCGCTCACGCGCGACGGCAAACCGGAGGTGCAGATCATTGTGGTCAGCGCTCTCTCCCGGCAAGGGGGAGACCTGACCATGCGCGCCTTGCAGAAGGGGGCCTTCGATTTCATCACCAAGCCGGAAGCCGCTACGCCGGAACTGAGCCGCGCGGCCCTGCTGCGAGAGTTGACTCCGCGCATCAGCGCGCTGGCGCACCGTCTGGATGTGCGGGCCATCCTGCGCGGCGTTCCCTCTCGCGTCCGGCCGGAAGTCCCTGTTTCCATCCCCGCCCCGCAGCCCTTGCCCGCGGGCACATCCGGCGACGGAGTCGCCTCCCGCATGCAGCGGCTATCGAATCCCTCCCGGCCGGATATGGTCCTGATCGGCGTCTCGACCGGCGGCCCGGCCGCGTTGAACGATCTTCTGCCCGCGATTCCAGGGGACCTGGGCGTGCCCATCCTGGTCGTGCAGCACATGCCGCCCATCTTTACCAAATCGCTGGCCGATAGCCTCGACCCCAAATGCGCGATGCGCGTTCGCGAGGCAATCCACGGGGAGACTCCGCTGCCCAACACGGTCTATATCGCGCCCGGCGGCTTGCAAATGCGCCTGGGAATGGGAGCGGACAACCGGCCGATTCTGGAAGTGACGGAGGACCCTCCGGAGAATAACTGCCGGCCGGCCGTGGACTATCTCTTCCGCTCCGCTGCCCTCCGTTTCCCCGGCCGTTCCATGGCCGTCATCCTCACCGGGATGGGCAGCGACGGGACCCTGGGGCTGCGTCTGCTCAAGCGCCACGGCTGCTTTGTGATTGCCCAGGACGAGCCCAGCTGCGTCGTCTATGGCATGCCCAAAGCCGCGGTGGACGCGGGCGTCGCGGACATCGTCCTGCCTTTGAAGTCCATCGCCGGCCAAATCGCTTCCATCGTCAGGGGAGGCCGGATTTGAGCCCAGTCCTCACGCGCGAGGAAATGCCGGTGTGGTCCCGCTACATCAAGGAGATCTGCGGGATTCATCTGGACGATTCCAAGGGCTATCTGATCGAGACGCGGCTGGGCGGCCTGCTTACGGAGACCGGCGCCTCCACGTTCTCCGAACTGTTCTACAAGGCGCGCGCCGACAGCAGCAGCAAGCTGCGCTCCCGGATCATCGAGTCCATCACCACCAACGAGACCTCGTTCTTTCGCGATACCTCTCCGTTCGAGCTGATGCAGCACAAGCTGATCCCCGACCTCATGGACCGGCGCAACAAGAATGGCATTCGCACTCCCATTCGCATCTGGAGCGCCGCCTGCTCGACCGGGCAGGAAGCCTACAGCACGGCCATCGTGCTCAAGGAGACGCTGGGCGACCTGGCGCGTCACGACATTCGCATTCTGGGCACGGACATCTCCAACAAGGTGGTCGCCCAGGCAAGCTACGGAGAGTACAGCCGCCTGGAATTGGAGCGGGGCCTGGCCCCGGACAAATTGGCCCGCCACTTTATCGTCTCCGGGGATCGCTGGCGGGTGCGCGACGAACTCCGCGCCCTGGCCAGTTTCCGCACCATGAATCTGCTGGAGCCATATACCTTCCCGCACCCCTTCGACATCGTTCTCTGCCGCAATATTGCTATCTATTTCACCGAGACAGACAAGATCAAGCTGTTTCGCAACATCATGAAGTATCTGGCCAAGGACGGCTGCCTGATCATCGGCTCGACCGAGTCCATCTCCGGACTCTGCCCGGAACTCGAACCCAAGCGCTACCTGCGCTCGGTCTTCTACGAGTTCAAACCGCCTGCTTGAAGGCCGAAACTCGATCGGCGTTGCAGGCCGGCTGAGACAAGCATCCTTGCGCTTCGTCGCAATCTTCCGCCACGCCCGGCAGGGCGCTCTCGCCCTCCTGAGAGAAACCTGCCGGGCATGCGCGGCCTTCGAAAGCAGCAAGCAAGGCCCGCCCAAACGATCTTGCGAGAGATCGATCCTCGGAAACTATCGATAAAGCAGGATTCTGAGCAAGATTGGGCAGACAGAGGCCGAATCGCGCCCGCACGATAGTCAATCCGGAGTTCGAGCGGCAATGAAAGAAGCTTGGCCTGCGGAGCGAGCTTCGCAGAATCGGAGGGGATCGTGCCAGAAACCCTTGTTCTTGGGGTTGGCTTGGAGGCATCGTTCGCCGGACTCCAGGACCCCGCCTGGAGGTCTGCCGGGTACTTCCTCACGCCGGCGGCATCGATCCGGGAGGCAATCGATCACCTCAGGACCGGGGATTTCGATCTGGTCCTCCTGGGTCATTCGATCCCGGCCGACTCCAGGGAGAGGCTTGCTTTCTTGATTCGAACACTCTCTCCCACATTCCCGTAGTGAGCATCGCGGAATCCTCCGGCGATCTCGATGCTTTCGCGGACGCCACCATCGGGGGCGAGGCCAGCGAGCTGCTCCAGGGCGTGGCGGAACTATTGGCAAGAAACGAGAGTGGGCACGAGGCGACTCCAGCCAGCAAGGGCAATACAAAGCCGGAGGCTGTTGCGGACTGCCGAGGGTGACAGCGGCCTCGGTCATCGAGTCAGGAAGGTGCGAATCCTCCGCCCTGATCTTTGCTTGCGAGTTAGTCATCGCTAGCTCGTCGTGCAACTTTGGCGAAGAGCCAGCGGTGAAAGTCCGGCCCTGCAAAGCACGACTTCAGTCATGCGCGATGCCCATGGATAGGACATGACATGGGCCGCCGGGGAGGGTTTCCTTCGGACTCCGGATTATGTCCCAGACTGTTATGCGCAAGTGTTCGATCTGGGCGCGTCTCCTGTGAGCTTTCCTGCAAAGGGCGAGACGGACGCAGCAGGTCAAGGGACTCGGACGGCGCGGCCCGGCGATCCCGGCATCGCCGCACAAACGTTTAATTCGAGGAAATTGTCTCCGTTCTGATTCCCGCCCTACTGCGCGCGCAGGGGCGACGGCGTCGAGGCGGTCGCTGCCTCTTGCGGCAAGGCGCTCGGCGGGCGGCAAGAAACTCGTGCGAATGTCCGGTGTGACTCTTCAGTTAAGGCTTGTTGATTCTTTAATAACTATAAAGTTAAGAAATACGGGCGATTGCATCTGAACACGTGTTCACGCCGGGGTAAAACCAACCTATGGAACGCTTTGGCGGAGAGAGATAGCTGGCCCGCCTGGTTGTCAGCCAAACGAAAATACTGTACTTACTGAAAAAAACTGTTTCATTATGCATATTCATTTCGAACCAATGTGCCGATAATCATCCCGCTAAGGGAATCGCGTCGGGCAGCGAGTGGTTCGATCTTCGCCCAGGAACGCCATTGCCTTCGTTCTCTCGAACGGCGCGGTAGGTAGTCTCGGCGTCGCCCCAGAGGGCAGCGCAAGCGTCGCAAGCTCGTGGAAACAATTGGATTGCAGTGCGTGGAGCGCATTCGCTGCCAAAGGAGCTAAACGTGCCGGTAGTTCTGGACGAGAGTGACGGTTTTTCCCTGATTCGCCTGCAAGGCGAGGTGGATATTGCCTCGGCGGCAGAGTTGAAGAGCCTCCTGCTCAAGGCGTTGGCGCCGGGCGGCGAGCTGCGCGTCAACCTGCAAGAGGCAACCGAGCTGGACATCACCGCCATGCAGTTGCTCATCGCCACCGAACGCGAGGCCGTCAAATCGGGCCTCCGCTTCCGGCTCGACGGCCCCGTTCCCGACAACATTTCTGTCGCCATGGTCGACGCCGGCTTCCGCAAGTTCCCCGTTCCATAAACAGGACTTAACGCACAAAACGAGCCCCCAGATATGTCAAGCGCGAGCATCATCGACCGTCACAAGCAAGCCTTTCAGGAAGAGGCCCGCGAGATCCTGGTGGAACTGGAATCCTCGCTCCTCGAACTGAACGAGAGACCGGACGACAGCGAGCTGGTGGGAAAAGTCTTCCGCTCCATGCACACCATCAAGGGCTCGGGCGCCATGTTCGGCTTCGATGAGCTGGCCGCGTTCACCCACCACCTGGAAACGGCCTTCGACGAGGTGCGCAACGGCCGGCTGAAAGTTTCCAGTGAACTTGTGGACCTCTCCCTGGCGGCGCTGGACCGGATCAAGGCGATGGTGGACGAGCTGGGCGGACAAAGCCCGGCGGATTCCTACGTTTCAGCCGGCATCCTGTCCAAGTTGCGGGAGCTGACAGGCAGCGGGAGCGCCCCCAGCGCCCCGGTTTCCGCCTCCACGCCCGTTCCCGATGCTTCGGCGGATCGGAATACGACGCGCGACTGGCTGATCCACTTCGCGCCCGGTCCGGACCTCCTGCGCACTGGCACCAACCCCCTGCTGCTGTTGCGGGAGCTGAAGCAACTGGGGAACTTGCAGGTGACGGCCAGCATGGCGGCGATTCCGCCGCTGAGCGAGATCGATCCCGAGCGCTGCTATGTCGGTTGGGACATGATCCTGACCACCGCCGCTCCCTGCGACGCAATCCGCGATGTCTTCATCTTCGTCGAAGACTGCTGCAAGCTGAGCGTCGAGCTGGCGGCGGTCCAGCTTTCCTCCGCGCCTGCCGGCGGCGCGACGCAAAAGTCGTGGGAAGATCAGCGCACCAATCCCGGACGCCGCGAATACAACAAACCGGATAACGCATCCAGCATTCGCGTGCCGGCGGCCAAGCTGGATCAGTTTGTGAATCTGGTTGGCGAACTGGTAACGGTGCAGGCGCGGCTGGTGGAGATTGCCGCGCAGCGCGACGATCCGGAGGTCACCTCCATCTCCGAGGAGGTCGAGCGGCTGACGGCGGCGCTGCGCGAGAACTCGATGAGCATTCGCCTGCTTCCCATCCGCGGCACCTTCGAGCGGTTCCGGCGGCTGGTGCACGATCTGGCGCGCGACCTGCACAAGAATGTCGATCTGACCATCGAAGGCGCCGACACCGAGCTGGACAAGACGGTGATCGATCAGTTGAACGATCCTCTGATGCACCTGATCCGCAACAGCATGGACCACGGCATCGAGTCGCCCGAGGCCAGAATCGCCGCTGGCAAGAACGAGACCGCGACCATTCATCTCTCCGCCCGCCACTCCGGCGCCAATGTGCTCATCGGCGTGACGGACGACGGACGCGGCATCGATGCGGCGGCGGTTCACGAGCGCGCCGTGCAGAACGGACTGGTTTCCGCGGAGGCGCAACTCACCGAGGCGGAGATCTTCTCCTTCATCTTGATGCCCGGCTTCTCCACGGCCAAGCAGGTGACGGATGTCTCCGGCCGGGGCGTGGGGATGGACGTGGTCCATCAGCGGGTCGAGGCGCTTCGCGGCACCATCGACATCGCCAGCAAACCAGGCGCGGGCACCAGCATTACCCTGCGTCTGCCGCTCACTCTGGCCATCATCGACGGGCTGCTGGTGCGCGTGGACCAGGCTCACTATGTGTTGCCGCTGGCCAACACGCTGGAATGCATCGAACTGACCCGCCAGGACATTGAGAAGGCCAACGGCAAGCATGTGGCCAACGTGCGCGGCGAGATCGTTCCGTATATCCGGCTGAGAGAATTCTTCGACATCGAGACCGAACGCCCGGAGCGCGAGCAGATCATGATCGCCGAGACCGAAGATGGGCGCTACGGTTTCGTGGTCGACGAGGTGCTGGGCGATCACCAGACGGTCATCAAGAGTCTCGGACGATTCTACCGGCAGGTGCAGTTCGTTTCCGGCGCAACCATTCTGGGCAACGGCTCTGTGGCGCTGATTATCGACCCTCACCGGTTGGTCCAAGAGGTCATCAAGGGAACGGCGCGGAGCGCGCGCGGGCGTCCGGTATCTGCGCCAGGGAAAAGCCGCGCCAAGGAGGAACGGACGGTGGGTTCTCCTTGAAAGCGAAATCGGCAACGGAATCGAAGCCAGCAGTAACCGGGGACGATCCAGGCGGCGGCCCATTGTTCCTTGAGCCCCAAGAGCGGGCGGATCGACGAATTCAGCAGTAAAGGATGGATACTCATGGCAACAAAGGCTGCAAACGGAAAGTTGCACGGAGTCAATGCCGGAAACGGCGCGCGTTCGAACGGTAACCCCAGCCTGTCGGGTGGCGGACACGATTCGCAGAACGGCGAGATGCTGCAAGTGTCTCAAGAGATTGCGCGTCTGGTCGATGCGTCGCGGGACGGCCGGCTCAGTGAGCGTGGCCGGGCCGACCACTTCACCGGCCTGCATCGCGAAATGGTGCTGGGCATCAACGAGATGCTCGACGCCATCCTGCTGCCCATCGGCGAAGGCAACCGCATTCTCGCGCAGATCTCGAACGGCAAGATCGACGAGCTGATTACCCAGACCTACAAGGGCGATCACGAAAAGATGAAGGTGGCCGTCAACAACGTGGCCATCGTCACCCAGGGCCTGCAAAAGGAAATGGGACGGCTGATCGAAACCTCCAAGGACGGCCAACTCTCCGACCGCGGCAAGCCGGAGCAATTCCAGGGCGCTTACGCGGAGATTGTGCGCGGCGTCAACACCATGCTGGACGCCATCCTGCTTCCCATCGGGGAAGGCAACCGCATTCTTGCGCAGATCTCGAATGGCAAGATCGATGAGCTGATCGTCCAGACCTACAAGGGCGACCACGAAAAGATGAAGGTGGCCGTGAACAATGTGGCCATCGTCACCCAGGGTCTGCAAAAGGAAATGGGACGGCTGATTGAAGCCTCGAAGGATGGGCAACTCTCCGACCGCGGCAAGCCGGAGCAATTTCAAGGCGCCTATGCGGAGATTGTGCGCGGCGTCAACACCATGCTGGATGCCATCCTGCTTCCCATCGGCGAAGGGAACCGCGTCCTTGCGCAGATCTCGAACGGCAAGATCGACGAACTGATTACCCAGACCTACAAGGGCGATCACGAAAAGATGAAGGTGGCCGTCAACAACGTCGCCGAGGTCATGCAGGCCTTGATGAAGATGTTTGCTCGGCTCGCCAATGCGGCAAAGGAAGGAAAGCTCACGGAACGAGGAAATCCGGAGCTGGTCAAGGGCGCCTATTCTGATTTCGTCAGCGGGATCAACTCGATTCTGGATGCGGTCATCGCACCGTTGAACGTCGCTGCCGATTACGTCGACCACATCAGCAAGGGTGATATTCCCGCCAAGATCACCGCGACCTACAACGGCGACTTCAACACCATCAAGAACAACCTGAACACCTGCATCGACGCGGTGAACGCGCTGGTGGCGGATGCCGGGCTGCTGTCGAAGGCCGCGGTCGAGGGAAAACTGGCGACCCGCGCCGATGCGTCCAAGCATCAGGGCGACTATCGCAAGATCGTGCAAGGCGTCAACGACACGCTGGACGCGGTCATCGGCCCCTTGAACGTGGCCGCGGACTACGTGGATCAGATCAGCCGCGGCGCGATTCCCGCCAAGATCACCGCGACTTACAACGGCGACTTCAACACCATCAAGAACAACCTGAATACCTGCATCGACGCGGTGAATGCGCTGGTAGCGGATGCGGGCATTCTGGTGAAGGCGGCGGTGGACGGCAAGCTGGCCACGCGCGCCGACGCCAGCAAGCATCAGGGCGACTACCGCAAGATCGTGCAAGGCGTGAACGATACGCTGGACGCGGTCATCGGCCCCTTGAACGTGGCCGCCAACTACGTTGACCGGATCAGCCGCGGCGACATCCCCGCCAAGATTACCGACACCTACAATGGCGACTTCAACACCATCAAGAACAACCTGAACACCTGTATCGAAGCAGTCAACGCGCTGGTCAACGATGCCGGCATGTTGGTGAAGGCGGCAGTGGACGGCAAGCTGGCCACGCGCGCCGACGCCAGCAAGCACCAGGGCGACTATCGCAAGATCGTGCAAGGCGTGGACGACACGCTGGATGCGGTCATTGGCCCCTTGAACGTGGCCGCCAATTATGTAGACCGGATCAGTCATGGCGACATCCCCGCCAAGATCACCGACACTTACAACGGCGACTTCAACACCATCAAGAACAACCTGAATACTTGCATCGATGCGGTCAACGCGCTGGTCAACGATGCCGGCATGTTGGTGAAGGCGGCAGTGGACGGCAAGCTGGCCACCCGCGCCGATGCGAGCAAGCACCAGGGCGACTATCGCAGGATCGTGCAAGGCGTAAACGATACGCTGGACGCGGTCATCGGGCCCTTGAACGTGGCCGCCAAGTATGTGGATCTGATCTCCAAGGGCGACATCCCCGCGCAGATCTCCGACACTTACAACGGCGACTTCAACACCATCAAGAACAACCTCAACGCGCTGATCGTGGCCATGAACGACATCACCTCGGCTGCCGAAGAGATCGCCGACGGCGATCTGACGGTGGTGGTCAAGGAGCGTTCGCCGAAGGACAAGCTGATGCAGGCGCTGGCCTCGATGGTCAGCGGCCTGGTGCGGACCGTCTCCGACATCCGCGCCATCGCCGGGGAAGTATCGGCAGCCAGTCAGTCCATCAGCACGGCGTCGGTTCAGGTATCCAACGGAGCCACGGCGCAGGCCGCCTCTGCCGAGGAAGCATCGTCCTCGATGGAGGAGATGGTCTCGAACATCAAGCAGAACGCCGAGAACGCGCAGCAGACCAACAAGATCGCCACCAAGTCGGCCAAGGACGCGCAAGAGAGCGGCAAGTCCGTTCTGGAAGCAGTGGCGGCGATGAAGGAGATTGCCAGCAAGATCTCGATCATCGAGGAAATTGCCCGCCAGACCAATCTGCTGGCTCTCAACGCGGCCATCGAAGCGGCGCGCGCCGGCGAACATGGCAAGGGATTCGCCGTGGTCGCGGCCGAAGTCCGCAAGCTCGCGGAACGCAGCCAGAAGGCCGCGGGCGAAATCAACCAACTCTCCGGCACCACGGTGAAGGTCTCCGAGAAGGCCGGCGAAATGCTGGAGAAACTGGTTCCCGATATCCAGAGGACCGCGGAGCTGGTGCAGGAGATCACCGCGGCCAGCAAGGAGCAGGATACCGGCGCGGAGCAGATCAACAAGGCGCTCCAGCAGTTGGAGAAGGTCATTCAACAGAATGCCTCCGCCTCCGAGGAGATGGCATCGACCACCGAGGAGTTGACCGGCCAGTCCGATCAACTGGTCAGCGCTCTGGGATTCTTCCGCACCGGAGACGAGGGCCGTTCGTCCAACACAAAGGCCTCGCGGCAAGTCAACGCCGCTCCGCAACGGGCAGTAAGACCAAACGGCCACTCGGTCCCCGCCGGCATGAAGGCGGCGCCCAGGTCCGGGGTTAGTCTCAGGCTCAAGGACAAGGAAGACGACCTTGACAAGGGCTTCGAGCGTTACTAACCGGTTCCGGCGCGGGCCGCTCGCGGTCCGCGCCCGTTCAACATGCGAGAGGAGCGGACTATGAGTGTTTCCGAGATTACCGAATCGCGGCAGTACCTGACCTTCAAGCTGGGCAACGAGGTCTTTGCGACCGACGTAGCCAAGGTGCGGGAAGTGCTCGATTTCACCAAGATCACCGAGATTCCCCGGACGCCGGAGTTCATGAGCGGCGTCATCAACCTGCGGGGCAGCGTGGTCCCGGTCGTGGACCTGCGGCTTTGCTTCGAGATGTCGAAGACCGAGAAGACCAGAAACACCTGCATCGTGGTGGTGGAAGTGGTGCTGGAAAACGAGTCGTTTGTGATTGGCGCGCTGGCCGATTCGGTCGAAGAGGTCATCGACCTGGAGCCCGACCAGATCCAGCCGCCTCCCAGAATCGGCACGCGGATACGCACGGACTTCATCAAGGGCATGGGCAAGCGCGATGCGGAGTTCATCATGATCCTGGACATCGATCGCGTCTTTTCCGCCGAAGAACTGGTGGCCGTTCGCGGCGCGGAAAGCAGCAAAGCGGCGGCCTAGCAGCCGGACAACGAAAGGGGAGGGGCGCACGGGCGCCCCGTCCAACCTATGAGCACTCGCGAGCAAGCAATCTCCAATGCGGATTTCGGACGGCTGCGCAGCTTTATCTATGCGCAGTCCGGCATCAATCTGAATGCGGACAAGAAGACCATGCTCGAACTGCGCATCAAGCGGCGGCTCAAGAATCTCAACCTGACCTCGTTCTCCGAGTACTGCGAGTACCTCTTCGGCCACCAGGGGCAGAAGGACGAAATCGTCCACTTTCTGGATGTGGTGACCACTAACAAAACCGACTTTTTCCGCGAGCCGGACCACTTCGATTTCCTGGCGCAGAAGGCGCTGCCCGAACTCTTTGCACGCCACCAGTACGAGCGCCCGATGCTGGTGTGGAGCGCGGGCTGTTCGACGGGCGAAGAACCCTATACCCTGGCCATGGTCCTCAGCGAGTTTGCCCAGTCTCATCCGGGCTTTCAGTTCAAGGTGCTGGCTACCGATATCGCCACCACCGTGCTGGCCAAGGCCAATCTGGGCGTCTATAGCGAAGAGTCGGTGCGGCCGGTGCCGCCGGATATGCGCCGCAAATACTTCATGCGTTCCCGCGATCGCAGCTCGAACCTGCTGCGCGTCGTGCCGGAGTTGCGGCAAACCATCGAGTTCCGCCGTTTGAACTTCAAGGATGCCGACTACGGCCTCACCGAGAAGGCCGACATTGTCTTCTGCCGCAACGTGATCATCTACTTCGATCGCCAGACTCAGGAGCAGATCCTGCAAAGCATCACCCGGCATCTGGCGCCCGGCGGATATTGCTTTGTCGGCCACTCCGAGACGCTGCACGGGATGAACCTGCCTCTGCTGCCGGTGGGCCCGGCCCTCTACAGGAGGACCGATGCCAGAGCATGAGGCGGAGTTGGTAGAGATCTATCTGCAACCGGGGGAGATGTTTCTCGCCCGCGAACCCACCATTATCAGGACGCTTCTGGGTTCCTGCGTCGGCATATCCTTCTGGAGCGGAAGGATGGGCATCGGCGCGCTTTGCCATGCCATGTTGCCCCGCTGCCCGGAAGGATGCGCGCTGGGGGTGAACCCGGAGATCGGTTATCGCTATGTGGACTTCGCCATTCGCGACATCGCCCGCAAGTTCGATCGCCTGGGCGCGCATCGGACCGAGGTAGAAGTCAAGCTGTTCGGGGGAGCCGACGTGTTGCTCGGAAGCTCCGAGGCATCCGCGCGCGCCACCGTCGGCAGCATGAATTGCGAGGCGGCGCTGGAAGTTCTGCGCACGGAGGGTTTCAGCGTCACTGCGTCGAGTCTGCGCGGCAAGGCGGGCCTCAATATCCGCTTCAATACCGGAAACGGCGAAATCCGCCTGCGCCGCTTGAAGCACAATTCGGGCTTTGCCCCGCCGCGTGCTGGAACAGAAGGGTTGGCCATATGAGCAAGCCCAGAATCCGCGTGCTTATCGTGGACGATTCCGCAGTTGTTCGCCAGACCTTGAGCGAGGTGCTCGCGTCCGATCCGGAGATCGAGGTGATCGGCACCGCGGGCGATCCCTTCGTCGCTGCCGAGCGTATCGCCGAACAGGTGCCGGATGTGATCACCCTGGACATCGAGATGCCGCGCATGGATGGGCTGACGTTCTTGCAGAAGATCATGAGTCAGCATCCCATCCCGGTGGTGATCTGCTCAAGCCTCGCCGAAAACAGCGCGCAGAGCACTTTGAAGGCGCTCGAATACGGAGCTGTGGACATCGTTACCAAGCCCAAGTTTGGCACCAAGCAGTTTCTGGAAGACTCGAAAATCATGCTCTGCGAGTCGGTGAAGGCCGCGGCCGCCGCGCATGTGCGCGTGCTCCAGCCCAGCCGCAAGGTGGAACCCAAGCTGACCGCCGACGCCATCCTCTCCCCGGCCACCAACGCCATGCTGGAGACTACCGAAAAAGTGGTGGTCATCGGCGCATCCACGGGGGGAACCGAGGCGTTGAAGACGCTGCTGGAAGCCCTTCCCGCCGATTGTCCCGGCATCGTGATCGTGCAGCACATGCCGGAGTTGTTTACCCGCGCTTTTGCCAAGCGTCTCGACAGTCTGTGCAGCATCACCGTCAAGGAAGCGGAGAGCAACGACACCGTCCTGCGCGGGCGGGCATTGATTGCGCCGGGGAACCATCACACGCTGATCAAGAGAAGCGGCGCGCGCTACTACGTGGACATCAAGGAGGGGCCGCTGGTATGCCGCCACCGCCCTTCGGTCGACGTGCTGTTTCGCTCTGCCGCCCGCTATGCGGGGCAGAATGCCGTGGGCATCATCCTCACCGGGATGGGCGACGACGGCGCCAGAGGAATGCTGGAGATGAAGCAGGCGGGCGCTATGACCATCGCCCAGGACGAAGCCACGTGCATCGTCTTCGGAATGCCCAAGGAGGCGATCAAGTACGGCGCCGTCAACCGAGTTTTGCCATTGCACACCATCGCCGCGGCGATTGTGACCTGCACCCGATGAGGCCCTGCCGAGTTTGCGAGAGAGAGTTTTTCAAAGACCAACCGAGGAGACCGGAACGATGACGAACAGGAGGGAAGAAAGTCGATGAGTTGCCTAACCAATCCGACGCCTCCCACTGTTCTCGATAAATCGGGAAGCGATCTGCAATGGCTTCTGCGCACCACCGAGAGCGCGATGGAGGGCCTGGTATCCGCATTTCAAGGACTGACGGGAGACACCGATACGCTGGTGAATCATGCCGCCGCCATTGTGAAGTGCGTCGAGGACGAGAGCGTCAGTTCAGTTTTGCCGAGCGTGCAAACCCTGGGCATTGCCGCCAAGAAATATGTGGGCGAACGGCTGGAGGCGACAAACGGCATTCTGGATACCGTGACCGCCGAGATGGAACTGCTGCGCAAGCTCTCCGCGGTCACCAACGGGCAAACCAAGATTGCAGAGCGAATCCAGATGCTCAATGTTCACACCAAAATCGAGATCGCCCATCTGGGATTTGTTGGCGCCGGCTTTGAGTATCTGGCCCGGGAACTGGGCGAATTTTCTACCTCGCTGGCCGAGAATACCGGAGAACTCGATCGCAACACGGAAGAGCGCAAGAACGCCATTGTGGGCACACGGCAACAGTTTTCGGTGGAACTGCCTCACCTGACGGAGGAACTGGCGCGCATCGAAGCCAATCTGAGCGACGATTTGGCGGTGCTGGACTCGGGACTGAGCAGGCTCGCGCAGACGCCGCTGCAATTCAGGGCGTCGGCGGAGAACATCGCCCGGCAAATTGCCGGTGTGGTGGTGGCCGTGCAGGGGCACGATATCACCCGCCAGCAAATCGAGCATGTGCACGAGGCGTTGGCCACCGTCTCTGAAATTGTCCTCGGAGTGAGCAACCTGAAAAGCCCTGCCCATGCGGAAGCGGCGCGCGCCCATGTCGGCCTCGCGATCCAGATCGAGCAGTTAAGAGCCATTCGAAGCACCATCGCGGACTGGACCTCGCAAATCCGGATGTGCATGGAGGGCATTCTCAGAATCAGCGCATCGGAACTGATCGGAATCGGTCCGCTGGTGCTGGAGCAGGAGCGGCTGATGTCGGCTCAGCTCTCTCACATCGACCTGCTGGAAGGCCAGTGCAAGGGCTACAGCGAGCGAATCCGGTCCAGCCTGGAAGGCATTTCCAACCTCTCGCATCTGGTGACCGAGCATCTTCAGAAGGCGGAGTCGGCTCGCAACCAACTCCGCCTGCTGACCTTCAACTCGGTCATCGAGGCCTCGCGCCTGGGCGCCAAGGCAGACACGATCTGCGTGATTGCGGACGGCATCGCGGAAGTCGCGGTGGAGTGGAGCAAGATCATGGAGCAATCCGGAAGCGCACTGCGAGAGATTGTAGACCTGTCAAAACACGTGAATGCGGTGATGGACACGTTTTCGCAGACCGGAACGGAGAAACTGAGGGACGCGCAGGAAAGGACTAGGGTGGGCCTCGAGAGCCTGCGCGGCGCGGCGGCGTTTGCGGTTGCGCAAGGCGAAAAAATCTACCAGGCAACCGAGATCATGCGCACCAAGAGCGGCGCGATCGCCAGCGCAGGCGACCAGTTGGACACCTGCTTCGGCCGCATCGATACGGTGCTGGCAGACTTGGAGGCGGTGAAACGCCAGTTGGAAATCGATCACCCGGGAGTGAAAGCTCAGTACGACAGTGCGGAGGTGGAAAGGCTGTTTTCCGCCTCCTACACAACCCAGACGGAGCGCGACGTGTTGCGCGCGGCGATCTACGGAACCACCCTATCGACGGCGCAGTCCAATTCGGCGGGAAACGACGTTGAATTGTTTTAACAGGCATGGCCGGTTGTGCGGATACCACGATTCTCGGAAGAGGGGGAGAAGTTACAGCGATGAAACGGATCTTGACAGTGGACGACTCAGCAAGCGTGCGGCAGATGGTCAGTTTTACCCTGCAAAAAGCGGGCTACGAGGTGGCCGAAGCGGTGGACGGCCGCGACGGGCTGGGCAAGGCGGCCGGCGGAAAATTCGACCTGATCATCACCGACTTGAACATGCCCAACGTGGACGGCATTCAACTGATCTCCTCGGTGCGCAAACTGCCGGGATACTCCTTCGTTCCCATCCTGATGCTCTCCACCGAATCGCAGGCCGAAAAGAAGGACGAGGGACGCAAGGCAGGCGCAACCGGCTGGATTGTGAAGCCCTTCAATGCCGAGCAACTGGTGGCCGTGGTGCAGAAACTGGTCAAGTAGGCGCCCAACGGGCCGAAGCAGGGAACAGCGGGTCTTGCGCTGCGGGACCACCGATGGAAGGGGCTCTTCACATGCCATTCATGGCCTGGAACGACAAATTGAGCGTGGGCGTCAAGGCGATCGACGACGACCACAAGAATCTGGTGGG
>Ga0316217_10003633_pt1 | contig 17332 bp, 15 predicted proteins | sample 1anoAmetaG_FD_203633 | JGI IMG/M metagenome (GOLD analysis project Ga0316217, IMG submission 203633) | Freshwater microbial communities from Trout Bog Lake, Wisconsin, USA - 1anoA | ecosystem: Environmental > Aquatic > Freshwater > Lake > Hypolimnion/Profundal zone | place: USA: Wisconsin...
GAAGGAGATAAAGAATGAAATAAAATGTGTTATCTGATTTTCAATATCGCTGGCCCCTGCTGGGTCTTCCCTTCATACTCCGGCTTTGCTCCCTTTTCCGTAGAGCCGATGATGCCTGACTCCGATGACCTGACCCGTCCAGCCAATCCCGGTTCGGACAATCCTGCGCCGGAAACGGCTTGCGCTTCCATGACCGGCACACATTCGAGCCTGGACCGGTTGGCTTTATTGCTGGAAATTGCCCTGGGCGAAGCAGATGTGGCCGCCGGCCGCTTCGTATCCCAGGCCGAGGCCAGGCGGCGCCTGCTGAAGCGGTTCGCCTGAAGCCACACCAGCCCCGTCCCGGCACCCTTGAAAACCTCACGGACCCAGCAGGAGTTCCATCCATGCCCACCCCCAGCGTCCCGGCCGATATCGACATCGCCCGCTCCGCCACCCTGCTGCCCATCGGCCGGATCGCGGAACGGCTGGGGATTGCCGCCGAGGACCTGGAGCCGTACGGCAAGACCAAGGCCAAGATCTCCCTGGACCTGTGCCGGCGCCTGGCCGGCCAGCCCGAAGGCCGGCTGGTCCTGGTCACCGCCATCAGCCCCACCCCGGCCGGCGAGGGCAAGACCACCACCAGCATCGGCCTCACCGACGCCCTGAACCGCCTGGGCCACCGGGCGGTGGTGTGCCTGCGGGAGCCGTCCCTGGGCCCCTGCTTCGGCATCAAGGGCGGCGCGGCCGGCGGCGGCTACGCCCAGGTGGTGCCCATGGAGGAGATCAACCTGCACTTCACCGGCGACTTCCACGCCATCGGCGCGGCCCACAACCTGCTGGCGGCGGTGCTGGACAACCACCTGCACCACGGCAATGCCCTGGGCATCGACCCGGGCCGGATCGTCTGGAAGCGGGTGCTGGACATGAACGACCGGGCCCTGCGCCACATCGTGGTCGGCCTGGGCGGCGCGGCCCACGGCCAGCCCCGGGAGAGCGGGTTCGAGATCACCGTGGCCTCGGAGGTCATGGCCATCTTCTGCCTAGCCGGATCCCTGGCCGACCTCAAGCAGCGCCTGGGCCGGATGGTGGTGGCCCACACCCGCGACCAGCGGCCGGTGACCGCCGCGGAGCTCAAGGTGCACGGGGCCATGGCCGCGCTGCTCAAGGACGCGCTGCAGCCCAACCTGGTCCAGACCCTGGAGCACAGCCCGGCCCTGGTGCACGGCGGTCCCTTCGCCAACATCGCCCACGGCTGCAACAGCCTCATGGCCACCCGGCTGGCCCTGCGCCTCGGCGAATTCACCGTCACCGAGGCCGGCTTCGGCGCCGATCTGGGCGCGGAGAAGTTCATCGACATCAAGTGCCGCCAGGCCGGGCTCTGCCCGGACGCGGTGGTGCTGGTGGCCACGGTGCGGGCCCTGAAGATGCACGGCGGCGTCGCCCGGGACCGGCTGGCCGCCCCCGACCCGGCGGCGGTGGCCCGGGGCATGGGCAACCTGATGAAGCACCTGGAGAACATCCAGGGCTGGGGCCTTCCCGTGGTGGTGGCGGTGAACGCCTTCACCGGCGACACCGCCGAGGAACTGGCCGTGGTGGAGCAGGGCTGCGCCGCGGTCCAGGTCAGGGCCATCCGCGCCGCCCACTGGGCCGAGGGCGGGGCCGGGGCGCTGGACCTGGCCCGGGAGGTGGCGCGCCTGGCCCGGGGCCCCAGGGCCACCCATGCGCCCCGCTTCACCTACCCCGACGATCTGCCCCTGTGGGACAAGGCCCGGGCCGTGGCCCAGCGCATCTACGGCGCCGCCGGCATCAGCGCCGAACCCAAGGTCCGGGCCCGGTTCCAGGCCCTGGAAGAGGCCGGCCACGGGCGGCTGCCGGTTTGCCTGGCCAAGACCCAGTATTCCTTCTCCACCGACCCGCACCTGCGGGGCCGGCCGGAAGGCTTCACGGTGCCGCTGCGGGACGTGCGGCTGGCGGCCGGGGCCGGGTTCGTGGTGGTGCGCACCGGAGACATCATGACCATGCCCGGGCTGCCCCGGGTGCCGGCGGCCGAGGCCATCGATATCGATGAGGACGGCAACATCGTCGGGCTTTCCTGATCGGCACCATCCGATGATGCCGGGAACAGAATCATGCTCTCCTGGTAGGTGTCCGGCCGCTGGTTGTGATAGCGAAAAAAAAGCGTATTGTGACATAACCTGAAGCGCCACCCGTTCCGATCAGCGAGACCCCCATGCCGACCCTTGAAGAATCCATCTCCAGATTGCATTCGATCGCCGAAACCCTGCCGGAAACCTGGCGCGAGCCCCTCCTGGCCCGCCTCGCCGCCGACGCCGGCGCTGCCGTGGCGCCGGCCCGGCTCGCCCTGGCGCTGAAGTCCGGCGAACGCCTCCCCGGCCTCCTGGCGGGCTACGAAGCCCTTGCCGGGAAGCCCTTCGAAGCCGGGGAGCGCGGACTGTCCGGCGCCACGGCGGACGATTGCCTGCGGGCCATGGCCAACCGGATCCAGGAGGCCACCCGCGGCCGGCTGCGCAAGGAGATCGCCAGGCTGGCCGCGGAGCGCCCCGGACTGAAGATCAAGCCCGGGAAGCACAGCTGGTCGCTGATCCGGGAGGCCGACCTTGCCAGGACGCTGGAGGGCTCCATCCACCCCATCACCGTGAGGACCACCGTGGAGAGCGGCCCCCTGCTCCTGGAGAGCGTGGCTTCGCTCCCGGCGCTGCAGGCCTGGTTCGCCAAGGCCCTGCCGGACCTGGACCGCAAGGTCGACCGGGCCGTGCAGGCGTTCCAGGCCTTCGCCGACCAGGTGGGCGAACTCCGGGCCCGGTTCGCCGCCCAGCCGGCCATGGACCTCCCGCGCTTCGACGTGATGGTGGCCAAGGCGGCCCGGAAGGCGAAGCAGGGCTTCCCGGCGCTGCCCGCGCTGGAAGCGGAGGCCAGGGCCATCCTGGGCCATTCCCTGGAGACCGTGGGTCTGGCCCGGGCCATCCGGGCCGAGGGGCTGGAGTCCTACCGGGACTTCTTTCCCCAGGCCCGGTCCCTGGGCCGGCGCCGGCTGCTGCTGCTGGTGGGCCCGACCAACTCCGGCAAGACCTACCGCGGGCTCAACCTCCTGGCCGGGCACGAGTCCGGGGTCTACCTGGCGCCGCTGCGGCTGCTGGCCCTGGAAGGCCAGGAGCAGCTGGCCAGGCGGGGCCGCCCGGCCTCCTACCTCACCGGCGAGGAGCGCGACCTGGTGGAGGGCGCCCGGTTCGTGGCCTCCACCATCGAGATGCTCGACCATGGCCGGATCGTCGACGCCGTCCTCATCGACGAAGTGCAGAACCTGGCCGACCCGGAACGGGGCTGGGCCTGGACCCAGGCCATCGTCGGGGCCCCGGCCGGCACCGTGATCATGACCGGCAGCCCGGATGCCATTCCCCTGGTGGAAGCCCTGGCCAGCTACACCGGCGAGGAGCTGGAGATCGAGCGCCTGGAGCGGCTGGCGCCCCTGCAGGCGCTGGCCAAGCCCGTGAAGCTCGAAGGGCTGGGCGAACCCGGCACCGCCATCGTGGCCTTCTCCCGCAGGGATGTGCTGGGCCTGAAGCAGCTGCTGGAGAAGCGGGGGGTGGTGGCCTCGGTCATCTACGGCTCGCTCAGCCCGGAGGTCCGGCGGGAGGAGGCCCGGCGGTTCCGGGAAGGGGAGACCAAGGTCCTGGTGGCCACCGACGCCATCGGCATGGGCCTCAACCTGCCGATCCGCCGGGTGGTGTTCCACACCCTGGTGAAGTGGGACGGCCTGCGGGAGGTGGGGCTGAGCCTGGCCCAGGTGCTGCAGATCGGGGGCCGGGCTGGGCGGCACGGGCTGATGGACGCCGGGTTCGTGGGCGCCATGACCGCCGGCGACGCCAAGACCGTGCACCGCATGCTCGGCCAGCCGCTGCCGGTGCTGCCCCGGCGGCTCAAGGTCCGGCCCTCCACCGAGCACCTGGAGGCCATCGAGACGGTGCTGCCGGGATCACCCATGGAGGCCAAGCTGGACCTGTTCCGGCGCAAGATGGTGTTCGACACCCGGATCATGGATCCGTCGGTATCCCTGGACATGCTGACCCTGGCCCGGACCGTGGACGGGGTGCAGAAGAAGCTGGTCAAGGGCGGGCGGGCCGGGCTCAGCATCGCCGATCAGTACGTCTTCGTCTGCGCCCCGGTGAGCCTGGGTTCGGACCTGGTCATGGACGAGCACCTCCGCTGTCTCATGGCCCTGGCCAACCGGACCCCCATCGGGCCGCCTCCCTTGGGCAGGGGCGGCCAGGGCCTCACCCACCAGGACCTGGGCCGGCTGGAGGACGGGGTCAAGGCGCTGACCCTGTTCTGCTGGCTCGCCTACCGCTACCCGGATCTGTACGTGGACCTGGACCGGGCGGAAACGGACCGGCACCAGCTCAACGCCCGGATCGAGGCCGGGCTGCGCAGCCAGGGGCTGACCCGCACCTGCGAATCCTGCGGCCGGAAGATCGATCCCCTGGTGCGGCACAGGCGATGCGACAAGTGCTCCAGGTCCGGGTGGGGCGGCCGGTGAAGGGGCGACCCGCGGTTGCCCCAGAGGGGCTTGACGAGGCAAATATATAATTCATATTTTTGATGCCGTTTCCCCCTCTCGTCCCACCCGTGCCGGGTGAGCCGGGCCGTTTCCACCATCCCGCCACCCCCCGCCCGGGGGGTCCACCCGCCATAGCCACGGAGGCATCCATGCTGCGGACAACCCATCGAGCCGGCCTGGTCCTGGGCTGCCTGGCCCTGGCCAGCGCCCAGGCCTTCGCCCTGCCCATGTGGAAGAAGGAATGGAGCAAGGTCGAGAACAAGACAGACAAGGACTACCTCATGACTGAGAACGACCGGGTCCGGGCCGTCGGCAGCGTATGGGTCCGCCCTGCGGGCGTCACCGACTCGAAGAAATGGAAGAAGATCAAGGATCGGGGAACCGGGTTTACCTTCCAGGCCGGCAAGAAATATGAAGTCTATTTCGACACGACGGGCAAGGGGATCGGGATCCACCTCCTGTTCAGCGCTGACGGCGTGAAAGGCACCCAGCTCCATGTGACCAACCTGGATCCCCTGGTCACCGGCACCGAGATCCAGGTCGCCTGCAAGCCGTTGAGCGCGTGCACCCTGAAGATCGATCCCTCGGGATACCGCAATCTGGCTGGGGGCACGCTGCTGACCATGGTTCCCGCCGGCAGCTCCACCGGCACGGAAGCCATCGACGAAGAAGAAGATAACTAGGAACTGTCGCGGTGCTGGCTCCGCTACGCCTGCTGGCTCAGCCGCCGTGCATCTTGTAGAAGTACCACCCGGTCAGCACGAACCCGATGCCGATCACCACCCCGCGCACCGCCTTGCGGCCGACCCGGTGCGCCATGTGCGAGCCGAACAGGCCGCCCAGGCCCGCGGCGGCGGCCATCACCAGCACCACCCACCAGACCGCGAAACCGGGCCGGAACAGGGCCTCGTAGATCATGAAGGCCAGGATCGCCATGCCGTTGATGGACAGGGACAGGAAGTTCTTCAGCCCGTTCATCTGGTGGATGTCGGTGAGGCCCAGCAGGCTCAGGGCGGCCAGCATGAGGATGCCGATGCCGGCGCCGAAGTAGCCGCCGTAGATCCCCACCAGGAACTGGAAGGCGATGGCGCAGGTCCACCAGCCTGACGTGCGCTCGTGGCCGTGGATCCGGGTGAGGACCCGGCCGAGCGGCTCGTTGGCGGCCATGAGCAGGGTGGCGGTGAGGATCAGCCAGGGGATCAGGTGGTCGAACACCCGGCTGGGGGTGACCAGCATCAGCCAGGCCCCCAGGGCGGCGCCCAGGATGGAGGGCGGCATCAGGCGCAGGGCGAAGGCGCGGGTGCCGGCCAGATCCTTGCGGTGGCCGGCGAACCCGCCCAGGGAGCCGGGCCAGAGCGCCAGGGTGCTGGTGACATTGGCCTGCTGGCCGGTGAGGCCGATGCCCAGCAGGGCCGGGAAGCTCACCAGGGTGCCGCCTCCGGCCACGGAGTTGATCGCTCCGGCGGTGAACGCGGCGGCCAGGATGGTGGCGGTATGCAAGATATTCATGGTCTTAAGAGAGTAACCGGGGCGCCCGGCGCTGGCCACGGGATCGCCCCGGGGTGACGATTAAAAAATTATTGTCATGGGATAAAAATATTTCGGGCTGGTCGTGAATCCATGCGCCTGATGGCAGGTATACTTGGCGCCAGGGAACCGGCGCCGCGTCCAGGGCGGCCAGGGTTCCACCGGTTGTCCCACCCGCGCGAAAGGCCGTGCCGATGTACACCCTAGCGATCAATGGCAAGGCATACACCACCGACCAGGACATGAATCTGCTGCCGTACCTGCGGGACGAGCTGCGCCTGACCTCGGTCAAGGACGGCTGCTCGGAGGGGGCCTGCGGCGCCTGCATGGTGCTGGTAGACGGCAAGGCCAGCCGGGCCTGCCTGTTCACCACCGCCAAGCTGGCCGGACGGCCGGTGACCACGGTGGAGGGGCTGTCGCCGCGCGAGCAGGAAGTCTACAGCTGGAGCTTCGCCCAGGCCGGCGCGGTGCAGTGCGGGTTCTGCATCCCGGGCATGGTGATCAGCGCCAAGGGCCTGCTGGACAGCAAGCCCGACCCGCTGCCGGCCGAGGTCAAGCAGGCGCTCAATGGCAACATCTGCCGCTGCACCGGCTACGCCAAGATCGAACAGGCCGTGCTGCGCGCCGGGCGGATGCTGCGCGAAGACCTGCCGGTTCCGGCCCAGGCCCCGGGCGGCTACGGCATCGGCGACCGGGTGGCCCGGCCCGACGCGCGGGGCAAGGTGCTGGGCACCGGCGAGTACGTCAACGACATGGTGGTCGCCGGCATGCTCCACGGCGCGGTGCTGCGGGCGCCCAGGCCCCGGGCCCGGATCCTGGCCCTGGACGCCGCCGAGGCCCGGGCCATGCCCGGGGTGGCGCTGGTGCTCACCGCCGAGGACGTCCCGGGCGAGCGGTTCCAGGGCCACATCGTGCGCGACTGGCCGGCCATGATCGCCGTGGGCGAGGAGACCCGCTACGTGGGCGACGCCCTGGCCCTGGTGGCGGCCGAAACCCGGGCCCAGGCCCGGGCCGCCCTGGCGAAAATCAGACTGGAGTTCGAGGAACTGCCGCCCCTGACCACGCCCCGGGCGGCCCTGGCCGACGACGCCCCGAAGCTCCACCCCAAGGGCAACCTGCTGGCCCGCACCGTGCTCGCCCGGGGCGACGCCGACGGCGCCATCGCCCAGGCCGCCTTTGTCTCCCGCCACGTGTTCCACACCCCGCCCACCGAGCACGCCTTCCTGGAGCCGGAGAGCGCCCTGGCGGTGCCCGAGGCCGACGGGACCCTCACCGTCTACACCGGCACCCAGTCGATCTACGACGACCACCACGGCATCATCGGCGTCCTGGGCGTGCCCGGGGACCAGGTGAAGGTGGTCAGCAAGCTGGTGGGTGGCGGTTTCGGCGGCAAGGAGGACCTGTCGGTCCAGCACCACGCCGCCCTGCTGGCCTGGATCGCCCGGCGCCCGGTGAAGCTGACCCTGGGCCGGCAGGAGAGCATCCGGGTCCACCCCAAGCGCCACGCCATGGAGATGGACTACACCGTGGCCTGCGACGCCGAGGGCCGGCTCACCGCCATGAAGGCCGACCTGCTGGCCGACACCGGCGCCTACGCCTCCCTGGGCGGCCCGGTGCTGCAGCGGGCCTGCACCCACGCCGCCGGCCCGTACAAGATCGCCAATGTCTCGATCCTCGGCCGCGGGGTCTACACCAACAACCCGCCGGCCGGCGCCTTCCGCGGCTTCGGGGTGACCCAGTCCTGCTTCGCCATGGAGTGCTGCCTCAACGACCTGGCCGCCCAGGTGGGCCTGAGCCCCTGGGAGTTCCGCTTCCGCAACGCGGTGGAGGCCGGGGACGTGCTGCCCAACGGCCAGATCGCCGATCCCGACACCGCGCTCAAGGCCTCGCTGCTGGCGGTGAAGGAGGTCTTCGAGAGCCGGCCCGACGCCGGCATCGCCTGCTGCCTGAAGAACGCCGGCATCGGCGTGGGCCTGTCCGACGTGGGCCGGGTGCGGATCCGGGTCCAGCGGGGCAGGGCGGTGATCTACACCAGCGCCGCCTGCATCGGCCAGGGCCTGGCCTCGGTGCTGACCCAGTTCGTCTGCGAGACTGCCGGACTGGCCTGGGACCAGGTGGAAGTGGCCCGGCCCGACACCTCCAACAGCCCCGACGGCGGCACCACCACCGCCTCCCGGCAGACCGTGTTCAACGGCGAGGCCGCGCGGCTGGCGGCCGAGGACCTGAAGCGTGATCTCGAGGGCCGGCCCCTGCAGGCCCTGGAGGGCCGCGAATACTACCGGGAATTCTCCGGGGTCACCGATCCGTTCGGCTCCACCAAGCCCAACCCGGTGAGCCACGTGGCCTACTCCTATGCCACCCAGGTGGTGCTGCTGGATGCCGCCGGCCGGGTGGAGCGGGTCATCGCAGCCCACGACGTGGGCCGGGCGGTGAACCCCACCAACGTGGAGGCGCAGATCGAGGGCGGCGTGGTCATGGGCCTGGGCTACGCCCTCACCGAGGACTACCCGCTCAAGGACGGCGAGCCCACCGCCAAGTACGGCACCCTGGGCCTGCTCCGGGCCACCCAGGTGCCGGAGGTGGTGAGCATCCTGGTGCAGGCCGAGCCGGGCAAGGTGGCCTACGGCGCCAAGGGGGTCGGGGAGATCACCACCATCCCCACCGCCCCGGCGGTGGCGGGGGCCTACTTCCGCCGTGACGGGGTGTTCCGCACCCGGCTGCCGCTTCAGGACACGCCCTACAGCCGCAAGAAGTAACATAGAGCCATTGATCCGGGCGGACGGCATGGGAATCGAACTGGTCAGGGCGATCGCCGGGGGCGGCACGGACATGGCCCTGGCGACGATCATCGACGTGAAGGGCTCCTCGCCCCGGCACCCCGGGAGCAAACTGCTGCTGCGGGGCGGCGGGATCCTGGGATCGGTGGGCGGCGGCCGGGGCGAGGCCCTGGCCCTGGAGGCCTGCCGGCGCGCCCTGGCGGACCGCGCCCCGGCGCTGCTGCAGGTGGCCATGACCGGGGTCGAGGCGCTCGGCCCGGACCCGGTGTGCGGCGGCGCCAGCACCATGCTCATCGAGCCGCTGGCCGAGACCGGACCCTACCGCCTGGCGCTGGAGCGCCTGGAGCGGGGCGAGCGGGTGCTGCTGCGCAAGCGGATCCTGGAGCGGGCCGGGACGGTGGCGGTGGAACTGGCCGTGCTGGACGCGGCGGGGATGCCCATCTGGGGCGCCGCCGGCCCGGACCCGGCGGCGTCCCGGTCCCTGGACCGGGGCCAGGCCCGGTTCGACCCCGCCGCCGGAGTGTTCTGCGATCCGCTGCTGCCCCGGGAGCGGCTGCTGATCCTGGGCGCCGGCCACGTGGGCCGGGCCCTGGCCGCCCTGGCCCCGGCCCTGGAGTTCGAGGTCACCGTGGTGGACGACCGGCCAGAGTTCCTGGACCCCGCCCGGTTTCCGCCGGAGGTGGCCACGGTCCAGGCCGGCTTCGAGCAGGCCATCGCGGCCTTCCCGTTCGACGCGGCCACCTACGCGGTGGTGGTCACCCGGGGCCACCAGCTGGACCTGGCCTGCGTGCGCGCGCTGCTGGGCCGCCCCTGGCGCTACGCCGGCTTCATGGGCAGCGCCCGCAAGACCCGGCTGATCCTCGACCAGGTGCTCCAGGAGGGCTGCGACCCGGTGCGGGTGGCCGACCTTTGGGCGCCCATCGGCCTGGATGTGGCCGCGGAGACCCCGGCTGAGCTGGCGGTGGCGATCCTGGGCGAACTGGTGGCGGTGCGGCGGAACGCCGGGATCCTGCCGGCGCTGAGGTCGGCCCGGGAATCCAGGAGGGCCTGATGGGGCAGGGATTGGTTGGGTGGGGACGGAGATCGAGGGGAGGGAGATTGGCGGAATTGTTTTTATCCCTTTTCATCCCCGTTCATCCCAGTTCATCCCCGGCTGATTTTTTTTGCTGGGATAGGACGGGTGTCTGGTGTCCGGGCCGAATCCATTGCCCCCGGCTTTATTGATCGATTGAATTTGCCGGAGATGAACGGGGATGAACGGGGATAAAGAGGAAAAAACAGACTATGAACTGGTGGCAACGCTTCGGCTTCCGGGGGTCCCGTGCGCCTGAGCGACTGCCTCCTGTCCCTGCTGCCCCGGCCGGAGTCTGCCGTGATCGCCCTGGTCGGCGCCGGCGGCAAGACCTGCGCCCTGTTCGCCCTGGGCGAGGAACTGGCCGGGTCGGGCGGGGCGCTGCTCACCACCACGACCCATATCTATGATCCCCGGCTGGAACAGGGACGACCCTTCGACGAGGTGGTCCTGGATCCGGGGCTGGCCGAGGCGGGAGAGGGTCCGTGGAAGCTGGCCGGCCCCGGCCCGGGCCGGCGGGTGGTGCTGGCTGCCGGGGAGCTGCCGGCCGAGGGCAAGCTGCGCGGCATCCACCCCGGCCGGGTGGCGCGGCTGGCCCGGACCTGGCCGTTCGTGATCGTGGAGGCCGACGGCGCCCGGCGGCTGCCGCTCAAGGCCCCGGCGGCGCACGAGCCGGTGATCCCGGACGCGGCCATCCTGGTGCTGGGCATCCTCGGCCTGGACGGCCTGGGCCGGCCCATGGACGGGGCCACGGTGCACCGGCCCGATCGGTTCGCCGGGATCACCGGCTGCGCGCCGGGGGCCGCGATCCGGCTGGAGCACCTGGCGGCCCTGGCCCGCTCGCCCCAGGGATTGTTCAAGGGCTCCCCGGCCGGCGCCCGCCGGGTGCTGCTGCTGAACAAGGCGGACCTGCAGGGCGGGGATCCGGCGGAGCTGTGCGCCGCCATGGCCGGCTCGCCCGGGGTGGCCGACCTGGTGCTGGCGGGCTCGCTGCGCGCCGCGCCCGGAGATCGGGTGCTGGCCCGGGCGCAACCACAGTAGAGTATGGGGGCGGAACCTGGGAGCGGGACGGACATGAGCCTGGTGGATGGAGAACTGGTGGTGGTGCGGGGGGCGGGGGACCTGGCCACGGGCGTCATCGTCCGGCTGGTGCGGGCCGGGTTCCGGGTGGCGGCCCTGGAGCTCGAGCAGCCCAGCGCCATCCGCAGGACCGTCTGCCTGGGCGAGGCCATGTACGAGGGCGCGGCCGAAGTGGAGGGGGTCCGGGCGGTGCGGGTGGCCTCGCCCGAGGCGCTGCGCGAGGCCCTGCTCCACCCGGGGCCGGTGCCGGTGCTGGCCGACCCGGGCTGCGCCGTGCTGTCCGCACTGCGGCCCCTGGCCCTGGTGGACGCCATCCTGGCCAAGCGCAACCTGGGCACCCGGATCGGCATGGCCGAGGTGGTGGTGGCCCTGGGCCCCGGCTTCGAGGCCGGGGTGGACGCCGACGCCGTGGTGGAGACCAACCGCGGCCACGATCTGGGCCGGGTGATCCTCAGCGGCCGGGCCGAACCGGACACCGGCACCCCCGGGCTGGTGGGCGGCCGGGGCCGGGAGCGGGTGCTGCACGCGCCCTGCGCGGGCGTGGCGCAGAACCTCAAGCGCATCGGCGACCTGGTGCGGGCCGGGGAACCGGTCCTGGGCATCATCGGCGAGCAGGGCCTGACGCCGGTGGCGGCCGGCATCGACGGCGTGCTCCGGGGCCTGATCCGGCCCGGCTTCCAGGTCCACAAGGGGCTGAAAGTGGCCGACGTGGACCCCCGGGGCCGGCGGGAATACTGCTACACGGTTTCGGACAAGGCCCTGGCCATCGCCGGCGGAGTGCTGGAGGCGATCCTGGGCCTGGCCGGGCGGGGGCGCCGGTGATCTACCTGGACAATGCGGCCACCAGCTTTCCCAAGGCGCCGGGGGTGCCCGAGGCGGTGGCCCGCTGCCTGGCCGGGGCCGGGGGCAATCCGGGCCGGGGCAGCCACCGGTTCGCCCTGGAGGGCAGCCGCACCGTGTTCCAGGCCCGGGAGGCCTGCGCCCGGCTGTTCGGGCTGGCCGACCCGGCCCGCCTGGTGTTCACCAAGAGCGCCACCGAGGCGCTCAACCTGGCCATCCTGGGCCTGGTGCCGCCGGGCGGGACCGTGGCGCTCAGCAGCCTGGAGCACAACGCGGTGATGCGGCCGCTGCGCCACCTGGAGGCCGCCCGGGGGGTGCGGCTGCTGGTGGTGCCGTTCGATGCCTGTGGCCGGCCGGATCCCGGGCAGCTGCGCTCGGCCCTGGCCCTGCGGCCGGACTTGATGCTGCTCACCGCCGCCAGCAACGTCTCCGGCTGCCTGCCGCCGGTGGCCGAGATCGCCGCCCAGTGCCGCGCCGCCGGGGTGCCGCTGTGCCTGGACGCGAGCCAGGCCGCGGGCCACGTGGCGCTGCCCCCGGCCGGGCCGGACCTGCCGCTGGTCTGCTTCTCCGGGCACAAGGGCCTGCTGGGCCCGGCCGGCACCGGCGGCCTGTGCCTGGCCGAAGGCTGCGCTCCGGAACCGCTGGTGCGGGGCGGCACCGGCAGCGCCTCGGACAGTGAGGAACAGCCCACCCAGCTGCCCGATCGCTACGAGGCGGGCAGCCCCAACCTGCCGGGGCTGGCCGGGCTGCTGGCCGCCGTGCGGTGGCTGGAGGCCACCGGGATCGCCGAGCTGCAGCGGCGGGAGGCGGTCCTGTGCGACCACCTGCTGCGGGGCCTGCTGGCCCTGCCCGGGGTGGCTGCGCCCGGGCCCGGGCCCGGGGAGCCCAGGGCCCCGGTGGTCTCCATCACCGTGGCCGGCCGGGACCTGGGCGAACTGGCCCTGGAACTGGACCGCCGGGACATCGCCGCGCGGGTAGGGCTGCACTGCGCCCCCGCGGCCCACCGCAGCCTGGGCACCTTCGAGGCCGGCGGCACCCTGCGCTTCTCCCCGGGCTGGGCCACCACCCGGGCCGAGCTGGACGTGGCCCTGGCCACCCTGGAAGGACTCCTCGCATGACCGGACACCCCGCCCTGACCCAGTTCACGCGCTTCTCCGGCTGCGGCGCCAAGCTCGGCCCGGGGGTGCTGGAGGAGGCGTTGTGCGGGCTGGAACAGCCGGCCTACCCGGAGCTGCTGGCCGGGTTTTCCGGCTGCGAGGACGCCGGGCTGTTCCGCCTGGGGCCGGACCTGGCCCTGGTCCAGACCGTGGACTTCTTCCCGCCCATTGTCGACGATCCCGCGCTGTTCGGCCGGATCGCCGCCGCCAACGCCCTGTCCGATATCTACGCCATGGGCGCCCGGCCCATCACCGCCCTGGCCCTGGTCTGCCATCCGCTCAAGCAGCTGGGCGTCGGGCCGCTCAAGGCCATGCTGGCCGGGGGCCTGGAGGCCCTGGTAGAGGCCGGCTGCGCCCTGCTGGGCGGGCACAGCGTCGAGGATCCCGAACCCAAGCTGGGATATGCCGTCACCGGCCTGGTGGACCCGGCCAGGGCCTGGCGCAACAACACCCTGCGGCCCGGTTGCGGGCTGATCCTGACCAAGCCCCTGGGCACCGGGCTGGTGAACATGGCCCTGCGCGCCGACTGCGCCGTCCCGGGCTCCCGGGAGGCGGCCGAGGCCGCCATGGCCACCCTCAACCGGCGCGCCGCCGAGGTGCTCGCGGGCTTCCCGGTCGCGGCCTGCACCGATGTCACCGGCTTCGGCCTGGCCGGCCATGCCGCCGAGATGGCCCAGGGCGACGCCTGCGGGCTCAGCCTGCGCTACCCCGACCTGCCGCTGCTGCCTGGGGTGCTGGACTACGCCGCCATGGGCCTGGTGCCGGAGGGCACCTACCGCAACAAGGCCGGCCGGCAGAAGTTCCTGCGCAACGCCGGCGAGCTGCCGGCCCTGGCCCTGGACCTGCTGTTCGATCCCCAGACCTCCGGCGGGCTGCTGGCGGCGCTGCCGCTGGGCGCGGCCCGGGAGGCCCTGGCGGCGCTGCGCGAGGCCGGGGTGGAGGCCTGGCTGGTGGGAACCAGCGGCGGCCCCGCGGGCCAGGTGGAGGTGCTGCTCTGATGCCGGTGATCGCGACCTTCCGCTCCAGCCACGCGGCCCTGGCTGCCGAGCGCAGCCTGCTGGGCGCGGGGCTGGCGGTGGAGCTGATCCCGGTGCCCCGGCAGATCCGCAGCGACTGCGGCTTCTGCCTGCTGCTGGAGCTCGCCGGGGCCGGCGCGCCGGAACTGCAGCTGCTCGATGTGCTCGATGCCTGCGGCGCCACCGGGCGCTGGCGGGTGGTGGAAACCCAGGCGGACCCTGCTTCCAGAAAGGTGAAACACTATGAACGATGCCCGTAGGATCCTGGACGCCCGGGGCGCGGCCTGCCCCGAGCCGGTCATCCTCACCCGCAAGGCCCTGGCCGAAGGCGGGTTCGACCTGCTGGAGGTGCTGGTGGACGATCCCTCGTCCCGGGACAACGTGGTCCGGTTCGCCGGCTTCGCCCAGTGCGGGGTGGAGGACGTGGCGGAGGAGGGGAGCACCTTCCGCATCCTGCTCCGGCCCGATGCCGGGCCGGCGTCGCCCAGGGCCGGCCAGGGCGAGCGGTCCGTCCAGCCCGCCCCGGAGGCCCCGGGGCCGCTGAGCGCCCAGGGGGTGACCGTGCTCATCACCGCCGGCGGCATCGGCAGCGGCGACGGGAACCTGGGGGCCCTGCTCCTGCGCGGGTTCCTGTACACCCTGGCCGAGGCCGACGGGGTGCCCCGGCGGATCATCCTGATGAACGGCGGAGTGACGCTGGCGGTGCAGGGCTCGGATTCCCTGGTGAACCTGAAGCGGCTGGCCGAGCGCGGGGTGGAGATCCTGGCCTGCGGCACCTGCCTGGAGTTCTTCGAACTGCGGGAACGGCTGGCGGTGGGGCGGGTGACCAATCTCTACGAGATCGCCGGGCTGCTGCTCCAGGGGCGGACGCTCAGCCTGTGAGGCCTACAGCGTCCGCTTGAACAGCTTCACCGCCAGGAACAGCGCCACGCTGCCGATCCCGCACAGGAACAGCAGGTCCGGCACGATCACGGCGAAACCGGAGTCCTTGAGCAGCACGGCCTTGAGGCCGTGCACCGCGTAGGTGAACGGGTCCACCTGGGCGATGGCCCGCAGCCAGGGCGGGAACGCCTCCACCGGGTAGACCGCGCCGCTGGGGAAGTAGAGCAGGGTGTTGAGGATCCCGAACATGGCCCGGGGCACCAGGGGATCCTCCACCCGCACCATCAGCATGAACATCATGGCGTTGAAGGCGAACGAGGTGGCCACCAGCATGGCCATCAGCTGCAGCAGCGCCCAGGGGTGGAACAGCACGTCCAGGCCGGCCACCAGCGAACCCAGCAGGGTGAGCACGAAGCCGGCCAGGATCGCCTTGATCGCCCCGGACAGGATCAGCCCGCCCACCAGCTCGGTGCGGGTGATGGGGGTGACCAGGAAGCCCTCGTGCACCCCGCGCGCCTTGTCGTCGATGTAGAGCATGCCGCCGCCGATCATCACCGAGACGAACATGGCCAGGGCGATGGAGCCGGGCAGCAGGTACTTCATGTAGTCGATGAAGGGGTACAGCTCCACCGTCTCCATGGCGATGGCATTCACCACCCGCTGCGGCGCCGCGGGCTGGTTGAGGGCGTCGGTGAGCGACTGCAGCTCGCCTTCGAGGCTGCTGCTGATGAACTGGTCCGAGTTGTCCACCACCAGGCCCAGGCTCGGCTTCTCCCCGGCGTAGACCCGCCGGGAGAACTGGGGCGGGATGATGACGGCCGCGTCCAGCTTGCCGGCGCGGACATCGTTCTGGGCCAGCTTGTCGCTGTCGTAGCGCTGGACCCGGAAGGTGCGCAGGTTGGCCGCCACCGAGTCGAAGGCTTCGTGGACCCGCAGCGCCTGGGGCCCGCCGTCGTAGTCCACCACCCCGACCCGGGCTTCGGTGATCTTGCCGCCGAAGGCATTGCCCAGGATCACCAGCTGGACCAGGGGGAACACCATGGCGGTGAGCATCAGTGCCGGCGAGCGGAAGAACTTCCGCAGCTCCCGTTCGACGATGGCCAGCAGGCGGTTCATGGCTGCATCCCCGGCCGGGGCGGCATCGTGTAGCCCTGGGCCTTCACCTGCTCGTCGCGCAGCTGGCGCCCGGTGTAGTGGACGAACACGTCGTCCAGGGTGGTGTTCTGCACGCTCAGGGTGCGGATGGTGATCCCGCCGCGCACCGCCAGCTCCACCAGCTCCGTGGTGGTGCGGCCGCCGTTGGTGGTGAGCACCCGGAACATGCCGGAGCCTTCGTTCTGCACCGCGGTCACCTCGTCCAGCGCGCCCAGGCGCTGCTCCCAGTCCCCGGGCGGGTCCTGGAACTGGGCCTCGATCACGTTGTTGCCCGGCACGCTCTGCTTGAGCCGGGCCGGGGTGTCCAGCGCCACCAGTTTCCCGTGGTCGACGATGGCGATCCGGTCGCAGAGCCGGTCCGCCTCGTCCATGTAGTGGGTGGTGATGAGGATGGTCAGCTGCTTGCGGGCCTTGAGGTGGTTGAGCATCTCCCACACCGCCACCCGGGACACCGGGTCCAGCCCGGTGGTGGGCTCGTCCAGGAAGAAGATCCGCGGATTGTGCACCAGGCCCCGGGCGATCTCCAGCCGGCGCCGCATGCCGCCGGACAGGGTGCGGGTCTCGGCGTCGCGCCACTTGACCAGGTCCACCGCCTCCAGCAGTTCGTCGATGTTCCGGTTCCGCTCGGCCCGGGGCACATTGTAGAGCTTGGCGTAGATCGACATGTTCTCCTGGACGGTGAGGTTGATGTCGCTGGTCAGGGCCTGGGGGATCACCCCCATGCAGCGCCGCACCGCGTCGGGGTCGGCGGCCACGTCGTGGCCCTCGATGAAGGCCCGGCCCTCGGTGATGGGCATGAGCGTGGTCAGCATCCGGATCAGCGTGCTCTTGCCGGCCCCGTTGGGGCCCAGCAGGCCGAAGGTCTCCCCCGCCGCCACCTCCAGGGTGATGCCCTTGACCGCCTCGAACGCGCCGAACCGCTTGACGATGTTCTCGACCCGGATCGCTCCGCTCAAGGGCGCACCAGCCGGCTCTTGGGCAGCAGCACCTCGGCGGTCATGCCCGGCACGTAGCGTTCCCCCGGGTTGTTGATCCGCAGCTTGAGCCTGACGGTCTTGATGTCGCGCTTGCGCCGGCTCACGTCCCGCTGGGTGGCGAAGTCGCCTTCGGCGCTCTTGGCCAGCACCGAGCCGTCCACCCTTTCGCCTCCGGGCATGCGCACCGCCAGGTGGTCGCCCAGCGCCACCGACGCGGCCTCGGTCTCCGGCAGCGGCGCGTAGACCCAGGTCTGGTCCAGGTCCACCAGGGTGACGATGGCCGCGCCCGGA
>Ga0316217_10003634_pt1 | contig 17331 bp, 7 predicted proteins | sample 1anoAmetaG_FD_203633 | JGI IMG/M metagenome (GOLD analysis project Ga0316217, IMG submission 203633) | Freshwater microbial communities from Trout Bog Lake, Wisconsin, USA - 1anoA | ecosystem: Environmental > Aquatic > Freshwater > Lake > Hypolimnion/Profundal zone | place: USA: Wisconsin...
AGCTCGATATGATCAAAGCCGATTTGCCGGTATTAACGAATTTGAACTCGCGCACAGCATTGGTTTCGTCACCTTTTTTAACGGTGCCGTAGTCAATAGTGGTTCCATCCCACTTAAATTCCGGTGCGTTAGGATCCGGTGCCGGTGTTGCGGTTTGTGCCGGAGCTGCAGGAGTAGCTGCCTGCGGCGCCGTTTGCGCAAATGCCAAAACGCTGGCACCGGCAAAACTTAACATCAGAAATAATTTTTTCATTGAGTTGTTGTTTTAATTTGTTGTTTAAAAATTGGGTTATCGTTTCTGGTATAAACAAATGTAATGCCTTTTTTCACTTTTAATAGTTACACCCCACAGGGGTTTAACGTTTTTTTACAGCTGATGTAATAAAGCAGCTATTAAACGGCGGTCACATTCAAGCGGGTACACTTTAAATGCAACTTCCAGCATATTTGTCTTACCTCCTCTGTCCATAACAGCTGTAATTTTGGCATCAACTTATCTAAAGGATCGGTATTGTGTGCTGCTACATAGTTATTATAGGCCGACCAACTTTGTATATAATTTAACCATTGCAACCGGGTCCATTGCATGTTGCAAAAAAAGGCGGGGGTTTTAACCGGCTCAAAAGGAAAAGGTAGTGTTTCATAACTATTGCGCACATACCAACGGCCAGGTGGCCAGTAATCCTGCAAAAAATCATACATAAACCAGTCCATCAATTCATCTATTGCAGGCAATATGCGCGCCTCTGAATATGCCCAAACAGCCAGTATTCCATTGGGTTTTGCCACCCGCTGTGCTTCTGCGTAAAATTTATCGTGTTCAAACCAATGCGCGGCCGTTGCTACCGTTATCAGGTCTGCCGATTGGTTGGGGAGGCCGCTTTGTTCGGCCGTAGCAACCCGGTAGTCAATATTTTCGCGTTTCATGCCCTTTTCAATTTGTTGGGCGCTGCCATCGGTTGCAATGATTTGCTTAAAATAGGGAGAAAGTGAAATAGCAGCCTGGCCGTTGCCCGTGGCACAATCCCAGCAGATTTCTTTACCCGGTGCTAAGCCTGCCAGATACGCAAATAACTCATCGGGGTAGGTGGGCCTGGCCTTTAAATACATAGCCGATTGACGGGAGAAGTGATCTTGAAATGACATAAATTGGAAATTATGGAACGCGGATTGATTATGATTTTTATAATAGCCTGCAGTCATTTTAAAGAAATGCAGCAGTTAGCTAATTCATTTATCAGATTCAAGTTAACCTGCTGATGATTGCCTCTAATGGTAAAAATCGGCCTTCTACAGCGGTTTTTTCAAAACGCAGCGAATTATCCGCAAAATTTAACATGGAAACTTTCGACCCATTTTTTGTTTCCATGGTTTTGTTCACTTACATTTGCGGCCCGAAATTATGAAAGACAATAAGCAGTATGCAGCCCTGTTAAGCAAAAGTCGCGAGTTGTTCATGAAGCATGGCGTTAAAAGCCTTACCATGGACGAGATAGCGAAGCAGATGGGGATGAGTAAGAAGACGATATACCAGTTTGTTGAGAATAAAAGCGACCTGGTTAAGCTTACGATGCAGGACTTTCTGGAAGAGGAACGGAAATTGATGGATGGTATTCTTAAAAATTCCAGCAATTCGGTAGATGAAATGATAACCATGATTGAATACTGGTTGCAGGTTGTAAGGGAGTTTAACGCTACTACCCTAAACGAAGTGCAGAAGTATTATCCTGAAACCTGGAAGATGTATAATGATTATCGTTTCAATTTTATGCTGGGGTTGATACAGGCTAATCTTAAAAAAGGAATAGAGGAAGGATATTACCGGGGCGATCTGGATGCGGATATTATTTCAAAGATATATATACTGGCAGTGGAAATATTATTGAACCAGGAGGTTTTTCCGGTAAGGCAATATTCTTTCTTAAATATCTACCGTGAGTTTTTGAGTTACCATTTGCGGGGTATAGTATCGGCTAAAGGATTAAAATACATGGACGGTCACAATTTATTCAAGAGTTAACCGACAAGTAAACAATGAGAGGAATGAAAAAGAAGATATTAACCGGTATTATAACACTTTTTGCGTTTTCGCTGTTTGCGCAGGAAAAGAGTGTAAGCGCTTATACCCTTAAGGAAGCGATTGATTATGCCTTGCAGAATAATGTAAATGCAAAAAACGCAAAGCTGGATATTCAGAAGGCAAAGGCATTTAATCTGGAGATATTGACCCAGGGCTTGCCTAATTTAAGCGGTAGTTTTGAGTATGATTATTACTTTAAGACTCCACTTGTTCCTGCCGTCAGCAATATAGTTGCACCCGGTAGCCCGTTTGCTACAGCGCTGGGACAATTATCGCAGCATAGTAATGACCCTGCGTTGGTAAGTACATTAAACAGCCTGGGCGGCGGTTTCACGAATATATCTTTTGTGTTGCCTAACGAAATCAGCACTGGTATTACATTAACCCAGCTATTATTCGATACCCGCTATGTTTTCGGACTTAAAGCCCGCAAGGCCCTGTTGTTAAGCAGCAGGCTTCAATCTGACCTCAGCGACCAGGATATAAGAACCAATATTACCAAAGCTTATTGCCAGGCCGAAGCAGCCCAGGAAGCAAAAAGCCATTTACTGGACACTAAAAAGGTAATCGATAAATTGTTAGATGATACCCGTGCTGTTTTTGCCCAGGGCCTGGCCGAAGAACTGGATGTAAACCGCCTGGAACTTGCAAAAGCGAACCTCGAAATGCAAATCAACCAACAAAATAATATGGCTGAGGTTGCGCTTGCCAACCTTAAATTCCAGATGGGCCTGTCGCTGAGTGAGGTTATTATTCTGAAAGATAAACTGGACGACCTTAGAACGTCAATTGTTCCCCAACAAAATACTTTTGATCCTAAAAGCAGGGTAGAATACAAATTGCTAAGTAATGCGGTAACCCTGGATGACTTTAACATGAGATCAAAACGCAGCGGTTATTATCCATCGCTGGGAGGCTTTCTGAATTACTCCGGGAACGTGCAAACCCAGGCTTTTTCTGATATGTTCAAAGGCAGCAATTGGTACCCCCAGGGTATTGTTGGTATTAAACTGAACATACCCATCTTCGATTCGGGTTTAAAATATGCGCAGGTGCAGCAGATAAAGATGGAAAAACTGAAGACCCAGAATAACCTCGATAATTTTGTAAACGCTGCCAATCTTCAGTATCAATCAGCCATGTCAAATTTTAACGCTGCTTTGGGCGATGAGATCAGTGCTCAGAAAACGCTTGCGCTGAGCAAAAAGATATATGACACCAACCAGGCTAAGTTTAAAGAAGGTGCGGGTTCAAGTTTTGAACTGCAGCAAAGCGAGCAGGAGTTTACAACCAATCAGTTAAAACAAATTCAAACTATCCTGAACCTGCTTAGTGCCAAGGCCGACCTTGACAAAGCTATGGGCGCAAAATAAATTTTATATCACGTAAGTATTAAAACCGGTGGCAGCACCGGTAACGCAGAAATAAAACATCGTAAAATGAAGTTTCAGAAATTATCACTTATCGTTTTCGCAACCTTATTGCTTGCAGCTTGTACCGACAGCGACAAGAAAGATCTTGAAAGCAAAAAGAAACTATTAGCCGACGACAAAGGCCAGCTAAAGGAGCTAACTGCCAAAATAGAAACCCTTGAAAAGGAAATCGCAAAAATGGATACCTCCTTTAAGATCGACCAGAAATCGAAACTTGTTACCGCTGAAGCGCTGAAGAAAGAAAACTTTAAGCACTTTATCGAAGTACAAGGCAATGTTGATGCAGAAGAAAATGTTACCGCCTTGCCCCAGCAACCGGGGCTGGTTACTTCAATAAACGTAAAGGTTGGCGACCATGTTACCAAGGGGCAACTGCTTGGCACAACTGCTACCACGGAAGCAGTATCTAACCAATTGCAGGCGGCGCAGGTGCAGCAAGGCCTGGCCAATACTGCTTATGAAAAGCAAAAGGCTTTGTGGGACCAGAAGATAGGTAGTGAAATACAGTTTTTGCAAGCTAAAACACAAAAGGAAGCGGCAGAGAAAAATATTGATGCCTTGAAAAATCAATTGGAAATGACGAAGATAATTGCTCCTATTTCAGGAACTGTGGACGCTGTAAATCTTCGTATAGGCGATATGGCTGCGCCAAGCCAGATGATGCCCGGTATACGCATTGTTAACGGTGATAAGCTGAAAGTAAAAGCTAAACTTGCTGATAGTGATTTTGGAAAAGTAAAGCAAGGTGATGTTGTAAATATCGAGTTCCCCGACCTTAACAAAACCATTGAATCGCCGGTTAGTTATGTTTCAAATACGATAGATCCGCGCTCGCGCACCTTTGGCCTAGAAGTGAAGCTGAACAACGACCACAATGAATATGCAGCCAACCTGATTGCCAAACTGAAGATCAATGATGCGACCTTGAAAAATGTTCTGGTGGTGCCTTCTAACATTATTCAGCGCTCGGCTGATGGTGCGTATGTATTAGTAGCTGAATTGAACGGGGGTGTAAAAACTGCTCATAAGCGTATTGTTACCACCGGGGCAGAGTACAACGGCGAAACGGTAATAACCAGCGGCCTGAACGAAGGTGATAAGATTATAACCTTTGGTTACAGCGAAGTGGTAGACGGACAGAGAATTGATTTTTGAGACAGTAAATTATAGTCCGGGGTAACGCAGGGCTAATTAAGATAGAGTTAATATTTGTAATTTGTATTTCTTAGTGTCTTTGTGCCTTTGGGGCAAAACTAATAAGCGATGAATACTGAAAGATTAAAAGAGCTGAAGTTTACCAGTTGGTGTATTGATAATGCAACAAGTATTTATGTATTTGTGGTGCTTATCATTTTTGCCGGTTTAACTGTATATAATAACCTGCCGAAAGAACTATACCCCGATGTGGTGGTGCCCACTATTTCGATAGTAACCATTTACCCCGGCGCAAGTCCTGAGGATGTTGAAACCCTGATAACCAAGCCTATTGAAAAACAGGTAAAGGGCTTGAATGGTGTTAAGAAGGTAACCAGCAATTCGCTTTCGGATGTTTCTATTATGACGGTTGAGTTTGGTACCGATAAGGACCCTTCGGTATGTAAGCAGAAAGTAACAGATGCCGTTGCCAAAGGAAAGAAAGACCTGCCCAGCGACTTAAAGAACGATCCGCAGATACAGGAGTTTGATATTAACGAGCAGCCGATCATGAACATTAACATATCAGGCGATTTTCCGCTCGACCAGATAAAGAAATATGCCAAAGATCTGAAGGACCGCATTGAAAGTATGAAGGAGATTACCCGCGTGGATATAGTGGGTGGGGTGGACCGCGAAATACATATTGATGTTGACCTGTATAAAATGACTGCCGCCGGTATTGGTTTTATGGATATTGAAAATGCCGTACAGCGTGAGAACCTGAACATATCGGGTGGTGAGGTAAGGATTGATGAAATGCGCCGTAACCTGCGTGTAACCGGCCAGTTTAAAGACCCTCATGAATTGGATAACCTGGTAGTGCGCTCATTTATGGGGACTACCGTATTTTTAAAGGATATAGCTGAAATTAAGGATACTTACGCCGATAAGCAGGATTTTGCCCACCTTGACCATAAGCCTGTTGTTACGCTGAACGTAGTTAAACGCAGCGGCGAAAACCTGATAAATGCTACTGACCAGATATATACTATTCTGGATGATTACAAGGCCACAAAGTTTCCACAAGGGCTGCATGTAAAAGTAACGGGTGATACCTCTGAGCAAACGCGCGTTCAGTTACATGATCTGTTGAACACGGTAATTCTCGGGTTCATTTTTGTGGTGTTTATCCTGATGTTCTTTATGGGCTTTACCAATGCCTTTTTTGTGGGCCTTTCGGTTCCGCTTACAACTTTGGTAGCTTTTTTATTTATGCCTGGTTTGGGAATGACCATGAACATAATGGTTCTGTTCTCGCTGTTACTGGCATTGGGTATTGTGGTAGATGATGCTATTGTGGTGATTGAGAATACGCACCGTATTTATAATAAGTATGATTTTCCATTAAACCAGGCAGCAAAATTTGCGGCAGGTGAGGTATTTGTGCCTGTGTTGGCTGGTACCCTTACAACACTTGCGCCGTTCTTTCCGCTGCTATTCTGGCCCGGTGTTATTGGTAAGTTCATGAAGCACTTACCTATTACCCTTATTATCACTTTGGGCGCTTCGTTATTTGTAGCCTTTATTATTAACCCGGTTTTTGCCGTTTCGTTTATGACCAAAGACGACCACGACAGCAAATCGAAATTGCGCGATTATTTAAAAGGGTTCATCTTCTTTGCCGTTACTGCGGTAATAGGTTATGCTACCAAGCATAATGGCATTGGCAACTTCTCTGTTATATTTATCGGCATCCTGCTTCTTTACCATTTTGTGCTATCACGAGCTATTTATGGATGGCAAACTTATTTGTGGCCTAAGGTTACTAACGGGTATAGAAAAGTAGTGACCATGTTTATTAAAGGATGGGGGCCGGTAATTGTTCCGCTTGCAACCCTGGTATTACTGGTAATAAGCATATTTTTTTATATCATCAGCAAACCTAAGGTTGAACTCTTTCCAAGCGGAGACCCGAACTTTGTTTACGTGTATTGCAAATTGCCCATGGGTACTGATGCCAATGTAACAGACTCGGTAACCAAATTGATTGAGAAGAAAGTTTATCAGGTTATCGGAGAGCACAATCCCGATGTTACTTCGGTTATATCAAACGTGGGTGTCGGCGCGGGCGACCCGCAAAATCCTGATAAAGTAGCTACCCCTAATAAAAGTAAAGTGACGGTAGCGTTCATTAAATTCAGCGAGCGTAAAATTGCACACACCGCAATGTGGCTCGATTCTATACAAAACGTTTTTAAACGTGAAGGTGTAGCTGGTGCGGAAATAAGCGTTGAAAAAGAAGCCAATGGTCCACCGGTAGGAAAACCAATTAATATTGAAATAAGCGGCGATGACTTTACGGTTATGCAGCGCCTCAGCAATCAACTTAAAGCACAAATTGACAAGCAAAATATTGCCGGCGTTGACGAGTTGAAAAGTGACCTGCAGATAAGCAAACCCGAAATTATTATTGATATAGATAAAGAAAAGATGCAGCGCGAAGGCATTTCGTTAGGTCAGGTAGGTTCTGAATTGCGCACAGCCTTGTTTGGAAAGGAAGTATCGAAATTCCGCGATAAAAATGAAGATGCACCTATTCAATTGCGTTTAAGGGCTGAGGACAGAAGACAGGTTGAACAGTTGATGAACGTGAATATTTCGTTTATGGACATGAGTATCGGCGCTTTCAGGCAGGTGCCCGTATCGGCGATTGCTAATGTGCACTATGCTAACTCTATCAGTGTAATAAACCGGAAGAACCAGAAGCGTGTCATAACCCTTGCGTCAGACCTGGCTGGTGGCCATACAGCAAATGAAATCATTCCGCAGATAGAACTCATTATTGCCAATATGGATGTGCCGGAGGGTTACACTATTAAAATGACCGGCCAGGAAGAGCAGCAGCAGGAAACAATGAATTTTCTGGGGTTGGCATTTGGTGCAGCCTTTGCGCTTATGTTCCTGATACTGGTTACACAGTTTAATTCGGTTGTTAAACCTCTGATTATTGCTACAACAGTTGTTTTTTCGTTGATTGGCGTAGCGATTGGTTTTACCATTACACACAAAACCCTTTCGGTAATTATGACCGGTGTAGGTATTTTTGCACTGGCGGGTATAGTTATACGGAACGGTATACTATTGCTTGAATTTATTGATGAGCTGCGTGGCCGCGGCCTTGAAGTTGCTGAAGCCGTAGTTGAAGGTGGCGCTACGCGTATGACTCCGGTTATACTTACAGCATCAGCGGCTATACTTGGTCTTATACCTTTGGCCATTGGCCTTAACATGGATTTTGAAACCCTGTTTACGCACCTAAACCCTCATTTCTATTTAGGTGGTGATAACGTTGTGTTTTGGGGCCCGCTGGCCTGGACCATGATATTTGGTTTAGTAATGGCTACTTTCCTTACACTGCTGGTTGTGCCGAGTATGTATATGCTTGGCCATAAAGTGCGCAAGCGTTTTGTGAAGTATGCGCCATGGATCAGGTATTTATAATTTCCTGATAGCGTTATTTTGCAAGCAATAGTTTTTTTTATCGCTTATTTTATTTGTGAGCGAAGGTTAAAAGGACAAATCTTAAACCGTATACTTGCTTTGCTGCCGGTTGTGGCAAAGGCCATTGGGTATTATACCGTAAAAAAAATAGGTATGCAGAACAACGGTAAAGTTAGTTTACAACGGATACCACTATTAACCTAATGTGGATCATTTTAACCGTAAATGACTCGACCATAATCATGAACGGCAGGCAACTTAGTTTTGCAGGAAACCTTGCATCTGCTATATTCTTTTTACGCTCCGGCTAAAGGGAGTGCCTATAATGTTCAATTCAACTTTTCGCACCATTCAATTTGGAGCTAGCATTAATGGGATGGCCGGAGGCGGATGTAGCTGCAGCGGTTCAAAAAAAGTTAGCCGGGGCGGTATTATTTTTGGGTGCGCACCATTTTATAGATGCGTATTGCGCTCATTAAAACAATAACAAACAGCACCAGGCCTATAACTCCCCAAACGGCGCTTAGTCCATCTTTCACCGTGGCCAGCATTACAATGGCAATTAAAAAAATAGTGGCTACCTCGTTCCAGATGCGCAGTTGTTGCGAGGTCCATTTAAAAACGCCGCTCATCTGTTGTTTGAATATCTGATGCAGCGTAAGATGATAACCGTATAAGCCTATAACAAAACACAACTTTATGATTAACCAGTTGGGAAGGCCGTTATACATATACCACATCCACGGGCCAAAGATGAGTGTGATAATTGCAGAAGGCCAGGTAATGCCATACCAGAGGCGTTTTATCATCATATTAAATTGTGGCCGCAAAGCTGCTTTTTCTGCTTCTGTTTTTTCTTCTGCCTCGGCATTGTATATGAAAAGCCGCACGATATAAAATAACCCGCTGAACCAGGTTACTACAAAAACAATATGAAGGGCCTTAATGTATAAATACATAATAAATATCTTTAAAGCAGCTTTGATGCCTGCCAATTACTGCGCAAGGTAATAACTAATCTAAAATTATAAGCCGGCTAAAATAAGTAAGCGGATTACCTGATAAGCGTTACGCTGCCCTTAAACAGTTTATCGCTGTGCCCATCAGAGAATGACACTTGTATTGCGTAAACAAATACACCGGGTTGCACAGCCTTGCCTTTGTAGGTTCCATCCCACTGAAAATCGGGGCTGTTGGATTCAAAAACTTTTTCTCCCCAACGGTCAAACACTTCTACCGCTACGTAGCGCATGGCGGCTTTATTACCGAATATTTCAAAGAAATCATTGTTGCCATCGTTGTTAGGCGTAAACGCGTTGGGGATAAAAAGATCGTAATCCGGTATCACATTTATATCGATGGTATCAACAGCTATGCAGCCGTTGTTATCCTGGCCGGTAACGGTGTAGTGCGTATCTGCGGTTGGCGAGGCAACCGGTGCAGCGCAATCACTACAGGTTAAACCTTCCTGTGGTGTCCATTGATAATGTAATTGAGTTCCGTTGGTTGCGGTTGCCAATTGAACAAGTTGCCCAAGTTTTATAGTGGTAAACGATGGTGTTGCCTGAAGCGTTAGTACAAACTGGTATTGCAGGGTAAACGACGAGTCTATAGTGCAGCCGTATTGATCGGTTACTGTTACAGCATAACTACCCGGCGAAAGATTTGAAGGTGAAGCACCTTGCTGGGCGCCGGACCAATGATATTGATAAGGATTTGTATTGCCACCAACAACCAGAGTAATAGAGCCATCTTGTAGCGGCGGACAAAGTGGATTGTCAACAGTGGCTTCCAGTATTAAAGTAGGCTGTATGATAACCGTAGCGGTAGCCGTTACACTACAACCGTTATGGTCATTCACTGTAAGCGCATAAGTGCCCGCGTGAATATTAATGATGTTCTGCGTATTGGCACCGTTAGACCAGTTGTAAGTATAGGCAGCCGTTCCGCCTGTTACGTTTGAAATGACTGCACCGTTTTTAGCAACCGGGCAGGTTTCGTTACTAACTGATAGAGAATCGGCAAGTGCAGCTGGCTGTTTAATAACAAGGCCGGTATCGGTACCGGTGCAATTGTGGGCATCGGTAACTGTTACTGAATAGATGCCCGGTGCCAGGTTTGATATCTGAGGCGTTGTAACAGCATTGCTCCATAAGTAAGCATAAGGTGTAGTTCCGCCGGTGACTACCGTTTTAATATTGCCGTCATTTTTGCCAAAGCAGCTAACGTCTGTTAGTGTTGGCGTAATTACAATTGAATCAGGTGAAGTTATTGTAACAGAGTTGGTAACAGAACACTGGTCTGAATCGGTAAATGTCAATGTATAGGTGCCGTTAGCCAGGTTGGTAATGTTTGAAGCAGTGGAGGTATTGCTCCAGCTTAAAGTGTAAGGCGTTACTCCGCCGCTTTCAGTTGTATAAATGCTGCCGTCAGCATATCCGTAACAGCTGGGTGCAATGGATGAATCAACGGTAATAACAAGCGGAGCTGGTTGGGTAATGACTATAGATGTATCAACAGTGCAATTGTTGGCATCGGTACCGGTTATAGTGTAGCTACCGGCTATTAATTGAGCTATAGCTGCAGTAGTGGCAGCGTTGCTCCATAAATAATTATATGCACCAGTACCGCCAGAGAGGGTTGCGGTAATGCTGCCGGTATTGTTACCACTGCAAAGTACATTAACTGTTTGTATGGACAACTGCAGAGGCAGCGGTGTAGTAATAGTTGCATTACCGGTTATGGTGCAGCTGTTGGAGTCGGTAACTGTAACTGTATATGTTGCAGGCGGTAAGTTGGAGATATTGGCTGTGGTTAGTCCACCGGTCCATAAATAAGTATATGGCGTTATGCCGCCTTGAACGGTAGTGCTTATTTTGCCGTTATTAAAACCGGCGCAGGTAATGTTTGTATCGGTCAGCGCCAGTTGTAATGCCGCCGGTTGTACTATGACAGCACCGGCAGTAATGGTGCATAACAGGCTATCAGTAACCGTTACCTGGTAAATGCCCGCCGCAAGGCCAGTAATGTTTTCTGTATTGGCTGAATTGCTCCAATTAAAAACATCCTGCCCGGTGCCACCTGATACTATCACTGAGGCGGTGCCATTTGATTGACCAAAACAGATAACGGGCGTAACAACCACAGAGTCGGCGAGGGCGGCTGGTTGATTAATGGTATCGTTTAAAGTTGCAGTACAGCCGATAGCATCTTTAACCGCAACAGCATAATTTCCTGCCATCAGATTACTGATGTTGGGCGTGGTTTGTAACGAACTCCATAAATAGGCATAGCCAGGTGTTCCGCCGTTGACCGTTAATTGTATTGCGCCGTTATTACCGCCAAAACAGCTGACATTTGTGTTTGCGGCTGTAAGCGTTATGGGGCTTGATTGGCGGACTATAAAACTATCGATACCGGTACAGCCCCCAGCATTAGTTACCGTAACCCGGTAAGTAGCCGGAGAACCAACCGTAATGGTCTCGGTAGAATCGCCGGTGGACCAGCGGTAGGTGGTATAGCCTGCGCCGGCATCCATTGCCGCACTGTCGCCAGGTGCGCATAAGGCAGAATCGCCGGTAATGTAAGGTGCAGGGCTGGTAACTGAAATCGCATTTATGGAGTCAATAACAAAACAGTTGCTTACAGTGATCTTTACAAAATATAAGCCCGGAGTTGAAATGGTTTTTACGGGATTGGTGGCACCGTCATTCCAAAGGTAGCCACTGGCGCCGAAAGTGGTAGCATTTAGAGTAAGTGTTGTACCGGTGCATAAATTGGTGTCGCTGCCAAAGGGCCTGCTGTTGGCAAGGTTGCTTATATTAATTGTATCGCGTGCAATACAGGTGCCAAGCGTTGCAGTAACCGAATAAGCTCCTGCACTATCAGTTGTAAAGGAAGGCGATGTTGAACCGGTGTTCCATAAAAATGTTTCGCCGGGGCTGGTGGTTATATTGGACTGGTAACTCATGCCTGCACACAGCGCCTGGTCAGGACCGAGATTAAGGGTGGGCTGTGTACCGGTGCCTATCACTATCGTTTTTGAAACCTTGCAATTATTAAAACTGTCAATAACCGTATAAGTTCCACCGGCGGTTACGTTATAAACAGAATCGGTATTGCCATCCTGCCATAAATAGGTTGCTCCCGGCCAGGTGGTAGCATGCAGCACCAGCGACAATGGGGGGCATAAGGTAGTATCTGCAGGCAGATTGACTACAGGCTGCTGATTAGCAACAATAGTTTGGCGAAGACTATCCTGTTTGTTGCATGCAGTGTTGGTTACCGTTAAAAGTACGCTGTAACTCTGCGTAAGATTTGGAGTTGGGAATGCAAAAACCGGATTCTTGATATTTGACGTGTCGCCCTCGCCAAAATCCCAATGGTACCGGATAGAATCACCTTCAGTAGATTGATTCACAAAAAAGACGGAATCGTTTGCGCATGACTGGTTGCTTATCCAGTTGGCAACCACAAAACAGTTAGATACCGGTATACAACCCGGTTGAGCGGGTGCGGCATTTATCTGCACATCAATAGTGCCTGTAACCTGCCCGAAGGGATAACCAAATTGATTGGCGGGTTCAACAACCTGTATGTAGTAGCTGCCCTGGGTCATACAATTAAATGTATTAACGGTGCTTGCGCTTACAAAACAGCTGCCGGGGTTCATGGCATTACAGGTGCCATACAACATTCGGTAACGGATCTGATCGGCAGGCACATTGGTATTATCAGTCAATACCGGTGTAATGTCAAAAGTATCGGGGCCGGTAATTGTAAACCGGTACCAGGTGGATTTGAATTGTGGTATTGAATCGCCGTTTGGTATAAGGCAGCCCATGTTGGATCCATCTTCGCCAAAATCGCCACCAATACTGTGGCAATCAACAATAGCACTCATATTAATTGAACCGGCAGCCGAGATCGTTCCTGCAATAGGGTCGCTGCAGTAATCCCCGTGCTGGTCTATGAACCATACTACCGGCTGTACGGTTTCATCGGTCCGGTTACAGCCGGTCATTAAAATATAATAAGTACCGGCAGTTATACAGGTTTGGTACCACTCGGTGTTGGTGGGGGCATCATAGTAATTGTATTGCACACCCGGTAAATTTGCCAAACCATGTGTTGTTGAGTCGCCGGGCACTACCTCTCTGTACCATGTGAGCTGACATCCATCAACGGTGTTAACGTTGGCACCGTTAATAAGATAACGCAACCGTATAAGACCGGTTTCATTAACTGTAAACTTATACCATAGATTTTTCTGGGCGCAGTTGCATGGGTTAGGGTCGAGTGAGTCTTGTGTGGCGCATGTAAAATTATCTGTACCGCCCAGCCAGATACCGGTATCTAATGGCTGTTGCGTATAAGGCGGTGCCACCTGGTTTAAACCGTTTATTACGTTAGCCTGCGAGTAATGATCATATAACGGAGCGCTGGTGTTAATGGTATCGTATAAGATATTAACCTCTACCTGGCTGTTAGGCTCCATGTTATTGGGGTTATCTACCACTATGTAATACCTTTCTTTAATAGCACCGCAGGGAGAGCGGTAAAAAGATATTTCGTTATAATAACCACAGTAATAATAGTAGTTACTGTTAATAGAGGTAAGCCCTTGTGGTAAAGTTGAGTCAACCTGTCCTGAAGCCACTACAGCGGGAAAAGTAAGTGCGCCGTTCACATCGCTCTTGTAAATTGCAAAAGGGTACTGGCTTGTTTTATCGGGGGTCATATTGTTTACCTTAACATAGCAGGTGCCTCCCTTATCCAGTTCAAATGTGTACCACAAGTTGCGCCGGGGCACGTTGTAACCGTTACCGGGTGCGGCGGCATCAAAAGCATAATCGTTGTTAAGCGAATTATAAAGCAGCGGGTCGTAGGCAACATAGCATGCATTGGCCGTAGGGTCATTAGCCTGTGCGCCGGTGGTGCAGTAAAAGAAGTCATCGCTGGCGGCTCTGTTGGCATCCAGAGGGTTTACATCGCCAACCATGCCGCTGTACCAGGTGCTATCCATTGGTATAGTACCAAAATCATAGGCGTTTACTGCATTGTCAAATCTTGAATATCCAACACTGTCGACATAAATACTTGGCCTGATATTGGAGCCGGCAAAATTATCAGGCGGAAAAATGACAAGTGTATAGGTGCCTGCTACTAATCTGCAAAGCTGTGTGTAATCGCCGTTGCTGTTACAGGGCTGCACCGGTTGGGTGGTAAGCATTTGTGCAGAGTCAGTACGCACATCAAACGGAAATACTTCGCACATGGCACCATTCATACCATAAATATGGAGGTAAGCCATATTGGGCACGGTAAATACATAATAGGTAACCCTGTTTGGCTGGTAGGTATTGGTGCAGGGAACCACTGATTGCAATGTCCACGGGGTATCGGTGGTACAGTTATAATTTTCCTGGTAAAGATTATAAGTAGTGTCAGTTACAGGGTAATCGTTAGTTGTATTGCGGTTAGCAGTTGGTTGAATTAAAAATGGCAGATGTGTGGTAGTATCTATACATGCTTTAAACGGGTGGTCGTAAACGGGACCCGGCGGTGCCTGGGTAATATTGACCGTTATATAATTCGGGTAGCCGATGTCGCCGCCATAACCCCTGTTGCCATTGTAATTGGTTGCGGGTGAGCCGTAGGTAGGTCCTTCGCCATACGCAACCACAGTATACCAACCGGCAGGCAAAGGCGTGCAGGGGCCTGTGTATGTACTGGTAAAGCAGGTCCAGGGTCCACCAACCGGTGTAAGGGTGGCAATGCCGTTAGTAGCTTCGCCGTAAAATAAAGTTAAAGTGCCGGCCTGGCTGCATGTGTAAGCAGCTGAACTTGTAATGGTGGCAAGCGCAGGTGCACTTAAATAAAATTGCCTGTAAATAAGTTTGGTGGCAGGGTTACCGTAAGCCAGTGGACAAGGACCCAACCCGCCGATACTATCCGGATTATCAAGGCATGAAAAATGATCAGTAAGGCTATTAACACTGGTTCCACCATAAAAGGCGATGGAGTCGATAACGCTGCCCATGTTTTCAGCCAGTGCGGCGCTGTGATATACAGTAGTTACCAGCGATTCGCTAACAGACCAGCTTGCGCTTTGCCCTACAATGGTTGAATCGCCGAAGGTTACCAGCGTATACATACCTGGCGTAACGCAGGCTCTGGGCCCTGCACAGCCTCCGTTACCAAAACATAAGGTGGCCTTGCTTAATCCATTTATGGTATCGCCTGAAAGATGCGCTACCTGTGCAGTTGAAAGGCTGTTGGCATCGCCCTGGTATAATATGTTTCCGGTTTGCCAGTAGTTCCAGCTAAAGTTACCTGCAAAGGTAATAACCCCGCTATCGGGCACGCCATCGCCGTTGGCATCGCCTACTAAAAACTGGTAATAGATAGCCTTGGTTTCATCGGGGTCGTTGCAATGGGTGCCGGCAGGCATGACGGTATTATCGCAACCAAAAGTATCTATGCCAGTATTATAGTTAACACCTTGCTGAATCGGCGCATAAGCGTTGGCGACATTATTAACGGTATCTACCGCACCGGGCACATCAAGCGAGTAATGGTTAAATGCCTGTGTGGCCGCGATGCTGTAGGTAACATTCAGGCGTTGGCCTAAGTTATCGCGCCAGGCGCAGCCCCACTGCGGGTCGTCATCGCGGCCCATTACCTGCATGCTGTAAGTACCGGGCTGCACACAGGTAAGGGAGGTGGTGCTTACAAATTGTGTATAAAGATCGGCAAGGGTATCGATGTTATTACATGAGGCATTAATGTCTTTTTTAAAGATGCGCACAAAAGGGGCGTTGCCGTTATTGTAAATATTAAAATACATGTTAGACGGCTGGCCCACCTGGAAGGTGAACCAATCGTTTAAAGTGTAATTAATGCCAGCATGTGTTACCCCACCGGCCGGGTTTGTTTGGCCGCAAACGTTTTGCGAAAACCTGGAGTTGCAACCCCAGTAATCAAAAGTGCTGCCATTACCACCTGGCAGTACGCCTAATATATTGGCAGGTGCAACTGCTGCCGTGGTTGGCTGGGGCCCTGCGGTTGGGGCTACGCCTAATATATCCAGGTAAACCCGTACGTTATCGGCAAAGGTTTTGTTGAAGAATATCTGAATACTGTAGCGCGTGCTGGTGTCAAGCTCACATTCATATTCGCGCTGAAACCACGGGCCGTAGTTGGTGAAGGTATCTACCACTGGCCCGTCGATAAGTGTTAATGCTGAAATGGGTGTGGTAAGCTGATCGCCTTTATACAAGTTATAAGCAAATGTGGCGCCGGGGTTATTATTAAAGCAGCAGCCGGCGGTGGGCCCTATTAACACCTGCGCCCAGTCAATGTATGACGGGGTAGTGAAGGTTAGCCAAATACTTTGGGTCCAGTCGAGATAATTGGGACCTAAAGCGGGGCACGATTCTGTTGAGTCAAAGACTGTCTGGCAACCGGTGGCAAAATCTACATAGTTTTGACAAGAAGACGGCACGCCGAAGTTATAAGCGGTGGCGCTGTCGGTGCCATCGTACGAAGCAGGAGAGGGGTTGTCAAGCAGCAGGGTTATAAATATCGGTCCGTCGGCTGCAAAGTTTGAGCTTACCTGCACTAAATAATAACCCGGTTTAAGGCATGGGTTGGTGGAGTGGCCGAACACAGACTGTGCTGCCAATAAAGCGCTGTCAGCCTCGGCTGTATTGGGGAAACAGGTGTTGGTTTTATAAACAGTAAACCCCACATCGTTTGATGCGATGAGTGAGCTTGGTTGATCAAGCGTTAAAGTGCAGTAACGGGCCGTAGGCAGATAAAAACTATACCATACTGATTTTTTGTTTTCGCCGGCCGATGAAATGGTTGAATAAAAAGTCTCTCCCGGCTCAACAGTAGCGTTGGTAAGGTCAGCCTGTGCTGAGGTGAAGGTGCCCAGGCCATAACCATTATTGCTGATAATAACCGGGCTTGCATTAGCACAATTATCGTTTGCAGGTACCTGTGCTGCTGAAAACAAAACAGAGAACAGCAATAATGGTAATAAAAGACGTGTAAAATTCAGATTCATTTAATAAAGGGTACGTTAACAGACTGATTGTAATTTATAAAGGTTGCTTTGGGCACTGCAGCCTTCATAAAACAGCAATGGGCACACATTTCTACAGTGGCGGTAAA
>Ga0316217_10003635_pt1 | contig 17329 bp, 13 predicted proteins | sample 1anoAmetaG_FD_203633 | JGI IMG/M metagenome (GOLD analysis project Ga0316217, IMG submission 203633) | Freshwater microbial communities from Trout Bog Lake, Wisconsin, USA - 1anoA | ecosystem: Environmental > Aquatic > Freshwater > Lake > Hypolimnion/Profundal zone | place: USA: Wisconsin...
AATCCATTTGATACGATCATCGAAGGCATTGGCTTGAATAGGCCTACTGCAAATTTTAATGAGGCGGTTATTGACGATGCTTATAAGGTTACTGACCAAGAGGCTCTTCATATGGCTTACTACTTGATATAAAACTAAGGCTTATTTGTGGGAGGCTCGTGTGCGGTGAACCTGGTGGCTGCAGTGAAGTAAAGCCGAAAGAATGGAGGGAATATCATAACAATCGTCCATGATTCGGGGATGAGGTACACCAAAAAGTTTTACAATCCCTAATATCTAAAGAGCAAGTAGATACAATTCGAGAGAAGAGAGAGATACTAGCCAGAGGATTTGAGTTTCGTAAAATGATAGAATAAGTTATTTAGTTAATGAATGAAGATAAATAAGCATGAAGCAAAATGACAAATTTGGTTGATTTGACCTTAACTCACTTGGGTGAATCTAATTTAACTTCCTCAAGCTTCAAAGATCAAAATTATTTCTTTCTATATTATATTTCAATCAAATTAAGTCTTAGTTTTAGAAGATAGAGTGTCGTTATTGCAGCTATCTCGCATATTTGCCAAACGATGAGCTGAGGGGACGCTTTTATTCTACGCAAATAAAACTTGAACTTATATTTTAGAATATTCTTCTTATAAACAATTCTATGAAGCAGAGCAGCTCAACAACCAAGAACAAGTTAGCCTATCTCCCGCACTTGGATTACTTATCCAAAAACAAGATATACAAAAGAAAGCAGAGCTAGAAATAAAACGCGTTAAAAGAAGATGTGGATGATGTTATAGCCACATTATCTAAACAACCATCTATTTGCGAGCAGAAGCTAAAGGACATCAACAGGAAAAATTTTGATAATAAAGTTAACTTCAAACCCACCAGTGTGCCCATCCTGGGCTTTTCTCAGAGTATTTTGCCTTAGGGCATTAAAAATATAAGAGTAGAAGTTACCAAGTATATGCAAAGATTAGAGCTTCAAGAAGTGGCTTAAAAAAACGATTATGCTGAGTTCATTCACCTCAGTCAAGAGAGCTAAGACTATCTGTAATTCTACCTTAAGCATCATTTCAAAAAGACGAGCAACAACCAAATACTGCACCAGCAATGTAACTTTGCATTTATCTAGAAAAATTTGTTATCTTGTCTCTCCTCAAAAACCACTACAAATGCTTGACACTTAATCCTCCGGAAATTGCCAATAGAATCTTACTCAGTTTTGAAATCAACCCTTTGAATGATTTTCATTTCATTTCCTGGCAGCAATTTTCACGTTTCAGAAAATTGGCAACGCAAAATTGTACTAAATCAGAGCTCAAAGCATTTTTAGCTGATTTTTTCATACCAAAAATTGAACAAACCGGAACTAGGCATGAATTCTGGACTATTTTAGGGTCAACTTTAAGAAAGCTATAAAAAGTGATAAGCAAAAGCAACGTGGATAAACTAATAGAGCGAGTAGAGAAAATAAGTGCCGATTTGGTCCCATAGTAGCTAACCCGAAAGCAGCTAAAAAGAATAATAACAAATGAGCCTTTATTCCTGTGGTAATAGCTAGCAAAGCTAATCTTCCTAGTTTGATAAAACTGATTTTTATAAGATAATGAGAAATATGAATCATGAATGATAGCTAAGATGAGTTCAATAATGACTAATGCGAGTTACGATGTTGGTTAATAGCTCATGATACTGTTAATTCAGTGGGTTTTGTTCGATTGCCTTCTGGATTGATAGTTTTGCGTTGTGGTAGTTTTGTTGGCCGTATTGGCATACTGCTAGATTGTAATGGGCTTAGTCAAACTGATCATTTAAGCGAAGGCACTTTTCATAATTATAGGTTGCTTTCTAGTAAATTGAAATGCTAAAGTAAGCGTCTCCTAGATTTTTGTAAAAATAGTCTTTTTCCCGATATCTTAAACATTTCTAGAGTAAAACAATCGATTAAGAGTATCTTCCTAGAATGTTTAACGCGGCTGCTTTGTTGTTGTTGATTATTAGTGATAAATCGTCGGGTTAGCTACTGTTTTCTATCTTTTCTAAGGTTTTGTTGCAAAGCTTCAAACAATCTAAAGGTCGATCAGATTAAAGATACAAAAAGGAGAGGTACTAAGCAGCTGACAGATTGCTTTATGCATGGACTATGGCCTTCTACAAATAAATGATTGCCTATTCTGCCTTCAAAGTCAGCGATTTAAGCAATAAAGCTAAAGATAGTTCCTAATTTTATCTCAGCTACTACTCAGTTTCAGATTTTTTGTGATAAATTGGTATTAACTCTAATATTTTTTAGCTTTCCTTGCTTTATTTTGGAATTTTATTCTATGAGTGCGGTGCTTTCTCGTCTACAATAGAAACTGCCATTCTTATACTTTATCTATAACGATCGATTAGTCCTTTTTTCTTCAAGATTGGAGAACTGACTTAATCATTCTCAGTATCTTTGAAACCCATGTTTGGTACGACAACTAGCTTTTTTCCAACTCTTTCTTTGTTTAAGTCATGAGGAAGCGCTTATTATACCGGAAGTTGAGTGAAGGCATAGTTCTTTATATCAATATTGGCCTTGTAAGTCGTATATTCTTACAGCTATTGGTTGCTTCCTTTTTCAGAAATGGCACAAATGCTCTTATTGTAACCTTTGTTACTCTTAGTCTCTTAAAAGTTGCTATCACTTTTATCTTAATTCCCTTTTATCTCGATGATATTGATATAAATTTAAGGCTCGTTTTACTAAACCTTTTCTTCCTTATTGGAAGCTGTCTAGTTGATTGCTTGATCAGTAGTCACTCTCGTTTTTTCAGAAGTTTAAGTGTTAGTGACTAAGGACTCTATTTAGTTAGCACGCGTTTCAGTCGCCTGTGTCTTCACAATATTCATATGGTTGACGTTGATTCCGCGTTAGACCAAATTGCCAGATTATTTCTATTTTCCGCTTACAACGCTGTCTTCTTTCTGCTTCATCATTTAAATCAGCATCTTTTTCTTCTCATTTATCTCTAGTTATCTACTGTTTAGCTAATTTTTAACACTTTCTAACTTTTAACTTCTTTATCTTTGGATGAATAGAGGTTTTGGTGGTGCCAACTCTTTTTAGCTGCTCTGTTTTTCAATTTTGGGTACAACTCCTGCAAAACGAGGCTACTTAATGATTTTTTTATCTATTGAAACATCTCTGCTATAATTTGGTCTTGATAAAGAAGGGGGCATTCCAAGTGTTGGCATTTTTTTGATTTACAAAGACTTTTCTTCTTCTTGCTTTTCTTTGGTATCTGATTTTTCTTTGAATTGATAGATAGGACTGACTTGCTTTTTTTAGTCCTTAAATTTAGGTTTGGGGGCAGGTTAGCTATGATTTAGCTGCTTAAAAATCTCGTTAATTTTGACGATATGCTGAACGTCATGGACAAAAGCAGGATGATACTTTTTGATTAAGTTTTCGTACTGTTTAATAGTTTCCTCGAGGCCACTGATGAGTTGCTCAGTGGTTTTCATTTAATTCAAATAAATTCTGGCTTCCTCACTGGCCAGGTCTTTGTCAGTGATCTTTTGAGTGAGTTCGTAGAGACATTTGAAGTCTTTCTGGGCTAGTTTCCTGTATTATTTATTTTTTAGTCTTTTGTAGGTTGAAAGTGTATTATTTGCATAGAGGTAAGGGTAACCGATTTGGTTTATTATGTTCTTGCAGGTGACGTCGATGGAAGCGATGATTTCAGTCTTGATGAGAGTAAAATAGCTGTAAATGGCTTCCTGGAGTACTCTGCACTTGGGCTTGATGTTGCTATCCATGGTGTACTTCTTGACGATGGCATTGACCTATTATTCGTTGAGGAAGATAGTAGTGCCCATGTGGTTATGGTACTTCTTGATGCAGGTTTAGCAGCCGCCGGCTTCCTTCCATGCGCAGCAGTCAGTTGCGCAGAAATGTGTTATTTTTTATGCGTGCTAGCACTTGTGCATATGAACGATTATTTAATTTAGAAACTGTTATGGAGCTTGCGCAATAATCGAGGAAACATCTCTTCCTTCGTTGGAAAATTTTTTTGTCCAAAATCGCACTTTTTGATAATAACTGAAACAAAGCTGGGACTGTAAAATAAGTTTGCTAGAAACTGGTTTAAAGAAAGGGAAGCCGATGTTCTGGGTTAGAAATTAGATATTTAATATCCTTATTATTTCTTGGCAATACTATTTGACCTATGTTGAATATGTGCAACTAAATTTTTGAAAAATGTAGATAGATTCAACTTAACTTTGAAAGTAATTTTAAAGATTTCTCGTTGCTTCATAATTCAAAACCTCTTTCTGATTATCTTCGTCAAGCCCCAAAATTTTTTAAAATATAGTAAGCCCTGATAAAGCATATTAAAGATAATGGGGAAAGACCTTGGATTGGCGTGGAAAAGAGTCGATGATTATGCTGAAGTCTAAAACTGATTTTTCGCGTCTTTTTCAGACCACAGTATGCTCAAAATCGCTGGGAAGCCGATAAGAACATTTATAATGTACATTTTGGCCGTTTTTAAGCTTTTGCTTTAATATCTTATAAATTTAGGTAAACTTAAATTGAAAATGTTGAGGATTAATTGAGATAACTGGATGCAATCTTGAGATATTTTTTATAAATTACTAAATCTATTTTAATGGATTTAAGCTTATATTTTAATTGAGGCATGTCCAAGAAATTTTTTGTCCTCTATACTCTTAAGTAATTCATGGTCCCCAAGATCTTTAAAACTAAGGCAACTGTGAACAAGTACTTGTAAAAAAATAAAAATTATCAGTTTCGATAGTTTTATGACCAAGATAAGGCCTATGAATACTCGAAGAAGATTGAAAAACAGCTTGAGCTCAAGTATCGTGTTAAAACTGAAGAGCAAATCGATACTTAATTTAGATATAAACGCCTATCGACTGGCATAACAAATGAAGCCATCAAAGTTTAGTAGCCTACCTATCTCAAGACCGATTAGAAATAGATTCACAGATTAATCGATGAAATCACCATAAAACAACCCAAGTAGAGAGAAATAGACGTAAAAAAATATAATGAAATGGGGGAGAATCAAAGATTAGTTGGAAAGGAGATTTAGGTGGGAAAAAAGCAAAAGAAATAATAATAAGAGCGCGAAAATAATAAAAAGAACTAGAAATAGTAGCAAAAGTTAGAATAAAGAGAATTGATTCAAAAAGAACATCTTAAAAGATAAACGATGTAGGCAGAATAATTAGGCTAAAAAATAAAGGCCTAAAATAAGATATTAGAAAGAAATGAAGTAATTTAAGAAAACATAATAGTAAAAACAGAATTTAATTAGAAAAAAATGGTCTAATAATTAATAAATGTAATAGGACCAAAAAAAACTGAGTAAGTTCAAGTAACTCAGTAAGCTAGCAGACTTTTCTAAGCAGCACAAGAACCAAGCAAAACTGAGTAAGTTCAAGTAACTCAGTAAGCTAGCAGACTTTTCTAAGCAGCACAAGAACCAAGCAAAACTGAGTAAGTTCAAGTAACTCAGTAAGCTAGCAGACTTTTCTAAGCAGCACAAGAACCAAGCAAAACTGAGTAGCTCAATCAACATTCTTAAATTCAATAAACAAATACCTCTCACTAAATATTTCATTAAAATTCACCTGAAAACTTATTATTTCCAAATCCTTTTAGCTCTTTCACTTCTAGTCTTTTCTCATCACCATAAGTGAATTCTTATTTGGCTCAACATAATTAATTTGGTATGTTTGCAAATAATTTCCTGTTCAACAATTCTTTGGATCAAAACTGCCTCAATATAATTTATTTTAGTGTCTAATCAAAAATGTCAAATCATTTTTCTCAATATTCAAAGTTGCTGACGTAATCTCAGAATGAAGAAAAGCATAAGTCATCGCCTTAGACCATAAAAGTATATTTATCCCAAAAACAAAATCCTGGATTGGCGATTGCAAAATATGTTCTAAATACTTCAAGGGGTTAATTCAAAAAAATGTAGATTTTAGGAGTTCGCCCTAAAGTTGATGCTGAAATGATAAGTCTTTGCAAAGGACTTTAAATGGCTAAAGTTTATGCATCTTAAGATATCCAAATTGAAACATCCTTTAAATTGAATTCAATCGAAAAGTATAAGCATTCAATCGACAAAGATGTTAGAAAAATAATGAAAACATATCACTCTCTAGAGTCAAAATTTCGTAGAATAGACTATTTATGATTTATATTTAAATACGCACCTAAATCATTCATTCTTTATCATTTTCTCTAATCTTTTAATGTTTTGTATGCCAATTCTGCCTTCTGTGAAGTTTTGGTTGCTTTTTTCTTTTTTCCAGACTGGGATTATTTATTCACCAGTGTACACCATTTCATTTGCTGCTATTGACTGAGCTTTTTCCACTCCTACTTAGCCTTTTTTTTCATTTCCTTTTAGCTCAAACCTATGTATTCTTGTAAACATACCTTTATTTTATTCAAGAAACTTTTTGTCAATTGTTATCGATTACTATCTGAATCTCTTGGCTGCTTTTTTGAGCAACTTTAGTTGTTCAAAGGTTAATTATTGGTTACCCTTGGATCTTTTTTTGAGATATTTTGTTTTAAAGTTGTTTTCTCCCTTTCTGGAGAATGCATAATGCTCAGATAGTTGGAATTGTATTTGATTTTTGGTTATTTTGGTAAAAAAGGAGTTCATAGCTTCAACTAGCTCGTTCATCTGTTTTAGTCCATTGTTACAAAGATTTTGGTGGAGTTGGCGGGAGTTCTCATTTGAGATTAAATTGATATTGATATAGATTGATTATATTATTGCGTGCTTAAATTTTTCTAATCCAAGATATTATCATATTTGCAGAACTTTGTTTTAAGAAGAATGTTTTTGATAGGAGCTCACAAATTTAACAGCAGCTAATGTCAATCAGTACTTTGAATTCTCTTTTTTATCTTTACAAATGAGAAGTGAAACAACTAAGACTTACAGCTGATTCGGATGTACTAAATTTTTGGATAGTAAAGGTCTTTATTTGACTTTTTGGATGTTCCTGATGCTGCCCTGGATCTAGAATTTAATATACAACAGTTATTATTAAATACTATGAGCTACAGATTATTGGTCATTTTTTCCTTCATCGTACTAAGTTCCCAGATTTCCAGTCTAAATAGCAAACATCTCTCACAAGCTACAAGTAAGAAGTAGTCGGGAGAACGCGAATCTGATGAGCATAAACTAACTGCTCACCCATTTCTAGATAACAATGAGCTCAAAGCAGAAAACTAGAAAGCTGAACAATCCGAAGCTTTGAAGAAAGGCACATAGCCCTCAAAAGATAATGACAAGAAATAGGCGGAGAAGGAACTTACTTCAGAATGGCATATTTATTTCGTTCTAATGATAATCAGCACTCTAGCAGGCATGAAGACGTTAGATGTGTTATAGGCAAGAATACAGCACAACCCAAGAAAGGAGGGGCACAAATCCATTCCAGCAATATAGGTTACAGAAGAGCATGATTTTTCAAATTGATTCGCCTTACTAGAACATTTACTACTAATTAACACGTAGAATAAAGCAGAATGCATAATATGACCTAGTATACATTTGAAACAAGTTGCTTGCTTTTGTAATAGTTACTGTTTTAATCTTAGAGCATTCCAGATCTCACAATTGCTGTGTAAGCATATAAGCTACTTCTAGGCTCGAATTCTTATCAAAATGAAGCAACAAAATGGATTATAATGAGAAAAACTTTTTCTGCAGTCAAATCTCTGAAAATATTAAGACTCATTACAAGTTTCGGCAAAATTAACAAATCTATCAATCCTCATCATTCAAGCGTTCATTTACCATGGATCCGCGTTCGATTTTGCGAGCTATGGGCTAGAACTTTAATACAATAGTATTAGAAGTTAAGCTTTTTAATATACCTTGAGGCACATAGTTACCTTTCACATAAGTATTTCTTTCGAATTAGATTTGACCCATGAATACAAAGGCTCCAAAAGGTACTTATAAGCTATTACTGGATGAAAGCAGACAAACTTCAGATTTCTAAACCAATCTCCTGACTTCCTTTTAAGTCAAGTTCTTATGTAAAGCTTACAGGCCTGGATGCAAATGTTGGCAATAAATAAATAGAGATTTGAACCATCTCTTTTTGAACTAACTGTTACTATTCAAAAGCTCACTGATGCACTCTTCTGGAATTTATAACACTTTCACAGTATTTCGTGCTTTTGATTAGCATTTTGCATTTTCGCGATATGTGAAGTCATAGGCATCTAAAACGCAACCAATACTTCTGATAAGGTAGAATTTATTGTATTCTTATTTGAATTGTTCCTTCACAGATCCGGAAATAACGATTGAGACATGTTTTATTTGTGAATCTTTTTTAATTATTACCGTGCCTTTAGGATAAGTCTTATCTTTGGCTTTCATCCTCAAGTCTGAAAGCTACTGTGTGGTTAGGGAACTAAACAGAGGATATTGTGAAAACACTTAGCCAAGTTTCAACTCCTATAAATTGGAATTACTAGACCGTATTTTGATCAGAGTTGAATCAATTTACTTCCTCAGCTTAGAATATTAAGTGTCATCGATGTAGCCCTCTTCATAGTAGTTTTTCAGCTCTTTTCTCTTACTTTTGAGTAAAATGGTGGTAGCTCTTTCTGTGTGCACAGCTTGTATAATTTTTGGGTAGCCATTTTCCAACTCGCTTATGTAAGACTAAGCGTTTTAGACGTTCTACTTGACTTAATCTAGCACATAGCGCAAATGCTCACTTGCTACAGGGAAGGACTACTGGAATTTATGGACTACTTACTCACAAGATTAGACGAAGACTGTGCTTGCCTAGTAAAACAAGTAGATTTTGTGGATGGCCGAACGAGCGCAGTATTTGCCTAGAATAGGAGTATTAACGAACTTTAAGTAATACTCGATTGACTACATATCGAAAAAGCCACTCAAAATCTAGAAGTAGCGCAGTTTGAAGCCTATTTCATCGTTTGCCATATTGCAAGTAGAATTTAGCAGTTGTACACTCTACTAAGAAAGCTCTCCTTATTCGTAAAATTACCAAATGACTCTTTGTAAGAATCTGCTGAACCTGAAACGGAGTTCCTCAGCTACATCGTTTCTGCTTATTTATTTCAAACTGTCTCTCAATTCAACCTATCTTCGTGAGTGTCTTTCATGAAAGGTCCCACCGAATTCTTTTACGTTGGCTTCTTTTTGAACTGTTTTCCATTTAGCATAGGAAACCGATGTAGAAGACTTCAACTATTTCAATTTTAGTTGTGTTGATTAAAGTACTTTTTTTATGCAACGTTTAAGAAGCTTCTCTTTTATTTCTGGCACTTTTATCATTTAGAGGTAGTTTACTAATTTGTTGCATGTCAATCCGTTGACAACAATCGTCAACATTGCCATCCCACACATATAAAATACTGTTAGCTCCCTGAAGCGAAGCCTTAAAGAATCGTCTACTCCGACAAACAATGATAAACACATGCCCAATGCTCCTCTCAAACCTCCATAGATAAGAACTATTAACTATTTAGAACTGATTCCATATCCTGAGCGAGTAAGAAAAGGATAGAAAGTCAAGACCATAATTACCCTAGAAATGATCATCAAAATCCAAAAGACGAACATCTTGACCCAATCTCCAGTAGTTATTGTAGTTTAATCTATCATTTTGATTCCAACCACAATTCCAGTCAGAATGAAAATCAGAGTTTAACTACCGTATTGAATAGATGCCCATACTGAGTGCAATGCGTGTTCACTCTCCGGATATATTTTTAGTTTGCCAACAGCAGAAAAGAATAGACCAAGAGATACGATACTTAAGATGCCTGAAACTTTAACCCAAGTGAATTACGCGATATAGAAGCAAAGAAAAGTTCCTATGAAAGTAATAATGACTGAAAGCACTGTATCTCTAATGATTTTTTTGAGCCACCAACAAATGATGAATCCAACTATTATGCCCAAAAGTGGGCCTCCCAAAGACACTCTCACAAAGTTGCTTACAACGTCAAGAGCTGAAGTAGACTCTCCTTTTACCAAACTCATAAATAGCATGAAAAACACCATAGCCGTACCGTCATTGAGCAAAGATTCTCCCTAGACCAAAATGTTGAACTGTACACTAGCTCCTAACTCTTTCAATAAAGCTACTACAGCAACAGGATCAGTAGCTGAGAGGACACACCCCAAAGCCAAGGCTTAATACCAAGTTAGATCAATATCTCCATAGCCTAATATAACTTTGAACATAAAAGCGATGATAATAGCACCCCACAGCACTCCAGGCCCAGCCAAGAGGAGAATATTGAGCATAGATTTTCTGAATACGTGCCAGTCGCAGTTAAAAGCTAAATATGTTGTAAGTTACCAGATTCGAAAATGAGGATGGGTATGAATATGAAGAGAATCATATGTGGACTCATGGTAGAAATAATTGAAATCGACTGTCCGACTGAGCCTAAACTTTCCCTGAAGTGCCCAAAAAAGATTCCCAATACCAGAAGCATGGGAGTATAGGGTATTCCTGTTTTTTTATTGATTTCTCGCAGAATGCATCCACTTAGCAGCCCAAAGAACACAAAGAGAACAGCAAGAGGTCCGGTTTAGTGATGACCCTCTTCAGCTGCGTGACTGTCTGGTACTTAGTTTGCCAAAACACTCATAATAATAACTATTAGTTTATTTTAATTAAATCAAATCTTGTCAGGAATGGCTGACGTATCATATTTGTTCTTGATTCTTGCCTAAGCCAGCTTTTGAGTTGTTTTTTGGCCCAATAAGAGATCTACTTTGTTGAGGTAGGGTTATAATTCTTCGAATATATGTTTGGGGTAATTTCCATCCTAATCTTGGAAATTGCTGCAGCTATTTTGTGGAAGGTCTAGCAATTTATTGAGAATATCTTCGAATTAATTCAAAGTGAACTACTTGTGATGGTCTGAAATATATCTCATAATGAATTTCCGAAGAACCTATACTTAGCCTATGATTGAAGCCCAAGGAAGGCTTTGGTTGTAAATATCCAAAAATTTGATTATTTAGTACCCACCAATTACTTCAAAGTCTCTCGAAAGAATGCACGTTACAACGTTTTTGCTTATGCTTTGGAAGATCTAACTCTATCTCTATGATGGATGTTAGTGTATGAGTTGGCAAAGATTATGTAGCTGTTCAAGAGAAAGAAAGTGTAAAAGTTCATTAGATTCTGTCAGCCACAATAAACTAGAGGTTTCAGTATGAATCTGCAATAGTTTGAGGATAAGTGGAAAATAAGTAAAGAAAAGTAGAGGATTGGTGAGCAGTCTTATTTTTTAGATGACTGCTTGAAAGAGTAAAGACTCCTGTAACTGTAGAGAATGAAGCAATTCTGTAATAAGCAGCATTTAATCGAATTCTAATTCAAAATGCTACAATTTTGTAAAATTCAGGGCCAAAAGTTTAAAGTTTAGTTCCACAGCCTGTACGAATTAAATGATTACATCAATGTTCTCACTGATTTCTTACAATTTGTAGCTGTCCATCCTAGAGATATGAGCTTGAGCCAAGTTGTAAAGATATATCACATTTTTTATCTTAAGTACCTAGACTTCATGCTACAACTTTGCCTTCTAGGGCTAGGCCATATTAACAGAGGTATCAAGCTTATTTTAAGAGGGAAGTGTTAAATATAGCTTCATGTATAGTTCACGAAGATGCGAACTTTCGTTCTGGATGATAGGAATCTATTACGCCAAAACCTGTATAAATCTATGATTGAATTTACGCATCAGCTCTACCTTTCTCCAATGATACAAATTTTCATTCATTTCCTCTTGATAGAACTATTTCAAATCCATAAAAATGGTATAATTTAGTTTTTTTATCATTAGGCTTTCTTTGGTTTATTTCCTCTTTACCAGCCGGTACAGGATTTATTCATGGTCGAGAATGTTTAAATTGCGTTAGTATTCAGGAGACCGTGACAGGAAGCCACGCTGGACTGTTCGCCCGATGAATTGTTTCAACGCCTACCATACTGATAGTTTTTAGAAATCTATTTGGTACTTCACTTTCATGTACTCTCTAGGCACTTGCAGGTGAAATCTAATGAATTACAGGTAAATTGGGCTCTGGAAAACATTTTAATCAGCAATTAAAACAAACTTTAGGGCAGCATTGAGGGTCTAAACCGATTTGAGATGCAAATTATAACACAGTATTTTGTAGATTGCTATGAGTTATTGGTTATGCAGCAAAAATGCTGGATAATTCGATAGTTTTTCTATGATTGAGACTAAGGTTTGCTAATTTTGTTGAGTAAACTGATTATTTTTAAGATGATAGCTAAACGAAGATTTGACTGCTTGATAGTTAGCAAAGTGATTACGTATATCCTCTTAAATATAGACTTTCAGTTGTGCAAAAGAAATGATACCTGGCAGTTCTTCCTAATTCGGTTACTTTTAACTGTTCTGTGACTTGTAGGGCTACTTTTGTTTCTATTGCGCTGATGAATACCGATATGAAGTATGGTATTGCGACCTTTTGCCTTGGCAATTAGTACTATTTGCCAACCTAGATGCTAGATATCGAGTGAAGACTCTATTTGTATGTTTGAATCGTGCTAGTAACATTAACTTATCGTTTATATCACGAATAAAAATAGTTTAAATCCAATAAGATTCAATTTACAGAATAGCAAGAAGTAGCCATGAAGATACCACTCCCGCTATCTAAGATTGCCTTACAACTCTAATGGCCATGAAATAATGATTCAGACGGATATCCTGCAATATTAATAGCTTAAAATTGTTTACATTTTTGCAACCATCCGTTAATTGTAGTAAATAAGTGAATACATCCAAGCATAATTATTACGAATTGATCATTTCTTCTGATAGTGGTTGAATATGAAGGAAACTAGATTCTAGGCCTAGCTAGAGCTCAATCCTTCTTTCTCAGTTCTCATGTTGTATAATGTTTAGTACTTTGATCTAATAGGCGTGTTTTTGACTATAGAACAGATCTTCTACAATGTTTGGCAAAATTATTACAAGCTTAGAGTTCTTGTAGCATTTTCGTAGTTTTGACTTTTAAAAAACCGGGCAATTTGCTCGTTGATGAGTATTTTAGCAGACTAGGCATAAGAAATAAGTTTATTTTTGACCAAATTATGCTTTCTATAGACTTCGGTAGCTGCATTATCTCCGTAATTGAAGTTAGCCTTCATATACGCGATTACATCCTCGGAAGACAACATGCAGTCTCTATCATTATCGAAATTAGCAAGCGAAACGATAAGTTGGGTATACACTAATTTTGCTATCTGATTGGCAAGTGTTTGCTAAGCAGGGTTAAGTATCACTTAGTTTTTGCTCTATCTGCCTTTGTGGATCAGAGTTAGCTCGATTTTCGAGCCTTTTTTGTTAGCATTGCTAGAAGCCATAAGATTGCTAGTATTGCTGACATTGCTTTATGGTGTTCCTCTTTGACTCGTTATAGGCGGAGTTATTTTGATTGATGACTGATTTGGTATAGGTATGTTTAAGTTTTGAGCGTTGTTGCCTCCTTTATCATACTTTGAGTATCTTTTGACTATGTTTATTAGTTCAGGCATGTGCTAATGAGAGTTATGCAGTTCTTCGAAGATGGACTTCTTATTGACCAAACTTGCTGCATAGCTCTTTGTGCCAAAATACTCTTTCAAAAACCGAAAGTAATCCTCATAGCTGATCTGGTTATCTTTGTCGTTATCAATAGTGTCAAAGGCCATCTTGAGGTTACTATCATTAGGTTTGAAATCAACAAAGGAAAGGGCATACTTGACTGTTTCATAGAACTCTTTCTCGTCCATCAGTCTCTGTGAGCCCTTTTTGTACAGCTTCTTCTTATGGAGGCGCTGGATGGCCAGTTCTCCGAAATGCTGCTCCATGCAAAAATTTACCAACTCGTCATACTCTATGACTCCATCGTTATTGTAGTCATATCGGAAGACGTTACGCACCACATACTTGATTTCAGTTTCAGACTCATGCATCACGGTCTACAGAAATTCTTTGATTTAGCTTTCCTGGAACTGTTGGTCATTGTTCGCATCGAATTTGATGATTTTCAGGTAGACCATTTATCTGACGGCGAAGGCGAGTTCGTAGGACTGGAATTCGAAGCGTTGGTTTTTGTAGCTTTTGCTTTCGATTTTTATGAACTTGCGCTCTCCCGCCTCGACCTGGCTGCCTTGAATAATATTCATTGAAATAATGATGATACAAATTTTGAAAGAGGTGATGAGTTATGAATACAAATAATACTGCTGAATTCCGTCAAAGAATTTCTAATGCTTAACCTATATCTGCGGATTGATTATGAGGTCATACGATTTACTTTCTTAGCTTGAGACTTGGATGCTTTGTGGGAGCTTTGAAGAATTCCCAGTTCGAATTCAATCTTTTTAGGCCACTTAATTTACTCATCAGTACCCGATCCTACGCGAATTTCAGTTTGCCTTAAAAAGAACATGAATGCTTTCTCTTGGATGATTTAATTGGCTAGGATGATAAATCTTTGATAAGAATAGTTGCTTTGGATCATGACAAATTAACTTAAAGGCCCTTTTCTGTCTACTTTAGGTTGGGGTCCGATACTAAACCAGTCGGAATACTGGTTGAGGTCATAAGTTGAGGGGGTTCGGTTCCAGGGGAGTCTGGAGTGGGTTTTTTGCAGTAGTAAATCGCTGCGATGAGACTGAGAATTGCTGGGTTAACAAAATTGTACTTACGGCCCCGATAGGTATCACTGTGGCCAAGATTAGAGTTTTGTTGCTCGAAGAACCAGAAGAGTTGGATGAATCGGACGAATTCGAAGGATTGGGAGGAATGAGTGAGCAGTTGCCAGAACTGAGTTGGTACCCCGATGCGCAGGTGCCACAAGTAGTCGCGTCAGTGCAATTTTGGCAGTTGGCGGTACACTGAGCGCAGACTGTAGTTCCATCTGAGTACTGGCCGGCTGGGCAATTCGCACAGCTCCCGTTACTAAAACCTTGTCCAGGATAGCAACTGGTGCAAACTGTGGCTGAGGTGCAGGTAAGGCAGGTGATTGGACATGTGGTGCATGGTTGGGTTCCATCAATGATGTACTCATTGAAGGCACAAGAGGAGGTGCAGGTTCCAGCGGCATTAGCATATCCGGTTGAGCAAGTTCCGCAGGTTGTGCTCGAATTGCAAGTGTTGCAATTACTTCCACAAGGACTGCATGGTGTAGACCCAGCCGAATAACTACCGTTGGTGCATAATCCACAGCTTCCGCTTTTGAGGCCATAAAGTGTTTTACACTGAGTGCAGGTACTCGGTGCGCTGGGGCAGGTGATACAATTAGTCGTATCAGAGCATTGGTAGCATCTGTAGCCAGGACCGATATTAGAGTTTGGTGGGGCTATCTTATTTTTATTTGGGATGTTGCAAGAAACTCCACTTCACCAAGATATTAGAAATTCATAGACCTGTTAAACATAGGCAGTAACGCAATAACATTCAGTGTTATTTTGTGTGTCAGTGTTTCTTTGAACAGCTCAAAATACAGCTATTGCCTGCAGGACAATCGTCGCAGTTAACAAGTCCAGAAGTGCAAGTTTAACTGGTTCGCTGCCATAGCTCAATAAAGATAAACAATGCCCAGAGCAATGAAGTTTTCATCCTATAGATTAATTACTGCCTGAGGAATAATCCTAAAAAGGATTTGAAAGAATGTCTAAATTCGGTAAAAACATAAAGCACGGCAAGTTTAATCTTAATTTCGAGAATATGGTCAAATTACCTCAATTCAGTTGTCTTTCATTTCTATTATTTCATGAATAGGCTTCAGTTTTAAAGTTTATACAAATCCTTAAATTTTATCGGTTTCACGATTTTTATGCTCCTACACCTATCAGGCAGAGAGTATGCTGAAATTCCCGCTCTGGTTATTGCCAATTTGTATTTTAGCAAAAGATAAAATGATAAAATTATCGAAGACACTTAGCCACACAAATGGATGAAGAAAAAAAGAAAATAAGCTCGAAGATGTGTTTCCGACAATGGTATAAGTGTTTGATCGAACTAAAAAGGTTCCTTTGAAAAGCATTCAAAAATTATAAAATACGAATCAGCTGCTTTTAGCGTCGAGAAAGGCTAAGCTTTGAGCCTTTCCTTTATCGAAAGGCATAAAAATAATGCAGGTTTTGTGGCAATCTTTTTTACTAATATTTATTGTAGAAACTCTCTTATAATGAAAACAGGTTTAATTTAAATGTTTTAAGTAAATAAAATATTAGAATTAACATAAAAGGCAAAATGAGAGAATCGGAAATCAAAAGTATCGTTTATTGCTGTGAGAACCTACCACAGAGCATACCTAGAAAATGAAAGGATTTTATTATTTCTTGTGCTTGGCTGCTTGCATCTGCAATGCAGGCTTGCTAACCCCTCCTGCCTATCCAAACCAACCCCCTACTTATCGAAAACCAAAGGCAAGGCAATATAAGACTTCAAAGGCCAACTTATGCTAATAATCGGGGCAACGCAGCTCTAAGTTGGAGATTTTATTGGGAAAAAGATGATAGTTCTTACTGATGTTGAAAAAAAGAAAGATCTCTTTTATTGAATCTCTTCAAGAGCTCGATAAACTGATGCAGGGATAACACTTACGCCATATATTTGACTAGCAGCTGGCATCGAACCATGAGGCTAACCATCAGAAAGGATATAGGAAACCAGGCTGAAAATGGCCAACGGGAGAAACCAAATGGATTACTGAGAAAGAATGCTTTCTAAACTATTAGTATTTTGCTTTGAATAAGCAGTCGATAATATTTTATCCAATTTTGGATGAAAATGACCTTTTCATCGAAAACTCAAGCTTTCAGAAGGAGAAATTTCCACCTAAGAGGCGTGGTATTCCATAGTTACTTAGTGGCTTGATATCGATTTAAGATCCAATTAAAGGAAAACTTTATAATGATAGTGATTTTTCTTTAACAAAAAAGACTTTTTTACTTCATCCTTCTATTATTTCATAACTTCATACCTAACAAACTCAACCAATTGCGAGAGTCTTCGAAATAGTAGCTATTATGATGTTTATTACTCAGATTCACCTCCATAACTATCAGTTAAATGCCCTATCTATGAATCACTTGCAGGAAATAGCTTCAAACAGCGTTAAAAGAAACGATATTCTGCAGAAACTTAGTTTTGGTGCAGCAAAATTTGTGATTTACGCCGATCAGGTGTTAAGAGATGGCATTAGATTCCATATAAAGCATAGTCATCACATTCATTAAATTAAAACCTATCAAATTA
>Ga0316217_10003636_pt1 | contig 17326 bp, 16 predicted proteins | sample 1anoAmetaG_FD_203633 | JGI IMG/M metagenome (GOLD analysis project Ga0316217, IMG submission 203633) | Freshwater microbial communities from Trout Bog Lake, Wisconsin, USA - 1anoA | ecosystem: Environmental > Aquatic > Freshwater > Lake > Hypolimnion/Profundal zone | place: USA: Wisconsin...
GCTCAAAGGAACCTGTTGTCCGCCCGGTGCGCTCACATAGATTTGCCGCAGGAACAGAGGATTCTGCCAGTACTCCGGTGACGCCTCCATCACAACATGGTACTGATTCAGCGTGTTGTACATCGTTGATACCGGGCGTTGGCCAAATGCGTCGTAGAGCGTGCTATCGATCAGTTGCGGGGTAATACCCAAACGCGCGGCAGTTCCGCGATCATACTGGATCATAGCTTTCAGACCGCGGTTCTGCTGGTCGCTGCTCACGTCGGAAATGATAGAAATCGTCTTAAGCTGTTCGACCATCCTGGGGGCGAAACGATTGAGATCGTCCAGATTGTCGCCGCGCATCGTGAATTGATATTGGGCGTTACTCTGCCGCCCTCCGACGCGCAAATCCTGCGCGGCTTGCAAATAGAGTGTTGCGCCGGGCAACTTGGCCAACTTAGGCCGCAGTCGTGCGATGACTAGGTCGGCGGAGATCTTCCTCTGATCGAGCGGTTTCAGCGAGATGAACATGCGCGCCGTGTTGTATGTGCTGCCTCCGGTGAATCCAGCAACGGTGTCAACGGCCGGGTCGGCGGCGACGATGTTGATCATCGGCAGCATGATCTTGTCCATTGCCTGGAACGAAGTGTCCTGGTCGGCGGTAATTGACCCTTGAATTCGGCCGTTGTCCTGTTGCGGAAAGAATCCCTTAGGCACGCGAATGAACAGGTACGCATTCAGGCCGATCGTAGCTAGCAAAACCAAAAGCGTAACCGCACGAAAACGGAGAGCAATAGACAGTGAGCGACCGTACAAATTCACCACCCAGTCGAAGGCGCGTTCGCTTTCGCGGTACATCCAGCCGTGAGACTGGTTATTCTTTAGTAGATAAGCGCACATCATCGGAGTGGCAGTCAGCGAAACAACCATGGAAACCGTGATGGCGATGGAGAGCGTCACCGCGAATTCTCGAAACAGCCGGCCCACGATGCCTCCCATCAGAAGCAGGGGAATGAACACGGCAATCAGTGAAACGCTGATGGTAAATACCGTGGAACCAACTTCCTGGGCACCTTTGAGCGCAGCCGCCAAGGGGAGCATGCCCTTTTCCAGGTAGCGCGTGATGTTCTCGATTACGACTATGGCGTCATCAACCACAAATCCGGTCGAGATGGTCAGTGCCATCAGAGAAAGATTGTCGAGGCTGTAGCCAAGCAGGTACATCACACCGAAAGTTCCCACTAGCGACACTGGAACAACAACGCTGGGAATAAGGGTCGTGCGAGGGTTTCTGAGGAATACAAAAACGACCAGAATTACGAGTATCACCGAGATGATCAGTGTTTTTTCCGTGTCATGCACGGAGGCCCGAATGGTGACCGTCTGATCCATGGCCACCTTCACATCGATCGAATGCGGGATCGAGGATTGAATCTGCGGAAGAATCGCCCGAATGCGGTCCACGGTCTCGATGATGTTCGCGCCGGGTTGGCGGGAGATGATGACGAGAACGCATTTATTGCCGTTCGCGTATCCTGAGTTGCGAAGGTCTTCTACCGAATCTTCCGCACGGCCAATATCGGAGATTCGTACAGCCGATCCGTTGCGGTAAGCAACTACCAAGGGCTCATAGTCGCTCGCATGGAAGATTTGATCATTAGCACCGACCTCCCACATGCGAAGGCCGTCCGAAAAATGCCCCTTGGGTGCGTTGGCATTCGCACTGCTCAGTGTGGTCCGGACTTGGTCCAGGCCGATACCGTACTTGTTCAGAGCCGTCGGATTCAGCTCGACCCGTACGCTCGGAAGTGAGCTTCCTCCCACCGACACGTCTCCCACGCCGCTTACCTGGGCCAGTTTCTGAGCCATGATCGTCGATGCGGCATCGTACATCTGGCCTCTGGTGAGAACGGGCGAGGTAAGGGCCAGCATGAAGATAGGAGAATCGGCTGGATTCACCTTCCGGTACGAAGGGTTGTTGGGGAGGTTGGATGGTAGATTCCCGCGGGCAGCGTTGATCGCTGCTTGTACGTCGCGCGCCGCCGCGTCGATATCTCGATTCAACTCGAACTGCAGCGTGATATGGGTAGAGCCAAGGGCGCTCGACGAGGTCATTTCGGTGACACCCGCGATCCTCCCGAACTGGCGCTCCAGCGGGGTCGCAACAGAGGATGCCATGGTCTCCGGACTTGCCCCAGGCAAGCCGGCGCTAACAGATATGGTTGGAAACTCCACTTGTGGCAAAGGCGATACGGGGAGTAGCCGGTATGCAGCAGCTCCTGCAAGCGTGATTGCGACCAACATGAGCGTGGTCGCGACAGGCTTGCGGATGAAGGGTTCCGAGATATTCATCGATTACTCCGCCGGAGCCACTTCGGCGGCGACGGGGATCTCGGCGGCCGCAGGCCGGCGCGAGAGCCGCGCAGCCAACCGATCGAACCAAATGTAGATAACCGGTGTTGTGTAGAGCGTCAGCAGTTGGCTGATAAGCAAGCCGCCGATAATCGTAATTCCAAGGGGCCGTCGCAACTCTGAGCCGCTGCCGCTGCTGAAAGCCAACGGTACAGCGCCGAGCAATGCCGCCATCGTTGTCATCATGATTGGACGGAAGCGCAATAGACAGGCCTGAAAAATGGCGTCTTCAGGCTTCATACCCTCCTTGCGTTCAGCCGAGAGGGCGAAATCAATCATCATAATGGCGTTCTTCTTCACGATCCCTATGAGCAGGACGATTCCGATGAGAGCAATAACGCTGAAATCGTTTCGGCAGATGATGAGAGCAAGCAAGGCGCCAAGTCCAGCGGAGGGTAACGCGGACAGGATTGTCAGTGGGTGAATATAGCTTTCATACAGGACGCCTAGCACGAGATACACCGTAATTAGCGCCGCTGCAATCAGTATTGGTTCGTTGGCTAAAGATGCTTGGAATGCCTGGGCCGTGCCCTGGTAATCGGTCTGAATGCTCGGAGGCATACCCATTTGATCTTTCACTTTGTTCAGTGCCGCGACAGCTTCACCTAGGGATACGCCGGGGGCCAGGTTGAACGAGAACGTGACTACGGGAAACTGACCCTGGTGGCTCACCGTGATGGGAACCGTCGATGTTTCCACGTGAGAGAAGGCGCTGAACGGGATTTGGCCCCCGTTCGGAAAAGCGCTGGAGGATTGAATCGAAGGAGCCCCGGGTACAACCGTGCCAGATCTGATGAACAAGTTACTCAGATCAGAAGGGCTCTTGGCGAACCCGGGCTTCACTTCCAGTACGACGTGGTACTGGTTCAATTGCGTAAAAATTGTCGATACCGCCCGCTGCCCGTAAGCGTCATACAGCGTCTGGTCGATAGCCGATGCCGTGATTCCTAAGCGCGCGGCGGTATTCCGATCAAACACCAGTTTCGCCCGCAGGCCGAGGGTTTGTTGATCGCTTGCCACATCGCTCAATTGCGGCAGCTTCTGCAACTTGGCAAGCATCTGGGGCGCGAAAGAATTCAACTCGTCTACGTTTGGATCCTCCAGCGTGTACTGAAATTGCGTACGACTCACACGGTCTTCCACGGATAGATCCTGCACCGGCTGCATGAACAGAGTGATTCCCGGCACTTTGGCCAATTCCGGCGGTAAGCGCCTGATGACATCGCTGGCGCTGATCTTTCGAACTGTGAGCGGTTTCAAATTGATGAGAATTCGTCCGCTATTCAAGGTCGTGTTAGTTCCGTCGATGCCGATGAAAGACGATAGGTTATCGACGGCTGGATCTTTCAGAATGACTTCGGTCAGGTGCTGCTGCTGACTCGACATCTCCGGAAAGGACACGGACTGGGCCGCTTCAGAGACCCCCTGGATCACGCCTGTGTCTTGAATAGGGAAGAACCCTTTAGGTATTACGAAGAACAAGAAGATCGTAAAAGCGAGGGTCCCGGCCGCGATCAGCAGCGTTGCAACTTGCCAGCCAAGAACCCACTTCAACGTCCTGCCGTAGAACGCGATGACAGAATTGAATGCACGTTCCGAAGCGCGGTAGAAGCGCCCTTGATTCGCCTCGGGCGTGTGCTTCAGGAGCTTGGAGCACATCATCGGAGTCAAAGTGAGCGAAACTACGGCCGAAGCGAGAATGGTCACGCCCAGCGTAACGGCAAACTCGCGGAACAACCGGCCCACGATGTCGGCCATGAATAACAAAGGAATAAGCACAGCAATGAGGGAGACGGTCAACGAGACGATTGTGAAACCAATTTGCGCGGAACCTTTGAGCGCAGCCTCAAGGGGAGAATCGCCGGCTTCGATGTAGCGGCTGATGTTCTCGATCATGACGATTGCATCGTCGACCACAAAGCCCGTCGAAATGGTCAAAGCCATCAGAGTCAGATTGTTCAAGCTGTAACCGAGCAGATACATCACGCCGAAAGTCGCGATGAGCGAAAGTGGAACCGCGATGCCGGGAATGATCGTCGCCGCAATGTTGCGCAGGAAGAGGAACATGACCATTACGACCAGTGCCACCGTAAGCATCAACTCGAACTGTACGTCGCTCACCGAGGCCCGAATCGTAGTGGTTCGGTCAGTAAGGATCGAGACATGGATGGATGAGGGCAATGTCGATGTGAGTTGCGGTAGCAGTTGTTTAATTCGATCCACGACCGAGATGATGTTCGCTCCCGGTTGCCGCTGAACGTTCAAGATTACCGAAGGAACCGTGTTCATCCAAGCAGCCTGGCGGACGTTTTCCGTGTCATCGAGGACTGTGGCAACCTCGGTCAACTTGACCGGGGCGCCGTTCTTGTAGGCGATGATGAGCGGAGCATAATCGCTGCTGGAGAGCAACTGATCGGTGGCTCCGATCTGGAAAGCCTGATGGGCTCCGTCAAAGTTTCCTTTGGCTTGATTCACGTTGGCGCTAATGATGGCAGTGCGAAGGTCCTCAAGATTGACCCCGTAGGACGCCATCGCCGTGGGATTCGCCTGTATCCGCACAGCGGGTTTCTGCCCTCCACTTATGCTGACCAAGCCGACCCCAGGCAGTTGCGAAATCTTGGGTGCCAGCCTGGTGTCGGCGAGATCCTCGACCTTTGAGAGCGGGAGATCCGTTGAAGTCAGTGCGAGTGTGAGGATCGGGGTATCGGCGGGATTGGTTTTACTGTAAATCGGAGGAGCTGGAAGATCCGCCGGGAGGTACGTGCCGGAGGCATTGATCGATTGCTGCACTTCCTGTTCAGCTATATCGATGCTCAGGCTGAGGTTGAATTGCAATGTGATAACCGAACTTCCGTCGGAGCTGACGGAAGTCATCTGCTGGAGACCGGGCACTTGCCCAAACTGGCGTTCGAGCGGTGCGGTCACTGAAGACGCCATCACGTCCGGACTGGCACCAGGATAAAACGTAACAACTTGAATGATCGGGTAATCCACCTCCGGCAAGGCCGACACGGGTAGCTGGGTATATCCCACCAAACCCGCGAGCGTAATGCCCACCATCAGCATCGTGGTGGCCACTGGCCGTTGAATGAAGATTCGGGACGGATTCATCAATCTCGCCTTTCGGTACCTGCTGCACTTTTCGGTGAAATCCGGTTATGGCTGCCGAGCCGTAATGGCTAGCCCGGGTGATAATTGCGACACATTCCATCCCCCGCCCAAAGCCTCAATCAGCAGCGCGCTCGCTGTCAGACGCCGAGTCAAAAGATTTACCTCTGCCACCTGCGCGTTGAGCAGCGTTGCTTGTGAGGTGATAACCGGCAGATAACTTGCCGTTCCGGCCCGGTATTGTGCCGTCGATATGTCAAGGGTCCGTTGAGCCGATTGAACCGTCTGCTGTACTTTTTTTGCCTCGGACGCGAGAATGCGTAACGCGGCAAGGTCGTCCTCCACCTGCTGCATAGCCGTCAGCACAGTCCCCCGATAGGCGGCCACGGTTGCGTCATAACTGGCCCGTTGCTCTGCCACGATTCCGCGTCGGCGCCCAGCATCGAAAAGCGTTGCCGCCAGTTGCGATCCAACCGACCAAAAACGGCTAGGCCAGGTAAACCAAGTTGCCAGGCTTGAACTCTCCAAGCCGGCGCCCCCAGTTAAGCTCAGGTTTGGATAGAAGGCCGCCATTGCAATTCCAATTTGTTCGTTGGCTGCCGCCACTTGCCTCTCCGCGTTGGCGATGTCGGGCCTGCGTTCCAAAAGCTCCGACGGAACCCCCAGAGGAATCGATGGTGGAGGAGTATTCAATATCGCGGGCGGAATCGTGAGCTCTGCCGGTGCTTTGCCGATCAGAATGGCGATGGCATGCTCAAACGCCGCGCGCTGCACGCCAAGGTCAATCAACTGCGACTGAACCTGGTACAGTTGCGTCTCGGCCTGGGCGACGTCGAGGTCGGACGCGACTCCGGCGGAGAGCCTGTTCTTTGTCAGCGCGAGATATTCTTCATACGATGCCTCTGTGCGAGTGAGCAGCCCCGCTTCACTGTCGTTGCCGTGCAGTCCGAAGTAGTCTTTCGCGAGTTCTGCCTGGTATAGCAATCGGGCGTTTCCTACGTTCGCCGCCGCAGACTGCGCCGTCGCGGTGGCCGACGTCACTCCTCTGCGGATGCTTCCCCATAGATCTGGCTCCCATGCGACATTGAACGGCAAACTGAAGGTTGTTTGTGTGCCGGACGCCCCTGAGCTGTTTCCGGTCTTCGTCCCGCTCCCGGATCCCGCTGCGGTGATCGCGGGAGCCGTGGTTACTATCGGTAGCAGCGCGGCTCGGGCCACGCTCACCGCGGCTTTGGCTTGCCGATATTGCGCCTCAGCCTGCAGAACATTCTGGTTTGAAACATTTACTTGCTCTTCCAGCGCATTCAGTGCCACATCGTTGTAAAGTTCCCACCATCGGCCTTTCGAGTACGCGTCGGCAGGCTGCGATTGCTTCCACTCCGACGCCTCAGCCTCTCTAAAGTTCGCGGGCGGCTGTTCTTTGAACGTCGGCGGCGCGACAACTTCAGGCCGTTTGTAGCGGGGCCCAATCATGCATCCGCTCGCAGCCAGCAGCAGGACGAGGAGCGCCATCACCGAAAAGTTCAGAGACAGTTTCATCGAGCCTTCTTTTCAGTCGTTGGGGCCTTTGTTGCGGAGGGCTTCGGAAGGCCGTCAGACGGGCTGCCTGTGGAGTTCGCAGACGGTATCTTGGCGCTCACCTTGGTTCCTTCCTGGAGTTTGTCCACGCCGGTCATAACCAAAACCTCTCCCGGCAAAAGCCCCGATGTGACCTCGGAGTCATCGCCTTCCGCGGTGCCGATGGTGACTGCTCGTACGGTGACCGTTGAGTCTGCTTTAACGACGTACACGTATGTCGCTTGAGAATTACGCTGTATTGCAGCAGTGGGCGCCAGGGTTACCCCACGCTTTTCTTGCACCAGCAGGCGTATATTCACGAATTGATTGGGAAATAGCGTTCCTTTCGCATTCTTGAACGTGGCGCGTAGTTTAAGCGTTCCCGTAGTCGGGTCGATTTGATTATCGAGAGTTGTCAACGACCCTTGTGCAAGCTTCGTCTTGGCGTCACGGTCGTAAGCATCCACTTCGAGTGTCTGACCAGCAGCCATCTTTGCGAGAACGAACTGAAGCTGATCCTCGGAGATTGTGAAGATCGCACTGATTGGGTCCATCTGCGTGATGACCACTAACCCATTGGCGTCGGACGTATGAACGATATTGCCTAGGTCAAGCAGCCGCAATCCGGCGCGCCCAGTAACGGGAGCCTTGATCTTGCAGTACGCCAGATTGACCCTGGCGCTTGCAACTTGACCCTCATCGAATTTCACCAGACCTTCGCCCTGATGCACCGTTGCCTGCTGAGTAGCGAGCTGTTGTTCCGGTGCGGCTTTTTGTGGAACCAATTGTTGATAACGTACCAAATCACGCCGCGCGTTTTCGAGGGTGGCTTTGTCTCTGATCAGCTGACCTTCAGCTTGGGTCAATGCCGCAAGATAGAGGCCGTTATCAATTTCCGCCAACAGATCGCCCTTGTGAACGGTTTCGCCTTCACGATATCGAACGCTCATCAATTGGCCGTCCACTCGGCTTCTGACCGTAACCGTAGCGACGGGCGTAACTGCACCAAGCCCCGAGTAATACACACCAATATCCCCTTTGCGGGAAATTGCCCCTATCACGGGTATGGGGGCTGGACCTGCTTTGGCAGCTTTGGCCGATACGCTAGCGGAATCAGTTCCAGTTATCTTTGGCCAAAAGAGATACAAACCTATAACCACTAGCAGAAGAACAGCCAGCAACAGCCATAGCCAGTGCCGCCGGGTCGCCCGGGGTCGAGTGCTCTCCAATGGGGTCACTGTGACATCTTCAGTTGGGACCGCAATCGGATCTTGAGCTTCAGAGACCTCTTCAGTCGGCGAGATTGGCCTATCGGTCATGTGGTTCCTCGAGGAAAGTGCAGCGCCAACCTACCCACGGCGCGATCGAAGCGTCGTGCGATATGGCGATCGTTGGGTAGTGCCGCTCAACACGAACTGTACCGGCGTTGCTGCCTTCAATAGATCCAGCGCTTTGAACAGATCCTGCCAATGAAGTGGTCTTCTTTTTCTTAGTCTCGGTCGGCACTGAAGGGCGGGGTAGAGCTGCAGAATTCTTCCGCGCGCTTCCGGCGATGTGCGATCAGACCTGGCCGAGCAGGAAGAGAATCAGCACGATCAGAAGGACCAGTCCCAATCCGCCGCTCGGATAATAGCCCCAGCCTCTGCTGTGCGGCCAACTTGGGAACGCACCGACGATCGCCAATATCAGAATCACAATCAATATAGTTCCGAGCATTTGTGTCTCCTCTTCCGCAGTGAACTCATATCCAACCTTGGTTATAGGCGATATTCTGGTTTGTGGATGGTCAATACTGCTCAATCACTTCCAATCGCAGAAATAAAGCTCGATCGTCTCGGAGAGTTGCGAGATATGAGGATATGCCCGTGCTTTTACCTTGCCGCCGGACGCAGTTGATTAGTACAACTTGAAACAACATTTAGCGAGCGAGCAACTGCCTCGCCGCTATCAGGCTGAGATTTCCCGAAACAGCCCGGAAATGTGATCGGGTTTCATATTCTTGTTTACTGATTGTCTTGAAGAAAACCATACGTCCCGACAATTGAATATTCACGAAGGTCGTCTTCCACTCCGATGTGTCAACCTGCACGCGCCCAATCTCGATGGTCCCGCCTTGGTCGATGTGCCCCAGGAGCCCATATCCGAAGTCCACCCGAGTCATGAGTCGTCCAGAAAACTTTGTCAGGCGTTTGTGCTCCTGATCGACGAAGATGGTCCCGGCCAGGCTGTGCACAACTCGAGCTTCATAGGTTGGAGGATTGTAATTGGTGTTGGGGCGGAACTTGATTCGAAGCAGATTATTCTCGACCCCATCATAGTCATAAAGAAAAGCTTGCGGCATTAGACGCAGGACTTTTTCCAATTTTGCCTCGTCTTCATCATGTGCCAGCTTCAATTCCAATTGCTGAACCGGGTCATTCAATAGCCGATCCATCCGCGCGTTGTCCTGCTGTCGCTGGTTGTAGTCAAGGGGTGCACCATCAATTGCAAGCACCCGATAGAGCGGGCCGTCTCTAGTGTCTACCTGCTCTTCTGTGATGATCTGCTTCCCTTGTCGCTTGTCTACCACATACTCCCACTTCCGCTGCAGCACACGGTCCGCCAGTTCGTTTGTAACGACCTCATTCATGAGTGCGGCCGCAGATTGCGGAGAATCTTGGCCACGCCCCGAAGCGGCAAAACACAGTCCGACCACAAGAACAATCGCGACCTGACGTAAGCTCATTGAGCTTCTAAGGGCGGAGCCACTCGTGCTTGTCGTCCCTCTTGTGGGGTACCTGATTGCCTCTGCCATCGTATTTACTCTCAACTTGCTAATCTGTTCGAGATTGCTCATCTTGAGACCTGACTATCGTGTCCGCCCGTTGCATACAAGCTGAGCGCACAAGCGTCGAAGCATCTGGCTCGGCCAGATGCTCATACGTTTGTCAGCTCTTAGCGTTTGTTTTCGCCCGTATGTCCACGCCCGTCACGCACTTCATTCCCTTTGAAATGTGCAGCGTTCTCAGCATGCTTGGACGGCTCGGCCTTCTCGCCACGCTGTGGCGTTGCGCCTGTATAGCCGTGTTCAGGGTGATAACTGTTATTCACTTGGCCGCGGAAGTCATCGCCGCCACGAAACCACGGACCGGCACCGACAAAGACACCACCGCTAAACCACTCTGGACCGTAGTAGCCGGACGGAGCACACCCATAGGGGGAGGCGTCATAATACCCATACGGACATTCAGGGGCAACACCAATGTTAATGCTGACCTGAGCCTCTATCTTGGGAACGGCCACCGTGAAGCAAATTGCAGCGACACCGGCAAGTGCAAGATATCTAAGTTTGTTCATTTCTTCTCCTCGTTACGGTACAGGCAGTTATCCACTGCCTCTCCGAGGATCGTCCAATGACAAAACCATGTCTGTATCGTTTTGCACATAGAGGCACGATCCTTCAAACCTTTCCAAACAGCGACCCGACGCTTGCGGTCAACCCCATCGCCAGAGCTCCCCAGAACGTGACCCGCAATGCTCCGACCATCACCCCTGCTCCACCTGCGCGTGCTGCCAGCCCTCCCAACAGCGCAAGAAACCCCAACGATGTACCGGCTATCAAAGGGATGACTGCTGACGACGGAGCAACGATGGTGACCAGCAGAGGCATAACTGCCCCCACTGCGAAGCTGCCCGCAGATGCCAGCGCGGCCTGTATCGGTCGCGCGCTAAAAGTATTAGAGATCCCGAGTTCGTCACGGGCATGCGCACCTAATGCGTCCTGCGCCATTAACTGACTTGCGACCTGATTTGCCAGAGATGGCTCAACGCCGCGAGCGATGTATATTGCCATCAGTTCCTTGTGCTCGCCTTCTATGTCGTTTGCTAGTTCTGCACGCTCAAGCTTGAGGTCCGCCGTTTCAGTGTCTGCCTGCGAGTGGACAGACACATACTCACCTGCTGCCATCGACATAGCCCCGGCCACCAACCCTGCAACTCCTGTGACCAACACACTGCTATGAGTCGCGTGTGCCGCAGCGACGCCGAGCATAAGACTCGACGTTGAAAGAATGCCGTCGTTAGCGCCTAGTACCGCTGCGCGCAGCCAGCCAGTGGTCTCCGCGCGGTGTCGTTCGCGTTGTTGCCTGCTTGCCTTCTGCATAGTTCTTAGCTGTTCCGGAGGCGCGGGCGACGCAGGCATGACGGCATCGTCTAGGCCCCTGCTCACTGGCCGTCGTATTCGCGAGGCACATCGTCCTCGGGCACTTCTCGCGTCTTAACTTCGTGAACATCGGGGTCCGCGGCATCTTCCACGCCGATCACTGCCGAGGCTTCGAAGGCTTGCCCATCTGCCGCCAACTCTTCGACGCTTTCAGTGTCTCCCTGCTCAGTCGTTGACAGTCCTTGGGTGTCACCCGACTGTACCTCAGCTTCACGGCTTTGTCGGGCACCCGGCATGGAGATTATTCGGCTTGCTATTCTTCGCATGATGTCCTCTCTGTTCGATCCAGCGATAAAGCTCAAAGTCCAATTGGAACGGTTTATGGGAAGCGAACTATGAAAGGTGAATTCTGCTGAAGAATGAAGTTCAATTCACCGAGTGACGCTCTTCAAAAATGGTCACGACTGGCCTAGGCAACTGAAGTGAGCGCTTGTATGGCACTTGATTTGATATTGTCAGGTGAGGCGCTCTCGCACAGCAGGCATTTGACTCGCAATCGGAGCTGTTGTGGCAGTCTCCCATATGCCTCCTGAAGTTCCGAAAGAAGTTTGCGAGCAGCTTGGATGTCGCCGTTCATGTTCGTTTGCGCCTGCTAGCCAAACCGGTCAGAACTCCCACCGCGAAACCTGCGGCCACCGATGCCACCACCGTGGTTAGCGGGTTTCGTTGAATGCGCCGACTGGACTCGTTGGCGAAGTCTTCGGCGGCATCACTACCCTGCCTGACTGCGCGTTTAGCTACTCCCATTCCGTCTTCAATCGCGTCTGCAACTGCTACTGTCGCACGGGAAGCCTCGCGGACCGAGTCAGCGATATGTTCACCGGCCTTCTCGAATATGCTGTGTGGCATTTATTTCCTCCTTTTAGATCTGCACAGCGAGTAGTTTGTCACTGACACGCGAGGAGGACTGGTCAATCAAGCTCACTTCCTTGCAATTGACACCAGCGGTAAGTATTCATCTCCTTATGACGTCGAAGTGGATAGTTTTCTAGAGAGAATCCGTATCGACGACGGAGCATTCGAGATGGGCAAATGGTCAATCCAACTCGTGTTCGCGTCTAAGGAGTATTTGCGGCTGCATGCCCGTTAGTCCTGCGCCGACAAAACGCCGTGGAGGCATATGCGAGTTCGGCTCCTAGACCACAAACATCGCTACTCCGGCGGCGAACATAGCTAGAGTGGTGATTGCCACGACAATCCGTCCCAGGTGCGAACTCGGTTGGCCCTGCATCAGTTTCTTGTCCGAAGCAACAACGAGGATTGCGACGAGAAGGAATGGTGCTAAGAGTCCGTTGATGACGGCCGTCCAGTAAAGTGCCTTGACCGGGTTCATTCCAGCGAAGTCCAGGACGACGCCAAGTGCGGTCGAGAAGAGGATCAGAGCGTAAAATGCGCGCGCCTGCTTGAGCTTCTTATCCAGGCCTTGATGCCATCCAAGGGTTTCTGCGAAGGCGTACGAAGTCGATCCCGCAAGGGTGGGAATAGCAAGAAATCCTACGCCGACAACACCAACCGTAAACAAGGTTGCAGCAAACTTGCCGGCGAGCGGACGAAGTGCTTCCGCAGCCTGGCGAGAAGTCTCGATGTGCGTGATGCCGTGGCGATTTAGAGTGATTGCCGTGGTGAGGATAATGAAAAACATAACAATATTGGAGAAAAATGCTCCGACGCCTACGTCAATTTTCCGCAGACCCAGTTCCTCGAGTGTTGCTCCACGGCGCTCCGCAAGCGTAAGCTGTCCCGCCGCTTTTTCCTCTTCCACCTCTTCGCTGGCTTGCCAGAAGAACAGATAGGGGCTGATGGTGGTGCCGAGAATCGCTACCAGCATGGACCATTCAGCGCGCGTACGCGGCAATGATGGAACGACGGTGTCACGCAGTACCTGCCCCCAATCAGCCCCGACGACGAAAGCGGTCACTGGGTAAGCGAAGAGAACCAGCACGAGCCATTTGAGCACCCTCGCGATCTGCTGGTAACGTAGGCGCACCGTTGCCCACGAGATAAGGAGCGCGAAACCTACCACAAATAGGTGTGAGTTGATGCCCGAAAGCATCTGGGCCGCATCCGCCATACCGGCTAGGTCGGCGGCGATGTTGATGGTGTTTGCCACAAGCAGGGCTACGATGAAAGTGCGAACTAGCCAGATCGGGAATCGATGCGTGAGATTGCCGGCCAACCCCTTGCCGGTGACCTTGCCAATGCGAGCGCACATCATCTGCACAGCGCCCATCAGCGGCCAGGTCAAGAGCGCGGTCCAGAGAAGCTTGGTCCCGAACTGCGCCCCCGCAACGGAGTAAGTGGCAATTCCGGACGGGTCGTCGTCGGCGGCTCCCGTAATCACACCGGGACCGATCGCCTTCAACAACCTTCGCAGCGGGCGAAATGAGGATTCTCTTGACGGGGGAGTCAGAGCTTACGCCTCCTAGGAAGTCACAATGAAATGTGCCCACAACTCAACAGGGCACTCATTAGATTGGCACTTGAGCGCGAATTGAACCTTTTGCTAAGCCGACAGCGGCCCGGTTGCAAAAAAGAGAGCCAATAGCGGCGCAAGAGTACGCATGCCCATTAGCTGCCATGGAAATCCTTCGACATATCCAGTCATCTTCTTGACTCCTTTGTGGCTCCATCGTGCAGCAGGCCTATGAGCAGAATGCCCGCGCTACGCACAGATCACAAGCTTAGCGACGAAAAGAGAGCTGATCTGTGCAAGATTGACCACCACTTGCTAAAAGCGTGGGCTTGTTGCTCCTCGTGCTCAATCGCAACGATAAGCTGCCGGCTATTACAGCGACTGAGCAATAGTGAGCAGCCTTTGCCCCCCCGCTGTGCCAGACTCTCAAAGTGTCAGGTCCGTGGCGGAAGTTGCTGGCGGCTTTAATCAATGTTGGCTGGGTGAAACATACCAAGGAGAATCTCAGATGAAGTTGCACTACTCCATCTTGCTGTTCATTGCGATCTCGACTTTTGTGGCATTGCCAGTACCGGCAAACGGACAGACGCTGGCAGCTCCCGAAGAGTCTCTCAGCTTGGCCACAATCGCAGTTCCAACCCAGGGCGACGTGACGTACACGCGTCCCACCCGGGCGATAAAGCTCCACAATTACGCCTTCGATGCGTTTGGCCCCTATCCAATAGCGGGCGCCGCAATGGCGGCTGGCGTTGGTCAAATGGAGAATACTCCGGCAGCTTGGGGACAGGGCACAGCAGGATATGGCAGGCGATTCGGATCCGACTTCGGCATCGCGGCAATCAGCACCACCACACGTTATGCATTGGCCGAAGCGTTCAAAGAAGACACGCTCTATTACCGCTGTGAGTGCAAAGGCCCGCTGCCGAGGTTAAGCCATGCCATCGTTTCGACCTTGACGGCGCGACATGGTGAAGACGGTCACCGCGCCTTCTCCTTCTCCGCGGTGGTAGCACCGTATGCGGGTACGATGACGGCGGTGTACGCGTGGTATCCCGACAATTATGGCGCTAGGTCGGCGCTCCGGATGGGCAACTACAACCTGCTGATAAGCGCGGGCCAAAACATTCTGCTGGAGTTCTTCTACAGCGGCCCACATTCCCTGCTTTCCCGCATGCACCTCAACAATTCGCATGGTGCGCCAGACCCTGGTTCGAAGTGAGCGAAAACAAGACAGGAACTGCTACAGCGCTTGCAGGGCGGGAACTTTCACTTCCATCGGTGGATGAACGCGATTCCAAGTGGGTTGGCACCGAGTTCCTCGAGTGGTTCGGTGAGTTAGGCATCTTCTTCTGGCGAGTTGTGCGGGCAGGCTTGACAGCGCCATTCGAGTTTCGCGAGTTGTTCAAGCAGCTCGACGAAATCGGATCGCAGTCGTTGCCCCTGGTTGGGCTGGCGGGCGCGGCGATCGGGGTTGTGCTGGCATTGGAGTCCGTGCAAAGCATGACTCGATTTGGTGCCAAATCGCTGCTTCCAGCAGCGCTCGTGTATTCCGTGGTTCATGAGATTGGCCCAATCATTACAGCCTTGGTTGTAAGTGGCAGGGTAGGTGCGGGAATCGGCGCAGAGTTGGCGTCGATGAAAGTAACCGAGCAGATCGATGCCATTGAAGCGTCTGCTGTAAACCCTTACCGGCTACTTGCAGCAACACGCATACTTGCTTGCGTTCTTATGCTGCCGTTGCTGACCCTTGCTTCCGACGCCTGCGCTTTGTTGATGGGCTGGGTTGCGCTGGCCACTGTTGAGCCGCTCTCATTCCACCAATTCATCATTAGTGGCTTCAACGGCTCAGGATTTAACGATTTTCTGCCCCCAACTTTCAAAACTGCGGTCTTTGGACTGATCATCGGGCTGATCGCTTGCTTTCAGGGAATGCGTACCCGAGGAGGTGCAGCAGGGGTGGGACGTGCCGCCACCAGTTCGGTGGTCCTGTCCTCGCTCTTCGTAATTCTGGCAGATGTCGTGCTAGTGAAATTCATCATCATTTTCTTCCCTTAAACAAATTATGGCCACAATCGATCAACTCGGAATAAACCTGGAAACCGACGAAACCGGACTTGCAACGGCTGTCGAGGTCGAGAATGTCTACAAATCCTTCGGAAATCAGACGGTCTTGAATGGCGTAAGCCTTACCGTGAACCGTGGGGAAACCCTTGCGATCCTGGGGCGCAGTGGCACCGGTAAAAGCGTCTTGTTAAGAATGATCATCGGTCTGCAAAAGCCTGATTTGGGAGCGGTGCGCATCCACGGTGAAGACATCACAGGGCTATCTCTCGACCAACTCAGTGAGATCAGGGAAAAGATGGGTTTTCTGTTTCAGCAAGCCGCTTTGTACGATTCGCTCACAGTCGAGCAGAACGTGGCTTTTCCTCTGCAACACCATAGACGTGCAATGCCGGCGTCTGAGCAGCGTGATCTTGTCAAGCAGTTGTTGGCCGAGGTCGGCATGGTTGGGCGTCTCGACAAGATGCCATCGGATATTTCCGGGGGCATGCAGAAACGAGTGGGGCTGGCGCGGGCATTAGCGTTGGATCCAGATATCCTGCTGCTCGACGAACCGACAGCAGGTCTTGATCCGATCAGTTCCGCTGAAATTGATGAGTTGATCCTGAAGCTTCAGGCGGAACATCGCATGGCGTCGATCGTTGTCACTCATGATCTGAGCAGCGCAAAGACAATTGCAGGTCGGGTGATACTTCTGAATCAAGGCAAAGTTACAGCCGAGGGCACCTTTCAAGAACTTCAGAGAAGCGACGATCCCTTCGTTCGTGAATTTCTGAAGAATTCGTAGGAGAGCTTATGTCACGAGCAGCGCGTTTGGGGGCCTTCATCGTCGTTACCCTAGCCATTCTGGTGGTCGGAGTCTTTATCATCGGGAGCAAGCAATACCTTTTCAGCTCGACCTACCAGCTGAAAGCACAATTCGCCAATGTCGCCGGGTTGGATGCGGGAGCCGACGTGCGAATAGGCGGTGTCCATAGCGGGACTGTACACAGCATCGCATTGCCGCATAAGACAAGCGACAAAGTCACAGTAACTATGGATCTCAGCAAATCGACACACGAGATCATCAAGCAAGACTCTGTGGTTACGATTGAAACTGAAGGAATGTTGGGCAACCAGTATATGGCAATTTCGTTTGGCTCTGCCGGTTCTCCCAACGTGCGAAATGGCGACCTGCTCGCCAGTCAGCAGCCACTGCAAATGGCAGACCTGCTCAGGAAAGCGAGCGACATTCTGGATAGCAGCCAGCAAACCATTCATAACACCACGCTCGCGACAGCGAGCCTGGATTCGATAGCTGCCAAAATCGACCGCGGTGAAGGAACTGTAGGCGCGCTTGTGAATGACCGGCAACTCTACAGCAACCTGCAACAGACCACCGGGACGCTGCGCACCACCATGGTTCAGGCGCAGGCGGGAGTAAACGATTTCCACGAGAACATGGAAGCGCTGAAACATAACTTCCTCTTGCAAGGATACTTCAAGAGCCGCGGATACGAGGACTCGGCCGAACTGGCCAAAAATGAAATCGAACGGATGCCATCAGGCACGCCCATCAAGGAATTTACGTATCCATCGAAGCAGCTATTTGA
>Ga0316217_10003637_pt1 | contig 17324 bp, 15 predicted proteins | sample 1anoAmetaG_FD_203633 | JGI IMG/M metagenome (GOLD analysis project Ga0316217, IMG submission 203633) | Freshwater microbial communities from Trout Bog Lake, Wisconsin, USA - 1anoA | ecosystem: Environmental > Aquatic > Freshwater > Lake > Hypolimnion/Profundal zone | place: USA: Wisconsin...
CCGCGCGGCGGCCGCAGTCGACGCTGCTCGAGGTGCGCAACATCCACGACGAGATCATCGAACGCGGGCACCGGCACACGGCCGTCGTCCACCGTCTGGAGGCCGAGTCCTGTGACCTTGCGACCGCGACCGAACTGGCGGTCGCGCCCGGTTCGCCGGTCTTCCACTCCGTGATCGTGCATTGCGAGAACGGGCGGCCGATCCAGCTGGAGGATCGCTACGTGAAGCAGTCGTTCGCCCCCGGCTACCTCGGGCAGGACTACACGCGCGTGACGCCGAACGAGTACCTGATGGGGCTCGGGCCTCTCGACGAGGTGGAGCATGTGATCCAGGCGCTGCTGCCGGATCGCCCGACACGGCAGCTGCTGAAGATCCCGGAGGGTGAGCCGGTGCTGCAGGTGCGGCGGCGGACATGGTCCGGCGGCAGCGTCGTCACGAGCGCACGCCTGATCCACCCGGGCGCCGGCTACAGCCTGGTGGGCCGCTTCAGCGTCGCCACGCGGGGCAGGGAATGAGCCGCGACCTGCGTCACGAGTTTGCGTCGGGACCGCTGACGCCCTTCCAGGTCGCCGCGATCGCCGTCTGCGTGGCACTGAACATGCTCGATGGCTTCGACATTCTCGCGATGTCCTTCTCGGCCTCCGGCGTGAAAGCCGACTGGCACCTGCACGACGGCCAGATCGGCGCGCTGCTGAGCGGCGGATTGATCGGCATGGCGGCCGGCTCGCTCGTGTTCGGTCCCTGCGCGGACCGATGGGGGCGGCGCCGGATCGTGCTGCTCGCCGCCGCGATCGCCGGCATCGGCATGCTGCTGTCCTGCCTGGCGCGAAACTTCTCAGACCTGCTCATGCTGCGGGTGCTGACCGGCGTCGGGATCGGCGGGACGATCGCGAGCGTGGCAGTCATCGTCTCGGAGTACGCGCCGGATCGGTGGCGGCGCACGGCGCTCGCGCTGTACGCCACCGGCTACTCCATCGGCGCCACCCTGGGTGGTGCGCTGACCACGGCGGCCGTCGCGCGGTACGGGTGGCGGTCGGCGTTCCTGACGGGGGGCCTCATGTCCCTGCTGCTGGTGCCGCTCGCCTGGCTGCACCTGCCCGAGTCGCTGGAGTTCCTGGTGACGCGGCGTCCGTCCGATGCCCTCGCGCGGGTGAACCGGCTGCTGCGACAGACCGGGCGAGCGCCCGTCGACGCACTGGATCTTCCTGCGGACGCCGCGGGCGTGCCCGCCGCCGGCCGGCCGCAACTGCTCAACGGGACCACCCTGCTGGCATGGCTGATCTTCTTCGCAACGATGGCGGGGTTCTACTTCACCGTCAGCTGGACGCCGCGCCTGCTTACCGCGTCGGGCCTGACCGCGGTGCAGGGGATGACCGGGGGCGTGCTGCTCAATCTGGGCGGCATTGCCGGCTGCGGCCTCTATGCACTGGCCGCAGCGCGCTTCGACGCGCAGCGGCTGCTGGCGGGATCGCTGCTGGTGACCGCGGCGACGGTGGCTGCCTTCAGCCTCGCGCTGGGGTCCGTCACGAGCGCACTGGCAACGGGGCTGCTGCTCGGAGTCGCGGCGAACGCGGCGATGGCCGGCCTCTACGCCGTCGGGCCGCCACTCTACGCCACCGAAGTGCGCGCGACCGGAATGGGCCTCGCGATCGGCGTCGGGCGCTTCGGGGCGATCCTCGCGCCGCTCGCGACGGGCATACTGCTCGATCACGACTGGTCCGGGCCACAGCTGTACCGGCTCTGCGCGATACCGTTCGGCGTGGCCGCGATCGCGGCGTTGGCGCTCGGCACCGTCCGGCGCGACTGAGGCGGCCGCCGCGCCGCATCCGGCGCGCTAGGTAGTTTGCGCGGTGCGCTGGATTTCGCCTTCCGATTGACCCGCGTCAAGGCGGGCCGCCGTGACCGCCCTTAGATTGAGCCGCGTCGTCGCGCTCAGTCGGGAGGCGGTTCATGAAATCCTCGATCTTGCTTGGCTCGCTGCTGTTCGCGCTGGCCGCGCAGGCCGTCGCCGATGACGGCGCGCCCGCGGCCAGCGCCGTCGCGGCGCTGGCCAACGGCCAGGCCCATCTGTCGTTTCGCCTGCGCTACGAGGACGTGGACGATGCCGCGTTCGCCAGGCCGGCGGAAGCCCTGACGCTGCGCAGTCGCCTGACCTGGCAGAGCGGCGCCTACGAGGGCTGGCATGCCGTGCTCGAGGTCGACGACGTCCGCGCGCCGGTGGACGCCTACAACAGCACCGCCAACGGCACCGTGAACCGCCCGATCGTCGCCGATCCGACCGGCACGGACCTGAACCGGGCGGCACTCGAATGGTCCGGCGGAGAGACACGCGTGTCGCTCGGCCGCCAGCGGGTCGTGCTCGACAACCAGCGTTTCATCGGCAACTCCGGCTGGCGCCAGAACGAGCAGACCTACGACGGTGTCGTCGCCAGCAATCGCTCTTTGCACGGCGTCGAACTGACCTACGGCTACCTCTACAACGTCAATCGCGTCTATGGGCCGGCCGACGGCAGCCAGGCCGCGGAGTGGCATGGCCGCGTGCACCTGCTCAACGCGCGTGTCGACGCCGGTCGCGCCGGCAGCGTGACGGCATTCGGATACCTGATGGACCTGCACAACGCCGCCGCCCAGTCGAATGCGACGGCCGGCGTGCTGTGGACGGGCAGCGTGCCGGTCGCGTCGGGGTGGAGCATGCCGTTCGCCGCTTCCTACGCCCACCAACGCGATTACGCGGACAGCCCGACCGCCTACTCGGCCGCCTACTGGCAGGCGGAGGCCGGCCTCGCGCACGGCGCCAGCGCCGTGCGGATCGGACGCGAGGTCCTCGGCGGCGACGCAGCGGTGCCGGGCCACCGGTTCCAGACGCCGCTGGCGACGCTGCACATCTTCCAGGGGTGGGCCGACAAGTTCCTGACGACGCCACCCAAGGGCATCGAGGACACCTACGTCGCGGTGCGGAGGGATTTTCGTGCCGCGACGCTGCAGGGCTCCTGGCATGACTTCCGCGCGGCGGCGGACGGCCAGTCCTATGGCAGGGAATGGGACGCGTCGCTGGCCGTGCCTTTCGGCGGGCGCTACGAGGCGTTGCTCAAGGCCGCCGACTACCGCGCAAGGGGCTTGGGCACGGACGCGCGCAAACTCTGGCTGATGGTGTCGGCGGCGTTCTGATGTCTTCGGGCCCGGTTCGTCAGGCGCTGCGCTGGCGAACGACCTGCGCCAGCGCGTCGGCGACCAGCCGGACCGCGGCGCCGCGCAACCGCGTCGTGCGGAAGTGCGCATGCCACGTGAGGTACTGGCCGCCGGCGGTGAGCGGCACGATCCGCAGGCCCCCGCCGGCGACGAACGTGGCGGCACTGGTCCGGGTCGTCACGGTCAGGCCGAGGCCGGCACGCACCAGGGCGATCACCGCCTCCATGTGGCCGGCGCGCAGGATGCGCGCGGGGCGGACGCCGGCGGGCTCGAACAGGCGCTCGTACTCGCGCCCGCTCTCCTGCGTCGTCGTGTCGGTCACGTAGACCTCCGCCACGAGGTCGCGGACCTCCAGGTAGCGGCGCTTCGCCTTGGGATGATCCGCCGGCACGAGGGCGATCAGTTCATCCTGGAACAGGCGCACTGCCGCGACGTCGCGCCCCCGTGTCCGGTTGGGCATCACCGCCAGGTCGATGCGCCGGTCGCGCAGTGCCGCCATCGGGTTGAGCGAGACGTCGACGACCATCTCGACGTCGACCAGCGGCTGCTCGCTTTCCAGCCGCCGCAGCAGGTCCGGCAGCCAGTCGTAGCCGCACAGCGTCGAACCGCCGATGCGAACGACCTGCCGAGCGGCGCCGGCGCCGGCGTGGACCTCCCGCTCCGCGCTCTCCAGTTCGGCGAGGCAGCGCCGCGCCGCCAGCAGGAAGCGCTCGCCGGCCTCGGTCAGGTGCGCCCGCCGGCCGCCGCGCGCGACCAGCGGCAGCGCGATGCGGCGCTCCGCCTCCCGCAGCCGGTGGGTGAGCGCAGACGGCGTGATGCTCAGCCGGTGTGCGGCCTCCGCCAGCGTCGGCGACGCGGCGATGGCGCGCAGCATCAGCAGGTGGCGCAGTTCCAGCTTCGGCATGAATTGAAACATTTTCAACCAAAAGCATAGATGATTGAAAGGCACTCTAACAGCGGGAACGCTACTCTCCCAGTCCACCGCCGCCCTGCCGAACTGCCGAACTGCCGAACTGCCGAGGTCCCCGTGCGAACAATCATCGAACCCTTCCGGATCAAGTCCGTCGAGCCGATCCGGATGACGACCGCCGACGAGCGGCGCGCCCTGCTGCGCGCGCAGTCCTGGAACCTATTCGGGCTCGCCTCCGACGACGTGATGATCGACCTGCTGACGGACTCCGGCACCAGCGCGATGAGCGCTGCGCAGTGGGGCGCCGTGATGCGCGGCGACGAGTCCTACGCCGGCTCGCCGTCCTTCTACCGCTTCGAACGCGCGGTGAAGCACCTGATGCCGTTCCGCCACGTGATCCCGACGCACCAGGGCCGAGCCGCCGAGGCGATCCTGTTCTCCATCGTCGGCGGCACCGGCCGGGTGATTCCGTCGAATACGCACTTCGATACGACCCGCGGCAACATCGAGGCCACCGGCGCGACGGCCGTCGACCTGGTGATCGCCGAAGGCCACGACCCGCAGAACCTCCACCCGTTCAAGGGCAACATCGATCTCGCCAGGCTCGCGGCGCTGCTCGAGCGCAGCGCTGACCAGGTCCCGCTGGTGATGATGACCGTCACCAACAACGCCGGCGGCGGGCAGCCGGTCAGCCTGGCCAACCTGCGGGCGGCGGCGGACCTCTCCCACCGCCACGGCAAGCCCTTCTTCATCGACGGCTGCCGCTTCGCCGAGAACGCCTGGTTCATCAAGTGCCGGGAACCGGGCCAGCAGGATCGCCCGGTGACCGACATCGTCCGCGACATGTTCTCGATTGCCGACGGCATGACGATGAGCGCGAAGAAGGATGCGTTCGCGAACATCGGCGGCTGGCTCGCCGTCAATGACGACGCGCTGGCCGCCGCCGCACGCAACCGCCTGATCCTGACCGAGGGCTTCCCGACCTACGGCGGCCTGGCAGGGCGCGACCTCGATGCCATCGCGGTCGGTCTCGAGGAGATCGTCGACGAGCAGTACCTGCGCTACCGGGTGCGGACGAACGAGTACATCGGCGACAAGCTGCTGGCGCTGGGCGTGCCGATCGTGCAACCGGTCGGCGGGCACGCGGTCTTCGTCGATGCGCGGCGACTGCTGCCCCACATCCCGCCCCTGCACTACCCCGGACAGGCCCTCGCGGTGGCGCTCTACGAACTCGGCGGCATCCGCGCCTGCGAGATCGGGACGGTCATGTTCGGCCTGCAGGCGGACGGCACCGAGAAGGCCGCCGACATGGACCTCGTCCGGCTGGCGATGCCGCGGCGGGTCTATACCCAGTCGCACGCGGACTACCTCGTCGAGGTATTCGAGGAGGTCGTCGCCACCCGCGACAGCCTGCGCGGCCTGCGCATCGTCGCCCAGCCGACCCGGCTGCGGCATTTCACGGCGCGCTTCGAGCCGCTCGCCTGATCGGCCACGCCGCCGTGATGACGTGCCCGATCGGGACGCGTACTCTCGGCGAGAGGCTCCCGTTCGGCGTCACCAGCCCGATCGCCATCACGCGCGACCCAGGCAACCCGGCGCTTCGATGGGGGTGGCACTGCCGGGCATATCACGCCTTCCGCCACGATTGATTTGCAGGAGAACCCGCGCATGGGCACGCCGATTTCCACAGTCCTCGCTGGAGGCGGCCTGTTGCTCGCGCTGCTCGGCGCCGGCCTGGCGACCGCCGCGCCGCCGGATCCCTACGTGGTCACGACTTCGCTCGGCAAGGTACGAGGCACGGCCGGCGCGGGAGTGCGCGAGTTCAAGGGCATTCCGTACGCCGCGGCACCCACCGGCGAGCGGCGCTGGAGTTCGCCGGTGCCGCCACTGCCGTGGCGCGGCGAACTCGACGCGACGCACTTTCGCGCCGCGTGCCCGCAGGTCGTCCGCTACGGACTCACCGAAGCGAGCGACGCCGAGGACTGCCTGTACCTCAACGTCGCCGTCCCGACCGCCCCCGCTCCGGCCGGCAAGCCACGTCCCGTGCTCGTCTGGATCTACGGCGGGGCGTTCGTCGGCGGCGGCGCCAACCTCTACCCGCTCGATTATTTCGCGCGGACCGGGGACGTCGTGGTCGTCTCGATGAACTACCGCATCGGCGCGCTCGGATTCATGGCCCATCCGGCCTTCGACCGCGCGCGCAGCGGTGGCTACGCGCTGGAGGACCAGCGGGCGGCGTTGCGCTGGATCCAGGCGAACATCGCGGCGTTCGGCGGCGATCCCCGCAACGTCACGATCGCCGGCGAGTCGGCAGGCGCGGCGAGCGTCTGCATGCAGCTCTACGCACCGGAGGAATCGGCGGGGCTGTTCCAGCGGGCGATCATCCAGAGCGCCGGCTGCGCACGTACGTTGCGGACCGTGGCCGAGGCCGAAAGCGTCGGCCTGAAGATGGCGGAGCGCCTGGGATGCACCGACCCGAAGACCGCCCTCGCCTGCCTGCGCGCGGCGCCGGTCGCGGCGATCCTCGCGGCCCAGACCGCGATCGCCGCGACCGAAATGCTCGCGTTCGCACCCAGCGTCGGTTCGAAGACGCTGCCGCGCCAGGGGCGCGAAGCGCTGGAGACCGGCCGGTTCGTGCACGTGCCTATCATCAACGGCGGCAACCGGGACGAGATGCGCCTCTACGTCGGCTACGACGTCGTGGCCGGCCACGCGGTCACGGCGGACAACTACGCGGCGATACTGCAGGGAATCTACGGCCCGAACGCGGCCGACGTGCTGGCGCACTATCCGCTGTCGGCGTACTCGTCGCCTGCCACGGCGCTGGGCAGCGCCATGTCCGATTTCCAGCCGCGCGGGATCCTCGCCAACTGCGCCTTCCAGGAGACTTCCCGCCTGGCGGCCCGCTACGTGCCGGTCTACGGGTACGAGTTCACCGACCGCGACGCACCGCCGGTGATGGACGATCCGGGCTTCGAACTGGGCGCGGTGCACTCGGCCGAGCTCCCGTACCAGTTCCCGGGGTTCTCGAACAAGTCGGTGTTCGACGGCCCGCCACTGCAGCCGGCGTCGCAGCGGTTGTCGACGCAGATGGTGCGCTATTGGGCCGCATTCGCCCGGCGCGGGCGCCCGGATGTGCCCGGGCAGCCGGCATGGCCGCGCTTTCGCTCGCCGCGGGACGTGCTGCGGCTGCACCCGGGAGCCATCGGCGTCTGGGACGCGGGCGCGATGCACCAGTGCGCATTCTGGCAGTCGAAGTATCCGGCGGAACTGGGCCGCTAGGCGGATTCGGCCGGCGGCCGCCGACTGGGGCGCGCAGCGATCGCGGCGCTGATCGCCGCGCAAACCGCCCAGGCGCGCGGCGCCGGGTCCGTCCGGACCGTGATGACCGGCAGTTCCCCGTCGTCCGGCAGCAGGTCGCCGGACGCCAGCTGCCGCTCGAGCACGGCCAGCGTCGCCTCCGACGCGTCGTTGCGCCGCGCGGCGACGCGCTCCCGCAGCACCTCGGGCGAGGCCTCGCACGAGACGACGAGCACGGGGCAGCCGACCTGTCGAGCGAGCTCGACGAATGGCGCCCGGCGCCGGGCTTCGAGGAAGGTCGCGTCGGCGATGACGTTGAGCCCGGCCTCCAGCAGACCCGCGGCGCACAACGCGAGTTGCTCGTACGTCCGGTCGACCTGCCCGGGCGCATACCGATCCTCGTCCGTCGCCGTCGCGACGCCGTGGCCGGCATGCGCGGGCACGAGGCGCCGCCTGAGGACATCGGAACGGATCTGGACGGCTGGCCACGCCGGCACCAGCGCGGCGGCCAGCGTGCTCTTGCCGGAACCGGAATAGCCGTGCATGAGCACGAGCGCGCCGGGCGGGCGCCGGGCACAGGATCCGGCGTACGCGACGTAGGACGCCGACTCCGCCGCGGCCGTCCGTGCAGCGCTGCCGCCCAGCTGGCCGACGCGCAACGCCGCGACCTTCGCGCGGACGAGCGCCCGGTAGACCAGCAGGAAGCGCATGCAGTGGCCGGCCCCGTAGTCGCCGGAGCGCTCCAGGTAGGCATTCAGGCAGGCCATCGCCAGGTCGGGGCGGCCACGCGCTTCGAGATCCATCACCAGGAATGCGATGTCGCTCGCCACGTCGATGTTGCGCAGCGCCGGATCGAAGTCGATGCCGTCGAAGGGCACGAGTCGGCCGTGCAGCCGCACGACGTTCTGGCAATGCAGATCGCCGTGGCATTCCCGTACCCGGCCGGCCGCGCGCCGGGCCTCCAGGTGGCGCCCGGCGTCCGGCCAGGACTGTTCGGTCCATTCGCTCAACACGTCCAGCGCGTGCCCCGGCTGCGCGCCCCGTAGAGTGGCGAGGTTCTGCGCCGCGGCGCGCAGCAGCGCAGCCGGGCTGCCGAACTCGCCGGCGCTGCGCGCCGCCAGGGAATGATGGCCCGCGATGGCGGCGCCGAGCGATGCGACTTCGTGGGCCTCGACCGCGTGCCGCGCGAGCAGCTGGTCCAGTTCGGCAGCGCGGTCGAAGCGCTTCATCCGGACGGCATACTCGACGATCTCGCCATCCGTGTCGAAGGACAGCCCGGTCGGCGCGCGCACGAGGCGACTCAGGCCCAGGTACAGCTCCGGGGCCCAGCGCCGGTTGAGATCCAGTTCGACGAGGCAGGCGGCATGGCGCTTCTCGAGGGTGCTGTAGTCGAGGAAGTCCGGGTGGACCGGCTTCTTGACCTTGTAGGCGAACGGGCCGACGAGCGCGATCCACGAGACATGCGTCTCGCACAGTTCTATGGCGGCTTCCGGGGTCGCGCCCCCGTGGAACGGCGAGTGCCGATAGGTCGCCGGGTCCTGGAGCGTCGCCGCCATCGCGGCGCCGGTCGGCGATGCGTGGATATTCACCCCGACGTCCCCCGGCGGCGGAAGGAGACGTTCCGCTGCACCCCCGCGACTGGAGAGAGCAACATCGATCTTCAGCCGCGGGTGGCCGCAAGGGCGGCACGCAGCTTGCGCAGCGGCAGCGCATTGAGCACGTCGCGGGCCTCCAGCCCCGCGCGACGCGCCTCGAGCAGCCCCGCCTCGAGCAGCGCGAAGCCGCCCGCATCGTGGGCATCGCTCCCGACCGCGATGCGGACTCCGCGTTCCGCCGCGCGCCGGCAGTCGACATCCGGCAAGTCCAGCCGCGCCGGCTGGCAGTTGAGTTCCAGGCACGCGCCCCGTTCCGCGGCACGGCCTAGCAGCGCATCGAGGTCGAACTGCAGCGGCGGGCGTTCGTTGATCAGGCGGCCACGGGGATGGGCGAGGATCGTCACGTACCGGTTGTCCAGGGCGCGCAGCAGGCGCGCCGTCTGCCGTCGCGCGGAGAGGGCAAAGGATGTGTGCACTGCGGCGATCGCAAAGTCGAGCCGCGCGAGGATGGCGTCGGGGAGTGCGAGGCTGCCGTCCTCGAGGATATCGACCTCCACCCCCTTCAGGATCGCGATGCCGCGAGTCCTGCCGGACAGCGCGTCGATCGCGTCGATCTGCCGGGCGAGCGCCGCCACGTCGAGTCCGTGGGTGATCCCGACATGGCGCGAGTGGTCGGCGATGCCTACATAGGCGAGTCCGGCCGACTTCGCGGCCGCGACCATCTCGGCGAGGGAGGCGGTGCCGTCGCTGGCGCTCGTGTGCACATGGAGGTCGCCTTGCAGGTCGGCTCGCGAGACCAGCACGGGCAGCGTCCCGGCGGCCGCCGACTCGAGCTCGCCATGGTCCTCGCGCAGCTCGGGCGGGATCCACGGCAGCCCCAGCGCGGCATAGACTTCCTCCTCGGTGGCGCCGGCGACGGCCGCCTTGCCCCTGAACAGCCCGTATTCGCTCAACTTGAGTCCACGCTGCTGCGCACGGCGCCGCAGGCGGATGTTGTGGGTCTTGCTGCCCGTGAAGTAATGCAGCGCCGCCCCGTAGCTGGCGGGCGGAACGACCCGCAGGTCCACCTGCAGGCCCGTGCCGAGCACGGCCGATGCGCGCGTGCGGCCACGTGCCGTCACCCGCGCGATCTCATCGAAGTCGCAGAAGGCGGCGACGGCCGCGGCCGGCAGGTCGGTCGCGACCAGCAGATCCAGGTCGCCGACCGTGGAGCAGCCGCGCCGGAAGCTGCCCGCCACAGTGACCTGCCGGACACCGGCCGCGCCGCGCAGGCGCCGCAACAGCGCATCGGCAACCGGCGCCGCGACCGCCCGCAGCGTGCGTCGCGGCTCGCCACGGTGGCGGAGCGCATCGAGCAGGCGCTGGCCGGTGACCGTGTCGGCCGCCGGTATGCCGGCCACGCGGCCTTTGGCGAGCGCGGCCGCGAGCCTGGCGGGTGTCGTGATGCCATGCCGGGCGGCGAGGTCGCGCACGCGCTTCGGGCCGAGGCCGGGCAACGCCAGAAGTTCCACCTGCCCGGGGCGGACGCGGCGGCGCAGTGTCGTCAGCAGCGCGCAGGAGCCGGTCGTGACGATCTCGCGGATCTTGTCCGCCAGATCCGTTCCGATCCCGGGCAGCGCCTGCAGACCGGCACCTGTCGCGATGGCGTCGTGCAGTTCCGTCGGATGTGACCGGACAGTCTGCGCGGCGCGTCGGTACGCCCGGACGCGATAGGGGTTCTCCTGCAGCAACTCGAGCAACGTGGCCAATTCATCGAAGACGCTTGCGATCGCCTCGTTGTGCACCGGCATAGGCCCTCTCAACGATCCGGCCTGGCCCGACGATTCATGCCCGTTCGCGTCGATGCTAGTCGGATCCGCCCAGCACGCTCCGCAGCCGGAGCCGCAACGCGGCGGCCGGCTCGTGCGTGACGTCCCGCGGTACCGTCCTGTTCACGCGGGCACGGACATGCGGCGGCAGCGCACGCAGGATCAGGCTGAGGAGCCTGGGCGACGCGATCAGCGCGAGCCGGTCACCCGCCGCGAGACTTCCCCGCGCGATCTCGGCCACGGCCTTGGCAAAGCGTTCCGCCGGCGCGCGTCGCGCCGGGGCGGGCGCCGACAGTGCCTGGTACGCACCGGCATTGCGGTTGAACTTGTTGCCGGCCCGCCCCGAGACGAGCGCCTGCTCGTGCTGGCGCGCCGCAGGATTGCGGGCGGTTTCCAGCAGCTGCAATCGCGACAGGCCGCCATCGGCCTGGTACAGGCGTGCTTCACTGCCGTCGGCGATGATGATGCGCCAGCCCCGTCGCCGATCCGGATCCGGTTCGGCGAATTCGACGTGGCGGGCGCCCGCCGCGGCTCCGAGCATCACGCGCGGGGCAAACTCCGGAGCGTGGATCGACTTTGATCTTTGTGCTGTACCCATGAGCGTTGCTCCATAGGGTTGACCGAGAAGAGGTCGACGCCGAATGCCTGTCGGCTCGCCGTCTAGTATCCTCGCCCGTGGCGGGACACTCCATGCGCATCGCCCGCTAGCGGGATAGGCATTGTTTCCGGCTCCGCGAACGACCTCCGGGCGCCACCCTCGCGCCGCAGTGCAGCACATTCGTCGCCCTGACGGTCGCGGCACGCGGCGATGCAGCAGGCCGGAGCGTCGGCCGTCCGGCCCACCACGCCGGTGCCGGTGAAGGCGCAAGGTGCCCGGAAGTCGCGCCCGTAACTGTACCTATTGGGAGCCCACGTGCGAATCCGCATTGGGGTAGGGCGGGTCGTTCGGATCCGCCATCGGTAGCTTAGGGAGGATCGCTTCGTGAAAAACCCGCTTTCGCCGTGGCAAACCAGCAAGCTGACGTCGGACCTGCGCAGGCGCTTCGAGGAGCTGCGCGACACGATCCAGCAGCACCTGCGCGGCTCGGAGGATGGCGGGGCACGCATGCTCGCTGACCGGGTTCGGGACATCGGCGAGGAATCCGTGACCGACATGCTGACCGGTGTCGAACTGGCCGAAGGCTACCGGGAGCTGGAGGAACTGCGCGAGGTGGAGTCGGCGCTGCTGCGCCTGCAGAAAGGCACTTACGGTGTCTGCCTGTCGTGCAACACACCGATTCCTTACGACAGGCTTGCGGCACAGCCCACCGCAAAGCGGTGCCTCCGCTGCCAGACCACGCGCGAGACGACGCACGCGGGTCCGGGCGGACGCACGGCGGGAGGCACCTAACCCCCTGGCCGGGCGCCGGCAACACGGCGAGCGGGCCGGATCCGGCCTCACGCACCCTGGGCCCTGCGCCGCCCGCCGTCGCACTAGCGACGGTGATGCCGGCTACGGATGCGCACCTCTACGTAGTAGAGGATCGCGACCACCAGCAATGCGCCGAATATCGCGGTCGCGATCGCCGGACCCGCCGAGCGCGTATCGGTCTGGCTCACGAGCCCAAAATATGATCCGACCAGCAGCGCCGTCGCCAGCCATGCGTGGGTCTTGAGATGGCGCGGCGGCGGGGACAGACGCAGGCCACAGTGGGGGCAGTGCGCCGCCTCGCTGGGGAGTTCCCGGCCGCAATCGGGGCACGTTGTAAGGGCCATGAATACACTCCTTGCCGGTCAGGGGATGTGATCTGGGGGGCGGCGCCGAAGCGCGGCGGATCGTCTCGATGCCGGCGACCGCATGGGCCCCTGCCAGCCACCAACCGGACGACGGCTGGACGGCGGGGTGCGCTGTCGTTCCGGGCACGGCGTCAGCCACGGCGGATCAGCCACGGCGGAGAGGAGCCGAAAATGGGTGCATTGCAGCACGGCGCCCGGGACCGGCTCGCCCGTGCGATGCGCGCAACGCTGCACTCGTCCTTGAATCCTCTTCACGGCGTCGGTGCCTCCACGCCCCCGGGGCCTGACGCCCGCTCCTGCCCTGTCGGGGACAGGCTGGGCCTCAGGAAGTCTCCCCTGCAACCGACGGCGTCGCATCAGGACGTTCACGCAGCCGCACCGACTTGCAGCCTGTCCCGAGAAGTACCGACGGACCGCGGGATATCCGGCAATGTCGGCGCATCGGGCGCGGCAGTAACATCGGACGCGTGTGGCGTTTGGTGTCGATCACCGGGAGAAATCCATGAAAGACGACAGTCAGCTGCGCCGCGATGTTGAGTTGGCGCTCGAATGGGACCCGCGCGTGGACGCGCGCGAGATAGGCGTGGCAGCGAAGGATGGTGTCGTGACGCTCAGCGGTCACGTCTCGACGTACGCGGAACAGGTCTGCGCCGAGGAGGTGACGGAGAACGTACAGGGCGTCCGGGGAATCGCCAACGAAGTGGAGGTGAAGCTGGGGGAGGCCGGCGTGCGCAGCGATACCGAGGTCGCCGCCGCGGCCGTCGACGCGCTGCGCCGCCACGTCGGCGTGCCGTCCGAGTCGGTCCGCGTCGTCGTGCGCGATGGCTGGGTCACGCTCGAAGGCAGCGTGGATGGAATGTACCGCCGGATCGCGGCGGAGAATGCCGTCAGATACCTGCACGGCGTTCGCGGACTCACCGACCTCGTCGCCATCGTCCCGCGCGTCGTCGTCAGCGACATCAAGACGCGCATCGAAGCGGCGTTCTACCGGCACGCGCATCTCGACGCGAAGCACATCACGGTCCTCGCCAGCGATGGCGAGGTCACGCTGTCGGGAACCGTGCCGAGCTGGCAGGAGCGCAAGGAAGCGGAGCGCGCGGCCTGGGCGGCACCCGGCGTCGCGAAGGTCCATAACAGGCTGGTCGTTCACGCGTAGAGGCCCGGTCGCCGCATTGACGTGCAGCACCGCGGTCACGCGGACGCGAGGCGGGGCGTCCGCGCCGACGGCACATCGTCATGGTGCGCGGGGTCGGCGGGAGGTCCACGCCGGGAGAATGGGGTGAGTTCAGTCACCAATCGCGATCTGGCGCGCAGGCTGGAAGAAGCCGCCCTGCTGCTCGAGCAGCAGGGCGCGGATGAATTCCGCGTCCGCGCCTACCGGCGCGCAGCGACGACGGTCTCGTCCTGGCCGGAGGACCTGCGCACCCTGGCAAGCCGCGACGGCGCGAAGGCGCTGCAGGAACTCCCGGGAGTCGGAACGGGCATCGCCGCAGCGCTGCGGGAACTGCTGGCGACCGGCCGCTGGAGCCAGCTGGAACGGCTCCGTGGTGCACTCGGCCCCGAGGCGCTGTGGATGACCGTGCCGGGCGTCGGTCCCGGACTCGCGCAGCGTATCCACGACGCGCTGCCGGTCGCGAGCCTCGAGGAACTCGAGGCGGCTGCGCACGACGGCAGGCTCGCCGCCGTGGCAGGCATCGGTCCGCGGCGGCTCGAGTCGATCCGGGCGGGACTCGCGATGCGCCTGGGGTCGGTACGGCGTGCACCCCCCACGCAAGGGATCGATGAACCGCCGGTATCGCTGCTGCTTGCGGTGGACCGCGACTACCGCGCGGCGGCGGGCGCCGGCGCGCTGCCGACGATTGCGCCGCGTCGTTTCAATCCGGCGAGCGAGGCATGGCTACCGGTGCAACACCGTTCGCGGGACGGCTGGCACTTCACGGCGCTCTACTCGAACACGGCAAGAGCCCATGCGCTGCACCGTACCCATGACTGGGTCGTGATCTACTACTACGACCGCGACCACCAGGAACGACAGTGCACGGTCGTCACGGAACATGCCGGCGAACTCGCGGGCCGGCGCGTGGTCCGGGGCCGGGAGCCCGAGTGCCGGCGGCATTATGCCGAGGTGCCCGCGCCGACGGACGCGGTCGCGCACAGCCGCTGACCCGCCGGCGCGGCGACGGCTCGGCGGCGACGGACGCCGTCAGCCGGCGGCGCGGCGCCAGTGCCGCAGCAGCAACCACGCTCCCAGCATCCCGCCCAGATGCGCGAAGTGCGCCACGCCTGCCTGGGTACCGAACACTCCGTTCGCCAGTTCCACCAGGCCGTACAGTGTCACGAAGAGCCACGCCGGCATCGGGATCGGGGGGAAGAGCAGCATGACCCGCCGCTCCGGAAAGAGCATGGCGAACGCCAGCAGCACGCCGAAGACGCCACCCGAGGCCCCGACGGTCGGGTACGCGCCGGCGGCCATCGACGAAACACCCAGCTGCACGAGCGAGGCCGTCAACACCGAGGCGAAATAAAGCGCCAGGTAGCGCCCCGCTCCCAGCGCCCGCTCGCAGTCCCGCCCGAACATCCACAGCGCGAACATGTTGAGCGCCAGGTGGCTGGTGCCGCCGTGCAGGAACGCGGACGTCAGCAGCTGCCATGGCGCGAAGCCGATGACGCGGCCGGATTCGGACACGTCGTGAAGTCCGAACGGCCAGAGTGCGTAGGTGGTCAGCAGCGCGTCGGGCGCCTGGAGCTGCAACAGGAACACCGCGATGTTGACGAGGATCAGGGCCCCGTTGACGCTACGCATGGTCGCCTCCCCTGGCGGATTGTCACCGTCGGCGCCGGCGTGGGGCGCCGAGGCCTCGAGAGGGCGAATGTATACCGGCGGCGTCCCGCCCGCTGCGTCGGGATAGGCAGATGCCACGATGGGGCCGGCTCCGGCTGCCCCCCAATCAGGTAAGGTGGCTCCATCCGGATCACCCAGAACAGAGGATGCACGATGTACACCAGGATCCTCGTCCCCGTGGACGGCAGCCAGACGGCGAAGCGCGGCCTGCAGGAAGCGCTACGGCTGGCGAAGAAACTCGGCTCGACCCTGCGCTTGCTGCACGTCGTGAACGATCAGGCAGCGTTCGCCGGGCCTGAGATCGCGCTGTACGCCGAGGAACTCCTCAAGAGCTTCCGGGCGCGCGGCGAGTCCATCCTCGCCGAAGCCCGGGCAGCCGTCGAAGGTCAGGGCGTCGCGGTCGAGACGCGCTGCGTGGAAGTCGCCGGCGGCTCGGCCGGCGATGCGATCGTCGACGACGCGCGCGCGTGGCCCGCCGACCTGATCGTCATCGGAACCCACGGGCGGCGCGGACTGTACCGGCTGGTGCTGGGCAGCGACGCCGAGTACGTGGTCCGCACCAGCCCGGTGCCGGTACTGCTGGTCCGTGCGGCGGCGGCGGTCGCCAAGGACTGACCGTGACGGTCGAGCAGGAAGCCTGGATCGGCGAGCGGCGCCTCGGCGCGATGCTGCGTGCGCCGCCGGACGCAGTCGGCCTGGTCATCTTCGCGCACGGCAGCGGCAGCAGCCGCTTCAGCCGGCGCAACAACTACGTGGCCGACGCCCTGCACCGACGTCGGCTCGCGACCCTGCTGTTCGACCTGCTGACCGAGGGCGAGTCCGCCGACCGCGGCAACGTGTTCGACATCCCGCTGCTGGGCGACCGGGTGCTGGAGGCGCTCGACTGGGCCCGCGCGGCACCCGCGGTATCGTCGCTGCCGGTCGGCCTGTTCGGGGCCAGCACCGGTGCCGCGGCGGCGCTGGTGGCGGCCGCACGGCGGCCGGCGGAGATCGCCGCGGTGGTCTCCCGCGGTGGCCGGCCAGACCTGGCGGGCCCTGCGCTGGCGCAGGTCGCCGCGCCCACGTTGCTGATCGTCGGAGGATGTGACGGCGAGGTGATCGACCTCAACGAACAGGCGGCGGCCCGACTCCGCTGCCCGCATCGCATCGAGATCGTCGCCGGTGCCACGCACTTGTTCGAGGAGCCCGGCGCGCTGGATCAGGTGGTGACCCTCGCTGCCGGCTGGTTTCGCCGTCATCTGGGCGGGCTGCACGCCTGATGGCGTCGCCCGCGCGAGGCTACGGGGCCGCCGCCGCCTCCATCCATTCGCGGACTTCGTCGTCGGTCACCTGCGGAAACGCCTCGTACCACTCGCCGACGGCCGTGAACGGCGACGGCACCTGCAGGCACACGACGTCGTCGGCCTCGCCCTCCAGCGCCTGCAACGCCTGCTCCGACGCGACGGGCGCCGCGACGACCACGCGCGCGGCTCGCAGTCGTCTCACCGCCGCGATGGCGGCCCGAAGCGTCGCGCCCGTCGCCACACCGTCGTCGACGAGGACGACCGTCGAGTTCTCCAGCGCCAACGGCGGACGCCCGCCGCGGTAGGCGTGCTCGCGCCGACACACCTCCGCCCGCTGCTCGGCAGCGACTTTATCGAACGCCGCCGCGGCCTGCGGCAGCATGGCCAGGACGTCTTCGTTGCGGATCGTGACACCGGCGGCGACGGCACCCATCGCGAGTTCCGGCCGGCCCGGCACGCCGACCTTGCGGACGACGAGCACGTCGACCGGCGCGCCCAGCGCCCGCCCCACGAGCACCGCCAGCGGCACGCCGCCTCGCGGCAGCCCGAGGACGATCGCGGGAGACGGACCCAAGCGCGCCCGGACGGCGTCGCCGAGCAGACGGCCGGCCTCGGTTCGGT
>Ga0316217_10003638_pt1 | contig 17324 bp, 22 predicted proteins | sample 1anoAmetaG_FD_203633 | JGI IMG/M metagenome (GOLD analysis project Ga0316217, IMG submission 203633) | Freshwater microbial communities from Trout Bog Lake, Wisconsin, USA - 1anoA | ecosystem: Environmental > Aquatic > Freshwater > Lake > Hypolimnion/Profundal zone | place: USA: Wisconsin...
CAAAAGCATGTTACACCCCTTATTGGAAAATAAGGGGGTTTTAATTCGATAACTTAATATTTATTCACCCATTTCTGGTTTTATGGAATCGATTTGAAGCTTCATGTTTTTCCAGTATACAACAAAACTCCTTTCGGAGTTTTGTTGTTAGTCTTGTCTATTAATTTCCCCACAAACTGTTAAAAAAATTCTGCTGCTCTTCAAAAAACTGCTGTTGTTCCTGGAAGAATTGTTCCATTTGCTGCTGCTCCTTGGTGAATTGCTGGTTCATGGCAGTGATTTGCGCTTGAGTTAGAGGCGTCGTTGTTGTCTGCCAGCCGCTCGTTGGGCTGTAGGTCGAAGTGACTTCGCCCGAATAATTTTGAGGAAACTGCACGCTCAAGCTTGAGCCGTTCGCCGTGTTTGAAGTCTGAATAATCGGTTGAGAAGTGCTTGATGCAGTGCTGTCTGCATGAGCTGAAACCGCAGGAATCAACATTCCCACGAAAACCATCGCAGAAACTAAGGGGAAAATAAATGATTTATAATTCAATCTATCTTTTTTACTATTCATAGTCGTTATAACTTTTCTTATAATGACGACCGATACTTATGATAAAAAAGAACTTTTAAAAAATCAATGGGTTGTAAATTATTTTGTTGATAGTTATTTCATAAGGCTCTCAAGACCGCCAACATTTTCAACGTTGACATATCCTGCTCGTTCCAGAATCTTTTTTGCAACTCCTGCGCGAGCGCCGGACCTGCAATAGACCTTGATCGGAGTACTTTTGGGAATTTGTGAACTATCGGGCAAAACTCCCGCTGTTAGAAGTTCGACATCGTGGTTAATTGATCCTGGGTAATGTCCCTCGGCAAATTCCACGGGAGTGCGAACGTCTAAATAAATGGCTTTCATAAGAATAGTCTATCACACTAAGTGACGGCTCATATGATGAAAGGCTTTCTGAGTTCTGATGAAAACTTCCGTTACTGGTCCCAGAGTTTTACCATTCTTTTACTATCAATTTCGGTTCCTCTGGTGACTTGACTCATTTCCTTTAGGCATGTATAATGACTCTCCAGTTCGTCTTCAATTAAATAAACCTTAAACCCGCTATTATGCAGAAAAGAAATTTTAGTCCCAGTCAGAAGCTTGCAGAACGGTATGTTAACATGACTGCCTACACGCAATGCACATTCGCATTATTGGTTATATTTGCCATTCCTGGATACTTTGTTTTCAAAAGCAAAGATCCTTGGTTAAATCTATGGCTCGTTGTGGGCTTTACGGTTTGCAAAATACTTTCAACCCTTTTTGTTATGGGTTGGAAATATTACACCAAAGCAGACGTAAAATTTATTCAGATGGAAACCCAAAAGAACATTGCCAAGTACCAGGCCAAAAAGTCTGAGGACTACCGTTCTGCTTAAGAAAAGCAAAGGGCTTATAAACTTGTATCAGTAGAGCCTATGCTTCAGCCAGTCGGCTGGTTCCTACTTAAATTTAAAACTGAGCTGTTTTTAGATGCTGTGCCTGTTGTTCAAATAAATGGGCATTGTGAGACGGTGAAGATTCTGAACGAGTACCAAGCCACTTGCAGTTCAAGTCTTAAATCAACAGTCAGTCAGTTATGTTTTAAAACAGGGCCAGAAAGTGAAATGGTTATTAATAATCCTTATTACTGCCCCGACGAAACGATTGCCTTCCGTTGGCAATGTGAAGGAAGGCCTGAGGAAAGAAGAATTCTTATTCCCAGGAGGAGTTTCCCTTACGCTACTGAGAATGTTTCGTTTTCATTTGATTTTTTTATTGAAAACCGCTTTCAGGGCACCTTTACCGGCAGTCTGAACCTTGATCAATTGGTAATAATTATTCCGATTGAAAGCATTCAAAAAACAAAGTGCGTGAAGAAAAAATGCGTACTTCAGGGCCTAAGTCAATTTTCGTGTTGGTCACCAGAGATAATATCACTTGTCATTACAAGCGATCTTGTCTCTTTTGATCAAATCTATACATTGAGTTGAGTTTTCTTCATGTCGAAGAAAATTTTTCGCGTTTTAATTATTCCTCCCCGCGATGAGGAGCTTTATTTAACAAGGTTAATCTAAATGAGTAGTTTATTTTTCGTGCGCGCCCATGAGGAAAATACCAACACAAATAGTTACTTAACCCGTACTTCAGTGTTCATTTGATAAAAGCAGATCATTTGAATTGCCGGCGCCGGTATTAATGAGCAGAAACGGCCAGCCAATTCCGACTGCTGTTGGGGGCTAAGGGTTAATAAGGTTGCTTCTCGTATGTGCCGCGGTGATGATATATATCGCGGCATTTTTATTTGAAAAATACTTGCAGATAATAAAATTGTCCCTTTAAAAGAAAAACCCTACCAAATTATATGGGAGGGCTTGTTACGAAATACAATTAGATGGGCTGTGATAATAAGAACCATGGCGACAATACATCTTGAAAAAAGTAGATGAGCCATAACAGGAATCATTTTGTTGATCGCAAGAAAATTTGTCGCAACGGTAATTACAGCATATGCAATGAATGTAATTGAAAGCAGAAGGCGTTCTCTTTGTGTGCGTTTTTGCGTTCCCTTTTCCATAAAAACTGTAAAGAGAGTCATAATTCCACCCTCAACGCATATTGCCGGGAGCGTATAGAAACTCACTTTGCACCAAAATGAAAATGGAACCGAAATAGCATAAAAGAAAAACTGCGGAATGAAATAAAAAGTCAAACCGCCGATTCCTAAAAGCACTACTCCGAGAATGACTAAAAATTGATAATTCGTATAGCCAAACGTGCGAATTAAAGATGTTACAGACAATAATGAGATACTGGCGAACATTACACAGGATGCCAAAAGAACGGAACCTGATGCGTGATCGAGCATGCTGCGGTTTACGATCATTGCTAAAATAACAAGAATAAGAACTCCAATGCCAAGAAATTCAAGAAGAACAAGCGGATAATTTTTAGACAGCTTCATCATGGAGAGGAATGTTTCAAGTGCACAATACTATAAAGTCTTTATTTTGTCGAGTGATTGTGCATGTTCATTATGGTAATGGTTGCCTGGAGAGTTGTTGCGAATGATACCCACGCCAAATAAGGAATATTAATGTAAGTTACCCAGCTCGCCCAAGGGAAAATAACAACGAGCGCCCAGATCAATGTCCCTAAAATAAGAAAGGTGTCTGCTAGAGCGAGAGGATTATTTTTAAGCCTGAACTGAATGGGCGAATAAATCACATTGAAAACAAGATTCAAAATGAATGGTAAAAATATCAGAAATGGCATGTGCTGTGCAATCACCAAGTAGAGCGAATACGCATAGCTTGCCGTTATGATTAAATAGAGCACGGTCCAGACAGGCCCGAACAACCAGGAAGGTGGAGCCCAGGATGGTTTTTTGAGTTTTGCATACCATTCTTGGGAACGTTGACGTGAGTTCATATAAAGATCATATCATATCTCAAGGATATGCCTACTTTTTTAGAAGTTTTCTTAGATAACTTTCATAATCAAAAATGCAATAAGCGAAGTAAGTCCTGTCATTGTTGCGCCCCACGCCATATCAACTATCGTCACTACTACTGGCCAGTTCATAAGTGTTGCATTGTTGGTCAAGTCGTAAGCCGCGTACGCAAGCAGTCCTAGAAATGCTCCACGAAGGAGAACCTCCCACCAAAGCAAGTTTCCTGCTAATGCGGGCGCAACAATAAAATATGCAACGCCGATTGCATACAAGATGTAGAAAATAACAACGGGTACATATAACGGATGCGCCGTCATAAGTTTTCTTAAGAATTTTTGGTAGAAAGGTTTGCTTGTCGAGGTAAGCCACATTCCATCGATAATAATCATGGGGATAAGTACGATAAAGAAAAGTTTTATGCTGTGTAGAATCATAGGATAAAAGTATACTCTTATTGATTAGATCTTCCTACTGTCATAAGCCCAATGCAAAAGCGCTTGTCGCTGCCGCGGTCTGCAAAATATGTCCCCGGGACGGCAATTATTTGCAATTTGTACAGCGTGTCTTCGGATTGCTTTCCATCGTTTAATCTGCCGAGCATCCTCGGCAGGAATGCGCCGACCCATGTAATATCTTGCATACCACTGAAACCATCCGCGTGGATCGTCTTTATAAATCCATCCTTTCTTTTGCCATACTGATAATGGCTGACTTGCTCCTACGTGAAAATAATTAAGGCTCGGGTCCTGCTTATGAGAATCTTTTGGTGCGAATTTTGCACGAGTAAACCAATCCTTTGGAAATTCTTTTGTGCAATCGCGCAAATAAATTCCACCAAAGACTCCGAGAGCAAGCATTTGCTTGGGAGTTAGTTGGGGCCGAAACTCGGGATCGAATTTTTTGCCGATGGGTGCGACTAAATTGTAGCGATAGTTTTTTTGAAAGGCGTCATTTACGAGAATTGATTTCATAAGTATTTTTTGACTTTACTTTGGTCGACTAATCGGTTTTTTTCCGCTCGGTTTAGCCGGTCGTGCGTGTTTCTGCCACGGATTTGGCGCTTGGTTTCTTGAAAAAGAATTCCAGCCCTTGTTGATAGTTCCTGAGTCGAACCGCTTGAAATGAGGATCGTAATTCACACCTTTGTAGCCTCGTGCTTCTTTCGCAAGAGCCTTCGCTGCTTCCTTGGCTTTTAGTCTGGCGGTTTCTTCCGCAGCTTTTTTCTTTTCAGACGCAATGAAAGCGCCGTTGTCTTTTTTAAACAGTGCGATCGCTTCTTTTAAATCGTCAGGTGAGAGTTTCCCTTTTCGTCCCACGACTTCGGCTTTGTAATGTTCCCACGTTTTATTGTTTACAAGTCGTGTGATTTTGGCAGGCGCGTTCTTATGGCGTTCTTTTTTTTGGATCGTCGGTTTCATGAGTTTTAGTATATCTTTATTTAAATAAAATTGCTGATTTCTTTATGTCTGTTATGCATTCTTTCCTGCCACATATCCTGTCGTCCAGCATAGCTGGAGTGAAAATCCTCCAGACGGTCTGTTGATGTGAAGCAAATCGCCTGTGATGAATAAGTTTTTAATTTTGAGTGATTGCATAGTTTTCATATCGATTTCAGAAAGTGGAATACCTCCATCGGCGACCACCGCTCGGTCGAATCCCATGAGCCCGGTAATTGAAACCGGAAGCGCTTTAATTAACCGCACAATCTGTTTTCGTTCGTCTTTGGTGACGCTGTGGACTTTTGTATCGGGATTGACTTCTTTAAGAAGTGTAAGAATTGCCAAAGCGATTCGCGCAGGTACAAGATCCGAGAAGATATTTTTGAGCATCTTATTTTTATTTGCATCAAAGATTTCAATCATCTTTTTCTCGAGCGATCCGAGATCGAGTTCAGGAAAAAGATCGATGGTTGCGGTGACGATTCCTTCGTGGAGCAAATCGCCCACTGCTTTTGCTGAATTCAAAATGAGAGGGCCTGACAATCCGAAATGAGTGAACAGGATTCTTCCCTTTTTGGAAAATGATTTAACTTCGTCCACAAAGAAAGTTATTTTCATTATGTCGATGGTTGTTCCTGCGATGGATTTTATCCATGCGTCTGAAACGGCCATTGGTACGATACTGGGGGTTGGCTTTGCAACAGTGTGCCCTAGATCATTAAGCCATTTAAAGCCGTCACCTGTTGAACCTGTTTCAGGATGGGAAAGGCCGCCTGTTGCAAACACGAACGATTTTCCGTAATACTCCACGCCTCCAGCTACGACACTTTTTATTCGGCCGTTTTCTGAAATAATTTTGGTAACAGGAGAACTTACTTTTACAGTCACCTTTGATTCTTTCAGGTACTGATCCATGACGTTGAAAACGTCGATTGCTTTTTCGGTATTGGGAAACGCTCGTTTGAGTGCCTGAACGATTAAGGGCAAGCCTCGACTTTCAAAAAATGCGAACGTGTCATTGTTGTTGTATTGGGAAAAAACAGAGTAAAGAAATTTCTCGGCGGGACCATAATGCGAAAGAAATTTTTTCATATCCTGCTCCTCGTTGGTGACGTTGCATCTTCCGCCGCCAGAAATTTTAAGCTTTTCTCCAAGGTATTTATTTTTTTCAAGTAAAAGGACTCGTTTTCCGAGTTCTCCTGCCTTTCCTGCCGCCATCATGCCTGATGCTCCGCCTCCGATTACAATAACGTCCCAATCCATAAGATGCCAATTATACATTAAAATAAGACTTTTGTCACCTTCTTAATCTAAAGAGGATATAAATGACTGTTAAGGTGAAATATTATATACTTTGACTATGAAAAACCTCGATCAAATCAATAAGCCTGAACAACCTTTTAATTCTCAAGAACTCGCCCTTGAGCTTGTCCCTCTGAATCGGCTCTTAAAAGCAGTAGAAGACGAGCTGGTTGCTGTGGGTGATAGTCCTGATGCTGATAAAGAGTTTGCTGGGCTTCTTATTGAATATTCGCAAATCCTTGGAGAAAAAATTCGTCTCATCCACAAGCTTAATTCTGTGTCGGCCGCGAAGAGTTCTTCTGAAGTTCAAGCTGCCGCGAATGAGCTTAAAGATATTGTTAAACAAAAAAACTTCCTGGAGAAAGAGCTGGAAGAATCTTATCCTGATTTTTATAACGAGCATATTAATGCTATTCAAAAAGAAACGGAAGTCGCCTATAAGCTGAACTAAGAGAATTATTTTCCCAGATCGAGTGTCTCGTCAATTCGAATTTTTTCTACGAATTCCGGAACGTGAGAAACTAAAATCATTGCTCCCATGTATTTGTTCAAAGCTTCTGCAATAACGGGAAGATGTCGGAAGTTAATATGGTTTGTTGGTTCGTCCAAGATAAGAAGTCCTGGTTTTTGAAGTACGAGTCGCGCAAAGGCAACGAGACCTTTCTGGCCTTCCGAAAGAACGCCGATTTTTGTATTGATCAAATCTCCTGTAATAAGGAAGCTTGCGGCAATGGCACGCATGCGTTCTTCGTCGAGCTTTCCTTCAACTTCTCGAACGATGGTTGAAAGAGATTGGTATACCGTTTCATTGAAATCAAGTGTCGAGAAATCTTGTCGGTAATAACCGATTCGAATTCCGTCTAAAATAGTCACGCCTTCTGTTTTGCCGGCAGCCAATTTCTCTAAAAGAGTTGACTTGCCTATGCCATTCGGTCCGCACAAAAGCAGATGCTGATTCTTTCGAAGTAAAATATTCGCCTTTTTTGTCTTAGGTTTGTGGCTTTTGAAATCCAATACAGGAAGCGATGTAATGGTTACGATATTTCCGCTCAGATTTTCTTGGGCTGGAATGATAAACGGACGGATGGTCTTGTCTTCTTTTCGTACGTCGACGATGTCTTCTTCAAGTTCTTCGGCGAGCTCTCGCATTCGTTTCGCCACGAGTCGCATCTGTCCGCCCTTGTAAGCGAATTCATTCGCCTTTTCTTTCTTTGCTTGAATTTGTTTTGCGAGCTGAGCGTTTTTCATATTTTCACGTTCAACTCGAGCAGAAATGTCTTTAACTACGTCTGAATAGTTCCCAGTGTATTGTTCGACTTTTTTAGTGTAAATATCCAAGTAAAGGACGCCCTCGGTAAAGGCGTTCAAGAATTCTGCGTCATGGGAAATAACCACTACTGTTTTTTTGTAGTTGATGAGAAATTGCGTTAAGTGTTCGATGCCTGCCTTATCAAGATTGTTCGTCGGTTCATCGAGAAGGAGTATGTCTGGGTTTTGAATCAACGCTGAAGCAAGAAGAAGTCTTGCTTGCTGTCCGCCTGAAAATGAACGGATGATGCGATCGTGTTCGGCGTGAAGTCCGACGACATCCAAAATTTCATCAATCTTAGGATCGATGTCGTAAACTTTTTCCGTAAAACACTTTTCAAAGAATTCACGAATCGTAAGGTCGAGCTCGGTTCGCGGAATCACCTGTCGTGCAATCGCAATCGTTGCACCGTGCTGGATATGAATCTCGCCTTCGGTCGGTTCGTGATCCTTGGTAATAAGTCCGAAAATGGTCGATTTCCCTGCCCCGTTTTGCCCCATAATCGTAATTTTTGCCCCTTTGCGCAGTGAAAACGACACCTCGTCGAGGATTGGCTTAACATGACTGTATTCATATGATACATCGTCGAATCTGAGGATAACTTCGTTTCTTGACATAAGCCGTAATAATACATTATTTTCACCCAAATGGGAAGCTTTTTATGATATTTTACAATCATTTTTTATCTCGGCCACCTCATCGAACATGTTATAACTTTGATTCCATTGGCAACTAATTATAGTAAATCGCACGCGAGCGCGAGATGAAAACTTTTCGAATCCCGCGATGTGCCTCGAGCGGGTGAGAACAAGTTTTCGCTCGTGCGAAGCCGTCGCGATTTACGGACCTTAAATTATACTGCATAGCCTCAATATAAAATTCACACTCGTCAGTGTGAATTTTAATTGAAACTACTTCTTTGCTTTTTTAGGTTTCTTAGCTTCCTTACTTCGTGCGTTGTTGCCTTTTGCCATACAATTTATTGAATGATTCTTATTTAATAAATAATCACGATTTTAGTATATCACGATTTGATTCCACGCAAACGATTACTTCACGAACAATATTAACAATGCTCCAAGGATGGCCACGTTCTTTGAGAAATTGATCTCATCGTTCATGCGAAGCGCACTGTCCTTCTCGGTCCAGAATGCATGCATTACAAATGTCACGCCAAGCATAAAGATTACCAAGATGATGATTCCGATTCGCATATGGAATCCGAACAAGATTGAAAGACCGCCGACGAGAAGCATTAATCCAGTGAATCCCACTGCTAAATGAGGCGCATAGACTCCTTTTGATTTTGCATATCCCGAAAGCATTTTTATTCCCAAAATGTGATTGAGTCCGCTATAAACGAAATATCCTCCTAATAGAATTTGTCCGATAATTAAAATAATTTGCATAGGTTTAAAGATTAATTGAGTAATAAGGAAATTATAGCATCCTTTCATTACTTGTTGAAGAAGTGGCTTCTATCGCTTATGAAGTTTCGCTACTTCCCACAGTCCGTCGAACCAGGCTTGCATTGTATCGTGATGTTCTTGCGAGGTGATCAGAACGCAATAACTGTTGTGAATCGAGGAAATATATAACGTTTTATCATCATAAAGAAATATCGTGGTATCAAATTTTCCACTCATTGATGGTGGTACGATTCGGACTTCCGAAGGATTGTCATAGTATTGTTTCATGATCTTTGAATCGACAATGGTGTCCCAAAGATTTTTTGCTTGAATGCCTCGACGCTTGCGTTCTGTTACGAAGAGTTCTACGAATTCCTTGCCGACTTGCCAAAAGAAGTTTTCTTTCGAAACGACTGAATTCAATTTTTTATCTTTACAGTAAAGCATATCCATAATTGCGTGCTTTACGGCTCCTTGCCCCTCGAAAAAAGATACAACCGGTTTTTTATTGATGTGGGATTCCTGTGAAGCTAAAAATGGAATCAGTTCGTCGATATTGTTTTTAAGCTGTGCGATCTCAAGCGCTTTTTCATCTGCGAGGACTCTTAGTTTTTCAATGGGTTCAACGGAGAACTTCTTATCGCCTTCCAAGCCTGTTTTACTAATCAACCCTCGTTTTTCAAGACATCCAAGCGCGTAATAAACCGTTGGTCGTTTCGTGCGGGTTATCTTCACCAAATCCCGCGCAGTAACGGCGCCTGAAATCATGGCGAGGTAAATGGTTATTTCAGAATCGGTAAGGCCAAGGGCTGCTAAATGTTTTCTTGGTTCATTCATAAATCAATATGAGACATTATTTGTATAATCATTATTATACACAATTAACACTTTTTTAAAAGAGCCTACACTTGATACGAACGCACATTGTTAACTTTATAAAACCAACATCCTATGGACTCACGACACAACGTAAAGATCTTCGGATTGACCGGAGGTATTGGAACAGGAAAAAGCAAAGTGGCTTATCTCCTTTCTAAATTTCCTGACGTAATGCTTGTTGATTCTGATGCAATTGCAAAAGATATTTTAACAAGCGGAATTCATTCTCAAACGATTAAGATGATCACCAAGCAAGACTTTGATTTTTCAAAACCTGAAAGCAAAGCAAGGCTTGCGCAAATCCTTTTTTCAGATCGTGACATTAAGCAGGAGTTTCAAAAATTTATTCATCCGCTCGTGTGGCAAGAAACATTAAAATTGTATGATCAAAAACCAAGCGATCACATTTTTGTTTTTGAGTCAGCCATTCTCTATGAGATCGGCTGGTCTAACCTTTTTAATAGAATCATCGCGGTTACGTGTTCCGACAAGGAGCAATATCGCAGACTTCATGAAGATAGGCATATGACCGACGAGGAAATCGAATTGCGGATGAATGCTCAGCTTTCAAAGGAAGAAAAAGTAAAGCGCGCCGACTATGTCATTGATACCACTTGTTCGCTCGGCGCGCTTACCTTCCCTATTGCACTTTTGTATGAATACTTAAAATCACGGTAATATGAAAAAGAAAGTAAAAAGAGCGCTCTATGTGGGAAGTTTTGATCCACCCACGCTCGGACATGATTGGATTATTCGGGAATCATTAAAAGTTTTTGATGAAGTGGTGGTTGCGATCAGCGTGAACAAACAGAAGAATAGTTTGTTCAGTAGCAGTGAACGAGTTGCCATGCTTCAAAAAACCGTTCTCAAAGGTGTGAGAGTAGTCTTCTTTGATTCGGAATATTCCGCACGTTTTGCAAGGAAAGTGGGTGCAACTATTTTAGTGCGAGGCATTAGAAACGAAGCTGACTTTGTTTACGAGCAGACACTCCGGCATATCAACGAGAAGATAAACCCGAATGTACACACGGTGTTTCTGATGCCTCCGCCCGAATTAGGTGGTGTAAGTTCAAGTGTTGTGAAAGGGATGATTGGTCCTAAAGGTTGGGAAAAACTAGTGGCTCAATATGTATCCCCGGAAGTATTGAATGAACTTCAAAATAAATTCCCGCCTAAAAGAAAACGCCCCTAAGTTTCCTTTAGGGACGTTCCCCTGCTTTCGAGCAGGGTTTTTTGTTTGTTTGAATTATCGAATATCGAGGTAGTCTTCCGTCACGGGTTTGTGAGCGATGGATTCCGAGAAATAGTTAATGATATAAAGTCCCATGACTTTGAAAAAGCCTTGGTCGTTGAATCGTCGTCCTGAGGTTGGCATGATGAGCTCTTGTGAAAACTTAACGGTGCCGAATTCTCCTGCACGTCGTGCAACATTCGTATCGTCGCCATAAAAAACAATGCTTTCATCAAAGCCAGACATGCTATCGAGGGTTTCTTTTTTGATAATGAAGTTGCCTCCCACGACGACATTGCCGAAAATAGTAGTGATTAGTTCTGCGCCGAAATACCAGAAAAACCAATGGACGACAAATTCTTGCCATGCGGGAAAATCATAAAAGCTATAAGGGCCGCTTAAGCAAACAAGATAGGGATCGTGCTCGAGTTCGTTTATCAAAGTATTGCACCAATTTTCAGACATGCGTGTATCTGCATCGATAAAGGCAAGAATATTACCTGAGGCTTCTTTGTAGCCTCGCTGTCGCGCGAATGTAGGACCTTTTCTGTGTTCGTGAAAAAGTTTGACTTGAGGAAAGTCTTTAACGATCGCAACGGTTTGGTCAGTGCTTCCATTGTCGACAACGATAATTTCAGAGATGGTATCGGCACCGTTTTTAACGGCGTGAGTAAGGCAGTCACGGATGTATTTCTCCTCGTTATAAGCAGGTATTATCAAGCTTATTTTGTGACGTTTCATGTACTTCATATTACCACATATTTGTGTATAATGTAAGCATCATGATTTCATTTATTATCCCCACTCTAAATGAAGAAAAGGTTATCGAAAAAACCTTGCAGAATCTCAAAAAATATACCGGCGAATACGAGATTATCGTTTCGGATGGACTGAGTACCGACAAGACTGCAGAAATTGCGCGAAAGTACACTGATAAAGTTCTTGTTGATATGAGCGGCGCAAAACAAACTATTGCACGAGGCCGAAACACAGGTGCGAGTTTCGCGAAAGGCGAATTTTTTATTTTTTTGGATGCCGATGTTGAAATCCCTGATCTTGATAGGTTTATAGAAAAGGTAACTGAGACATTCCGAGCAAGACCCTCGGTGCTAGCCCAGACATGTTTTTATCGGGTCTTTCCTGAAATGGCGACTTTTGCGGATAGAATCATTTTTAAAATGCTAGGATACGAGTTCATGCTCGCGGATAATGTGCTTGGTGCAGGAGTTACTGGCGGCGAGCTTATGGTGGTTCGAGCGGATACGTTTAAACGCGTTGGAGGCTTCGATGAAACGCTGATTGCTGCCGAGGATTGTGATTTATTTTCACGACTTGCAAAGATAGGCCGGGTTCACTTTGAAAAAGATCTTTTCATTTACCATACGGGAAGACGTGCGCATGCGATTGGCTGGCCAAAACTCCTTTATCAGTGGACGAGCAATTCAATCGGAGTTGCACTATTCAAGAAGGCGGTCAGTAAAGAGTGGACGGTGATACGATAGGCTCTTATGCCGCTATTCGGTACAGTACAAAGAGGCGTTATTAAAAGGAAAAAACCGCGAAGCGGTTTTTTCCTTTTGTGATAGATCCTGCATTAAATTTCTTGTCGATAGATTAAGTAAGGCGACAGTGATTGATTAGATCAGTGCAATAGTGCTTTCAAGTCGCGCGATCGTCTCGTCTTTGCCAAGAATGTCTGCAAGCATAAACGGATCAGGACTCTTGTCTTTGCCTGAGAGCGCAAATCGTGTTGGCCAAAGCACATTTCCCTTCCCTGTTTCTTCAACATAAAACCAAAGGGCTTTCTTGATGTCTTCTGTATTCCAGCTATTTGTTGGAATAGCTTTCATCATTTCAATTACTTTTTCTAGATAGATTTTTGCCGCAAGATTTCCTTCGCCTTTCCATGAAAGCTTTTCAAGATCGATCGTTGGACGACTAAGATAGTAATCGAATTCTCCTGCCTCGGCCATGGTGTTTATTTCTCCGAAATAATTGATTCTTTCAATAACAAGAGGAACGAGTTTGTCGAACAAGGTTTCTGAGATTCCTTGTAGCCGCTCAGGAAGAAATTTTTTGACATAGTCTTTTTGTTCGTCTTGGGAGAGTTTCTTTATGTATTCGCGATTATACCAATTTAGCTTTTCGGGATTAAACACCGCTGGGGACTTTTGCACTTTCGCCAATTCGAACGTAAAGATGAGTTCTTCTTTTGTAAATAGTTCCTGTTCTGTTCCGGGATTCCATCCAACCATTGATACCATGTTGAGGATCGCCTCTGGAAGATAGCCGAGTTTTTTATATTCCGTCATGGCAAGAGCCCCTTTTCGTTTGGAAAGTTTTTGCTTGTCTACCCCTAACACAAGCGGTAGATGCGCATAATGCGGGGTGGGAGCTCCGATCGCTCGCTGAATAAGAATCTGGCGAGGCGTATTGGAAACGTGATCTTCCCCTCGAATAATATGAGTCACTCCTTCGTCAAAGTCATCAACAACTACCGCTAAATGAAAAAGTGGCTCATGAATATTTTTTGCAATGACAAAATCTCCCAGGTCCGTAGTGTTCATGGTGACTTCGCCTTTGATTTCATCTTTGAAGCTTACGTCGATGTTTGGATTCTTGAATCGCACGATTTCTTTGATCGTTCCCGATCCATCCTTTGCTTCTTCTTTTGAAATATACGCATGGCCTTCTGCGATCATTTTTTCCAAAATTTCCTGATGGCGTTTATTATTGTCACTTTGTCGTACAAAAACATCATGTTTGAGCCCGAGCCAATTCAGACTTTCAAGAATATTGTCCTCGTATTCTTCCTTTGATCGCTCTTTGTCGGTATCTTCAACTCGTAGAACGAAAGTCCCGTTATTTTTTTTTGCAAAAAGGTAGGAAAAGATAGCGGTTCGATAAGTGCCCGAATGGAGGTTTCCTGTAGGGCTTGGCGCAAAGCGCGTAATAATACGTGGGTTCATGGCACGCAGTATAGCAAAAAAAGTCCGCTCGAGTTATTGACATGGCGAGATATAAGTGCTATCGTGCACATGTACTCATTTTGAAAATAAAATTACATTAGGGCAATGAAACATTCACTTTCTGGCTATTTAAGAAACCATATCATACTGTCTGGCCAAGGGCTTGAATTTTATAAACAATATTTTAAAGACACGAAAACTTTCTATGAGTCTTTGAATCTCGACTTTAGAGGAGCTTCCGTGCATCTTAATAGCAAAGGGGTTATTGAATACGCAGAGATTGATATGTCCTTACCAGTAACTTTAAAGGCTTTTAAAAACAATGCTCATGGAGGAGCCTTAAGTTCTATTCTGGAAAGTTGCTGTGTAGTCATGTATGGCTTCCCGAGGTTATTGGGCAACAATGCATGGATGATTGCGGTTGAATGGAATATTAAGTTCCACCACCCTATCCCCATTGAAGAATCGCTGAAAGTTTTAGTTCGTTGCACCCAGGAAGATGATGAAAGAAAATTTCATCTGGAGGCTAAAGTATTCAGCACTACTGGCAAAGGAGCTTTAGCAACAGGCACAGGGTTCTTTCTGAAGCAATCACTTTAAAAGTATTATGTTTTAAAAAACGGCGTTACTCTTTTTCTAGGGAGTAACGCCACTTTTATTTCTGAATATGCGAAAGCCCTATTTCCAAAATCTTCTCAGCAATTTTCTTGGCTGCTCCTGGTTCAAAGAATTTTGTTGCAGCAGTCGCCATTTGATCATGGACTTCAAGATCGGTCACAATACGGTCGATTTCAGCAAGAAGCACATGAGGAGTGAGATTTTTCTCTTCGATGACTTCGCATGCGCCCGCTCGAGCATAAGCGAAAGCATTTTTTCTTTGATGGTCGTTGTTTGAAGTTGTAATGGGAATAATGATTGACGGAACGCCCCACGAAGCAATTTCAAAAATAGTTCCTCCTGCTCGCGACACGATTACTGAAGCGACTCCTGCAGCCATGCGCATGGCAAGTGGATTCAAGAAATCAAACGGTCGATATCGGTTCTTTAAAGGATTATCTTTTAACACAAGGGCCGATCGCTTAGTGACATCTTCAATATTCGCACGGCCTACTTGGTGTACGATTTGATATTTTTTCACCATCTCGGGCAAAATTCTGAGCACTTCTTCGTTGATGATTTGCGCGCCTGATGAACCCCCAAGAATAAAGACAACAGGAATGCCTGGTTCAAGTTGAAGATATTCGAGTCCGCCAAGTGCTGGATGTTCTAGTTCGGGTCGAACAGGTTGTCCGACGTGTGCTGTTCGGTCTTTGGGGAAAAATTGGAACGACTCTTTATAAGAAACAGCAACGAATTTCGCAAATCCCCCGGCCCATGATGTTACTCGGCCTGGTGCGCAATCTGATTCATGAACGATTACAGGAATACCAAGAATCCTTGCGGCAACTAGAGTTGGAAATGAGGCATACGCGCCTTTTGCAAATACAACGTCCGGATAAAGTTGAAAGACGGCAAAAAAGGCCTTAACAACTCCAAGGGCTGTCTTGAAAAGATCGAGAAAATTTTGGATTGAGAAATACGTGCGCAATTTTCCTGCAGGGATTTCCTTGAAAGTAATTTGGTTTTCAAACAAGGCTTCTTTGTCGTACGGCGCGTCCGAGAAATAATACATGCGGACGTTTGCGATCTTTTCTTGGTCGACGAGTTTGTTTATTTCTTCGGCGACGGCGATGATGGGATAAAAGTGGCCGCCAGTGCCACCTCCGGTGAATAGGATTTTCATGTGGATAGTATACAAAATATGGGGGAGACAATCCAGTAAGTGGTGTCTCCCCTCCTTTAGAGCGGGCTAGGCCGCCTTCTGAGAAAAGATAAAAGTAATTCTCTAAAAGATCCGTGAATCGCGACGGCTTCGCACGAGCGAAAACTTGTTCTCACCCGCTCGAGGCACATCGCGGGATTCGAAAAGTTTTTACCTCGCTTGCGCTCGGACCGATTTCCGTTGTGGGCGGAAATCGCATCTCGCGCTCGCGTGCGATTTACTACGTTTGGTTGCTTGTTTGGGAGTTTGTTTTGCGTGTTTGCTTGCTAATCAAGCCTTTAAAATCTTATGTTTTTCTTGAGTTCTTGCGACGTTAAACACAAGTCCCATGGCGGCTAAAGCGAATGCTAGGGCTGTTCCACCGTGGCTGATGAAGATTAAAGGAAGTCCTCCAAGGGGAAAGACAGAAATGGCAGAAGCGATATTAAGAAAGGATTGAAAAACAACAAGACTTACAATTCCTATGATAATGAGTTTTCCAAACTGGTCGCGAACACGACTGGCTATCCACATTCCACGGAAGAAAAACATGAGATAAATAATAATAATGACGACTGATCCGAGGAAGCCGAATTCTTCACCAACAACTGAAAAGATAGAGTCTCCGAGCGGCTCAGGAAGGTATTGGAATTTTTGCACGCTTTGGCCAAAGCCTCGGCCTACAATTTTTCCAGATCCAATCGCGATCAATTGTTGTTGAACTTGATACGATGCGCCAAGCGAATCTTTTGATGGATCGATAAATGTTTTTATTCGGCTGATAAGGTAGGGTCGGACGGCAAGAAGCCCAGCGCCTATTATTAGCGCGCCTAAAAACATAATGCCGAGATCTCGCAATTTCGCCCCTGAGATAAAATAGAGAACGAGTGACGTCAGCGCGATGATAACAAAACTGTCCGTATCTGGCTGAAGGAGAAGTAAAAGTCCGACAACTCCGATAATCATGCAGAAAGGAATGAGTCCTGTCGAAATATTTTTGATATTTTGTTTGGTTGCCGAAATCCATGCTGCTACGTAAATGACGGTTGCGTATTTTGCAATTTCAACGGGTTGAAGCGACAAGGGTCCAAGCGAGAGCCATCGCTTTGCTCCACCTGATGCAAATCCAAGATGAGGAACGAAGACAAGCATTAATAAAAATACTCCAAAAATATAAAACCAGAGAGAGTATTTTTTGAAAAACTCTATGGGAAGTCGGAGGGTTATTAAGAATAAAATAATTCCTCCGACAAGGCCGAGAACGAGCTGATTAAAAAGAAGACCGAGAAATTCGTGCTTGTTGTTGAAAGCGCTTAAAGATGCGGAAAGAAAAATACATACGCCGATGACGACGAGAGTGACGAGGAGGCCGAAGAAGATTTTATCAAAGTGGAAGTATTTTTTCATAAGACTAAGATCTAGAAACTATCGTAAGGTCCGCCCCTCGCGACGGCTTCGCACGAGCTAAAACTTGTTCTCACCCGCTCGAGGCACATCGCGGGAGTCGAAAAGTTTTCA
>Ga0316217_10003641_pt1 | contig 17306 bp, 27 predicted proteins | sample 1anoAmetaG_FD_203633 | JGI IMG/M metagenome (GOLD analysis project Ga0316217, IMG submission 203633) | Freshwater microbial communities from Trout Bog Lake, Wisconsin, USA - 1anoA | ecosystem: Environmental > Aquatic > Freshwater > Lake > Hypolimnion/Profundal zone | place: USA: Wisconsin...
TAATCGGGAGCTTCGGGGTTGCCACGCAGCTGTTCGTATTGGTAGGAATCGTGGTATCCTATGGCCTCAGTCTAATCCTCACGGCAGCCAGTGCCTCTTCCTTTGTGTTCTATCGGGTGATGCTGCTATTTAACGTCCTCTTCATCATCGCCCAAACCATTCTGATCCTTGTGAACTACATTCCTTAGAGTCCCAACAGCCTCATCAAAAATAACAAGAACCAGTAAGCCAAAAGAGTGATTGCGCTCTTCACTTTGTAGCCCTTCGTTGAATAGGCTTACAAATAGAAGTTTCTGCAAGTCTAGGTCGAGTTGAGAGCTGCCGAGACAACTGATTAGGGTGATGAGGAAAGAATCAACTACTCATTCAAGGCATATCTCCTTGGCTTCTAACTTCCCTTTATGCAGCAAATGACTGGAATCAACGCCATAGTCACTCAGGCCAACACCATTGTCGCCAAAATCCTCCCAACACTCGCACCCTACGTCGCAATCATCATCAACGGAGTGCAGCTGATTGCGACTGTGGGTGCAATCTGGAGCATAAAGCAGTTCGGCCGCAAGCCGATAAACCTCTTCGGCAACATTGGCCTGGCCATTGTGGACATCATCATAGGCATTTTGTTTATTTTCCAGCCTTCAGAGAGTGTTTTGGGCTATGTTATTTTTGCATTGCTGATAGTCTACATGCTCATCTATGGTATCTCAATCGGCCCTTCAGTGTGGATGTATGTACCTGAAATAATTCCCGCCAAAATTGTCCCCTTTGCAACTATGACCAATTGGTTTGGCTGCTCACTCTGCGTAATCTTCACCCCAATGGCTATAAAAGCCAACGACGACAATCCCTTCCCTGTGTTTTTCTTCTTTGGTGGTATAACTCTTCTGTTTTTCATTTTGAACTTCTTTTTGATGGTGTAAACCAAAGGCAAAACCACCCTCCAGATAACCAAACTCTTCAACAAAGAAACCTGATTGTCTATCCTTCTGATTTATACTATATGGCTATCAAGCCACAATGGATTGATTACTTATTTAGTGATAATAATGATAATATTTCGGATGAGTATCAAGGCAACTCTCATTCTACTCGCAATCTGCACCACTTCTTGGTGTTCGCTCTCCGTAGATGGCAACAGCAATGTGCTTAGGGACTAAAACAATCGAATCCGAGTCATGCATGGACTCAACGTAGTCTACAAATAGTTTCCTTTCTATCCCTCTCGCACTGTCTTCAACTCCAATGACTCGCTAGTTCAGTAGGACTTTATCAACTTGAAAAACTGGGGAATCAACTCCCTGCGGCTGTACATTGCATGGGAGGGGTTCGAACCCAAGCGCCACGAATACAACTACACATACTTATAGGTTTTAAGGGGGATAGTGAGGTAGGCCGAAAGTTATGGAATCAGCGTCATTTTGGATGCCCACCACGATCTCTACAGCAGAAAGTACTGTGGGGAGGGTTTTCCGACTTGGTTAGGGGAGGTGACCAACTTCCCAGCCCCCTTGAAGATCAAGCTGAGGAAAGATGAGCAAGGGTTCCCTCTCAAGGAGGACTGCACTAAGATAGGCTTCTTTAAATACTACATCTCTTACGATGTGGTAAGTTTTTCCCATGATTTCTTCACCAACAAAAATGGAATGAACGACAAATTCATTGAAATGTGGCTCAAAGTGGTTGAATACTTCAAGGCTGAGAAAAATGTGATTGGCTATGACGTCATCAATGAGCCCACTGGAGGGAACTTTTGGAAGAATCCTTATTCTTTCCTAGGTCCCGACCAAGACAACAACAGAATCCTGCTCCCTTTCTACAAAAAAGTCAGTCAAAAGATCAGAGAGATCTAAAAGGATAAACTGTTGCTCTTCGAACCCTCCCCTCAGGACATGATCGGAGGCTTCTACCAACCTTTCAGCGAGTTCAAAAGCAAAGACTTGCTGAACTACCACACCTACTGTCCCTTCGCGCTGGGAACCCTCAAGTGCCAACTTTACAACTCCATCTATACCAAACGGAGGCAATAGAACATTCACCGGCTGGGCATCGCGGGAATCATGTCTGAGTTCGGCAGCGTGGCCAATACTCCCGAAGGCATAGCCTAAATCAAAAGTGTCACAGAAAACGCAAATAAGTACCTCACAAGTTGGTACTACTGGCAGTTCAAGTACAACATGGACTCCACATGTTCTACGAACCCTTCTTGGCTCTTCTCCTTCTACTACCCCAACTCTACTCTGCAGTTAGAGAAAGTCAAAGCACTGGCCTACTCCTACGCCTATGCCATCTGCGGCAGGTATATCAACCAAACTGTTGCAGACAGCTCCTATATGCTCAGCTATTTCCCTGCTGACTGCCAAGGGAAGCACACTGAGCTGTTTTTGAACCAATAGTTCGATTTCCCTGATGGTTTCGTCGTCAAATTCAGCCCCACCTGTGATACGTGTAGACTGAGGCTGATTGAAAGAGGCTACTATGAGGTTATAGTGGACAGTATCTTACTTGGAAGGGCTTTCAGCGTACGAATAGGTTCTAAAATAAGAGGGATTGAACAAAATGATTGAAAAAGATACAATTTCTAAAAATACTTTTTTTGTACCCATAATAGACGAAACCTTTAGTATCAGCCAGCTGTTATCAGATTTGCATCACTTTGCTATGAAACACTCGTAGTAGAAGATTAAGGCTTTTTCGTTTTTACTTGCTAAGAACTCTTGCTCAAATGTGCAATCTTTCTTGATAGAGCCCTATTCAACTTGTTCAAGAGTTCTTCTGCTGGTTTTTGATGTCCCTGAAATGGTTTTAACTGTTTGGATGAGTTGCTTATATAACATTAAGATGCTTATCTTCGTGGCTTTGGCTCTACTACAAATCGCAGCCTGCTTCAACACTGCTTCCCCCACCTGGATAGCTGACAACAGCTTCCGAGCAGGCTACGTAACTCTCATCTCATCCCTCACAAGCGCACCCTTCAGCCAGAACTACAACATCTTCTTCTCCAGAGTGATGTATTCCAGTCCTGCCTAGATCGCCATCGGCATGAAATCCTACAAAGGTACCCTACAATCAATACAGGCAACGACTACCTTCTCCAGGAATTCTTCGCATTGTCCCTTGTAAATACTTTTAACTCATACTTTGTGGTGCAGATCACCCTCGCTCCAATAACCACCCCGCTCATCTACGAGATGAGCTATATCGCTATTGAGTCAGATTACCAGCACGCAAATGCCTTCAGCTGCATGCCTTTGAACCTAGTAGGCTCCTTGGTACACTTCATCTCACTCAGACAAACATCTCCACTCTTTCCGCGTCCAAGCAGACCTAAATAGAGGTAATCGACTATACTGGGAATGAGTACTACTACTCGGCCACAATTGCAGCACCTGACAGCTTCAGTACCCCGCTCTCACAGAACGTTATCTGCTTTTTCCTGTCAGCCCTCTACATCACTTCCACCACCGCCATCAAGGTCTAGATTGACGTTGCGTATACCATCCTCGACGCCAATACTTACCAGATGAGCGTTACAGCTGGCAACAACCTCACTATAAGTAGAATTGAGTTCTCCAAGTTTATATACAACACGAACGACTTCAGCATGGGCGCAAGAAGCTACATGGTCTCTTACGATTGGAACATCGCCAACCCTCTAGTTACAACCACCTTCTCCGTCCCTCAGACCATCCTCAACAACCAGCTCATAGTCGGCCTCAAATCTTTCTACACAACCACAGGGCAGACCTCCCTGAGCTTCCAGTGGCTGCCAGGCACATACTCGGGCTACTATGGACTTCAAATGGTCACTTCCAGCTCCCTTGCCAGCTACGTCATGTAGGTACTGTATTATCTGGAGTGGACTTGCCCCACCGGCTACCCCTACACGAACTTTGTCACCTTCCTTTGCCAAGACTCATGTGCGCCCTATCAATACCCTGACCCCGTCAACCTGATCTGCCTCCCCTGCAACAACACCATCTGCTACACCTGCAGCGGGGCAAACAGCAACATCTGTCTCTCCTGCGCCACCAACTTCGTCCTCGCCAGTGGCAACTGCTCCTGCGACTAGAGTGCCAACTCCCTGGTCTTCGTGAGCAACAGCATCTGCTACTTGTGTTCTGACCTGCAGTCGAAGTGCATAAGCTGTGACTACCCTGCCGATAGTTCCTTGCCTTACGACTCCACCCAATTCACCTGTCTGGACTGCAATAACACGGCGGGGTACTTCATCAACCCCAGTGCCGTCTGTGTGGTTTGTTCAGTCGGCAACTGCACCACATGTGCCACCTATAACACCTGCAGCATCTGCAACTCTGGCTATGGTGTCAATTCTAGTGGGCTCTGCTCCACCTGTCCCATCGACAACTGCGCTGCCTGCTATAATCTCACTGCCTGCAAGACCTGCCAGACCCCTTACGTCGTACTCAACTACGCCTGCTCCCTCTGTCCTGCCTCCTGCACCTGCGGCGGCTACACCTTCCCCAGAAAGTCCAACGGCGACTGCTCCGCAATCTGCGGAGACGGCATAATAATCTCAGCATACGAGCAGTGCGACGACAACAACACACTGGATGGGGACGGGTGTTCGTCCAGCTGCCAGATCGAAGCCAACTCCAGCTGCAGCGGTCTGCCCAGTCTCTGCTACCTCACCATCAACTTCAACGCCAGCCTAGTCAGCAGCTACGGGGTTTTCGCCAACTGCAACGAAATCGTGTTCAATTTCCAACTCACCCCTTACATCCTCTTTTTTACCACCTATGCTGTCAACTGGAGCCAACTGATTGAGGCTCAGAGTGCAGCATTGGTGCTCGTGCCTGGCTCATTCACAGCAAGCCAAGGCCTCTTTTCTCTGACCTATACCTATAACCAAACTATACAAAGGACCAACATCAATTTCACCTTCACTCCCAGTGCCATTATAGGTTCTTCCCCTTACCTCTCGAAAACTGCCCCTTTCAACGTGACAGTAAAGGTAGACCCGAGCAATGACCTAGCGGCAGTGTATTGTTCGGCTTAGCTAATCGCAACAACCTCCGTCTTGAACAAGTATCTGACAGCTCAAAATACCATCGCTTATATAGGTCTCTTCTTATCTGTCTTTTCCTTGAAGATAGTTGGCCTATAGATGTTTGGAGCCATGCAAATAAGCTACCTCATCCTCTCGGACTATGATTATATCAACCCAGTTTTTAGACAAATTTTGGGCAGAAACGAAGTCAATGGCATCAATGTTGGGGAAACTACACAAAGTAATCCATTGATAAGTAATAGGGTAGTTTATAATGGATACAATTCGTAGATCTTTCTTAAAAATTTCAACATCATGTTCTACATCACAATAGGACTGATCTTTGCAGGCTTCGCAATGTATTCGATAACCTACTTCCTCAACAAAAGTGCCCAATAAAGCCAACTCAATGATTCCATCAAGGACTAATCTCTGCAATCCTAGCACTCCAAAGCCAACGACTAAAACCCTTAAAAGTAGCCCAAATCAATCATGTTCCATCGCTTTTCAAAGTACCTCCTCAAGGAAGTACTCATGACCTTCGTCATCTTCAACATGCTGAATATGAGTTTCTCTGCCGGCTTGCAAATGAAGTACATCAATGTCGTAGAACCCAGCTCCATCATTGCCATGCTTGTCTCGTTTATGATCGTCATTGCTCTCTTCCTTGCACAAATCATCACCGACAAACTCGAATTCGGCTAATATGTCAACAAGTTCAACCAGGAAAGCTCCCAATCCAAGTACATGATTATCACTGCCCTCTACCGCTTCACTTTGGGCCTTCTCATGGCTTTGCTCAACGAATGGAACGAAAGCGGAATCGTTTTTACCTTCATTAGCGGTGCCTTTCTAACTTACATCTTCTACTGCGAACCCTTCGTCGATTAGCCTCAAAACATACGCAGCAAAGCCGTACACTGCGTCCACGTGCTGATAATGTTCATAAACTACTACTACCGTCAGTAGGCCAACTTCGATGAAGTCGAAGCCAGCTACTTCCTGTTCCCAGCCTACCTCCAAATAACTGCAGTGGGAGCAGTGGTCTTCGGAAGCACGATAATGCTCACATACTAGATCGGACTGAAGATAAAGCAACTGTTTACTAAGAGTAAGGAACCTGTGGACTAGGGGTAGAATATTTTCGAAGGAATGCAGGCTTAGAACAACCCAGTGCAGCAAATTTAGACCCTTGAAGTTTAATAACTATAACCTTGATTTTACGTTTCCTTTGTTTTGCTGCTTTTGCTGCTTTTACCTGAAGATATACCCCAGTTCGAATAATCTTTTTTGAAAGCAACATATAATCTAAATTTAAAATAGCAGCTAGGTCTATATGTAGCGAAATTGCTGCTACTCATGTAGTCTTTAAGTAGAAAATATTTGGTTATTATTTGTTAATAAGTCCCTGCTTGCTGCTATAAATTAAGAATTTGGTAGCCAGGGGCTTTGAATAATAATGTAAAGACAATAATAATCAAAATTTGTATGAGTTGGGAATTCGCTTACGAGTTAGTCTACTACCTCTAAACCCTTAGGCATAAACAGATCTATTTACCATCTTTCTTGCAGTTGGCTAACGCCTGCATCCATCTACTCATCTTCCTCTCTCTGCCTCCCATCGCAATCATCACCCTAAAATCCTTCGCAACATCACTCATCCTTTTTATCGTCCTGGCTTGTCTTTCAGGTGTCGTTCTGCTGTAAATTGTGGTGCTAGCGACCCATAAAAAGTAATTCTACTTACTGTAGCAATTATACATCTTCAGATTCATTCTTTGCCCTTTTCTGCTCTTGGTTGATGTTCAGCTAGTCAAAGCTCAAACCCTTCCTGCGCCACTTGGCACAGCAGTCCTCATCTTTGCAGAGGTATTTGCAAGTGTATTGAGTCAATTGGTCCTCTTCTAAAATTTCAAAATGTACTCAATTAAACCCAAAAGGGTCTACGTTGTAACCCAGTGGCTCAGCTTTGAGCTCCTTTTGATTGCTTTGAGCGTAATAGAGAATAAAAAAACACAACTGGTTCTAACTTTCCTGCTGCTGCTCTTAGCCACCAACATTTTCTACCATCAGTTCTACACAACCACAAATACTTCATTTTAAAATCAAGTAATCTACCTCATCACCTTGCTACACTGCATTATGGCCCTACTACTGGTCCTTCAGCAAGTTTTGAACTAAATCTCCCTCCCTCCTGCCTTCTATCTTTGTTCCGCCATCCTTTTGGCCTATTTAGTCATCAGGGTTAGGATTAGTCCACTCAGACTTCAGAAAAAGGTGAGAAAGATTCTGTAATTGGAAGGAACTTATGCCTAGTTCGTGTAATTTGTTGACTATTTCATCCAAATTTACAGAGAAAATGAGCAGAAGGTGAGTTCAGAGTTCTAAAAATTTATAATTTTCATCTATCACTAACACGGATAAACCTGCGCAATGCCCAGTTGCTAATTCATGACATTCTCAGTAGTTTTCGTTTAAAATAGAGTCAATAAGAACTAAAAAACTTGACTTCTCGCTCCATTCAGCAGTTGGCTCTCAAAGTGCAGAAAAAGATCTAATGGATTTTTGACATTTATTGCCAGCAAAACAGTGATGATTCGCAGTATATCCTCGATTTCCTTACATTTTATGCATTCTGCTTTCATAATAGGGTCAAATTTCAAAAAGTGTTAGCTAGCTTAGACCTCAAAAACTGCGGTTTTGACCTAGGCTGCTAATACTATAAGTTTAAAAAAATTTGTGAAGAAATCGAGAACAAGGAAAACATTGATGTTGCTAAGGTAGATGAAGTTTTCGTTGAGTTCGGTACTTTTTTTGAGATATAGAAAGCAATTTACTATCTACTTTAACACTAATGCATTAGTTTTGGGCCTAGTTTTTCGAGTAGAAGGTGGATTTGAAGCGGATTATGGCTGTTTCCTCCAAGCTTTTCCCTTACAAAACCAAAATTGAAGAAATGGCGAAAAAATAGCTGCAAAACGCTAACTTTACAAGCTTCAAAATTCTTAGACTTTATGTTCTTTACTTAAAAATGATCCTAAACCACCAATAGCTCGCTTTAAAGTTAGAAGACCACCTAAAAATAACTATACAAAGACTCAAAGATAGCCAAAACATTAAATATCGTACAACTTTGATTACTTAGTTTCTTTGTAAACTGAAGCTGGCTTTATTGTAATTTGCCTTAGCTAATCGAAGCTAGGAAACATCTTTCTCGTCAATGAAAGAGCTTGCAACATCTTTAGATACAATAAGAAAGACATTCTCTAGCAAAGAGTGAATGCAATCATGCCTAGAATCTATGCAGTTTTGCATGACAAAATCTTGACCGACTTCCTAAAGACCAAGAGAAGAAAATACACAACAGACCAAAGGCTCCTTTTTGGCAAGGATGGATCAGGATATATGTTTCCAGTCCAACTGCAGCTTCAAAACACCAGCTTTACTTCAAATGATGAATACATCTTCATCGCTATGGTCAAACCCGACAAAACTCGAGAGATCCCCATCTACTGCATAGTAGATCACTAAGGCTACATCCGAGATTATACGGCCTCTTTCAAGAACATCTTTTACTTCCAGTCCAAGAAGGAAAAAGCAAAAAATATACAAGAGATCATACCTAACTATTTTGATGATGACTACAGTGAAGAGATGAGGATTGCTCGGACTTTGAGTGTGCCCATAAACAACAAGAAACTAGGTGAAATTGAGGCCAGATTTGAAATCACCCCTATAATCATCAAAGAGAGTCATGAAGGTTTTCTAGTCAAGATGTCCTACATCAGTAATAACTCGAAATTCAACAGCCGAACTTACAGGTTTACCGACAAGATCATGGAGCTGAAGATAAATGGAGAGTTGTCAGCTTTCTAAAACTGCTACAATGCATACAGAAACAGCTTCTAGATCAGCAAGCACAAAACAATGTCTGGTGAGTTCGACCTTGCCTTCTAAAACACAGTCCTTGATAGCTAGCTGGATAACTAGCTGCTTTAGAGTAGACTGACCTAGAAGCCAAAATATGGCGCAAACATCAAAACCATCAGGTTCATCAAAAACCACTTTGAAAGGATTGAGGACTAAGACAGTTTCCATAGCTAGATCTACGATGATGACTTTAAACTTGACATCAAAGCCAAAATCGACTCTTTCAAGCAAAATTCAGAAAAGAAAGAGACCAAGGCCTTAGTCACTTCCTTCATGATAGCCTTGAACATCGTCATTTTCGTCATTTTAGTAGACCTAGCAGTTATCTACGGGGTTTATCAAACCTAGATAAACTAAGAATTAGACTATCTGCAGAGAAGCGACTATGACAAGCAGACGAGGTATTATCTTCCCTAATACATCATCTATAACAGCCTTTATTCTGCCAACATCAACCAGGCTTACTACTTCAAAAAGATGGTGGACCTCTAGCCCACCCTTGTTACTTCACTTGTGAATTCCCCTTTCAACTAAAACCAAAAAGAACAGGTCTATAAGATCATCTATATGCGCCAAACCACCAGCTTGGATGAACTTCTGAACTCTAATGTTATCAGTGTGACGATTGAGGACACCAAGGTTCAGTCAATACTATATTTAGCCTGGGGGATAGTCATGAGTTGCTGTGGGGTGCTAGTTTTCGTCGTAATCGGCATAATTTATAAATTGAACGGCACTCTGTTCATAGTCTATACAATCTTTCTAGAGCTCAACTAGTCTTCCATCCGCAATATTCACTAATCATGCAAAAAGCTGATAAAGCTAATCCAACTACATTACAATTAGAGTAAGCTGCAAGAGATGAAGCAGTAATCAGGCTAAAAAGATGAGTAAAATGAGATCTAGAAAATGAAACAGTTCAAATCTTTGTAAAGATCTGAGAATAGGATCTACTTCTTACAAATGACGCTGCCTCTTGTTCTCATCTTAGCCTTTTCAGGTGTTGTAATGATTTTGAGCTGCAACTCATTGGCTGAGTTTCAAAACTATAAAACACATCATTATAACTATTTCTAGGCCATTCCTTCCACTTCTTCAGAGTTCATGAAGGTAATTTTGCGGACTCTATACAACCAAAAGCTCACTTTTTAGAGCAACTTTGAGTACTATGTCCAGCAAATCGAAAAAAATCTAGTGGAATTTCAGAAAATTACCAGCATCTATGACTTCTTGAGCGTTCTTTATGGAAACGTCTGCAATAATACATTAGTAGTAACAAGTAACCACACGTTAACCTGTGTTCAGGTGTAAAACGGCATTCTAATGTCGGGGATTGCTCCAGCACTCAACTACCTTAACTAGCAATTCCAAAAGATTTCTTTGACCTCAGTCAACGGACCTGCTTAGCTGCTTTCCTTACGTAACTTTCAAGTGATTTAGTTGAGCTTCAGTATATGTTTGTCAACCCTATTTTGACGATCTTGTAAGACAAGATGGAGGCAACCCTCAAAGACTATATTCAAAAGTATGGTTACCTCTATCAATCCTTGACAGTTGCAGTGGCTGGTCTTTTTATAGTTTACAGCCTATATCTTTGCGCCTTTCCTTTGAAGAAGATTGAAAACTAGATCAAATTCACCAACGGAATGATTGCATTGATGCCTGAGCATTCCATGGATTCAAAAAAGGGTGGGCACCCGTCTCATGCCAAAAGCGTTTGATATAACTCATTTTGTTAGATAAGAAGATTGAAGATAATCAAAGCTCTTTTTGAGGCTTTTTCTCCATTCTTTGAAAATGTTGGACGGAGTAGTTTATGGACTATAATGATTATTTTTTTTTGAAGAAGCAAAAAGGGTTAGTCTAAGTAGGACGAGGGGATGGTTATTTGGGTCTGTTGCGGATTTACTTCGACCGGTAATAAGCGCGCTAAGCTTATTTCTTAAAAGTGGGATGTGTAATTAGATTACATCTGCCTCAAATCAATTTTATTTTGATGGAGAAGAAGCCCACCAAGTACAATGAGAAAGAGAAACCCACGTGGGACTGGACGCACGTCTAGTGCTACCTCAAAACCGTGGAGGCCAACCGCAAAAGCACCATTTGGAATCTTGCCCCAAGCATTATTCTCACCAATCCTTCCTCTGATTCCTCAGGACCCACCGTTCGCCTCTACATCGACACAGAAAAGTCACTCCAGTACTCCAATGACTTGGGGTGGAATTGGCACAAAAGTTGGAATATCCCGAATATCTCTCTCCGATTATAAGTATGAGTTGAATGACCTAGATCAAAGATGAAAACACTGGTGACTTCCTGTTGTCTCCTCGTAACCTCTACGTAATTTTTAAATTAGCCAGACCCAAATTTTCGCTGTCAAAAAAAACACCTAGAACTAAAAAACCGACCGGATGACCTTGATCGATGTCGGCATCCGTGGCTAGAGCAAGATGGAGATGATCGACGGCCAGGTCTACTTCAGTGCCATCAAATTCAGCTCAACCACTTACAACAATGAAGGTATTAACTTCAACTTACTCATCGTGCTCTACATAAACTAGGGATAATTTTAAAAACCAAAGGTACTCACTGCAGTCCTCAGTCCTCCCATCTTTGTAGATTCTCGTAGGTCAGCCCGAGACTACCAGTAAAAAAAGTTCAGTTCCTTCGTAGAGCCCTTCGCCTACGACAATCTTTAAAAAGAGTTCATAAAACGCTAGAACAAAAGCAAGTGTTAAAGCGAAATCGTGATTAAAAATGACCCCTAAGGCTTTTACAACTATATCACTGCTCCCAACATCAGGCACAAAGTCAAGCACCCAGTCTTCCTTGCGATCAAGTTCAGCAACTGCGTCAAGATTTACTACAACACTAAACTTGTCAGTAATACCAGCGTAGAACCTCTTTTATTTAGGTCAATGAGCTCCTTGAGAACATGCAAACCAAACTCTTGAAGGAAAACAAGTCCAAACAAAAAACAGATGTTGAGATTGCAACAAACATCTAAGAGAAACACTTTGTTTTTGTGATTTCGAACCTCACTGATTCACTCAAACGCAAAAAGGTTCTTGAGTCCATCTAAACTATGCAAAATGAGTTTATTGGGATTTCTTGTGGACCTGAAGAGTTGCTTGACTGTTTGATGCCTATGGGGACTGTCGAATCACTGAAGAAAGGATACAAATAAACCTATGAGTCCCTCATTACTATTTGCCAAAACTATGAGCCTGAGTATCAGGAGGAAAGCTAGGATTAATACTACAGTTAAGGTTATGACTAATCTGAAAAGGAGTCAGCCAAAAACAAGAAAGGAGAAGCCCCTCGCAATACCCGCAATAAAACAACCATTATCTCCAACAAAAACAACGTTCCTGCTGAAAAGCCAGCAAAGCTAGAGAAGAACGATGAGATAATCCTCAAAAAAGAGGAGCTTTTTGATTCTCAATTCTAAGCTCCTGTTTTTTTCAACAACTAAAACCAGGAAAATGCTAGAAAAAATGCTGCCGCTGCAGCTGCCTCTGCTTTTAACAAATCAGTTGGCTTCAGAAACGTCAGTGCTAATCCTTTAGAAAACAATCCAATCTTTGATACAACTCAACTGAATAAAGCTTTCGCTAACAATTTAGCGAACGTGGAGTTTGGGGAACAAAATGCCAATCAAGGAAACTTTGCAACTGAGAAAAACACTGGATTCAAAGCAACGAAGACCTAGGCCAATGTGATCCTAGGACACACCAGTATCCCACAACCAGGAATGAATCTTGTCAATCCACTACAAAATCCTTTGAATAACCCCCAAGGTCAAACTCAAACCAACCAAACCCCTCAAAATCTAGGCAGTTTTAACTTGCCAGGCATAGGTGGCATGAGTGGGCAGGGATTCAGCAACCCGATGCACGACAACTATATGTACGGCAATCTAGCTGCTAATAACCCAAATTTGAGCCACTGGATAAACCAGCTCAAAAATAATAATAACCAACTTTCTGAAGCAGCAAATCCAGAGCAAGCTTTACAAAAGATCAACGCTTAAAGATACTTTCAAAATTAGCAACAGCAGCAGCAACAACAGCAGCAACAGCAACAGCAACAACAACAGCAGCAACAGCAACAACAACAGCAACAACAGCAGATGAACAGAATGGGTATTGCCAACGAGGAACAGTAATCATCAATAGTCTGTCTTATTCAGCAAGTCAATCTTTATAAGGAACTTTTGTCTCAAGTTACCTTCCAAAACCAGCTTTTAACCAGAGACCTCAACTACAAACCACAACCAAACCCTATGCAACCTTTTGGTGGAATGCAAGGATTGAACATGAACTACATGAATTCTCTGGGTTTGGGCGGGATGGGTGGCTTGGGCGCCATGGCAAATCTGGCTGGCCTAGGCGGATTAGGAAACTCAGGAATGCCCAATCTGAATGCCATGAATCCTCTTGCGGGAATGCCTCAAGGATTGGTGGGAAATAATCAATATTTAAACCCAGATATGATGGGTAGTCAGATGAGCCTTCTCACTAACTTAATGCACAATCAGGCAAACAATAGACAAGTTGAGACTGCCCCTAAAGAGAAAGATCCTCCTATCTCTAACAATAATGGCAATAATCTTATTCGTCAGAATACGATTACTCCAAATCTAGGAGCTCCAGTCCAACCTCCAATTTCAGTACCTAACTCTAATCCTCCTCAAGGATTAGGCATGAATGCAGGCAGTATCGGAACTGGACTGGGAAATGGGTTGGGAAATGGACTAGGAAATGGATTAGGAAACGGAGCAAATGGGGCTAATTAGTTGGCAAGTTTGGGATTGCCTCCTCAAAGCTTTGCATACCTAAAAAACATGATTTTGTAGGAAATCAAGAAAGAAGCTGAGATGAAGGAAAAGGAAAGACAATAGAAATGATGATAGCATAAACATAAACCCAAACCTATAAAACTGGATATAAATCTAAAATATCATTTGATTCCAAAGACAGCTTTATAGTCTTAGAGAAGAGCTTCAATATTCAAAGGATTAGTCTTGTTTGGTCCCTTCAAGGTCACTATTTTGTTAGATTTCGAAATAATCCCTGCAGAATCAAGCCTATTTCTCAGCATATTGAAGATTTTGCCCTGAGGAAGTATCATTAATAAGCTATTTAGGCTTTACATGAGATAGTAATCTTGTTGTTACATTATTTGCATTCTTAGCACTAAGTTATTATAGATGTACACACAAAAGCTGGACTTTATAGCTGACTCACCAATTTACACAACCCCATCAACACTTTATAGCTGATTTAATTTTTGCCAGTCAGTGTCTTTATTATTTTATAGCCTAGCTAATACTGATTTGCCAGCAAACAAAGTGATATTACAGCTGAAGGATTATACTTTAGGATCCGAAACATCCTTAGGAAGTAGGTTTAATAGTTTTCGAGGCTCCACTCAGTTAGAAATTTGCGAACTCTTAGCAATTTGGGCTCATTTATCACAATTGAACTGAGGCTAGCTGCGATTTAGTACATGAAAAGAGCTTGATGCTCATATTTATCAATGTGCTTACAGATGGTGGTCCAAAGTAAGCCTATATCTGCAGCACTGACAAATTTTTTGATCATGGGCTAAATTTTGTCTTCGTTTTCAACCACTTTTTTGTTGAGAAAAAGCAACATTTTCTCAATCATAAGCTAGAAGTAGTCTTCCTTAGATTTCATGATTTAAATGATTTAATTGATGTTTTTGGCATTGCCTTCATAGATCTTTTCCATCACTTTCTCAACGATCTCCTTCATACCTGGAATAATCTTTCCTTCATAGTTTTCAAACATAAACTTCATCCAATTTATCGCATGCTCTGAAGTATTTGAAGTCTTTTTTTCAGACAAAGCTTCTTTCAGCAGAGGAACAATCTTAATTATGTTGATTGGCTCACTCTTGTCCACTTTTTCAACACATTACATCAGTATCTCGTTTACTATCCGACTTTCGTGTCTTACTTACTCTTACTCATGAGACATCAATAGCAGAATCGGCTCAAGAATCTCGTCAAATCTTTAAATCACAATCTTTTTGAAGTAGAATTTCTGGTTGATTCGAGGTACTTTGGTCTCCACTTGTTGTCTGAAAAAGACAAAGAAAAGTTTGAGCCATTAGAGCACTTTAAGCTTGGTGTAGCTTTGACACTTTGCGTTGGCTACTTTGATAAGGATAGAGAAAAGCTCATTAATGAATCCTATGCTTACAGACTGTTAAAGAGAATTGTCATCAAACTTCTGCTTGATAGCAAACTAGAAGCTATTCAGACATTCATAAACATTGTTCTCAATCTCTTTGTCACTAATCATATGCAGCAGATCCTCCAAAAACTAGCCCAAGTATACTATCAAATCCTGCTCCAGCATTATCTAGATCCATTTGATCAGGTACCTTCTCACTTAGAGGTTTAGTGTCTTTATTTTGGACTTTATGATGTTTACGAATTACTGGACGTTGTACTCATCACTGTTGCAGTTCTTTTCGAAAAGATCCTTCAGCTTCTTGTCTACGAATTCGCAAGCTGTTTTCACCACTTGCTATGTGTCGTTGATGCAGCCAATCAACTTTTCAAAGATACGGTTGAAGAATCGCATTGAGTCTTCCTGAAAAAGCTGGATGAGCTCATATATCTTCTTGAATGTCACTTCTCTGATTTTAGCTTCACTGTCTCTCAAACAGCTCAAAACATGATTGACAAGAGTAGCTTAGTACTTGCTCAAAAACTGAGGCTTGTTTTGGATGGCAGTATGGATGGTGAACATAGCCTCAAGTCCTACAATCTTTTTGTTGACATCTGAACTTCTCAGGAAATGCTGATAGAAGGTGACTATAATTTTGTTAAGCTTCTCGTCTTCGTTTTTCTCTGCTTCAACAAAAACAAGCCTTTGGAGCTCCTGCCTTCCTTCCTTGCGTTTGTCTTCGTTTCTTGTTGGAGAGTGAGGTACTTGTGGCTGATAGCTTTAAGGATGGTGGGCCTTATAACTTGCTCAGCGCTGTCCATTATAAAAATAAGAGAATTATTATCCAATCGACATATGAATTAATTTCACAGCTGATTAATAAACTTTATTCTTAGAAATTATAAACATGTCGTCCAAATTTTAAAACAGCCTGGCCTAGCTGCACAAACTGCATAACCAAATCAGATTGGAACTCAACCAAATAAGGCCATTCAAAGATCGTTCTTTTAAACATTAAAATGCAGTAAAAGTATCACAGAAAAAATTGGGCTATTATAACCGTAGCCATGTTACTTCTGGGCTGCTGCCGGAAAAACACTAGGCTAAAGTTTAGAGGAAGAAGCTTATTGAAAGTCAGACGATTCCTCATTGGTAATTCGATAGATCATTGGAAAAGAAGCACTTTGCCAGGCACTACAACGCCTCTGTTAGCACATAAATGGACACGAAACGGACCAAAAGCAACTACCTTAACATCAAATCCTCGAGAGCTCTAAATAACAGGGAAAATAACCATGGGACCAGTTTATTGGGGATCGGGTAAACAAGCAGAATGAGATAAAAATCAAGGCCAAGTATCCGGCTATTTTCAAACTAGTACATTCGATCTATCGGAAAGTCCCCCCATCGAAAAAAATCATTATTTGATTGAGGTAAAGTCGTATGTTTTAGCTATTGCAGCTTAACTAAGATTAAACCATATCCCTTCGTGATTGTTTACAATCACTCAAAAGTTCACACTATTAGGAAGTTTTGTTTTTGAACCTCATTTTTATGATGTAGTTACTTCCGTAGTTTTATTCTTGGCTAAGGTTAACTCCCGAATGACTCTTGATTAAGAAGAAAGCCTTTCCGTATGAAGTTTATGAGTAAATTCACGTCTTTTATAAGGTTTGTTAAAAAATTTAATCGTTTTTGCTGGAATAAAAGAAGCATTATATCAGAAGTTATAGTTTAAGTAAGTTGGCGGTAGTGTTTAAAAATGGGACGTTTGTTGGAGCAATTGCAAAAGTTGTGCAAATAAATGGAAATTTTGCAATGCGATCGAACATTTATAAAATTCTAAAACTAAAAGAATGGAAAAAGTTTCATGGCGACAAGTCAAACAAAACGACAAAGCCGGCAATTTCCCCAACCTCAGATGGGGCCACTGCTGCTGCCTCATCGACGACGAGGTCCTCTTCTTCGGAGGATATGCTGGTACATACTCTTTAACCCAGACTCCAGCTACATGAATGACGTTTGGTCCTTCAACACAATCACTATGGAGTGGACGGAAATCTAAACCAAAGGCGACATACCTTCTCACCGCTCCAACTGCACCATGAACTACGACAAAGAGAACAATCGAGTCATTGTGTTCGGAGGGGGAGGGGCGAACAAAC
>Ga0316217_10003643_pt1 | contig 17303 bp, 11 predicted proteins | sample 1anoAmetaG_FD_203633 | JGI IMG/M metagenome (GOLD analysis project Ga0316217, IMG submission 203633) | Freshwater microbial communities from Trout Bog Lake, Wisconsin, USA - 1anoA | ecosystem: Environmental > Aquatic > Freshwater > Lake > Hypolimnion/Profundal zone | place: USA: Wisconsin...
AATGGCGGGCGCTCGTCGAGGAAACTCGCGATCTGCCGCCGACGCTTGCCGCAGCCCTGGCCCACGAGGCTTGGCGCGCTATCGAGCCCCTGCAGCACGCTCCCGGTCTTGGCCGCCTGCTCGCCGCCGCGTTGTTGCGCCAGCGCGGCAAGACCCGCGCCCATCTCGCCTGCCTGGCCGAAGGCGCCAAGATCATGCCGCGCGAACGGCGACGAAGCCGCGACGTCGTAACCCGCCTCGTCGTGGAGCTGGAGACCATCGCCGCCGCGGCCGAGGAGGGCATGAAGCAGCACGACCGCTGGCGGCTCGCGCACACAACCCTGATGCGCAAACTCGAAGGCCGCCGCTCGACCTCGCACCTTCCGGAGTTGATCGCCTTGGTGATCTCGCGCCCGCTCGTCTCGGCCGGCATGATCGCCAAGGCGATCGGCGTCACGCCGCGCGCCGCGCAAAATCTCGTGGCCGAACTCGGCCTACGCGAGGCGACAGGCAGGGGATGCTATCGAGCATGGGGCGTCCTGTAAGGCGCTGGCCCCATCACAGGAACGGTGGGTTCGTTCAGGCCGCCCGATCCTTGTCGTTGCTGGAAGGCTTCACAGGGAAAGCGCGGCGCGCGGCATGAGCGTAGGCCGCCGCCAGCCCGGCGAGATCGAGTTCCAGTGTCAGCGGCGTCGGTCGCGACGGCTGGCGCACGTCGACGAATTGCACGAAACGGCCCACCAGCCCATTGCGGCCTCCGGCGGTTCGCTCGACCCGGCGACGCCGGGCGCTAGCGACAGCGACGCGTTCGTCGGCGCCTTGCGCGAGCCGCTCGAAACAACGCAGCCGCGCCGGCGCCGAAAGTTCGACCAGCGAACGCCCGGACTCGAATCCGGCAAGCTCGGGAAGGCGCGCCAGACCCTCAACCCAGGCGTGGATCGCCGGCGAGCGCTTGGCGATCAGCGCCTTGCTGAAATCGTCGATTGAGCGTTCCAGCCGCCGCGCCGCCGCCGCGACAGAAATGCGGGCGGCGGCGCGCAAGTCAAAACCGCAGTGGGCGCAAAGGTGTTGCGGCGCCAAATCGGCTTGGGCGAACGGCGCCAACCCGCCGCGGCAGGCCGGGCAGCGATCTCGCAGGCCGCAGCCGTGCCGGAAGCAGGACACCCGGGAAGCGAGACGCCAGCACCGCCGAAAATAGGGGGTGCGATCTTCCGCAAGGCATAGCGCGCAAAACTGCAGCCAGGTCGAGCGCCGCCGATGCGCGGTCTCGCGCTGGGGCAGCCACAACGGCGTCATTGCATCTTCGGACATTGCGAGGCCCGAGATCTTGTCGGACGCGAGACCCGAGCGGACGGCGAGCCAGGCCGCAAAGGTCTGCGGAAGCCGCAAGTGCAGGCGGGCCGACCACATTCCGCCTGCGCCAACGACAATGTCGCCGACCGCCCGCGGCGTGACGCCATTCGCGAGGGTACGCGCCAAGAATCTGCAAATTCAATTCGTGACGCAATAGAATTAGGCGCTCGTCGGCTTTCAACGCAGTGCGGCTTCCGCATTTTGCAATTCTTCGAGCCGACGCCCGTATCCGCAGACCTCGATCACCCTGCGGGCCTGAGCCAGGTCGTTGTCCGCGCTGCTCCAGGGGTATTGCGACGGGCGGTTGGCCAGCAGGCCGAACAACCGCGCGCGATACAGATAAACGTCCGCCAGATGCAGCCGCATCGGGCCACGCTCGGCGATCTCATATGCTTCGTCGAGATCCTCGCACGCGCCGGCGAAGTCGCCGCAGACGGCTCGGTAGAGGGCGCGGGTCAGTAGCGCGCGCGGCAGATGATCCTGCGCGCCGGAGCGGCGAATGAAGGCCACCGCGGTCGCGACGTGTTCGCCGGGCGGCGGTTCGTCGCGTACTACGGCGCCGAACAAAGCCGCGCGGGCGAGGGTGAGATGGTCGAGGCCGATGACTAGCAGCCATCGTTCCCGCGACGCCTGATCCAAGGATTGCGCCGCGCGTGCTCCGACCTCCGCGCAGGCTTGCGCCAAAAGCGGCTCCAACGGCGCCGCGCCCGCACCGGCTGCGGCGACGAGGCGACGCCACACCGCGCGCTCGCTCGCGCCGAGCAGCAGGTCGCAATATTGAAATCCCGCCACCGAGGCGAGCCGCTGATGTTGCGGTTGTTGCCGGGCCTGCATCAACTCGCTCGCGGCGAACAGCGCCTGCGCCTCGTCGCGCTCGCCGGCCTGATGCAGCGCCTCGGCTAGCATCGTGAGGTTGAATATCAACTCGAAGCCCTTGGCGATGCGGTCAGCGTAGTCGACGCTGGCCCTGCCCAAGGCCACGGCCGCCGCACAGTCGCCCAGTGTCAATTCCAGTCCGCTCAGATTGCTGGCGGCGATCGCGGCTGAATGCCAATTCTGCTGCGCGACGCTCATTTCCAAGAAGGCCCGCATCGGCTCGCGCGCCTCAGCCAGCCGCCCGAGCGCGCGCAGGCGTAAGCCGGCCAGACTTAACAGCCGGGTCTGAGAGGCGGGGTTCAGGTGGGGCGAAACGCGCCGCCAAGGCGTCTCGAAGAAGCAGGCGACAGCGCCGAGGTCTGCGCCGAGCGCGCCGAGTTTCCGCACTGCATAATCCTCGCTGCCGCGACAGATTCGATTCAAATAGACTTCGTCGAACGTCTGCTGCCAGAGGCCGGCTGCGCATCCGTGCGCGACGGCCTGATAGAGCGGGGCCAGATCGTCCAGCGTCGGCTCTCGTTGGTCGATGGCGGTCGTTGTTAGATGCTCGTAAATCCGCCCGTGACCCTCGCGCGCCACGTCCGGCATCTGTCGCAGCGCGGCTGCGAAATACTCGCGCAGCAGCGGATGGGCGTCGATCTCGAGCAGCGCGCCGCCGGCCCCGCGCGTCACCGTTAGCAGCTTCGCGTCGTGCAGGCGAGCGAGCGTCGTATTCACCTCTTCCGGGGAAAGCGGGAGATAACTGCGTTTGAGGCCAGGGAGCTTTGTCTCAGAGGTAAAGAGCGCTTCCGTCAGCCCCGCAATTGGCGGCGCGCGCAGGAGTGCGCCGATACAGCCGGCGTCGGCGGGGCGGTCGAACAGGCCTGTCAGGCGCAGCAGTGAGAGCGCGCGGGCGCCCGCCGCGCCGGCGCTCGCCAGCCAGTCCGCGTAGGCCTGCATGGCGCGGAAAGCATGCCCCATCGCCTTCTCTTCGTCGGCGGCCTCGAACTTAACGAGATCGCGCTTGGCGATGTCGCCGCCCCAGGCGTCGCGCAAGTAGCCGCCGATGATCTCCAGCGTCAGCGGATGGCCCCTCACGTCGACGACGAGCCGCCGCTTTTCCGCCTCCGGCCCTCGCACACCGAGCGCGGTCAGCAGCCGCGCGCCGGCCTCCTCGCCCAGGCCCGCAAGCTCCCGCTGCAGCGCAGACTTGCCGCTCAGGTCGGCGATGCGAAAGCGAGACGTGACGAGACACAGTCCGGCGTTGCGCGCGCTCAACGTCCGCAACAGCGCCCTGAGGCCATCGTCCTTCAATTCGCCCCGCTGTGGCGAGGACGCCGGATATTGCAGCGGCTCGACGCCGTCGAGGATCAGCAGCGCCCGCTTTGCACCAACGACGCCCGCTAGCCGTTTGCCCGTGTCGTAGCTGCTCTCGCCGAGCTTCGCCTCTAGGCCGAAGAACGCCAGCGCCGCCGCGAAGAACAGATCGGACGACGCGCCCGCCAGTTCGACCGATCCTTGCCTGTAAAAGCTCCAGGCGAAAGCCGCCTCGCAGTCCCGCCAGCCACGCGCGGCAAGCTCGTTGGCGAAACTTGCGATCAGCGCCGTCTTGCCCTCACCGCCGAACGCGACGAAGGTCAGCACATGTGGATGCGCCAGCCCCTTCGCCGCCTTCTCCCAAGCCTCCGCGATGAAAGCCGTCTCCGCTTCGCGGCCGATGAGCGCGCCGGGGGTGTAGGCGGCAATGCGATCGATTTCGTATTGCGGGCGCTGCAGTGGCAGTCGTTCCCGTTCGGGCCCGGCGTCGAGCTCTTCCCTCAGCTGTGCCAAGCTCTGCATCGCCTTGACCTCGAGATCGTCGACCGATCTGAATTCGCTGTAGATGACGCGGTCCTGCTTTACCCGTGCGATGAACGCGTTGAGCTTCGCGACGAGAGCCCCGCTCTCCCGATGCATTTCTCCGCGAGACACTAGATGATCGTCATGCATGATGAACATGCATCGCGGCAGTCTTCGCTCGACGGCGCGCCGGTATTCCAACTCGGTTAGCGAGAGCTCCTGGGGGTTACGCAACGAATCGACCGGCGTCTGACCGTAGCGGTAGCTGATAAGGCCGAGATACGCGTCGGCTTCGTCAACCCTGGCGAGCGAGGCGTCGATCACGTTTTTGTCGGTAACGGCCGATTCGAACTCCATATTTAGCGGTAACATAAGTTGGCTGCGGACCGCCGCGATGATCGCCTCCCGATGCGGTCGCAGCTCCGTGTGAGTGCTCGAGATCATCACTGAGTATCGACGAACCGAGCTGCGTACGTCGGCTTCGCGGCTTTGTGTGGGTCGACTGATCGCAATCGAGAAAACCTGCCTGTCAGGAAATTGAATTTTCACAGTCTCCGCGCGGGTTTCGACATGCGCCGACGTTTCGCCTGAGATCACGATGTCTGTGCCCGGCTGATCGACTCCTTCGAAGATGACGTGCACCCGCACCGCCGCGCCCGCCGCCGCGACCTCGACGCGATGCGCGTCGGCCATCTCGCGCAGGCCGATCTCCGCCCCGCTCGCCACACGCCGCAGCCAGACCGGGCGCCGCCGCACGTATTTCGCGACCGCCTCGATCAGGCGGCCGGCGCCAGGCAGCTCCCACGCAGCCACCGGCAGCGCAGTCAAAGCCGCCGAACCCCACGCCCGCGCGTCGGCGCCGAGCTTCGCGTCCTCCAGGCTGTGCTCGACCCAGCCCCACAATTTCGCCACGCGCTTATTGTCCGCCGCGCTCGCCGGGCCGCCGCGCAGCGACCAATAGGTCAGCTCCTCGCGCAACAGCAGCCACGTCATGGTGGGGAGCCGCTCGCGCGCGTCGTAGTCGCTGCCGGCGCGCAGATGGAACAAGAGCCGCCACGCCGCGTCGAGCCGATCCGGCTCGGCGGCGAGTCGCCGCTGCAGCTCGGGCAAGGTCTCGGGCTTGAAGATCAGGCCGGTCGCGGTCGCCGTGCGCACGATCGGGCTGAACCAGAGATCGGCTTCGTCGGCCGCCGTGCGACCGGGCGCGAGCTTCAGCCGCAAGGCGCGAAGCAATTGCATCTCGACCCGCCCGGCCAGCGAAGCGAGGCTTGCGAGTTCGGCCGGGCCGTTCCCGAGTTCGCGCAACAGCGCGTTGGCCTCGGTCACGGCGGCGCACGCAGGCGGCGGGGCCGCGCAACCTTGCGCGCCGTCAGCCCGCGGTCCCAAATGACGATACGCAACTGCCGCAACACCGCGCCCGCTTCCAGGCGCTCGCGCGGATAGGGCGTGAGAATGGTCAGCGGCGCGGCGGCGGCGGTCAGCGCCCGGTTCAGATCCAGCCACGCGGCGGCGGCGGCGGCGCGCGCATAGGCGGGCGCCCTGACGAGGCCGAGATCGGTGACCGCGAGCACCGGCGTCCCCGGTCGCGGCTGGAACCCGCCCGTCTCGGCATCGGCAGACGCACCGGGGCAGGTGTCGAATCCGACCACGCGCACCCGCTCCGCGCCGACGACGCGGCGCAATTGTTCAATCAGCGACTGCATGTCGTCGCGAAACGGCGCCATCGCGGGCGACATGTCGAGCAGCAGATGCAGCCCGCGAGCGAAGCTGAGCGAGGCCTGCCGCGGCAGGCGGGCGAAAACCCGGCCCTGCGCGACCGTGCGCACGAGCGAGGCGACGTCGGTCGCGCCCGAGTCGATCTCGGCGACCGCGACCCGGCCGAAGACGCCTGCGGCGTGGCGCGGCTCCACCAGCGGCTCGATCGGCCGCCAGTAGAGCGGCACATGCGCGCTCGCCTCGGGCAGCGGCAGCGCGCCCGCCGCGGCGGCTTCGAACGAGGCCGGTGCCTCTGCGGACTGACTCCGGCTGACCTGGGACGGCAGCGACGGTTCCGGCTCCGGCTCCGGTTCCGGCGCGGGCGTCCCGGGCGGCGGCTTCGGCGCGGCGTCGAGCGCCGGCGGCGCGGACGCCGGCAGCGCGCGGGCGACCCGCCAGCCCAGCGCCGCCAGGACGACGCGCACGGCTTCCGGGTCGTTCGCCACCTCTGGCCAGCGCAGGCAGCGCACGACGTCGCCGGGACTTGCGACTGCGCGCGCCCCGTCGTGACCGCGCCTAGACATCGCGGCTTGCGCCAGTGATGGCGGCGAGCACGCTGCGCAGGGTCTCCTCGTCGCCGCTGAGTTCGAGCTCGCGCCAGGCGCGCACGAAGTCCAGAAACTCGGCGATGTTGGCCGCCTGGCCCGCCGAGCGCGGCGCGCCCAGATAGGACGTAGCCAGCCCGTTCAGGTCGACTCCGGCACCGTCGAGCCTATGCGCCGTCGCCGCGTCGACCAGCCGCTGTACGTCGGGGTTGTCGATTACTAACTCGATGCATCGGCGTTGGAAGGCGGGCGAAAGCTCGCGCTCGTCGTTCGTCGTCAGCACGAGCAGCGGCAGTCTCGCGGGATCGCCGCTGATCACGCGCTCCAGTTCGGGGATTTCGAACTCGAGGCGGCCGATCGGTCCGAGCAGGTTGTTGGGAACGTCGGGATCGGCCTTGTCGATCTCGTCCAGCAGCACGACCCAGGGCCGTGTCAGCTCCCGCTCCGTCGCAGTCCCGGCGGGCGCACGGGCGAAACCGCGCGCCGCGGCGGCGTCGAAAGCAAAAAACAGCGGGCCCGGACGCAGATATTTGCTCATGCTCCTGCCGAGACGGTTCGTCTGCGCGTCGCGCAGGCGCGCGAGATGATCTATCTCATAGAGCAGATCCTGCGCCCGCGTGGTCGAGGTGATGACGCGTTCGATATAGTTCCAGTCTGTCCGTTCGGCGATCGCGCGCGCCAGCGCCGACTTGCCCGAGCCCGAAGGCCCGCGCACGAGCAGTGGCCGTCCGGTGGCCAGCGCGAGATTGACGCGCAGCCGGATGGCGTCGTCAAAGACATAGGAGTCGCGCGGCGAGCGATCGCCGACCGAAGCGAACGGCGCCGGGTTGCGCAACAGCGACGGCCTCGCGCCGTCATCGAAGATCGGCTTGTAGGTGAAACCCGCGCTCATGAGTTCGCATCCCCGAATTGACCGCTGCGCAAAATGTCCAGTGTTTTGTAGAAGCGGCCTTGACGATTGCCGTCGCGCTCCCGCACCGGGGGTAGCAGATTGTAATCTTGCGCCGGCCACTCGCGGCCCGCCGCGCCGGCCTCGACGCGGAACATGAGCCCGCAATTCGGCGCCGTCGCATGCGCCGTGCGCCGAACGGCGGCGCTGTCGCATTCGTCGGGTAGATCGATCCGCAGCACGGCCGGCCGGCCGTGTCGCCGCATCTCCCGCACATCCTCCTGCGCCTCCCGTGCGCGGTCAGCCGACGTCCCCGAAGGTACGGCGAAGGTCTTGATCAGCGCGCCTTCGATATCGGCCGCGAACTGATCGAGCGTGTTGAGCTCCTGCACGAGAACGACATCCAGCAATCGCCAGTTGTGCGGAAATTTTCCGGCCGCCCTGACGACGTAAAGCTCGGACACCGGATCACTCGTCGATTCGATGACGATCGGCCGGGCGATCTCCGGCGCCTTCGCCATTTCACCGGCGAAGGACTTTGCGGCTTCGTCGGGCACGAACGAGGCCGCCAGCAACTTATGCAGCATCTCTGCGAGCGCGCCGCGGTCGGTCGAGGTCGTCGCTGCGGTCTTGAGATAAGCGAGCATGGCTTCGTAGGCCCTGAAGATCTCGTCATGGTCGTTGTGATCGATGAGCTCCTGCGCAAGTTGCCCTGGCGACGAGCGCCGCCTCTCCAGCGCGTAGACGACCGCGTCAGCCAACCCCGGATGGAGTTCGAAAATCCGGGCGAGACTGGCTGCGAGGCCGGGCGGCGGACGGCTCGCCAGCCCCCCCGCCCTCAAGCCGTCCGCAATCTTCCTTACGGCCTCCGCAACCGCAAGGTCAGAGACGTCAGGGCACGTGTAGGTCTGCACCTCCCCCAGATTGAACGCTTTGATGACAGCGTCGCTCTTGTATTTCTTTGCGACATTGCCGACGAGGACGGGAACGAGGCCCAGTCCGCCTTTTTCCCAACGACTCGAAAGGAGTGCAAACTCGTATCTCACCCACGGCTTGTGCGCCTTGAACATGCCTTCGGAGATCAGAACGACGGCCGCATGGCATTCGTCGATCCAGGACTTGATCTGCTTTCGCCACGCCGCGCCGGCGCGGACCTCCTTTGTGTCGTAAACCACCTTGTAGTCTTCAAAGCCCGGCCCCAGGGTTTCTCTCAGGCGGTCGTCCAACGCCTTGAGAACCTTCTCGGCTTCCTCGTCGCCGTTGACATGGCTGATAAAGATTTCTTTCTTCGCGAACGGCGGCACGGGGTGATCCCTGTTTCAACGCATCGTAGCCCGCCATGTCGGAACGCGCAACCAACCCTCGCAAGCGTGTATTGTGCGTTGCTTGGCGGGAGCGCAACGAACCGGCGCGACTCCGTTCCCGCGATGCGGGGGAGACCGCTAGGCAAGCAACATCGCTTCGCCCGCCAAACAGGTTGTCGCAGACGGGCGTTTGCATTACACGGAGGGAAACAAAATTAATGCTCGCGATAACGAGCCATTCATTGCATATTGGTTGGGTCCGGGGAGGCTCGAAGAGGCGCCATGTACAGCCGCGTCGGCGCACTGCTGTCGAAACTGGGAGCACGGCTGGCGTGGTTTCCCGCGCGCATCGACGCGCTATGGGGCTATGACGTCTTCATCTCGCACCGGCGGTCGGACGGCGCCGACTATGCGAGGGCTCTTCACAAGGCGCTCATTCAGGAGAGGCCGCGCGTGTCGGCTTTCATCGACGCCGACGGTTTCGGGGCCGGTGACCCGCTTTATGTCGCAACGCGCATACAGGCTGCGAAATCCTCTCTGTTCCTCCTTGTCGGCTCGCCGCAAGTGCTAGTCCGGCGCAGCCCGGTCGATTGGGTCGAGACGGAGCTGCGCGAATATCTCGCGACCCACAAGGCCCATCCCAAGGTTCTTGTCGTCGATTTCGGTTCGGTCATCGGCGACGCCATCGCTCGCGTGCCCCGTTCAGGCGCCGGCGAATCCGGATCGGTCGTCGACCAGCTTCGCCAATACGACTTCCTGCGCGCCGAGGCGCCTTTGCAGGACCTGTACGGCGCGCCCTCGCCGCAGGTTCTCGAATCCATTCTCAACAAGCTGGCGGGTCGCCGGCGCGACCGTTCGCGGCTGCTCGTGTTCGAAGCGATTGCTCTGGTCCTGTTCGCGCTGCTGATTGGGGTGTCCTACGCGGCGTTTCGGACGCGTGAGGAACAGGCGGTCGCCATCGCCAACGAGTCGCGCTCGCTCGCGGCGCTGGCGCAGGTCGCAGCGAACCGTCATCGCAACTCTGACGCCATCGAACTCGCGCTCGCCAGCTGGCCACGCAGCAGCGCGGATTCCAGTCGCGTCATGACCGAGCGCGACCTGCGCGCCGTTTCGCAGGCGCTCGCCGACCGCGCGCCGGCTGCGCAACTCCGTCATAAGGATGACGTCTCCGGGGCCGTCTTCTCCAGAGACGGCCGCTGGATTCTCTCGCTCACCCATGGCGGCTCGGTCGTCATCTGGGCCGCCTCGAACGACAGGCCGCTGCAAGAGATGAAGCATGATTGGAATGCGACCAAGGATGGAAGTGATGTATTCGGTGCGATTTTCGATCGCGAGGAAAAGCGTGTCCTCTCCTGGGGGCGGGACGACACCCTGCGGTTGTGGGATGCCTCGACCGGCCTGCAGATCGGGAGGACGATGCATCATCAAGCGAAAATAAAAGGCGCCGTGTTCGATGCGGACGAGCGCCGCATCCTTTCCTGGTCGAGTGACGAGACCGCGCGCCTGTGGGACGTGAGTACGGGTTATCAAATCGGGTTGCCGATGCGGCACGACAGCAATCTCAACGGCGCAATGTTCAACGCGCGCGGCGACCGGGTGCTGTCCTGGTCACTCGATCACACGGCTCGCCTGTGGGACGCCAGCACAGGACTGCAGATCGCCGAAATGCCGCTCGAAGCCAACGTGGCGGGGGCGACGTTCGACGCCGACGAATCCCGCATTCTTTCCTGGTCCAACGACGGCGTGATGCAGTTCTGGGACGCCGCGACAGGGGCAAAGCTCGGACCGGCGATGAAACATGAGGATAAGAGCAGCGTCGGCGCCGTGCTCTACAACGGTGGACGGCGCATCTTGTCGTGGTCGAGCGACGGCACGCTGCGCCGCTGGGACGCTGAGAGCTCGACGCCGATCGGTTCGCCGCTATGGAACGACAATTCCGGCAATATCCACTCCGTTCACGCAGTCCTCGGCAAGTCAGAGCGGCGCATCCTGTCCTGGTCCTGGGGCGGCGAAATCCGCCAATGGGACACGCAGACCGGCGCGCAGATCGGCCCTGCGATGAAACATGACGGGCCCGTCGCCGGCGCGGTCTATGACCGGCGCGAGCGGCGCATCCTGTCCTGGTCGCGTGATCGGACCGTTCGCATCTGGGATGCGCAGACGGGCTTGCAGATTGGCCCCGCCCTGCACCACGAAAGCTGGGTTTGGCGCGCCGACTTCGACCCCGACGAGCGGCGCGTTCTCACTTGGGCGGATAACGACAAGGTCGTTCGCCTTTGGGACGTGGCGACCGGCTCGCAGATCGGCCCCGCCCTGTTGCACGACCAGCGGGTCGATGGCGCCGTGCTGGATCCCGGCGGCAAGCGGATTCTGTCGTGGTCGTGGGACAAAACCGCCCGCCTGTGGGACATCGCCAGCGGCGAGCCCGTGGGCAAGCCGATGGCTCACGGCAAGTACTGGGCCGAGGTCGGCGCCTTCGACGACAGTGGCCAGAAGATCCTCACATGGTCCTCCGAATCCGTGTTTGTCTGGGACGCCGACGGACGGCCCCGGTTCGCTCCGCTCTGGACGCCCAGTGGCAATCTCTCCGTGAATGGCGCGATCTTCGGCGGCAAGGGCGCGCGCATCCTCGCCTGGGGTCAGGACAACGCCATCCACGTGTTCGACGCCTCGACCGGCCTGGAGATCGGAAAGCCGATGCTGCATGACGACGAGGTTCTCGACGCAACCTGGAACGGCGATGAGAGCCGCATACTCTCATGGTCGAGCGATGGCGCGATCCGCCTGTGGGACGCCGCGACGCACGAGCAGATCGGCGGGTTCAAGCATCAAGGCAAGCCGCTGGCGGCACGATTCTACGATGACGAAAAGCGCGTCGTCTCCTGGTCCGAGGAGGCGGTCCACAGGTGGAATGTAGTGACGAACGAGGAGATCCTTCCTGCCTTTCGCCCCGACACGAAACTAAGCGGAGCGGCGCTTGATCGGCAACTGCGCCATATCTTGACCTGGAACGGCGACACGGTTCAGATCTGGGATCTCGCAGCCAAGGCGCCGCCGGTCGTCATCCGGCTCAAAGACAATGTCTCCGGGGCAAGCTTCTTCGCCGACGGTAAGCTCCTGACCTGGTCGCAAAAATTTGTCGAGCTTTGGAACGCTTCGACTGGCGAAGAGCTGACGCCGGCGCTCGACCACGGGGACCCTACGCTAAGCAACCTCGTCACTGTGAACGGCGCGGTCGCCAGCGCGGACGGAAAGCGGATTCTCTCATGGAGTGACGATCGCAAGCTGCGCCTGTGGGACGTGGCGACTGGCGCGCAGATTGGGCCGGCCATGGAGAGCGAGGCCGACCTCACCGGCGCGGCGTTCAATCCCGACGGCAAGACCGCGCTTTCCTGGTCGTCGGGGACGAGCGTGCGGCTTTGGGACATCGGATGGAGCGGCGACAACATCTTCGCCATCGCCTGCAACCATACGTCCCCGCACTTCGATCTGGAGCCGCTTTTCAGGCGCTACGGCGTGCAAGTGCGCGAGCCGATATGCGACAGCGGCGTGATTCCGGCTCCTGCGCGTCTGTTCGCCATTGAGGCAATCCAGGAGTAGCGGCGCCGGCAAACAACTGAGCGCCTTTGCCAAGAACCGCCGTAGTCCCCTCGCCCTCGCGTGGGAGGGTCGGAGCTTCGCCACGAGGCGCCCGAACTCCTCTCCCCGTTAGGGGGGGCTGGGAAATGGATGATTCCCCGCGCTTTCTGGATGTCGCTATCCCCTCCCCAACGCTCCCCCGCCAGGCGGAAAGGAATCACCGCATTGTGGGCAAGTTGAAGCTCTATGGTACGAAGGCCGTTTGACGGCCGAGACGCTGACCGTTGCGCTTAAGCGCCATTACTGTACGCCTCGGTCCGAGTGGTGTGCGAGGCCGGCGCCGTGGACCGGGCGGTGACCTGAAACTCAGGAAGCAAACTGATAAACTGCAGTTACATCGACAAAGCGCTAGCGTTTTCGCGTTCTATGACACAAACACGCCGTCGAAGGAATCGCAAATTGATCTTTCACGAGAGTCGGCGCCCGCTTCGGGCACAGAGCGGATTGGAAGGGCGAGAATTCGATCGGTATCGGTGGTTGGGCCCTACCTCATTGGTTGCGGTTCAGTCGAGCGCGCGAGTTGTTAACCAAGCGCGGGGGGGTGTTGTTGGCCTTTTCAATAGCATCGGTCAGCACGGACGGATTGGCTGAAATGGCTGCCCAGGATACCCAGACGGCATACCCGCTATCAATATTGTCCTGAAGGCGCGCTGGCTTAACCGTGCCGTTGTTGGCTGACCGCGGCAAATTCGGCAACCGCACACCAACCAATTCCATCTGTTGATCTAGCGACGCCTGGATCTCCCAATCGACGTACCTACGTCGCTCGGTGTCGATGCCGCAAAGCCCGACCGTACAGGAACTGCCATGAAGGTGATGCTCGCGAATACGGCGCATTATGTAGCCGTGATAAGCGCTCGCGATCCGACGTTCAAGTGAATTGTCTCTGATAAGCTGTAATCGCCCGTGCATCGTTCCTGATAGACTATCGTAATATGCTTGGTCGCCGCCGTGATGGTAGCTGACGAACACGTCGCGGCGTACGAGCCGCACCGGATTGAAGATATTAATCACAGTGCGCCATTCGATGGGTTCCTCGCTTGTTCGACCTTTGAATCTGCGAAATTTCATCCTGCAGCGGGGTGGGACTTCTGCGGTGACCGGCCATCCTGTGGTTAGGATCCGGCTTCTGGTTTAAGGCTAACCGCGCCCGAGTTGTAAGCGATCCAGCATGCAATGCAAACGCACTGCTGATGCAAGAAACTATAACGAGTTTCCTGTGGCGAAATGACTGAAATTCTGAAATCTCCGCAACCATCACGGAGCGGGGCCAGACGATCACGCCTACGGCTATCCGAAAGATGCTGGCCTTGGGCAAACGCGACTGGGTTGTTTTTCACGGCCTGGCGGACGGCGCTGTCATGATTTCGAAGAAAGAGTTGCACGCGGAATAGGGCGATCCTGTGATCGGCGAGTTTCTTGAGTTCCTAGCGCGAGATATGGGGCACGAGCCGGGGCGAATTCGGCCGGCGCCGAAGTCACTGGTTGCGCGCGGTGACGATTACAAGCACTGAATTCGCATCACAATGCCTTCGGCAGCTGCGGCTCTTCTTTCACTTCCATCAATCAGAGAATGCCAAGGTCATCGTCCTCGCATAGCTGAACGACGACACGACCCTGCGGGCCTACGAGTCCGGCGCCGACGCATACGCAGTCTTCAGAAAAATGTTGGATCGCAGAAGACCTCAGGACACGTGGAACGCGCTCTTGGCAGTCACATCGAGTGTTAAGTCCAAGCGGCGTTTGTCGCGCGCACCACGCGTGAGGGTGATATTGGGCTCCCGGGCGCGCCAATAAATCTCGACTGGACAACCGACTGTCGATAATGCTTCCAGCAGATTTTCCACATCCAAATTACCCTTGACCGCCTCGATTTCCCTCTTGCGTCGCCGCGCGTCGTAAGACCACAATGGTGGCGGCGGTCTCCAATCGCAAGTCGGCGGGACGTGGCGAAGTCATTTGCGAGCTCCAAACGGCAAGTCTTCCTCAGTTATCGCCGCAGCCCGGCGAACGTTTCCGTCGCGCGCGAATTGCGGACGGCGCTGGAAGCCGAGGGCCTCGTCGTGTGGCTCGACGAGCGCGACATCGACGCCTTCGAAGACATTCCTGACGCGATCCGGGACGGCCTGCGCTCTTCGCACGCCCTGGTCGCTTTCTACGACGAGGCTTACGCGAAGCGCCGCGCCTGCCAATGGGAGCTGACGGAAGCGCTGATCGCGACGGCGAGCAGCGCGGCGAAGCGAAAAAATCGCGTGTTCGTGGTGACGCCGACGCAGGCCCTCGACCACGTGCGCCCGCGCATGTTGCGGCGGGCGCTGACGCTCACCCTCAACGAGGAGACGCCGGTGGACATCGCGCGCGCGGTGCGGCGGGAGGCGGAGCGCTTGCGTTCGACGATCGGCAAGGCGCGGCGGCCGCGCGCTAAGCCCTGGGTCGGCGTCGGGGAATTTGCGACTTACGCGCGCTTCGTCGGGCGGACGACCGAGATGTGGGACATCTTCGACGCCTTGTCGGAGGACGTCGTGATTCTGCACGGATGCGCAGCGGCTCGAGCCGCGCGCATCTGCACGCATGGGGCGGGGTTGGCAAATCGCTGCTGGCGGCGGAATACGCCCGACGATTCGCTCCGTTCTATCCCGGCGGCGTGTTCTGGCTCCACGCCGGCAAGCGTGGCGAAGACTGGCGCGCCGCGCTCTCAGGCGCATTGCGTGAAGTCGCTGCCGGACTGACGATGGACGTGCGCGCCTTCGACGACCGTGTGCGCGGCGCAGCCGACGCCGCCACGGCGCTAGGCGAAGCGCGCGTCCTAGTCGGGCGGGCGCTGGCCCGGCGCAATCGCCGCTATCTATGGATAGTCGACGATCTGCCGGAGGGGGCCGGGCGCGAGCAGCAGACGGCTTGGGCTGCGCCCGACGAGGAGGGCCTGGGACGAACCCTTTACACAACTCGCGACGGCTCGGGCTTCGAGGTCGGCGTCCCCATTCCCGTTGGCATGCTGGAAACGGACGCGGCTTACTTTCTCCTGACCTTCGCGCGCAAGCCGCAGACGCCGGAGGAAGTGGCCGCCGCGCGCGACTTCCTCGCCGTCGTCGACCGCTACGCGCTGGTCGTCGACGTTGCGAGCCGTCTGGTTGGCGGCGGCTACTTCCGCAGTTTCGCCGACCTGCTGCAGATCGCCAGCGACCCGCGGCGGGACGCGCGCGTGCTAGATCTCGAGACGGGGCTGCGGCTGGAGCTGCCGGGCGACGCCAATCCCAACATCCTGGTCACGCTGCTGCGCAGCTTCGATTTCCTCGCCGCATTGCCGGCCGGCGCGCTCGCGCTCGATCTCCTGCGTTTCGCGTCCCTGCTGCAACCCAATACGCCGATAACGCACGACTGGCTGGAAGAGGAGCTCGGGCAGGATCTCGCCGCCGCGCGCCTGCATTTGACCGACCTCGCGCTCGCGCAGGCGGACGGGCGCGGGTTAGCGTGCATCCGGTGGTCTGCCGCGCCGTGGCGCTGTCGAGCCCGCAGCCGCGCCTCGCCGAACTGCGCGCCCGCGCCATCGCCAGCCTGACACCGCGGCTCGATCTGGCCGACGAAGCCGATCATCTGCGCTCGGCAGATATTCTGGTCGGCCACGCCTCAGCGCTGCTCGCGCAGCCGCAGGGGGAGGCGGAGGCGATCCTGCTCGGCCGCGTGGCCGGACACCACTATGTCGCCGGCCGTGCCGCGCTCGCCGAAACTCTTTTTCGCCGCCAGCTTGAACTGCTCGAAGCCGTTTTGCCGTCCGATCATCCGGACCTGCTGATCCTTCGCGCCAATCTCGCTGGCGCATTGCGAGCGCAGGCCAAGAACGGCGAGGCGCTGCTACTGCACGCGAGGTTCTCGACCGCTCGCGCGCAAGCCTCGGCGCAGAGCATCGCGACACGCTGTCGGCGCTCAATAATCTCGCCGAGACGGTGCGGGCGCAGGGCGACCGCGATTCCGCGCTGGCGATGCACTGCGAAGTGCTCGAGGCGCGCAGACGTCTGCTCGGCGAGGAAGACCCGGCAACCCTAACCAGTCTCAGCAATCTCGCCGGCGTGCGGCACGCTCGCGGAGAGCTGGAAGACGCGCTGGCGCTCCGGCGCAAGATATTGGCGTTGCACAGCCGCAGCCCCGTAAGTTTCGACGCGCTCGTCGCCAAAAGCAATCTGGCCCAGACGCTACGGGCGCTCGACCGCGCAGACGAGGCCCAGCCGCTGCAGTTCGACGTCGTCGCGGGCTTTCGCCGCCTCCTCGGCGACGAGCACCCGGATACGCTGACCGCGCGCAACAATCTCGCGCTGACGCAATCGGCCCTCGGGCGGTTCGACGAGGCCGCGGACGAATTGCAAAGTCTGGCGGGGACGCGTGAGCAAATTCTGGGCGCGTCGCATCCCGATACACTGGAATCCAAACTCAATCTCGCTCAGACGTGGTCTAACGCGGGCCAGCACGAGCCAGCACTGGCGCTAGCGGAAGAGACGGCCCGCGCCATGGAGCAAAAGCTCGCCCGCGACCATCCTGATACGCTCAACGCGGTCAGCAATCTCGGAGCGATCCTGTATCGACTGGGAGAAGACAGCAAAACGGCGGGGGTGCTCCTCGAACGCGCGATGCATGCGCGCAAGCGAGTGCTAGGCCCAGCGCACCCTGCAACTTTGGCTTCGGTTACCAATCTGGCCGGCGTGCGCAGAGATCAGGGCGACTTGGCGGCGGCGCGCGATCTCTATCGCGAGGCGACCGAAGGTTTCCTAACGACGCTCGGCGCAACGCACCCCTCGACCAGCGCCGCAATGAGCGGCTACGCGCAAACTCAGTTGGAACTCGGCGAATTCGCCAAGTCCTGTGAGATCTACGAACGCCTGCTGGCGTTCCGCTGCCAGTACCTCGGCGAGGCCCATCGCGAAACTCTCGACGCCATGAACGAACTGGCGCTCGCGCGCTACCTGTGCAACGACAGGGAGGCCGCAGAAGGACTATATCGCGGCGCGATGGAGATCGCCCGCCGCACCTGCGGCGCGACCGACCCGGCCACCCTGCTGCTGATGGGCAACCTCGCCGGTCTGCTCGAAGAGACGGACGAATGGGCCGCAGCGCTGCCTTTGCGGGAAGAGATAGCCGCCGCCCGCCTTAAGG
>Ga0316217_10003644_pt1 | contig 17302 bp, 1 predicted proteins | sample 1anoAmetaG_FD_203633 | JGI IMG/M metagenome (GOLD analysis project Ga0316217, IMG submission 203633) | Freshwater microbial communities from Trout Bog Lake, Wisconsin, USA - 1anoA | ecosystem: Environmental > Aquatic > Freshwater > Lake > Hypolimnion/Profundal zone | place: USA: Wisconsin...
TGACCAACTTGGACATGACGGTCAACAGTTCGCTGACCGTCTCGAGCGTAACGGTCACGGCCACGGATCTGCAGCTTACCTACACGGCCGCCACCAGCACGTTTGCCATGACCGGCACTGCCAGCGTGGCGATCACCAACCTGGGCAACCTGAACGTCACTTTCGGCCACGCCGCCGATAGCAAGCCGGGCCTGGTGGTTACCAACGGCGCGCTGACCAGCCTGGATATGACCGTCAACGGCCGCGTGACCGTGGCCAGCGTAACGGTCACCGCCGCGGATCTGCAGCTTACCTACGCCGCTACCACCAGCACGTTCGCCATGACCGGCACCGCCAGCGTGGCGATCACCAACCTGGGAAACCTCAACGTCACCTTCGGCCACGGCAGCACGCCGGGCCTGGTGGTTAACAATGGAGCGCTGACCAGCCTGGACATGACCGTCAATTCCAACCTCACGGTCGGCAGTCTGACCTTCGCCACCAAGGATCTGGAAATAAGCTACGTCGCCGCCACCAGCACGTTTGCCATGACCGGCACCGCCAGCGTCGCGATTACCAACCTGGGCAACCTCAACGTCACCTTCGGCCACGCCGCCGATAGCAAGCCGGGCCTGGTGATTACCAACGGCGCGCTGACCAGCATGGACCTGACTGTCACCGGCACCTTGACGGTTTCGAGCGTAACGGTCACCGCCACGGACTTGCAGCTTACCTACGCGGCCGCCACCAGCACGTTCGCCATGACGGGCACCGCCAGCGTCGCGATCACCAATGTGGGCAACCTCAACGTCACCTTCGGCCACGCCGCCGATAACAAGCCGGGCCTGGTGATTACCAACGGCGCGCTGACGAGCCTGGACATGACCGTCAACAGCTCGTTGACAGTTGCCAGCGTAACGGTCACCGCCACGGACCTGCAACTTACCTACACTGCCGCCACCAGCACGTTTGCCATGGCGGGCACCGCCAGTGTCGCGATCACCAACCTGGGCAACCTCAATGTCACCTTTGGACACGGCAGCACGCCGGGCCTGGTCATCACCAACGGGGCGCTGGTGAGCCTGGACATGACCGTGAACTCCAATCTCACCGTCGGCGGGTTGACGATTACCGCCACCAATCTGGAACTTTCTTACACGGCCTTAACCAGCAGTTTCACGCTGGGCGGCACCGCCGGCGTGGCGATTACCAACCTGGGGAACCTCAACGTCACCTTTGGCCACGGCAGCACGCCGGGCCTGGTCGTCACCAACGGGGCGCTGGTGAGCCTGGACATGACCGTCAACTCCAACCTCACCGTCGGCGGGTTGACGATCACCGCCACCAATCTGGAACTTTCCTACACTGCCTCCCCCAGCAAGTTCACGCTGGGCGGCACCGCCGGCGTTGCGATCACCAACCTGGGCAACCTCAACGTCACCTTTGGACACGGCACCACGCCGGGCCTGCTCATTACCAGCGGAGCGCTGGTAAGCCTGGATATGACCGTCAATTCCAATATTACCGTCGGCGGGTTAACGATCACCGCCACCAATCTGGAACTTTCTTACACCGCCTCCCCCAGCAAGTTCACGCTCGGCGGCACCGCCGGCGTGGCGATCACCAACCTGGGCAACCTTAATGTCACCTTCGGGCACGGCAGCACGCCGGGCCTGGTCATCACCAACGGGGCGCTGGTGAGTCTGGACATGACCGTCAACTCCAACCTCACCGTCGGCGGGTTGACGATCACCGCCACGGACCTGGAACTTTCCTACACGGTTTCTCCCAGCAAGTTCACGCTCGGCGGCACGGCCGGCGTGGCGATTACCAACCTGGGGAACCTCAACGTCACCTTCGGCCACGGCAGCACACCAGGCCTGGTCATCACCAACGGGTCGCTGGTAAGCCTGGATATGACCGTCAACTCAAATCTCACGGTCGGTGGGTTGACGATTACCGCCACCAATCTGGAACTTTCTTATACAGTTTCCCCCAACAATTTCACGCTCGGCGGCACCGCCGGCGTCGCGATCACCAACCTGGGCAATCTTAGCGTCACCTTCGGGCACGGCAGCACACCGGGCCTGGTGATCACCAACGGGGCGCTGGTGAGCCTGGATATGACCGTCAACTCCAACCTCTCTGTCGGCGGGCTGACGATCACCGCCACGGACCTGGAACTTTCCTACACAGTTTCTCCCAGCAAGTTCACGCTCGGCGGCACGGCCGGCGTGGCGATCACCAACCTGGGCAACCTCAGCGTCACCTTCGGGCACGGCAGCACGCCGGGCCTGGTCATCACCAACGGGGCGCTGGTAAGCCTGGATATGACCGTCAATTCCAATCTCACCGTCGGCAGTCTGACCTTCACCACCAAGGACCTGGAATTTTCCTACACGGTTTCCCCCAGCAAGTTCACACTGGGCGGCACGGCCGGCGTGGCGATCACCAACCTGGGCAACCTCAACGTCACCTTCGGCCACGGCAGTACACCGGGCCTGGTCATCACCAGCGGGGCGCTGGTGAGCCTGGATATGACCGTCAATTCCAATATTACCGTCGGCGGGTTGACGTTCAGCACCACGGGTCTCGATTTTGCCTACACGGTGGCCAGTCAAAAGTTCACCATGACCGGCGCTGCCAGCGTAACGTTACCCAGCATCGGATCCCTGTCCGTGATGTTCGGCCACGCCGCCAGCGGCAACGTTCCGGCCAGCACGGGCCTGGTGGTGCAGAATGGCCGCCTCTTAAGCCTGGACATGTCGATCACCAGCAACTTCACGGTATTCGGCGTCACCATCAGCACGACCAACCTGGAACTGGCGTACAACGCGGCCAATTCCAGCTACGCGATCGCCGCCGGGACCGTGCAGGTTTCGACGGCAGCCCAGGCCGGCTCCTCCGTGCTCAACAACATCGGCGCCACCTTTGGGGATGCCGCCGGTCCGGGGCTCGCCATCGTTAACGGCAAACTCACCGACCTCCACCTCACGCTTAACGGCAGCTTCACCCTCTACGGCATTAGCGTGCAGGCCAACAGCCTGACCGTGGACTACACCAGCTCCACAAGCATTGTAACGATCAGCGGCGGCGCCACCGTTTCCATCGGGATGTCCGGCGTAACGCTTAGCGCCGGGGTCACCTTCCCCACCAATGGCCTGACCATCGACACGATCACCGGGAAGGTCCATGTCTATGGACTGGACATAAAGGTGAGCTTCACCCTTAGCAGCAGCATCGCCTTCACGGGCGAGTTCAAGTTCAGTGAAAGCAACGGGACGATCTCCTATTTTGTCAGCGGTTTGGTGACGCTGCCCGAGATCGGCCAGATCGGCGCCAGTATTGGCATCAGCGATACCGCGGGGCACTGGACCTTCAACAGCATCGACCTGTTCTACGATGCCGCCACCAGTTCCGGCATTCCGATCGGGGATACGGGCCTGTACGTTTCGCACATCGAGGGCGCCATGTCGCACATCGGCACGCCGCAGTGGGAAGTGGATGCCGAGTTAGCGCTGCGCTTTGGCCCCAATGTAAGTTACCAGGGCCACAATTTCTGTTTGATCAGCCTGGACGGCAAAGTGGCCATCACCAAAGACAGCCTCATCGGCACCGTCACGTTCGAAATGATCGGCGGGTATCTGGCGACCGGTACGGCGACCCTCTCCCTGAATTGGTCGAAGAGCCAATACTCCATCATTGTTTCGGCCTCGATGTTCGACGGACTATTCACGTTCTATGCCGGAATCAAGATCGAATCCAACAACAGCCTCTACATATTGGCGACGGCCAGCATTAATTTGCCAAATTTCCTGCCGTGGCCCATTGGCGGGTTGACCCTGGGCGGTCTGGGGATGTACTTCCAATATATCCCGTCGGCCCCGCTGAGTTCCGATTTCGGGGCCGGCTGGGTAGACTTTGGCTGGTTAGGCATTGATGGGGCCGAGGTGGATTTCAACGGCCATTGGACTTACCTGCTGCACACATCCCAGATCAATGCGTTCAAAAAGACTTTCAGTCTCCAGGACGGTCCGATTGCCGCGGGCACGGTCTTCCTGGATCTCAACGGGAACGGTGTTTATGACGCCGGCGAACCATCCACCACCACCGCGTTCGACGGCAGCTACAGCTTGCCCGGCAATATGGGCGGCCAGTTGGTGGAATTCGGTGGCACCGACATCTCAACGAATCTGCCCAACACCGCCATCCTGACGGCGCCGGCCGACGCGACCATGATCAGCCCCTTTACCACCCTGGTCAACGACCTGATGACCCAGCAGGGGATGAGCGAATCGCAGGCCCAAGCGGCCGTGAACACGGCGCTGGGGATCCCCACAGCAATCAATGTAACGTCCACCGATATTATTGCGCAGGCCCAGGCCGGGGACGCCGGCGCCGCCCAGGCCTTTGCCAATGAGATCAAACTGGCCAACCTGGCCACCATGACGGCGGCCGCCCTGGGCTCGGCACAGCCGGTTTCGCAATACACCTCCCAGGCCTATTCGAGCCTGGCGAGTTGGATTGCCGCCAACCCCGGCAGTCCGGTGGATCTGTCCAGCGCCGCCACCGCCAGTAATCTGCTGGCGGACGCCGCCGCCCAGCAGGGCGTTACCCTGGCGCCCGATGCCGCCACCGGGACCGCCACGGTAATCGCCAACGTCAATGGGCGAATTGATGCCCTGCCGGTCACCGGCTCGACGGGTTTCCTCCAGAACGTGGTCCGCGTGCAGGTCGTCGCCGAGGGAACCGTGGCTCCGCTGCTGACGCAAGTGGCCAACGGCGACACAACGATCGCCGCCGTCCTGGCGGCCGAAACCACCGCAGCGCTGACGTCTCAGGCAAGCACTGCGGCCATCGGCGAACTCAATGCGCCGGTGATTTCCATCACCAGCGTGGCGCAACGCGCCACCCCGCAAACGCCAACCTATACCTTCACGGTGAACCGCGACAGCACGATTTCGCCGCTGTTGCCCGTAAGCGTGGATTACTCCACCGTCGATGGCACGGCCACGGCGGGGGTGGATTACACCGCCACCAGCGGCACGCTGACCTGGGCCCCGGGCGAGACCGGACCCAAGACCATCGTCGTGCCGGTGAGCGGCAGCATGGTCAACCAGTCCGCCAAGGTCTTCGGGATTTCCCTTTCGAATCCGCAAAACGCCGTTCTGGCGGCCGCCAACAACTATGGCGTCGGGACCATGGTCTACAACAGCAATCCGGCCACCACCACAACCGTGACCGCCTCGGCCACGACCCTGCAGGCCAGTGACCCGCTGACCCTCACGGCGCACGTTACTGACGCGGCGGGGCAACCGGCGCCGCAAGGCGGCACCGTCACCTTCTATGACGGTGCCACTGCGTTGGGCGTGGCATTTCTGGATCCCGATGGCACCGCCAGCGCCAGCACGACGGACCTGTCCCTGGGCAGCCACAATCTCACGGCCGTCTACTCGGCCGTGACCGATCCGAACGGCCAGACCCTGCTGGGCTCCAGTACGTCTGCGGTGGTGAGCGTGCAGGTGGGCACACTTGCGCAAACGATCAACTTCCCGGCCCCGCCGGCCTTGACCTATGGCTCCGATCCCTTGCGGCCCGCACCGGTGCTGCTGCAGGCGGTCGCGACGTCCGGCCTGCCCGTGAGCTACCGGGTTGTTTCCGGCCCGGCGACCATCACGGACAATCTGCTGACGTTCACCGGCCTGGGCCAGATCGTGGTCGAAGCCACCCAGGCGGGCGACGCGAACACCGCGCCGGCCACGCCGGTGGACCAAACCTTTACGGTAGCGCCTGCGCCGCTGACCTTTACCGTCTACGACCTGTCGATGCGCTTCGGCGATCCGCTGCCCACGGTCAACAGCGCCTTCTCCGGCTTCGTCAACGGGGATACCGCTGCCAGCCTGACGGTCGCGCCGACGATCCGCATCCTTAACAGCGATGGCGCCCCGGTATCCGGAACGCCAGCGCCGGGCACTTACACCATCGTGGCCAGCGGCGCTGTGGATCCCAATTATGACATCACCTACGTGCCGGCAACCCTGACCGTGACCCGTTTGTCCTTGACGATCACCGCGCTCGACCAGACGCAAGTCTACGGCAGCCCAACGCCCGAGTTGGCCTACACGTGCACCGGCTTGCGCGATGGCGATACGCCAGCGGTCGTCAGCGGACTGGCTATGGCCACCGCCACCGGCGCGGCAGCTACCGTGGGCACCCATTCGATCACGCTGAGCGGCGGCGTAACGGCCGACTATGATCTCACGTATGTGCCGGCGACCCTGACCGTGACCCCGGCACCGTTGATCATCACGCCCAACAACCAGACCCTCGTCTATGGGGCCGCATGGCCGGCATTGACGGCCGGTTACACCGGCCTGGTCAACGGCGATACCGCTGCGAGCCTGACCGTCGCGCCGACGCTGAGCCTCCTGAACGCCGATGGCACGCCGGTGTCCGGCACTCCGGTGGCCGGCACGTATCAGATGGTGGCTAGCGCCGCCGTGGATCCCAATTATGCCATCACCTATGTGCCGGCCACCTTGACGGTGAACCCTGCGCCTTTGACGATCACCGCGAACAACGCCACCAAGACGTATGGGCAAACCATGGCCTACGGCACCGGAGAGAGCGCTTTTACCACCAGCGGCCTGCAATACAATGAAAGCCTCGACACCATTACGATTACCGCCAGCGGCGGCACGGCAGCCACCGCCCCCGCCGCCACCTACACCCTGACGCCCAGTGCCGCCACCGGTGGCACGTTTGATCCCGCCAACTACACCATCAGCTACGCCCCGGGCACGCTGACGGTGACGCCGCGGACGTTAACGCTCAGTGCCTCCGGCGATAACAAAACCTATGATGGCACCACCAGCGTGCTGGTACACTTCAGTGATGACCGGATCAACAGCGATAGCCTCACGATCACCTGCGCCAGCGCCACCTTTGCCACCGCCGCGGCTGGCACCCAGAAACCAGTGACCATCAGCGGCCTGGCCCTGAGCGGTGCGGCGGCCGGCAATTACCAACTGGCCGGCACCAGCCTTACCACCAGCGCCGACATCACGGCCGCCAGCCCACATTTCAGCAACCTGACGGCCACGCAAAGCGCCATCTTTGGCAGCGGCCCGTTAACGCTGACCGGTACGCTGGCAGCCGGCACCACGATCCCGGCGGGCCAGACCATCTCCATCACGGCCGGTGCCGCCAGCACCACCGCCACCATTCAGAGCAATGGATCCTTCACGGCCAGCCTGCCGATCAGCAGCCTGGCGGTGGCCAACACCCCCTACACCATCACCTACAGCTATGCCGGCGATGGCAACTTCAATCCGGCCAGCGACACGTCGACCACGCTGACCATTGCGCCGGTCCCCACGCAGCACTTTGTGGTAACCGTGCCGGCAAATGTCACGGCGGGCACGGCCTTTTCCGTCACTGTTACGGTCCAGGATCAGAGCAATCACACGGTTACCGGCTATACCGGCACCATCCATTTCGCCAGCAGCAACCTGGCCGCACAACTGCCGGCCAACGCCCAGTTGACCAAAGGCACACGCACGTTCAGCGTGACGCTCCAGGCGGCCGGCAGCCAGCTCCTCACCGTTACCGATACCCTTAATGCAGCGATTATCGGGACCGGCAGCGCGGTGACGGTGGCGGCCGGGCCGGCCACACACTATGTGGTTACCGCGCCGGTCAGCGCTACCGCCGGCAGTGCCTGCAACTTCACGGTTACGGCCCTGGACCGGCTCAACAACATCGCCACGGGCTATACCGGCACGGTCCACTTCACCAGCAGCGACACCGCGGCGACCCTGCCGGCCAACGCCACCTTGACCAACGGCACCGGAACGTTCGGCGCCGGGTTAAACACCGCCGGCAACCGGACACTCAAGGCCACGGATGCCGCCAGCGCCGCGCTCTTGGGCACCAGCGGCGTGGTGACCGTGGTCTCCGGCGCCGCCACGCACTTTGCCTTTACCCTCCGCGCCAGCACCACCGCCGGCAGCACCATCAGCCTGGCGGTCACGGCCCTGGACCCGTACAACAACACCGCCACGGGCTATACCGGCACCATCCACTTCACCAGCAGCGATCCGAATGCGGTGCTGCCGGCCAACGCGATGCTGGTTAACGGCGTGCGCAGTTTCACCACCAGCTTGAAAACTGCAGGAAACCAGACCCTCACCGTCGCGGATGTCCTTAACGGCACCCTGGCCGGCACCAGCACCGCCGTGAATGTAATCCCGGCGGCGGCCACGCACTTGGTGCTTACCGTGCCGGCCGGCGCCACCGCCGGCAATGCCTTTAGCTTCACGGTAACCGCCACGGACAACTACAACAACATCGTCACCAACTATGCCGGCACCATCCACTTCACCAGCAATGCCCCGGGGACAACCCTGCCGGCCAACGCCACCTTGACCAACGGAGTCGGCACGTTCAGTGCCACGTTCAACACCATCGGCCAGTGGACCCTGACCGCCAAAGATCTCGTCAGCAGTGCGCTCGGCGGCACCAGCACGGCCGTAAAGGTAACGGTGAATTAGGCGGATGAATGCCCATGAAATATTTAGCGCCGGCCCTCGGGGCCGGGCGTCCCGGCCGCATTGATCGTGCCTCACCGGTTCCCTGAATCAACAGAACGTGTTTCCAAAAAGTCCCTTCGCACCACAGAGAACCCGGCGCTGCCTGGCCGCAACCAAAGACGAAAGAGAAAAGACGAAAAGCTCCGCAGATTTCGCAGATTTTGAAGACGGACATAATCAAAAGGCAAAGAAGATTTGCGCGAGGCGCGAAGAAAGACGACGTAAATTACCCACAAATGAACACCAATAAACACGAATGGGAACTAATACCGCGAGACTCTTTTCCCTCGCGAATAGCGCTGTCACTGCCGCGGTATTTGTGTTCATTCGTGCCACAATCCATCAATTTCTTCGCACGCTGCGCAAATTTCCATCATCTTCATTTCCCTCTTTAATATCTGTGTTCATCGGTGTTCATCTGTGGCTCCCTCTCGTTGCCTTTCTTCGTGGGTCTTCGTGACCTCGTGACTTCGTGTTTATGCTTTTTGGTTGCGGCTTGCCGCGCTAGGGGCGCGGGGAACTCTGTGGTGCAATATTCCTGGAAACACGTTCCACTGTTTCAGGAGACCGGTGAGACGCGGTTATTGCTGCCGGGACGCCCGGCCCAAGAGGGCCGCCGCTAAATAAGTTGCAGCGCCACAGCACAATGACGTTGGCGCCTAGCGAGCGGTTACGCTTACCGCGGCGCTGGTGCCGGCCAGGGCGCTGCTGAGCAGGTCCTTGGCAGTCAGGGTCCATTGGCCCAGCGTGTTGAACGTGGCGCTGAACGTGCCGACTCCGTTGGTCAAGGTGGCGTTGGCCGGCAGGGTTGCTCCCGTGGCGCTGCTGGTGAAGTGGATGGTGCCGGTGTAGCCGGTGGCCGTATTGTTGTAACGGTCCAGGGCGGTTAGCGTGAAATTAAAGGCGCTGCCGGCGGTGGCGTTGGCCGGGACGGTAAGCACAAAGTGCGTGGCCGCCCCCGGGGCCACATTCACGGGGCTGCTGGTGCCGACCACCGTGCCATCAAGAACGTCGGCGACGCCAAGGGTCTGGTTGCCGGCGGTTTTCAATAGGGTGGTGAAGGTGCGCGTGCCGTTAACCAGCGTCGCATCGGCCGGGAGTACCGCGTTCGGATCGCTGCTGGTGAAGTGGATGGTGCCGGCATAGCCCGTGGCGGTGTTGTTGTATGGGTCCTGGGCGGTAACGGCAAAGCTGTTGGTACTACCGGCCGTGGTGCTGGCACGCAGGGTAAACACAAAGTGCGTGGCCGCGGCGGCCAGCACATTGACCGCACTGCTGACACCCACCAGCGCGGTGCTCACGGCATCCGCGACCCGGAGGGTCCGGCTGCCGGCGGTGGTGAAGGTGGCGCTGAAGGTACCGGTGCCATTGGTCAAGGTGGCATTGGCCGGCAGGTGCGCCGCGGGGTCGGTGCTGGTGAAGCGGATGGTGCCGGCGTAGCCCGTGGCTTTATTGTTGAATGCGTCCATGGCCGTGACCGTGAAGTTAAAGGCACTGCCGGCGGTGGCGCCGGCCGGCGCGGTAACCACAAAGTGCGTGGCGGCGCCGAGCACCACCGTAATGGCACCGCTGGTGCCCACAATGGCAGAATTTGGGGTATCGGTGGCCGTGAGGGTCTGGCGGCCGGCGGTCTTGAGCGTGATCAGGAACGTGCCGGTGCCGTTGACCAACGTGGCGTCGGCCGGCAAGACGGCCGCGGTATCGCTGCTGGTAAAGTGGATGGTGCCGGTATAGCCCGGCACCGTGTTGTTGTAGAGGTCCTTGGCGGTCACCCGTATGCTAAAGGCGCTGCCGGCGACGGCGCTGGCCGGGATGCTAAGGGCAAAGTACGTGGCGACCTGCGTAACCGTCAACGTGCCATTGACGTACGTGATGCTGTAGTTGCCCGCCACCCCACCCGTGGCCGTGATCGGGTGCGTGCCGACTGTGGCGGCCGTGCCGGTCGCGGTTGAAAGCGTTACGCCAGTAACGACATTCCGGGCCACATCGCCACCGTAAGTGGTACCCGTTACCGTGTAGGTCAGCGTTGGGTCGGGGCCGCCGTAGACCTTGCTCTTGGAATCGGCCGTGACCGTCAGCGGTGCGGGCGTAATGGTGCCTGCTGTCGTCGCCGTCGTTACCGTGTAGTTGTTGCCGCTGTTGTAGTCGTTGATTGTATAGCCCGTCACGTTGAGCGTGCTGCCGTTGAGGCCCAGCACGTCCTTGGATATATACGCCTCGCGCAAACCCGTCACGGTGTCGCCACCCACAAGGCCCGAGACGCTCGGCGTAGCCGACGCGGCGGTCGTGCCGTCGTATACCTTCGTATTGGTCGTCGCGGTGATCGTCAAGGCCGCCGGCGTAATGGCACCTACCCCCGTCGCCGACGTTACCGCGTAGTCGTTACCGCTGTTGCCGTCATTGAGCGTATAGCCCGCCACGAACAGCGTGCTCTGATTGGTGCCCTTTACGTTCTTGGACGAATACGCCTCGCGCAAGTTCGTAACGGTGTCGGTGCCCAGGAGGCCCGAGACGGTCGGTGTGGCCGACGCGCTGGTCCTGCCGTCGTACACCTTGGTATTGGTCGTCGCGGTGATCGTCAAGGCCGCCCGCGTAATGGTGCCCGCCGCTGTTGCCGTCGATACCGTGTAGTCGTTGCCGCTGTTGCCGTCGTTAACCGTGTAGCCGGTCACGTCCAGCGTGCTCTTATTGGTGCCCAGTACATCCTTGGACTCAAACGCCTCGGTCAAGTCCGTCACGGTGTCGCTGCCCACAAGGCCCAAGACCGTCGGCGTGGCCGACGACGCGGTTGTGCCGTCGTACACCTTCGTGTCGGTCGCCCCGATGATCGTCAGGACCGCCGGCGTAATGGTGCCTGCCGCCGTCACTGTCGTTACCGTGTAGTCGTTGCCGCTGTTGCCGTCATTGACGGTATAGCCGGTCACGTCCAGCGTGCTCTTATTGGTGCCCAGTACGTCCTTGGACTCAAACGCCTCGGTCAAGTCCGTCACGGTGTCGCTGCCCACAAGGCCCAAGACCGTCGGCGTGGCCGACGACGCGGTCGTGCCGTCGTACACCTTCGTGTCGGTCGCCCCGGTGATCACCAAGGCCGCCGGGGTAATGGTGCCGGCCGCCGTGGCCGTCGATACCGTGTAGTCGTTGCCGCTGTTACCGTCATTGACGGTATAGCCGGTCACGTCCAGCGTGCTCTTATTGGTGCCCAGCACATCCTTGGACTCAAACGCCTCGGTCAAGCCCGTCACGGTATCGCTACCCACGAGGCCCAAGACCGTCGGCGTGGCCGACGACGCGGTCGTGCCGTCGTACACGTTCGTGTCGCCCGACGCGTTAATCGTCAAAGTTGCCGGCGTGATGGTGAAACTGGTTGGCGGACTGCTGGTCGCCGGGCGATAGCCGGGGGCGTTGTTATAGTCCGCCACAACCGTGTAACTCCCAACGTTGCTCGGCGCGCCGGGCAGCGGTGTGGCGCCGGCAATCTGACCCGAATCCAAGGTCCCGGCGTAATAGGCATACGAAAGATACAGGCTGCCGAACGAAGCGATCGTATTATTATTCGCGTCCGTGACCGTCGCATTCGTCACGGCGAAGGAACTGCCGGTATAGGTGCCGCCAGCAATTGTGACGTTGCTAATGGTCGCGGTTTGCGTTTCGAACGCCCCGATGTCCGGACTGGAATTACGGACCACTCCCCGTTGATCGAGCACCATCAAGCCCGCGCCATTGCTGTGGGCGGCCGCGGTGGTCCCCGACTGACCGCGCGCAATCGTCAGCGTGGTTCCGCTGATCGATTTCACGAGCACGGTTTCCGAGTCGATCGTCAGTAGATCGCCCGCCGCCAGGTGCGCTGCGCTGACGACCCTGGCCGACGTTGCCGAGGCCGAGATGGCTCCGTTCAAATTCGCCACGGGCCTGGTGCCCGTTCCCAAGGCAGGGTTTGTCGAGTTGCCGATCAATGCGACCGTGGCAGTGGGGCCGCCGTTATTGGCTAGCAGCGGATTGCCATTGCTGTCGGTTTGCAGAATATTCGAGAGCGTCATTCCCGAGGGAATGGCGGTCAGGCTGGACTGGCTGCCGGCGGCAAGAGTCCCTATAACCTCGGAACTGCTTGCCGCCGTATTCCCCACGATGAGGGTATTGATCGCGACACATGTCTGGCCCGGTCCGTTGGAAATGCCCCCGCCTGTGCTGTCTGTCCCCGTGGCCGAGTTTCCGGTGATCGTGTCGTTCACCAATATGACAGTGCCATTTCTGTTGGCAATGCCGGCGCCGAAACTGCCGGCGCCCGGAATACTGGCGACAGTATTTCCGGCGATCGTGCAATCCGTCACCGTCAACGTGGCGTGATTGCTAATTCCCCCGCCCAAGCCTGGAAATCCGTTGCCTTCATCACCGGCGGCAGAATTGTTCACAATCGTATCGCCGAAGAGATTCAGCGTTTCACTGTTATAAATCGCCCCGCCAGACCCGTTCGCACCTGACGCCACGCCATTGCCATGCTGTAGCGTCAAATTCGAGATCGTGACGACATTGCTGTTGACCCCGGAATTGTAAATGAACAAAATTCGGCTGCTGTTGTTGCCATCGATCGTAATCTGGCTGGCACCTCCCAGCGTGCCGGAGATCGTCACCGAAGAGGTGACGGGCAATTCCCCCTGCGTCAGCGTAATCGTCGAGCCGGTCAGGCTGCTGGCAAACGTGATCGTGTCGCCGCTACCGTCGTTATTGGCCGTCGCGATCGCATCGCGGAGCGAAATGCCCGTGTGAACAGCCGCGTCCGAAGTCGTGGTAACCGTGATGGTACTGAGCAACTGCCGGCATTCGAGCCCCTCGAGCAGCGCCGGGATGTTCGTTACCCAGCCGTTCCCCCACTGTTTACGGCGCCCAGCCCGCCGCAGCGCGCGACCGGAAGGCCGGAACCCCAGTGCCGACGGAACCAGCGCCAACCAATAGAGCGGCGACATGGCGTCCCACGGCCTTCGGCCAGTTCCGAAAAATCGACGAAATTTGCCGCGCGTGGACCCGGAGATGGCCGCGAGCGGGCAGCGCCCTTCGACTTGCTCCAACGCCACCAACCCGGTGGCACCGGCCCGGGCGGCCTGGGCCAGGATATTCCGGCGGCGCACCCTGGGCTGCCAAAGGATAGAACCCGAAAGAGTCGGCAGCATTTGAAGAACGGCCATGGTTTATCCCTTATCAGCAGCGTGTGACCTAACCACCAAAACACCGGCCGCCACCACGGACGGACCATGGCGGCCGCCCAAAAGGGGCGTGCCGCGCGGCGTTGGAGAGCGCACTAAGAGCGGAACAAAGCCGGCCAGCGCCCGTGGCGCGGCGCCAAGTTTGTTAAGATATTGTGTTCCCGCCGCCAGGCCGGGAGGCACGCAAGCCGTCGGCAGAGCTGAGGCAGGAGCAGTTAATTGTAGCGGCGGTCCGGGACGTGTCAAATTAACATCTAGATAAGGCCATTTAATAGCAGGCGACCTTTTTATCCGCTTGCCGCCACGAAATATTTAGCGCCGGCCCTCGGGGCCGGGCGTCCCGGCGGCAGTGAGCGTGTCTCACCGGCTTCCTGAATCAGTGGCGCGTGTTTCCAAAAAGTCCCTTCGCCCCCCAGAGAACCCGACGCTGCCTGGCTGCAACCAAGCACCTAAACACGACGCCCCACGAAGAACTGCAACCTGCCATTGCACTGATCGCACGCGGTCTCAGGGCTACTTTAAAATTCCCTTTGAAACACAGAGGCACAGAGGACGGAAATACAGCGACGACTTGGTAATTAAATAACTTCTTCCGTCGTCTCTTTGTTTCATATCTTCGTAGCCGTAGTTCCTGTGAACTGCTGCCAGAGGCGGATAGTGGCTGGGAAATAGCGGAATCTGCAGATCCGGTTCTTGTATTTCTTTGTGTCTTTGCGTCTTAGAGTCTTCGTGTTAATTCTTTTGAGTTGCGGCTTACCGCGCTGGGGTCGCGGGGAACGTTGTGGTGCAACGTTCTTGGAAAAACGCGACGTTGCTTCAGGAGACCGGTGAGACGCGCGCGGGGCCGCCGGGACGCCCGGCCCCAGAGGGCCGCCGCTAAATAGGATGAAGCGCCACATCAGATGATTCAGGAACCCGGCGCGACGCGATCACGCACGCTTACCGCGGCGCTGGTGCCGGCCAGGGAGCTGCTGAGCAGGTCCCGGGCGGTCAGGGTCCATTGGCCCAAGGTGTTGAATGTGGCGCTGAACGTGCCGACTCCGTTGGTCAAGGTGGCGTTGGCCGGCAGGGTTGCTCCCGTGGCGCTGCTGGTGAAGTGGATGGTGCCGGTATAGCCGGTGGCCGCGTTGTTGTACCGGTCCAGGGCGGTTAGCGTGAAATTAAAGGCGCTGCCGGCGGTGGCGTTGGCCGGTACGGTAAGCACAAAGTGCGTGGCCGCCCCCGGGGCGACATTCACGGGGCTGCTGGTGCCGACCACCGTGCCATCAAGAACGTCGGCGACGGTGAGGGTCTGGTTGCCGGCGGTTTTCAATAGGGTGGTGAAGGTGCGCGTGCCGTTAACCAGCGTCGCATCGGCCGGCAACACCGCGTTCGGATCGCTGCTGGTGAAGTGGATGGTGCCGGCGTAGCCGGTGGCGGTGTTGTTGTACAGGTCCTGGGCGGTAACGGCAAAGCTGTTGGTGCTGCCGGCGGTGGTGCCGGCACGCAGGGTAAGCACAAAGTGTGTGGCCGCGGCGGCCAGCACATTGACCGCACTGCTGACACCCATAAGCGCGGTGCTCACGGCATCCGCGACCCGGAGGGTCCGGCTGCCGGCGGTCGTGAACGTGGCGTTGAAGGTTCCGGTGCCATTGGTCAAGGTGGCATTGGCCGGCAGGTGTGCCCCCGGGTCGGTGCTGGTGAAGTGGATGGTGCCGGTGTAGCCCGTGGCTTTATTGTTGAATGCGTCCAAGGCCGTTACCGTGAAGTTAAAAGCGCTGCCGGCGGTGGCGCCGGCCGGCGCGGTAACCACAAAGTGCGTGGCGGCGCCAAGCACCACCGTAATGGCGCCGCTGGTGCCCACAATGGCAGAATTTGGGGTATCGGTGGCTGTGAGGGTCTGGCGGCCGGCGGTCTTGAGCGTAATCAGGAACGTGCCGGTGCCATTGGTCAACGTGGCGTCGGCCGGCAAGACGGCCGCGGTATCGCTGCTGGTAAAGTGGATGGTGCCGGTATAGCCCGGGACCGTGTTGTTGTAGAGGTCCTTGGCGGTCACCCGTATGCTAAAGGCGCTGCCGGCGATAGCGCTGGCCGGAATACTAATGGCAAAGTACGTGGCGACTTGCGTAACCGTCAGCGTGCCATTGACATCCGTGATCGAGTAGTCGCGCGCCACCCCACCCGTGGCCGTGATCGGGTGCGTGCCGATCGTAGCCGCGGTGCCGGTGACGGTTGAAAGCGTTACGCCGGTAACGACATTCCGTGCCACATCACCATTGTAAGTGGTACCCGTTACCGTGTAGGTCAGCGTTGGCTCGGGGCCACCGTAGAATTTGCTCTTGGAATCGGCCGTAACCGTCAGCGGGGCGGCGGTCACCGACAAACTACCGGCCACGTAGCGGATGCTGTAGTCGCTATCGGCCGCCCCACTGGCGGTGATGGCGTAGGGACCGCCGGTAACATGGCTGGCGGCCGTGGCGGTAGTGCCCAGGTTCGGCAGCGTGCTCAGGTTGCCCGTGATATCGCCATTGACGAAGCCGGCGTAGCTGGCGGTCAAGGTCGGCAGCGCGGCGCCATAGATCTTGGTCTGGTTGTCGGCGGTGATCGTCAGCGGCGCGGTGGTCACGGTTAAACTTCCGGCCACGTAGCTGATGGTGTAGTCGCTATCGGCCGCCCCATTGGCGGTGATGGTGTAGGGATTGCCGGCAACATGGCTGGTGGAGCGGGCGGTGGTGCTCAGGATCGGCAGCGTGGTCAGGTTACTGGTGATGTCGCTATTGACGAAGCCGGCGTAGCTGGCGGTCAAGGTCGGCAACGCGGCACCATAGACCTTGGTCTGGTTGTTGGCGGTGATGGTCAACGGCGCGGTGGTCACGGTTAAACTACCGGCCATGTAGCTGATGCTGTAGTCGCTATCGACAGCGCCACTGGCAGTGATGACGTAGGGATTGCCGGCAACATGGCTGGTGGCCGTGGCGGTGGTGCTCAGGGCTGGCAGCGTGGTCAGGTTACTGCTGGTGTCGCCATTGACGAAACCGCCGTAACTGGCGGTCAAGGCCGGCACGGCAGCGCCGTAGCGCTTGAGCTGGTTGTTGGCCCGGATGGTCAAGGGATCGGCGGATATCGCCAAACTACCCGCCACGTACTTGATGGTATAGTCGGGATCGACAGCGCCACTGGCGGTGATGGCATAGGGAGCGCCGGCGACATGGCTGGCGGCGGTGGCAATGGTGCTCAGCGTCGGCAGCGCGCTCAGGTTGCCGGTGGTCTCGCCATTGACGAAGCCGGCGTAGCTGGCGGTCAAGGTCGGCACGCCGGCGCCGTAGGGCTTGAACTGGTTGTTGGCGGTGATCGTCAAGGCCGCCGGCGTAATGGTGCCTGCGGCCGTGGCCGTTGTTACTGTGTAGTCGTTGCCGCTATTGCCGTCATTGACCGTGTAACCCGTCACGTCCAGCGTGCTGCCGTTGAGGCCGAGTACATCCTTGGATTCAAACGACTCGATCAAGCCCGTCACGGTGTCGCTACCCACGAGGCCCAAGACCGTCGGCGTGGCCG
>Ga0316217_10003647_pt1 | contig 17300 bp, 13 predicted proteins | sample 1anoAmetaG_FD_203633 | JGI IMG/M metagenome (GOLD analysis project Ga0316217, IMG submission 203633) | Freshwater microbial communities from Trout Bog Lake, Wisconsin, USA - 1anoA | ecosystem: Environmental > Aquatic > Freshwater > Lake > Hypolimnion/Profundal zone | place: USA: Wisconsin...
AGCTCGACCTGCAAATTTGGTGGCCCGCCAGGGTAGCGCGCCCTGTTCTACGGATTAAAAGTCCGCTGCATCACTTTAATGCTTGCAGGCCAAAATGGTGCTCGCGGCAGGACTCCCACCTGCACTGACGACGCCCTCACGCGCACAGGGAGCAACCATTGAGGGGTGGGATTGTATGTGAACAGCCGATAGGTGTTCGGGGAAGATTTTTTGATTTTATAAGCGAGGAAACACAATAAGGGATTATAATAATATGATTACACGCTACCATTCGCTGAAAGGCACTAGGGGGCGGCTCGTTAGAAATGAGCGAGGCTACCGAGGAGATTTAGCTGCGTTTGGGAATCGGATAGCGAGATAAATAATGCAGTAGCCCGCAAGGTGTGAAAAGCCCGTCGAAGGTAACTTCGGCGGGCTTTTCATTCCCCGATAGGCGTCCCTACAAAATACTTGGGGTATTCTTAAAATAATTCCAGAAGCGACAGGTGGAGATTTGGGTGAAGCATTGTCCAATCTCGCCTGATTCTCAACCCTCAACCGCAAAATTTGCATCCAGGGCAGTAGTCATCACTAGCTTTCATTTGCCATGCAGATGGCAAAAAGTGTGGATTGGAAAACCGTCCGCTTATGAGATAATTCGCGGTGGCTAATGCCTCTCAACAATCAACCAATCAGGAAAATGGATATGAAAAACAAAACCGCCATCATTGCTCGCAGTCTGCTGCTGCCGGCCTTGCTCTTAACCCTCAATGCTCAACTTCCAACCGCCTTCGCCCAAGTCACCGCCTTCACCTACCAGGGCCGCTTGAACAGCGGCGGCGCTCCCGCCGGCGGATTGTTCGATTTTCGGTTCCGGTTGGATGCTGACGCGGCGGGCAACACCATCCTGGCCACCGCGTTCACGAATGCCGTGGGGGTGAGCAGCGGCTTGTTCACCACCACCATTGATTTTGGCGCGAGCCAGTTCACCGGTTCCAACCTCTGGCTGGAAGTGGATGTGAAGACCAACGGCGCGGCCAACTACACGGCGCTGGCTCCGCTGCAAGCCTTCACGCCCACGCCCTATGCCATATTTGCGACCACGGCGAGCAACTTGAGCGGCACGGTGTCGGCGGCGCAGATCAGCGGCGGCCTGATTGGCAATGCGGTGCTACCGCCCAGCCCGGTTTTTTCCGGCGCGCTGTCGGCCAGTTCATTTGCTGGCAACGGCGCGAATGTGACGAACGTGAACGCGGTGGCATTGAATGGCTTGAACGCGACGAACTTTTGGCAGCTTGGTGGCAACAACGTGGCGGCGGGACAATTCCTCGGCAGCGCGAACAATCAGCCGGTGGAATTCTGGGTCAACAATCAGCGCGCCTTTCGTTTGGAACCAAGTAGCGCTATTGGTGTCCGGACACCCAATGTGATTGGCGGGTCGGTTGGCAACCATGTCGCGCCGGGCGTTTATGGTGCGGCGATTGGTGGTGGCGGGGATGACAATTGGGTGGTGAATGCGGGGGACACCGATGATAGAAACGTTGTCGCGAATGACTATGGCACGATTGGTGGAGGCCAGGCCAACTCGGTGGGCGCTTACGCCGCGACCGTCGCCGGTGGTGCCGTGAATGAGATTGAAAACTATGCCAATGTTTCGGCAATCGGCGGTGGCGCATATAATTGGATTCAAGGCAGCTCTGTTGAGCTTGGCACCGGTTTTGCAACCATTGGTGGCGGTGAGTATAACACGATTAACTCCAATGCCGCGTGTGCCACGATTCCGGGGGGATCAAATAATATAGCCGGAGGAGTTTATTCCTTCGCTGCCGGGCAGCAGGCGCAAGCGCTGCATCAAGGCGCATTCGTCTGGGCGGATTCACAGAATGCGCCGTTTGCCTCCACGGCCAACGACCAGTTCTGCGTGCGGGCACAGGGCGGGGTGCGACTGGACGCCAGTGCGTCGCTTTACTTTGGCAGTCTCACACGCCAGATGGTCAACCTATTCGGCACCAGTTATGGCATCGGCGTCCAATCGGGCACGGTCTATGAGCGCAGCCCCACGCGCTTTTCCTGGTTTCAAGGCGGCGTCCACAGCAACACTCAAAATGATCCCGGCACCGGCGGCACGGTGTTGATGACGCTCACCAGCAGCGGGTTGACCGTGGCCGGCACCATCAACAGCTCCAGTGACCGGAATGTGAAGGAGAATTTCCAGCCCGTGAACGCTGGCGCGGTGCTGGCCAAGGTGGCCGCGCTGCCCTTGAGCGAATGGTCTTATAAAGCCGACGAGGATCACAGCCGCCATCTGGGTCCGATGGCGCAGGATTTCCACGCCGCCTTCGGCACGGGCGCGGACGACAAGCACATTGCCGTGGTAGATGAGGGCGGCGTGGCATTGGCCGCAATTCAGGGGTTGAATGAAAAAGTGGAAAACGGAAAGCGGAAAGCGGAAACACAGATGGAACAACTGGCGGCGGAGAACGCGGGGTTGAAACAAAGCGTGGCGGAATTGAAACAACTGGTGCAATCGCTCGCTGAAAAGAAATAACCCAGAACTCAAAACCACATGAAAATGAAAACTCTAAACTTAATCCTAACGCTGGCGCTGTTCGCCGGTGCGCACGCGGCGCTGGCCCAGGGCACCGCTTTTACTTATCAAGGCCGGCTGAACAGCGGCGGCACGGCGGCCACGGGCAGCTATGATTTCCGCTTCAAGCTCTACGCCGACGCGCTGGGCAACACGCAGGTCGGCTCCAGCGACCTGACCAACGCCATTCCCGTCACCAACGGGCTGTTCACCACGACGATTGATTTTGGCGCAGGCATTTTCACCGGGGCCAGCTTCTGGCTGGAGGTGGATGTGAAGACCAACAGCGGCGCAAGTTATTCCCTGTTGACGCCATTGCAATCCGTGTCGCCCACGCCCTATGCCATCACGGCCGCGAATGTGAGCGGCCCAGTGCCGGCCGCGCAGATTGCCGGGGGCACGATTGGTACGGCGGTGACGCTAAACAACGTAAGCAACCAGCTTGCTGGCACTTTCACCGGCAATGGCGCGAACGTGACGAACGTGAACGCCGCGGCGTTGAATGGCTTGAGCGCGACGAATTTCTGGCAACTCGGAGGGAATAACGTGGCGGCAGGACAGTTTCTCGGCAGCACCAACGACCAGCCGTTGGAAATCCGCGTCGGCGGCGCGCGGGCTGGACTGATCAGTCTTGCAGCCAACGGTCCCAATATCGTTTTCGGCGGCTCGCAAAATGTCATCAGCAACGGGACCAGCGCCAGCTCCATTCTCGGTGGCGGTTATAACACGATTCAAGCCAACGCCACCTATTCGATGATTGGTGGCGGCAACCAAAACACGATCTCCAACAGTCAATACACATCAATTGTGGGCGGCTGTTATAATTCCATCCAAACCAATTCACCCTATTCTGTTATTCTTGGAGGCTACGGCAATGTTGTGGGGCGAACCCCACCCACGAACACAACGTCTTATTTTGGACCCGGCAATGGAAATAGCATCGTCAATGGGATTGGCAATGATATCGGCGTAGGATCTGCTGGCGGCTTTATCGGCGGCGGCGCGGCAAATTACATTTTCGACAACGCCACTTACGCGACCATCCCGGGTGGATACAACAATGAGGCCGCTGGACAATACAGTTTCGCCGCCGGTCAGAATGCACAGGCGCTGCATGACGGAGCATTCGTCTGGGCCGATTCACAAGAAGCGACGTTTTCTTCCACCACCACCAACGAATTCAGCATCCGCGCCCAAAACGGCGTGCGCATCCAGAGCGATGTGGGCATCCATCTGAACGCAGTCAACTCGCCGCTCATCGTGCGCGATTGGGATGTGTTTGCCACCAATGCATCGAGTTCCAAGGTTGGCATCGGCCGCTGGGGCTTGTTCATGGAACCTTACAATCTGGTCATCGGTATTCCGGGTAATGACATTGGCGGCCGTAATTTTCAGGTCGCCAAATACAGCACCAACGGCGCGGCCACGATGCTGATGCAGGTGGATCAGTCAGGTAACATCACCAACACCGGCAACCTATACAGCGGCGGCAATGTCTATGCCCACGGCGTGCTGCTGACTAGCGACCGCATTGCCAAGGAGAACTTCGCATCATTAAACTCGCAAACCGTGCTGGCCAAAGTGGCCGCACTGCCGGTGACGGAATGGAATTATAAAACCGATGATTCCGCGCAAAAGCATATCGGGCCGATGGCGCAGGATTTTCACGCGGCGTTCGGCTTGAACGGCGCGGATGACACGCATATCTCGACCGTGGACGAGGGCGGCGTGGCGCTGGCGGCGATCCAAGGACTAAACCAGAAGGTCGAGGAAAAGGAGGCGACGATTCAGGAGCAGTCCGCCGAAATTGCCGACTTGAAAACGCGGCTGGAAAAACTGGAGCAACTCATGACTGAAAAACTCGGAGGTGCCAAATGAAAAACTATTTAACGGTAGCGGCGACTCGGCAGAGCGCTGCCAATATCCCGAACGTCAGTCACCGGCGCTTGGCCAAGTGCCGTTACGTCGTTCTGGCATTGCGGCTCTCAACTATCATCTTTCAACTATCAACCGCTCACGCCCAAAGCTACACGATAGACTGACATAAGATCGCCGGTGGCGGCGGCACGAGCACCGGCGGCACTTACTCTGTCAGCAGCACCATCGGCCAACCGGACGCCAGCGGCGCGATGAGCGGCGGACAGTATTCCGTCACCGGCGGTTATTGGAGCATGATTAACGTCGTGCAAATGCCCGACGTGCCCAAGCTTATTATCGTGCCGCACGGGGCCAACAGCGTAAAGGTGCTCTGGCCCGATGCGGCCACCAGTACTTACACCTTGCAGCAAAACGCAAACCTCGCAACGGCGACCTGGGTAACGAGCGGCTACGCCATCAGCAATGTCGGCGGCACCAACGCCATTACCATCACGCCGCCCACGGGAAATTTATTCTTCCGACTCACCAATCCTTGAAACAACCGAGCAACCCATCTGGCCTGATTCCTTTCTGCAAGGCTGACGCGATCTGTCAGGTGAAAATTGTTTGTTGGCGTTTGCGTTTGTTTCGCCAATATTAGCCAATTTCCTTGATGGTCTTGTGCAGCCAGTCAAGATCCGTGGCGAGGCGAATGGCTTCGACAGCGGCAAACCATTTTGGCGCATTCGGTGCAGGATCACCCAGCGGCGTCAGTTTGCCCGTGGCCATCAAAACCTGAATGTCACTCGGCATGAGGCCTAGCAGTTTGGCCGTCGTCTCGACATGAATGCGTGCCGGCAAAGTCTTTGCCACCCTGCTTGCAATCGCCGTTTTCACTATAGTGTCAGCATAGGTTACCCTCATTTTTTCAGCAGTAACATTGACCAGCGGCATGTGCAGATTATGGCCACCCTAAAGGAAGGCGATGTCGTTTAACCATCCGGTATGCAAAATAAATCGGCAAGCGACACCCCGCGCTGATGATAATTAAGGTGTGAAGAAAGCACCTCTGCCAAGTTTATCCGCACTCATACGTCAGCGCCTAACTCTTTTGGGCGTGGCGCAACTTCCTCCTGCAGCCCTCACCATTCTTGAAGCCGACGAGCTCAAGGCTTGCACACTGCTGTCGGCCTTCATGGGCAGCGTTAATGGTCGCAAACCGCCAAGTATTTCAACGGCGGGGGGGGGGACGGCGGCAGCCAATGATTTTACCCGCAATGAAATTCCATCAGTCGGGTGGTCACTGACACTTCAACGCGCTTTTAATTCCGATTCCACTGCGTCAGGCCGTTTTCGTCACGCAACCTCGGCGGCGGGATGACCGGCGGGGATGGTAGGGGCGGCGGTGGTGGCACTTGGCGTTGTTGTCGTTCACGGTGCCGGCGGATCATCGTTCCGATGGCCCAACCGAGCAAAGCCCCAAATGCGGCGGCGTGGAACAAACCGGCGAATAGGCTGTTGTTTCGTTTCATAAAAATACGTCAAACTTCAAATTAATTATGAGAGAAAGGAGTTTCAGGATATGAACACTTGGTTGTCGCGACGCGAGGCCGCCCGGAAGATTTCGGTGTCGGTAGACTCGATTCAACGGCGAGCGATTCGGTGGACGGACGAACCGGTTCCGGGCAGGATTCGTTACAAGTATTTGAAACTTGGGGAGGACACACGACGGGAGCGCCGCTTTTTTGAGCCGGATGTGGAGGCGTTTTGGTTTTGAATTGATGGCTTCCCATGCCGGTTGGCCGTTGGCCGGCAGCCATTGCAACTTTGGACCATCGTCCATCAACCAGTGCGGCGGGACGCCGCCATAAACCGAGGCCAGCGTGTTGCCGGCCGAAGTATGTCCGATTTCCCACGCAATCTGAATGTCGGGGATTCCATGCGACCGGCGAACGGTGACGTAAAACGCCCGCATTCCGTGGCTCCTGATTTTCCGACCGATGGTTTTCTCGTGCCGCCGTAAAGCCTGGCCCAATGCCCCGACATCACTGTGAGCAGTTTCGGGATTCCGGTAGCTGGGAAAATACCATGGTGAATCGGTAGAACGGTTCTGTTTCCATTCGCGGTGGGCTTTCAACCATGAGGACAGTCCTTCATGAACCCGTACCAGCGGATTGACGGACTGTTGATTTTTCGCGCGGCGAACGCGCACGCATTTCCCGTCCGGCGAAATCCAGCCCGCTTCATAAGGCTTGGCATCCGTCCGCAACTGCAAGGCTTCGCAGGTGCGCAGACCGGTGAACGCCTCGAACATGAATTGCCAGCCCGAGGTTTCCGAACGGATGTCCGCGAACATCAGCTTGCCGATTTCATGCAGCGCCTTGGTGTCATGCGGCATGAAATCCCGGCAATGCTTGACGCTCTTGGCGCAACAATAGCGTGGTCGCCGAAACGACAGGGGATGCTGCTGGATGAGGTTGCAACGCATTCCCCAAAGCAACGCATTGCTCAAGGTGTTCAATTCCATGTCCACGGCCCGGTCGCCCTTGCCACGGCGAATGTGACGTTTGCGCCATTCGTGGTAACGATCCAACTGCTGAAGCGAAATGCTGTCCACGGGGAACGCATCCCAGAATTTCAGCAACACGGCGCTGTTGCGCTGTTCACATTCCAGCGTCCGGCCCTGACGCGGCTGTTTCTGGCGGTCGGGGTAGCCGTCCTTGACATAACGGCGGGCGATTTCGCCCACGGTCACTTTGGGTTTCTTAGCCTGCTGTGCCTCCCGCTCGACCGCCCCGGAACGGCGGCGGCAATATTCTTCACGCGCGTATTTGAGGTTGGAGGTTTCGAGTGAACGCCAAGTGCGGCGCCCGTTGATTTTGGGACGTTCGTAATAAACGCCGGAAGGGATGTAGCGGAAAATTCCCGATTCCACCCGCTCGAATTGAGGCCCGGCAGCCGCTGCTTTTTTGAGCTTCGTTTTCATGTTGTAATCGCTTTTTTGCTTGGCGCGATACAACAGGCCTCTCATCAGGCGCGGAATAGTCGTGGACTAAAAAATGGACTAAAGCGCCTTTTGCTACGAAGTCAGAGCTGGGAAGCACTTTTATAAAGCCTTGCAGTAATTGGCTTTAAGTGGTGCACCCATGAGGAGTTGAACCTCAAACCTGCTGATCCGTAGTCAGCCGCTCTATCCAATTGAGCTATGGGTGCGACCTTGATTTACAAGTGCTTACGACGACAGACTTGACACCTAAAACGGCTTGTGCCACTTGGTCGTCATGCGCCTTATAACTTATCAGAAGATCTTTGATGACCGCAAGCGCAGAATTTGCGTCTTGTGGGAGCGCCAGCGCGCGTGGTCTCCTTACCCGGAGTTGACTTCCACTGGCACCAGATAAGCGTCAATGCCATTCACGGCCGCTGAGCAGACCTTTGAAAGCATTGGGAATGCTGACGGCTGCTTGGCCCGATTACAACTGGGAATTCTCAGCAGGTGCGAGGGCTGGTGCGGCTAAACTGCGGGAAACCAAGCCCTGCGGCTCGATTTGAACCGCAGCGGTTTACTGCGCAAATTAAAAATGGTCGGGGCGGGGAGATTCGAACTCCCGACCTCTTGCACCCCAAGCAAGCGCGCTAGCCGGGCTACGCTACGCCCCGAACCATAAAAACCTGGCGATTCACCTTGTGACCAACCGGCCCAAGCTGACCCCCTGATGCTGTTTGCATGAGTGCAGTCAAGGACCAGTCGGAATCCGCGTCAGATCGGCAAAACCCCGCCTTGCCAATCCAGTCCGTTTCAAGTGATCGCAGGTTTATTTTGCCCGAAATCGCGTCCGGGGCAAGCTCATTCGGAAACGGCCCATTCTAAAAAGTCGAAATCAAATCAAAAAATGTTGACATGCGAAACAAACAATGGATAATAACGACCTTATGAGTCGTGTATCAAGAGAACATAGAACTCGATGCAAGCCGTGATAATAAAGTTGTTTAAAGGTTTTTAAAACAAAAAGCCAAGTTTTTTGCACACAATAACGATCTATTAAGTAGTGTATATGGTTATTTCAACTCAAAGGAGAGCGCGGGCGGGTGGCGGCTCTTTCTCCGCCGCCCGTCCGCAGACCATTTCGAACCACAAAAACAAAACAATGAAACCATGAAAAATCAATTCAACACCAGAAACACCGCCCAAGTACTGGCCCAGGTCGAGCGCAAACAGACGCCCGTCCGGAGCAGTCCGAAACCTTTGTCGCACCGCTATGAACGCCGGAAAATTCGCGAGCAATTGCGACACTTGGATTGGGCGCTGGCCGGCGTGGACTGAGCCGCAACCCTCTTCGCGCGCGCGTGAACGGACCGGTCGCCGGCGCCGTGGCTATGGTGGTGCGGCGGAAGCCTGCAAATCCTTCAAAAAAACATTCTGCTGCCAATATGAAACTCGCGGAACATCAATTGAATCATTCAACCAACCAACCCGAATCCGTCCCCAACAGCGGCCGGATTTCATCGCCCCGGCCCGGCTTCGAGGACAACTTTTACGACCAGTTCGTGCCTGAACTCCTCGACTCCTACTCGACCGTCGGCGGATTGAACCATCGCGACGCCCACAACCTGCCGTCCACCCGCGCCGTGGGCCAGATTTGCGAAGGGCTGCTGCAGTTGCTTTTTCCCGGCTTCCATGACGAAGACGCGGTGCATCACGGCACGCTGGCGGAGTTGACGCGCGAGCGTATTTCCGCCGTCGGACTTGTGCTGGAAGATCAAATCCGCAAAAGCGTGCGCATCGGCAATCCCCAAAAGCCGACTGGCCGCACGCCGCCCATCATCCGGCAGTTTTTTCATTCGCTCGGCTTGGTTCGGGAGTTGCTGCGCACCGACATTGAGGCCGCCTACGAAGGCGATCCGGCCGCACTTTACAGTGAGGAGATCATTTTGTCGTATCCGTTCATCGAGGCGATCACCATTCAGCGGCTTGCGCATGTTTTACATGTGGCCGGCGCGCCGATCATTCCGCGGATGATGACGGAGTGGGCGCACGGCCGCACCGGAATTGACATTCATCCCGGCGCGAAAATCGGCGCGCATTTCTTCATAGATCACGGCACCGGCGTGGTCATCGGCGAGACCTGCCAGATTGGCAACAACGTGAAGCTCTATCATGGCGTCACGCTCGGGGCGCGCAGCTTCGCCAAGGATGAGTCGGGGCAGATCGTCAAAGGCGGCAAGCGCCACCCGAACGTCGGGGACCAGGTGACGATTTATCCCAACTCGACGATTCTGGGCGGCGAGACCGTGATCGGCGCCCATTCCACCATCGGCGCGAACGTGTTTTTGATGCACAGCGTGCCGCCCGATTCGCTGGTGGTTTATGAGGAAAAACAACTGGTCATCCGCTCCAAGGCCGACGGGCGAAAGGAAGTGCCGCTCGATTGGATGATTTAGTGGTTTTTCATTCTGGCACCGCGACGGTGCGATAGAATCGCTGGCGGCTCCTGGCCCTCCGTCTTGCCGACCGGACTGCGCGGATATACAAGTCCAGCCAGCATTTCAACCCGGATCCAATCTCCGGCATTTTGCCGGCGGGAAATGCCGGAATGCGCCGCTCGATTCTCGCGTTGTCCACGCCGGCGATGTCTAATCGGTACGACCAGGGACAGATTGCGTTGGCCGACGGGTTGGCTTGCCCCTTCCCTGCTCGTCCCGGTGCTTTGTGGCTTGATTTGTGATCAGAGTTGGACGACTTTGTCCCCGTGCAGCATTACCATACATGAACGCGCAACCAAATTGACGCCATGAGCCGGAACCAAAACATCCACAGCCCGATAAGCATTTTTCTTCTGCTCGGCCTCGCTTTTATTGGGCTGGCATTTTTGGCCCCCGACGTCACCCATAATCACCAGGGTTCGTTTTTCAAAGTGGCGGCGGCGTCTTTGTGGCGGGAGCCGTTTGATTTTCCGGCTGCCTGGTGCAGCTTGAAAATCATTCTGTTGAGCATTGGTCTCTTTATGCTCATTGAAGCGATCGGCAGCGTGCTGGCTTTGTTGCGGCTGAAAAAATTGGCGCTGGCGGTTTTTTCCACCCAGCTCCTGTCGGTCGCGGTTTTCCTGATTGGCAATTATTACCTGATCAAAGCACTGCTTTGACCGGAAAACAAACTGCACCGCGTGCCCTCCTGGCCGCCGGTGCAATTCCTTACGTTCAGCAACGGCGCATCCCATTTCAGTGATCCGCAGTGGATAAATTGTCCCGGCTGATTATATCGCAGCAGCTCGCCAGCATCACGCCAATCCAGGCCTGAAACTTGTCCCCACAACTCTGCCCACCACGCTCCCAATCATCGCGCCAGCCACGAACTCCGACAGCCAGTGAATGCTGACGGAAACCCCGAGACCGACGTAAAGGGCGTAAACCAGAGCCAAGAGCACGACTGGCTTGTGTTTGGGCAAGAGCGTGATGAGGCAAACCGACATGGCGAAGGCAATGGTGGTGTGGGATGACGGCCAACCCCAGAAAATACCGCCTTTGAGGAAACCGAATTGAAAACCATGGCTGGTGTCGGTCATTGAATTGGCATTGGAGGACGACATTCTTAATCCCCTGAAAGGCGGTGGGATTCTTCCCGTCCAAGCTTTGTAGCCGATCGAGACGCAATAGCCGAGAATTGCGGACTGACCCAAGGCCCAGCCAGTGGTGAGGATGGCACGCTGTTTACTGATCACGCCCGCTGCAAGGATGCCGAGAGTTCCGAAAATCGGCAGAACGGATCCGAGCATGATTGCGGGCAGGGCAAATCGGGCGAATAGTTCAGCCCGGGTCCAACGATAATACGTCCAGTCAAATCCCGACTCGACGACGCCGAGCGTGAGGAGAATGGCGGCGGCATGAACCAGGAGATTGCGGCCGGTGAAGATGGCGAGGAGGTTGCGGGGGAACTTATCCAGCAGTTCAATTTTCATATCGTCAACCCCGCCAATAGACCGGAAAAACGGTTCGGTGTCCGGTTGTTCGTGACCGCCATGACCAGGGCCTTTCGCCGGCCAATCAACCGTACCCGGTTCGTGCCGCGCGTAATGCCGATCCCGATCAGATTCTCGTCTTTAAAGGTCGCGACCTTCTCGATCAACCCGGACAGGCTGGGGACCCTCTGCTTCGGCGCTGGTGCTTGGTTCTGCAATTCGTGCCATTCTGGTCCGGACTGGCGCTGGAAACAAGCGGCAGTTGCCGGGTCGCCGAACGGCTTGACCGGCAGGGCGTGGCCGCAATTCCGCCGCTTGACTTTGCTCATCTGTCTAGCTAAATGTCTTTGCAAGCCACTCTAATACAACAGACTCCCCGCGAATTTGTTCGCACCCTGTTGGTGGCCACCCCGGCCGCCGCGCCCGCAGCCGGGGGGTCAACTTCATCATCATGACGGACAACCACGGCAGACGGCTCTATACCACCTCGGTTCCGGTCCCAGCAGCGTAGGCGGCAAGGCCTCCCGCCCGCTCCGTGTTGAGTGGCTCCGCACTGGCCAAAGCGCCGCGGGCCGGCAGGGATCCGGAGAGGACTGCGGTTTCCTTAACAAAATCAACGATTTCTCTTGGCTCACGGCTCCCCCAATGCCATAATCAGCCCGTAAACATTGACCACAACAGCAACAACAAAACAAATCTATGGCAAAAGCACTGACCAAATCACAAATCGCGGCTGAAATCGCTGAAAAAAACAGCATCACCAAAAAGCAGGCCGTCGAAATCCTGGAATACATCGCGGAACTGGCCTACAAGAACGCCAAGAACAGCTTCACTCTGCCGGGGCTCGGCAAACTCGTCTTGGTTGATCGCAAAGCTCGTATCGGCCGCAATCCCGCCACCGGCGAAACGATCAAGATCAAAGCCAAGAAGGTGGTGAAGTTCCGCGTGGCCAAGGCCGCCAAAGACGCGATCCTGGGCGTGAAGAAGTGATTTCTGATTGAACTCGTGGGCACTCTGTTTAACCGCAGAGTGCCCTTTTCATTTCGTGGATGGCATGTTGATCCGGTGAGAGGTTGAGTTGGCCAGCGTCCGGGGCTCAAGCCTCCCTGTCCCCGGCTTCGTTCCAAAGGTGGAAACTGCGGATGTGGCCAGCTGAATCGAGACGCTATGACCGAGGGTATCAGTGGCTTGATTTTGCCGACCGCAATCATCGTTTTCCCGATGGCATTCATGGTCCAGCAGAAAGCGGCCTATTAACCAAGCAACCTCATAAGGTGATGCGAAAATCAAGCAGGTTTGCGGACTGGGGCCGGGGCGGTTTACCTCATATTTTTTAACCCGTCTTCAATTGCGGCTGAAATGCGGGCAAACACCTCGTCGAACGAGCCCAAGCCATCAATTTTGATGACCCCATGCCGCTGGTTGTATTTTTCAATCACCGGAACGGTCTTGGTCTCATGTTCGTGCAACCGCTTCACAATCTTCGCGGTGCTGGTGTCATACGGCATACAACCGGCGGTCTGGCTGCGTTCGTCGAGCCGGCGGATGAGTTCCAGGGTCGGGACTTCGATTTCGATGATCTTGGAGATCGCCGAGCCGTGTTTTTTCAAAAGACCGTCAAGGATGTAGGACTGCACCAGGGTGCGGGGGAAGCCCTTGAATATGAATCCTTTCACGTCCTTGGAATCAGCCAGTTTTTTTTCAATGAGCTGCACCACAATTTCGTCCGGCACCAACTGGCCATTCTCGTAGAGGGCGGTGATTCTTTTCCCGGTTTCAGTGGCTTGCTTGATCTCCTGTTCCAGCATGGAGCCGGTGGCGACATACTCCAGGCCGAATTTTCGCGCCAACGCCTTGCCTTGGGAACCACGTCCCGACCCCGGGTAGCCGAACAACACGACGTTGAAGAGGCTTTTGCTGAGTTCGTTCCGGATAATTTCGGTGATCCGATCATGGACTTGATCAATGCTGGCCGTTCCGTCCACCTCCACATAGATGCCCCGGTCCCGATAAAACTGCAGCACCGGCAGGGTCTTCTGATTGTATTCTTTCAGCCGGTTGCGGATGACGACTTCATTGTCGTCGCTGCGGCCCGAAGTGATCCCGCGGTTCATCAACCGCCGGACAGATTCCTCTTCCGACACGCTAAGGCTGATGAGGCAGTTCAACGACGTGTGCAGCTTGAGCATCAAGCCCTCCAAGATATAGGCCTGAATGTAGGTTCGCGGAAAGCCGTCGAACAGGAAGCCGTCGGAACCGGGATTGTCGGTAATGGTTTTCTCGATAATCTGCACGATGATCTCGTCGGAAACCAGTCCGCCGGCGGCAATGATACTTTGGGCTTCAAGCCCCAGTTTGGTCTTGCCGGCCATCTCCTTGCGCAAGAGGTCCCCGGTGGAGATGTAGAACAGGTTGTAGGTTTTGATCAGGAATTCCGATTGGGTTCCTTTGCCAGCTCCCGGCGGGCCAAACAGGGCGATATTAAGCATAGGCTTTGATTTGGGTTGAAATTCTATAGCAAAAGGCAACCCGCTACAAGGAAGCGATCAGCCGTGATCCCCAAAAGCAAAATGAGGATGGTGCGCGGTGGAGGTTTCGAACCTCCGACCCCTACCGTGTCAAGGTAATGCTCTACCACTGAGCTAACCGCGCAACCGTTACCGCAAGGGTTTTTAGCAGGTCGCATCCGGCACCAATCGCCGCTTTGACCGCCTCAGGGACCCTTAGCCCCAAAAAAAACACCGAGTGGCTACAGTGAGTTGCCACAGCGCTCTTCCCAAAACTGTCGATCATGACCGTGAGCGACCACCGGAAACAGCCCGGGAAAACCGAGCCAAGCAAAATACAAAAGCATGTCCGCTATGGCAACAAAATGATGCCGGGAATTGGCCTCCGAGGCAAGATTTATTGGTTTTGGCGCAGCCTTCAATCATGGGTCATGGCACTGGAACCTGCGCCACGGGAAACAGGCGCACCGGGCCAAGCAAGCCGGAGGGACTAAGCCGGTCGCCTTTCTTCCAGAGCCGCCAACTGGTGAAACTGATGCGCCCGGTCGGACTGGGCTGTTCCCGCTGCACCCACTCCGGCCACGACTTGAGCGTGCCATTGGGGTTGCGATCGCTGTCTTCCGGCAGGTTTTCATCGCCGATCTGACGGTTGATCCAGAGATTGACGACTTTGATTTCCAATTGATTTTCGCCGGGCTGAAGCGCGGACGAAACATCCAATTGATACGGCGGCTTCCACAGCGTGCCGAGGGCTTTGCCGTTCAACTTGACCTCGGCCATCACGGCCACCTCGCCCAAGTCGAGCCGCCATTGGGTGTTGGCTGCCGTCCCGTTGGCGACAAACGTTGTTTGATACACCGCCGTGCCGGAATAATATTTGATGCCCGCCTCGGCGCGCTGCGTCCAATCCTCCAACTTGGCAAAGGTGACGTCGCCCGGCCCGCCGGCCTTGGGCGCGAAGGACACCTGCCAGGGCCCGGCGATTTCCTGCGCCGCCGGCAGCGCCGGCACCGTCACGGTCTTGGCTTTGCCGCCGGCGGTTTGCAATTCGTAGGTACCCGCTTGCGCGGCGGCCAGCACGGTGCCGCCTCCAGCCTCGCTCAAAACTTCCGCCTTCAGTTCTACAGCGGCGGTCCCCTCCTCCAACCGGAGCACTTCCTCGTCCTGGCCGGTGGCGGTACGCGTCTGGTCGCGACACGTATATTCCACCAGGAGGGTTTTGACCACCCCGAAGGCCGGGTCATCGCCTTTCGCCATTTGGGCGACGGGAATCTGGCGCTCGCCACCATCCACCAGGGCTTGCAGCTTGTGGGCCACGTCCCGGGTGTGCTCCGGATCGCCGGGTACGCCGTAGGTGGCTTTCGTGATGGTGATTTGAGCGGCTGGCACCGGCGCGGGCGGGTTCGCCAGCGACCATTCCACTTGGCCGTCATGCCGCAATTCCACCACGGGATCCATGTCCGCGGCCGGCTTGCGGAAGACGACGAACACCGAACCGCTCGGCCCCAAGGCCAAGGCCACGCGCGTCACGCCATTGCTTTCTTGAAACGACAGTGGGCTTTCCATGCGCCCGCTGTCCGGCCACCAGAGTTCCGGTTGCCGGCCGCTGATGCGGAAGCCGGCCACCGCCTGGACCGCGTTGGGCTCCGGGTTGGCGACAAAATACACTTCGGCCTCGCCCATGCGCCGGTGCGTGTGGCGGAGCAACGGCTGGGCGGAGAAATCCGGCGGCACCCCGCGTGCGGCCAGCACCTCCTGCGCGGTTTTGCCCGTGAGAATCTTCCCGGAGGCCCACAGATCGGCGGCGGTTTTCCGGACTGTTTCATCGCCCGCACCGTAATCCGCCAAACTCGGCGATTTGCGCGGCGGGGTGGCCGGGCCCACGATCAAGGCGCCGGCCTCGGCCAGTTGTTTGATCTTTGCTAACAAGGCGGGCGTCATCGTTTCCACGGCCGGCAGCACCAGCGCGCGATAGCTCATGCCATCGGGCAAGACAATCCGCCCGTGGCTCACGCGCATGCGGGTCAGCACCACCTCCGCCGAGCAACCGTCCCAGCCGTACCCGCTGCGGATATGCGGCGCACTTTCGGCTTCGGGCGGCGCCTGAAACTCGCGCGGGGTGCCTTCCGGGGCGAGATAGGCGATATCGGCCACGAACTGCCCCTGCTGCAGGAGGCTCTGGCAGCGCGCCAGATATTCATGCCAGGCTTTCGATTGCTCCCACCAAGTCTGGGTGCGTTCATAATGCAATCCCCACGGCCCCATGCTCATGCCGGGCGCGGCATTGGTCCACGGCTGCGCCGCGTAGCGGTGAAAGACAAAACGGTTGATGCCTTCGCACAGGGCCCAGTCGCCAAGGTCCTTGATGTTGCCCGGATAACTTTGCCACTTCTCCTTATTGTTGGAGGTAAAGGACTCGGCGCCGATGATGGGCTTGCCATAGGTGTGCCCGGCCGAGGCCATCTCGGTGACGCTGGAGGCCGCGCCGAATTTGCTCCACGCCCAGAACTCGCCCATGGGTTCATCGCACTGGCCGGCATATTTCATGTCGTCGGCCGGTTCGCCATAGGCCTCGATGGTCAGCCGCAGGCCATTCTGATTGGCCAGTTTGCGAAACGTGCCGGCGTAATTCTCGACGATCAAATCGGAAACCGTCTGCCGCAAGTCCCACAGGAAACGCTCGGTGATCTCCGTGCTGCCGATCCGGCGCCCGGACAACGCCGGCAGGAAGGGCAAAAGGTCGTAACCGCGGCGCCGCTTGAATTCCTTGCGCATCAGCGGCGTCCAGTTCTGCGTGCCATTTTCCCAACTGTCAATGTGCACCCCGACCAGCGTCTTGCCCGGGCCGGTGAGCGCCCGGTTCCGCCCGACCAGTCGGCCCATCAGATGTTCGAAATGATACGCGGCCGCCGCCGCGCTCAATTTGTCGCATTCCAGTCCCATGCCCGAAGCCGGGGCCGGATGATTCATCTTGCCGGTGGTGGTGTGGCCGAAACGCATCACCAGCCAGCGGCCGGGCGGCGGCGTCCATTGCAGATTCCCCTCGCGGTCCAATTTGGCGGTCAAGTCCAGCACCTGCTCGCGGGCAATGCAGGCCCCCTCCGGCGCTGCCTGGAAATCCGCGGCGAGCGGGGGAAGGCTTTTGATGATCCCGTCCGGCTGCGACGACGCCTTGGCGGCAAAGTCAGCAATCCGGCTGTTCTCTCCGGGCTCCGGCATCGCCAACACCGCGATGTCCTGATAAAACTCCGTCGCGGTTTTGGGTTGCGACAAAGCGATGGGCTTGTGATTCGTGGCCGTCACCGACACCTCGCTCCACACGACTTTCTGCATGGACAATTCCGGCGTGATCCACGGTCCGCCGCTGCCATTCCAGCCGGCGTCGTTGTTGAAATTGATTTCCAAGCCCAGACG